>Ga0164242_10000074_pt1 | contig 117382 bp, 135 predicted proteins | sample OricomgcompostMG_FD_108783 | JGI IMG/M metagenome (GOLD analysis project Ga0164242, IMG submission 108783) | Miracle-Growth compost microbial communities from Emeryville, California, USA - Original compost - Miracle growth compost (MG) ...
ACCAGTACATCGTCGAAAGCCTCGACCTGGACGAATCGGAAATCTTCAACGCGTACAACGAGATCCCCTCCATCCGCGCCAAAGACGAATTCCTGATCCCGTTCATCAACGTCATCGCCGACAAGAACTTCAAGACCGGCACGCCCGAAGCCGACCAAACCCTGCTGCGCTCGCTAATCGTCTTCGCCTGCCTGATGGAAGGCCTGTTCTTCTACGTGGGTTTCACGCAGATCCTGGCGCTGGGTCGCCAGAACAAGATGACGGGCGCCGCCGAACAGTACATGTACATCCTTCGCGACGAGTCCATGCACTGCAACTTCGGCATCGATCTGATCAATACCATCAAGATGGAAAACCCGCATCTGTGGACGTCAGAATTCCGTGAAGAAATCCGCGGCTTGTTCGAAAAGGCCGTCGGGTTGGAGTACGCCTATGCCGAGGACACCATGCCTCGCGGCGTGTTGGGCCTGAACGCGCCAATGTTCAAGTCCTACCTGCGCTTCATCGCCAATCGGCGTTGCATGCAGATCGGCATCGACCCGCTGTTCCCGCAGGAGGAAAACCCGTTCCCGTGGATGGCCGAGATGATCGACCTGAAGAAAGAACGGAATTTCTTCGAGACCCGCGTCATCGAATATCAGACGGGTGGGGCGCTGAATTGGGATTGATTGTCAGACACAGCATCAAGTGGTTTTCGAGTTTCTTGAAAATCAAAGACTTACAGGTCTACCACAGCATCCGGCGGTTCTACCCACCCCCAGACACAGCAACAGGTGGTTTTACCCTTTTCTCGTTGGTAGAGTCGCCTGTTGCTGTGTTTGCAACATCATCAGGCGACTCTGGGTAGCTTGAATTGACGGGAGGGGAGCGTCAGTGCACGTTGCTCTCCGCTTGCATGTGCGATAAAACCGGCCAGCCATATAGACTGATGACGAGGGTGTCACTCGGCGTAACCACGCTCCGATATGCGAATATGTTCGAACTTGGTTGCCTCATCTGGAGCATTATAAAAATTATAGATTTTTATCCTGAATTATTAATCATTATATTGACAGCTAGGAACCCCATCCGCCCAGACTCAACTGATCATGCTGTAAACAGGTGACTCTCTGGAGAAAGCACAGAACGTCATTGAGATCATCGATGTCCGCCCCATGCGGCCCCTTTTTCATTTGCACGGTGCGCCTTGAGTTTGATCCAGGCCAGAGGCAATGCCGAAAGCAATTGCAAAACGAGGCACGTCACACCGGCAAGGAAAAGCCAGTGGGCCCAACCATTTAAAGGATGTCCGTTTAGTTCGGCCGCACAAATACCCACAACACAAAGCAAGAGTCTGAGCCGAACGGAGGCGCTATAGAGAAATAAGCCGCAGTAAGCCCGGAAAAAGCAGGAAAACTTTTTGAATGCGTTTTGTGATGTCATAAAAGCGATTGGTAATGTGATCTTATGCGTTCATGATACAGAGCTTCCCTGGCAGGCTTCAAGTCGTGCTCTGGCGGTACCAGCGCAGCCGTTGAGGATCCCTTGTGAGCATCCCTTCCATGAGGCTACCGGTTGAAAAAATTTTCTGTATTAAAACAACAATCACCGAATTGATTATGAGATAATTACTTGGAACGTTACAATTCAGTCATTCACTACCCATGCCAAGAGGCCTTGTCATGCTGTATAAAACCTTGAACCGCCAGGAAATGACTGAGTTCGCCAAGCAGGCGTCGGGCGAGACACTGGTCCATACGGAAGGGCCTGCGCGCGGGCGGCCGCTAGGCCAACGTCACATTGCGCGCATCGTCGCGAATTTCATTCAGGCTCAGAAACGCGCCGGGACCTTGATCGAGGAACGCCCGGCGCGGTATGACCAGGCCGGTCACTTGCGACTGCCGCGGCGTTATACCCTGGTGCCGCGCAATCTGGATATGTTCGTCCAATCAAATGCCGAAGCTGAGCAGGGTCCGGAACGTCCTCGTGCGGCGAGTTAGGGAGCACGCACAGTGACACGTCTGGCCCTGAGCAACTTCGATCCGGATGAGCCGGGTTGTGGGTGGCAGGCGGAGCAAGCTGCTCATGAGCCTCGCGAGACGACTATCGCCCAAAGTATTCCGGAAGCACTCATCCAGGAATGGGTGGCGAATATTCCCACGCCCGAGCCCGGGGAACTCTGGATCGCGTTGCCCGATGTCAGGGCCCTGCTGCCAGGAATGATCCCCGCATCGCCGCTCTATGGGTGCTATTTTGATGCGCCAGGACAGTCCAGTCGACTCGAATGTGCGGCCAAGGAGGTCGTGAGACGAGCATTCTACCTTTATTATCCAGAGACGCTGCGCCAGGCCTGGCTCGAGAAAGGCATCCTTGGGATGCCTTTTCACTATGGGCAAGAAACGCTTGAACCCTGGGAGGCGGTCAATCGACAGGTGCATCTATCGGTGCTGCACCATACAGGAAGAGGGCGCGAACTCGCCCGGGCTGTGCAATCACTGCTTGAGTTTGCCAGGGCCCAGCCACAGAAGATCGGACTTGCCGCCTGCTTTGGCCATTATCGAGCGCCTCGTGACCCCCGTTTTGGTTCAGCCCCAACCAGGCAGCCGCGAACAACATTGGACGTCGAGCCGTCACGACCGGTGCAAGGCGGGCTATTCGATGACGACATGATCTCGTCAGGATCGCACCCCAGACCCTGATATACACCAAGGAATCCAGGAGATTTCATGCCGAGAAAACGCCCCACGGCCAAGATAGCTGACCCCACGGCGCCATCGCTATTCGATGCGCCGCGCGCCGAGGAGAACGTCGACATCGATGAGATGCCGCCGGCCTTCGGCCTGGCACATATTCCCACACCTCCAGAAGGGGTGACATGGGTCGCCCATCCCAGGATTGCCCCCGGGCTCGCCGCCAAGGATGAACTCCCCGATTTCAGCCCTATCGAGCCGGCCGATCCTCCCTACACGTCCGTCTCGGACCTGGACCTGCAGCTCCAGAGCGTGGCCCGCGAATTGGTCCGTCGCGCCTATTACTTGCGTTATCCGGAAGCGACTCGCCAGGCCTGGCTCAAAAAAGGAATCCTCGGCAACGTCATGGCTTTCGACCAGGACACGCCGAACACTCCAGATGGCGTCATTGAGCGATTTCTGGGCGATCTGAGCGGCAAAGGTAAGCAGCCGGAACGGGCTGCGCAGCTGCGCACGTTGGTCGACGCGCTGACCGCGTCGGCACGCGCCCGTGTTCAAGCCAACCCCGCACCCCAAAGCACTTTGCGCGCTGAGCTTGTTCAGGCAGCGCCGGCAGCGATTCCCGCGCCAAGCGCCCCGGACAAAACAATCAGGGCGCGGGCGGAACTGCCTGGCGAGACTGAGAATGCGTCTCCACGGGCTGAGACCGCGAGCGCGGTGGCGATCTTCGACCCGGCCACACTGCCGGCATCGGGCACAACACGACGAGAAAGGCTCGAACAGGGTGCGGCCCAAGCGCATCGTTACGCCGGCCTGCCCACCGGAGATACCCTGGCCACTGCACCGATCGAGCGCGCGCCCTTCGGCGTGCGCCGGGCTGGTGCGCCCCTCCAGGCAAATGGCGCGCCAGCCGAAACGGGGCCCAGTCTGCGTCGGCATAAAGGAGGGAATCCTTCAACGCCACGGTCGTCAGGCTCATCGCGGCAGTCCCAGGCCGAGCCCGCTATCGTCCATCACGCACCCGAATCCGATCGGGATGACGTGCGCTGGCAAACCGCCAGCACCGGCGCGCGCATCGTATCGGTACCCACCCATTGAAACCAGCCCCACCGCTTGTCGTTGAGAAACTTGTAGGATTGTGGATCATGCAGCAGGACAAATCAGATACCGTGTTGGGAACCCCACCACCACCGAGACGTTTTACCGGACATGCCGTGCATCGATTGGCAATGCGTCTGGCGAAATGCCAGGAAGCTGCGCATGACCACGATGATCAGGCTGCGTTCCAGGATCCGGACTTCTCCACGAACTTGCTGGGGATCGACGGCCTATGGCCAGAATTGAGCTGGCAGGCCTCGCGCCGCGCGTTGACCGAGGCCATCTATGCCAATTCCGCGGTCCAAAGCCGTGTTGAAATCGGCATGCGCTTGTTGCACCGGGATGCCAGGTTGCTCGATCCGGTTGCTTTGGCAAAGGCGCAATGCCAGGCACGGCTGAATCCCCCAATTTCCTACCCCCGTCAACGCTAGGAGAACCCTCGTGACAGATGACGCCGCTCGCAACGACAGCCATGACAGCGCCCAAAACAAGGGTGACCGCGGAGAAATTCTACAGTTGTGGGATGGATTGAACGCCTTGATGACCCACTGCTATCTGCTCCTGACCCGCCGTCAACTTCCAGGACTAGACGTCCCGGCACAAATCGGGCTGTCCAACACGTTGGCCGCCTGTGCGCAGCTGGGTCCCATGCTCTACGTTCTGGCACTTCGCGCGCGTGACCCGCGCGATGCCCGGCAACCCAGGTCGATTCGCACACAGCGAAACGTCTGTGACGCAGTGGCCAAATTCTTAAACGAAAGCCACGCTGAGCTCCAGGCTTGCGGCCTGGATTGTGTTGGGGTCATTCAGCTCAGACAGCCTGGGTGATCGGGAGCTTGCGCGGCAGACGCAACAGGCTTGCCGCCACAATGGCATTAGTCTGGCGCCCGCCTGCGAAAAACAGCAGTGGGACGCCAAGATTCTGTGCCGCCCTGCGCACGGCCACGGGCAGCGGGGTAGCGAAATCGCCAATCTGCTCCCGGAGCGCGTCGGCGCTTTGGTATCGGAGGATCACCCCACACGGCTGTCCTGATTTGTCGAACACTCGCACGAAATGCGCGTCGCGCAACGGCAACCTGCCTTCCCGATGGGCAAGGTAGATCTCGAAGGTCCGTTCGCTCTCGAGGGTCTGTCCGGGTGGCTCGCCCAAGCAATAATCCACCGGAATGTAATGAAAAGAGCCAGGCAGTGTGGCGGAGGGAGGGGCAACCATGGAGGGAGAGATTCAAGTCGAGAAAAATCGGGAAAAATGGCGTCAGCGCATCGCGATTCGGGTCACAGGTTCGCGCCGCGCAATGGCCTCGGTTTCTTGAGCGGGTTGTTTTGCATAAGTGGAAAATGCCTCAACGACGTGGTGCAGACTTCGGGAGTCGAAGATGTGCTTGACCCCGGTTGGCATTGCCGTATTTACCTGGGCGTTCCAGTCCTGGGCCAGGGCATGCCACTGTGCGGGCGAAAGGCGAGGCCCGCCATCGAGAGAAACCAGCGCCCTGTGAGTCCGGGCAAGCAGTGTCACGCTGTCTTGGTAAGCCGAGAGTTTATCCAGGGTTTGCCTTGAGAGGGCTTTGAGTGGTTCGGTGGCGCGGGCCAGCACGCGGATCTGGCGAGCCAGATCCAGGGCCTGGTCGGCATCGCCGTTTTGGGCCTGGCGCCAATAAGCCTCGATAAGCCGGCTCTTTTGCCGGTGCAGGGCGAGCAGGGCCTGACTCTGTTCGGCGGCCTCGACGGAGACTGATTGAGCAAGCGCCTGGGCTCCCGCCAACGCAACCTGAACCTGCTTTGCCGAGGGATGCGCTGAAACCCGCATGGGGTGGTACCGCAGCGACGCTTTGTGTGCGTCTCTGGCTGCCTGGCCAAGTCGGGTGTCCAGCGAGCTCATCAGCGCAAGCACGGCCGGGGAGAAGCCGCGTCGAAACGTCTCCCGATTGGCCTTTGCCCGATCAATCAAGGCGGGTTGGTTCACATAAGCGTGGTCTACACGAACCTTGGTCCAGTCCAGAAAATGCTCGGCTGCGCTCAGATACCGGCCGGCATTCAAATCGGACAGCAACGTCGAGGTGCCAAGGGCTGGAACCCCCTTGTTGAAGGCGAAATCCACCAATGTATCGAACTGTCCCTGGGTAACCGGCACATTGACCAGGGCCCGCACCCCGTCGGCGGCTTTTGCGATATCCAGGCGAAGCAAGGCATCGGCCTGTTCCTCGGTAATCGTATCGCCGGCACGGATAGGCCGACCATTGGGCAAGTCGCCCGTGTGGCCGTACCCGATCGTCCAGGTCCCCATACCGGGCCCCAAGTCCTGGTAGGCGCGTAGCCGCAACAGCTCCGTGCTCTTGATCTGTTCGATAAAGGCGGGGCTGACCCGCATCGCCTCGATGTGAAAGGCGGGCAAGGTTGCATGCGGCTGAACGGAGGCGCCCCCCTGCGTCATGACGGTACGCCGGGCAAGTTCAACCGTATGAATCTTTTGGCTGGGCTGCCAGGCAACCAGCGCCGCGGTGATCGCCACCATGGTCGCGGCCGAGCCAATGGCCGCGCTGGCCATCAGCCGAAAGGGTACGCCGCGCGTCTTGGTGCGCGATGCACGGTCGCCGAAGCTGGGGCCACCGAAGCTCAGCCGTTCGGTTTTCCCCGGTGCGTCCGATCCGTATCGGTTGAGCTTGCAGGCGCGATTGCGTTCGGCCATCCAGGCAATGATCTCCGGGGTATCCATAGCCTGCACCTGCATGGGCAGCGGACCAAGCGGATCGTCGGGCAGTGAAGTGTCGGTAGTCATAATGGGCAGGCACGCTTCAGAGCGGCAAGGCAGAATTGCTTTGATTTAATTTTATGAGATTGATACGATGGTTCCTAATTAATTCAGGATTGCTTAAATTTCAAACCGAATCGCGCAAGGAGCGCCGCCATCATGCCCACCACCACCATTTACTACCACCACCCGAAAGATTCCCTGGAAAAGCAAGTTACCGGTGGAATGTTCGGCACGGCGACGGCCCTTGACGCCAATACCGTTCGATTCAATCCCGATCCCCTCATTGCCCGTTGCTCCACCTCGCTCTCGGCGCTGCATACCCGTGAAGGACTGACGCTTGAACGTGAGGAAGTCCTGGCTCTGGAAGCGGCTTCTCCCGACGCTGAACGCGTGCTCAAGGCGGTTTTGACCGAAGGTCTGCGCAACAAATGGCGCGATGGATTCAATCGCGTGGCCGAGGCCCGGGGCATCCGCCTTGACCGGACCGAAGCCCTGGACATGGAACCTCGCGATGCGGCCCGGCTGCAGGGCATTCCTGGATTGGGAAGTGTCCCCAAGGGAGTGTTGGCCAGTGCGCTGCGCGCCGAATCCCAAATTGCCCTGGCGGGCACCGATCGAATCCTCGAAGAACTCAAGGTCGCCCCGGTGTGGCTTCGCGTTCGCCTGCCGATAATCCCGTTGGAGTGGAACTGGAGTACGCAAAAGTGGGGGCTGGTTGCCGATTCGCGTCTCGACGAACCGGTTGCGCCGGCGTCAATGGCGCAGTCGGCTGTTTTTGAGCAGGTCATCGAGCGACGCCCAGGCGAGGTCATTGCGCATCCAGACATGCCCGAACAGCACAGCGGCTATTTTGATGCCGTCGTGGACTTGCCGTTTTTCCTACCGCTCAAGCGCGGTGGTTTTATGGGATTGGGCGCGCTGCAAAGCCCCGAGGGGCTCGATGCCGTGGCCGCGGCGCGCGAGGCATTGTCCAGCCTGATCGCCAACCCCGCCATCTTCACGGACCTGGTCGCTCACAGCCAGGTCCAATCTGCCCAGCTGGTTCAGGCGTTCCCACAGATCGAGCGGCTGGCCATGAATTGGGATGACGAGGAGGATGACTTCGAAGACGATGACGAATTCGACGACGAGGATGACGGGGATAACACCAACCTCGACGTGCCACGTCCGTAATGTCGCCTGCAGGCAGCCGTCGATATGCGGCTGCCTGTCTCCTTACCTGGATTCATCATGGAACATCGCGTCAGCACATACCGCAGCCTTGCCCTGGACTTTGCCAACCCCCGACCCGAGCAGATCGACATCGAGGATATCTCCCTGGGACTTTGCGGGGAATCCAGGTTCAATAACCAATACGGTTTCACGCTATCCCCGAACACCTATACAGTAGCCCAGCACAGTATCTACGCATCGTTACTGGTGCCACCAGGATATGCCCTGTATGCATTGTTGCATGATGCCTCGGAAGCTTACATGCGCGACATTGCTACGCCACTCAAAACCTTGCTGCCAGAATACCGAAAGATCGAAGAAAAGGTGCAGGGTGCCATCTTCCAGCGGTTTGGCCTGCCAGCCCGAATACCCGAGGAGGCACGAGCCTGGGTCAAGCGGGTAGACCTGCGCTTGCTGCTGACCGAACGTAACGCCCTTTTTAGCGAAGCGCAGTGCGTGGCGTCTTCGAAGCTGGATTGGCCCGGCAAAGGCCTCGAGCCTTATCGGTTCCTGCGCCTGGAGCGTTTCGCTCCGCAGGCTGTGCACAGTCAATTCCTCCAACGCTACGCCAGCATCGTCGAGGACAAACCGTTCATCTTCCTTCGAGACATGTGGCAAGCTCAGGTCGATGGCACTTTCGAGGGCGCGCAGCCCATGGAGGCGCCGAGCAGCTGGGCGGCACCGCGCTGCGCCTGACGGCAAAATGAACCCAACGACGGCAGCCAAGCGGCTGCCTTTTCGTTCGGTTCGGAAAGGACGACGTTTACAATTTTTATATCCTTTCCGTCTAATTTATTCCCGGCCTTGTCGAGGATGATCATCGCGCAGAGGATTTACGAAAATTGGCCGATATAAAGGGCGAATCCAAGCAATTGTGTTTGAAATGGGAGTGGGGTGAAAGGCGGATTGAGGTTTACTCAATGCGTCGAAATCCAGGGTGTTGTGGCTTCACTTATTAAATTTGTTCTGATATGATGGTTCCCATTCAATCAAAAGCAATTTCCTCTCCAACTTTTCTCCTACGCCAAACGCCCCCCGACCCATGACTGCCCACGACACCCTGATCGACGACATCCGAGAAAACAATCTCTCCTATCTGCTTATTGCCCAACAGCTTCTGCGCAGCGATTTCGAGTCGGCCTGCGTACAGCTTGGCATACAAGACGAGGCCGCTCAGGTGCTCCGCGATCTTTCCCTCGCCCAAGTGCGCAGCCTGGCGGGCACGCCGCTGTTGATTACCGGTTTTCGGATGACCAATGCCGATGTGTTGCGTTCATTGGCTCAGACCAACGTCAATTCCATTACGCAGCGCGCGCGCTTTGCCATGGCACTGGCTCAGTCCGCAGCCGTCACCCCGACGGCGCTTTAACCCGGAGAGCCGCCATGTCTCAAACCACCAAGACCAAGCCCGTTCATCGCAAGGTGCTCGACGATGCCCGCCAGATTGAGCTGGCTACGCGCATGATCCGCTGTGGAGCCAGGCTCCAGGTGCTGGAGGCTGAGACATCCCTGAGCTATGACCGGCTCTCGCACTTGTACCACGAGATCCGGGGCTGCTCGCCGAGCAAAGGGCTTTTGCCGTTTTCCGAATCGTGGTATCTGAGCTGGCGCGCAAATCTGCACGCCAGCCTTTTTTATTCCCTGTTCGTCGCCATCGAAAAGGCCCGGCCCAACCTGCCTGAGGTCGAATGCCTGATCCGCGCATATCAACTCTACGAAGGCAACGAGATTGCCTGCGAGGGTGGGGAACGAAAGGAACCGTACCTGACCTTCACTCGTGCCTGGATGCTGGTGCGATTTGTGCGGCGGGCCGATGCACTCAAGCTAAGCCATTGTCAGGACTGTGGAATCGGTTTCCTCACCCATACGCATACGCATGGCCTGACGCTTCGCTGCGCCGTCTGCAACCCGCCCCCCCGTGCGCTACCCGCCTTGCGCGGCGGCTCCATCGATACCCCACACGACCTGTCGCTGCATCATGCCGCGGCCTGAGTCATCTGGCCCCCGCCCAAAAAAACCGTCCGTACCCTTTGACCCGGCTGTCATGCCACAGGGGTTTCGGGCGGCCAGTCGATGGTGGATCCGGAAAATCGTCGGTATTCCTCGCTCCCTGGCCTTGTCTATCCTGGAGCTTGTCGTCCTCAACGGCCGGCTTATCGGCTACCTGCTCTGGCTGATGACCATTGCGCTGCTCACCCATATCCTGCATGCGACACTGTCGATGGGAGCGCTGATTACGCTATGGCTCTTGCCGCTTCCGGCCATGTTCCTCTGGTGGATATGGCGGTTGCTCGAACCGCGCTTGATGGCGCGTCAGAAGAAAGCCAGGCAGGGCGGGGCCACCGTTTCTCAATCGGCCGAGAAGCCAACCCGGTCAAGATAATCCTCCCTCTCGCATCGACTCCGTTGTGCTCGTCCCTCTGAATAGTTGGACATGAATAACCGTGTTCAATCCGTTAAAATTGATGTAAATTGCTGGAAATTCAATATTCGCTTCAGACAGGAGAAATCGATGGCAAGTCTACAGAGTCTTCGTACCGCGAGGGAAAAACTCGAATCGCAAATCGCCAAGGTGGAGCAGGCGCTTGGAAAAATCTATGATGCCGCGTTGCATTTCGGACTGAGCACCGAGGACGTCTCGGAGTATCTGCGGAGTCGCGATCTGGACGGGGCAGTGCTTCGCAACAATGGAACCGGCCAGGATACGCCGGCCATGGTCGCTTCTGAAACGAAATCTGCGGCGGCACCGAAGAAATCCCAGGCCCGCAAGGCCGCTCCCAAGCCTAAACCCAAGTCTAGTGCCAGCGCGAAACCCATCAAAAAGAAGAGCCCTGGCAAGGCGTCGCCAAGAGCCGCCAAGGCCCTTCCTGCCTCGAAGCAGGAGGATGACACCCCCGTGCTTCAGGTCCCGCAGATGTTGGACCTGAGCTGACCCGCCACGACATCCACTGTTATCCCAGAGAGAACCGCCCTTGTGGCGGTTTTTTCATTTTAGGCTTGACCTCAAGTAGGTGAACCAATAAAATCATTATCAACGAATCAGAATCAATAAAATTGTATATTGTTGATGTTCGTTCAAGAACCCTTCATGTTCAGGATATCGATCATGGCCTTTTGGTCCTCCCGCTCAAAACCCGCTCCCGCTGCCGTCTCCCAGAATGGAACGCGACCTGCCTCCCGGCCGCGCCCGATGCGCCAGCCCGTTCAGACTCGAAATGCCCCGTCAACACGTGCCGGCTCAGTTAGCGCGGCCCAGGCCCGATTGGGGGCCGACAGAGGCACTGCTGTCACCGCGGCCGAGACACTCTCATCGAAAAGTTCCGTCCAGCCGGCGCCCCGCGGCCTGATGGCCAGGCTGTTTCGCTCGAAAAAACAGGATAGCGCCGAGCGGGCGCAGCGTCTGGCGCAGAAAATGCAGCGCGCCCACCAAACGAACCCGGGACGTCGTCCCGAGGACAGGCTCGCCGCACAAGCCGAGCTCCACGCTCAGGCCATGGCGCAGGTCAGGGCCCAGATGAGAGAACAAAAGCGACGTCTTTTTGCCCTGTCTCAATTTGCCTACCGGCTCTCGGCCAAGCTCGAGCAATACGATCCTGACAGCATTCTCGCAGACCAGGCGCGCAGTTACCTGACCCATAACGGGCTGATGGAAATCGTCGAAAACTACCGGCCTACACATCTGAATTAATCCGGCTTGAATATCCGATATGGGTTTTGGTAATCTTTCAACATGAACCATTTCAACATATCGGATATGGAAGTGAAAAACTCCCCCACCTTCAACATGGAGCGACTCGAGTCGCTCACGCGCGCCGCGGTCGACGCCAAGGCGGCCATTCTGCACACTACTGGCGCCGCCACGACGCTCGTTTCGGACGCCTCAGGTTTGCTCGCACAGCTCGATCGCTCGCTCGAGCTGCTCGCGCTGCATCGGGTCGTGCTGAACTTGAACCCGACGCAAGCTGAAATCACCATCGAACTGGCCGAGCCGCCTTCTGAAAACGATCTGGCCGAAGATATCAGCTCCTGGGCGCAGACGGAGCGGGAAGTCAGCAATATCGTCGAGCAAGCACGTAAATGGCTTGCGCGAGAGCAGGACGGGAAGTAGACTGGTTTCCGTTCCCATCGTTTCGATATGAGGTTTGTCATGAGTGGTTCGCGCCGATTCGCTTTGTCCGGACTTGTTCCGATTCTCGCCGCGGTGGCGCTTGCCTTGCCTGGCGCCGGGTCTGCCACAACGTTGACACCGGCCATGACACGCGCGCTCGGGCAAGTCTCCCCACGCGTTGCCCCGCAGCGACCAAGCCCTGCCGCGACGACACAGTCCGAGAGCGGCACGCCCCCTTCGGCTCAGCAAGCGGCGGTCGAGCGCGCACGTTTGATCCTGGCTACAACGCCTCGCACCGGGTCCTGCGATATTCATTAGAGCCCGCCCGTTCAAAAAGGGAAGGGCCTTCGTCCCGAGATATCCCCGGGTGCTCATCCATTCCCAATTCACGGCGTCCTCACTGTCCCTGAGGCGCCATCGGGGCTTCAGAGGCGTGGCTTGCCGCGTATCTGGACCCAGATCCTTCCACTACCTGTCCTGGGCAAGGCTGTTGCACGCGTCGCCATATCTGGCCTGCCCAACATGGGCTGAAGTGGGGGCAATATTCCATTTAATTTGACCAATTGATTAAATGGGATTCACCGATACAATCCTTGATAATGATGCATTAGCAATGCGCATCACTTTCATGAATTGTTCAGGTGCCCTCCATGCCCCCAATGCTTGCGTCCAACGCTTCCTCCACGCAATCTCAAGAATCGTTTGACACCCCCATTCAAGACGACAGCCAGGGCAACCTGTTCGACACCGATCAGATCGACGCATCACGCAAGGCCCGTCTTGCGCTCTCGGCCAATGTGGCTTTGGAGCTGGCGGCCCGGGCGAGTTATCCCGCACCGCCTTCGCTTATTCAACGCGGCTGGGAGACGCTCGTTCCCGCGGTGCTCGAACTCATGGAGCATGTGGATCCGCGCTTGAGTCTTGCTCAGATCGTGCGCGCCGCCCAGGCGCCCATGGGGCCGTCGGCACGTGCGCAGGAACAGTTCCCATCAGGTATGGGGATACTCAAGCATTGGCTGAACAACATGCTGACGTTGTTTGGCACGCTGCCGATCGAGACGGGGGAACTGGGTGAAAAAACCCGGCAGGCGGCCCTGGGTCGCATCACCACCGGCCGTGGCGCGCGACATGGCGAACTCTCCGCACAAGCGCGTAGCGAAGCCCAGATGTGCCTGGAAATCCTGTGTGCAAAGCTCTGGTATGCCCGTCACGTCGAAAAACGTTCTGAGGTAGCCCAGCGGGTGCTCGCCTATGAAGCACTTCAGTTCCTATACTGGGAATGCGGGGTGCCTGATGGAATCGCCATGGTATGGCAGTCCTCCCTGTCGATTCTTGATCCGGTCTTCAATCCGATCCGGGAAGTCAATTACCGACAACTCTTTGCCGTGGCCCAAGCGGGCAAGCTCGATGCACTCTTGCGCAATGTCGATCAGGGAGTCGATGCGCTCGTTCGATACCGCGAAGCGTATGCCCATCGCTTTGCTTCTCGCGCTGAACGCGATCCCCGATGGGAGATGCCATTTTCCGACCAGGCAGAACTCATAAAAAGTAAATATCGTCGCCTGCACAGCGAAGACGAGGACGGAGCGTACGGCGGGGTGCACGACAAGGAGGAAGAGTCGGATATCGAGAGCGGGGAAGAGGGGCTGGAATGAACCTGCTTTCGGCTTCCGCCTGGATCGCCTACGTACTGGGCGCGACCGTTTTTACGCACTATGTGCGAAGCGGCTCGCTGGCTGTCGCGCAACTCTACGTGAAGCAAGCGCTTAGCCTTGGCGACCGTCACCAGATCGAGCAGGCTTACCGCCTGCTCGGGCAGCGATCGCTGCGCTACTTCGAACGCCCCTGGCCGGCCCGCCTTGGATGGGCATCGCTGCTGATTGCCACGGCCATCCTAATATTTTCTCTCAGCACCAGTCTTCTTCAGGCCTGGGTCCAGTTTTGCGCCCTGGTCATCCTGATTCGACTGTCTGTGCAGGACTGGACCGACCTGATGCTTATTGAGCGCGATATCGCGATGCTCGGACTGGTGGGCCTGATAGGCGTGTTGTGCGTGCCGGGCATGTCGCAATCGCCCCAGGTAGTTTTTCTGGGCTGGCTGGTTCTATTCGTCCTCTACGCGGTGGCCTTGGGGTTGCTGCGCCTTGCCAGCCTGTTCCGCAACAGGGACGACGCCGCCGGCGCGCGGCTTCTGGGTGATGGCGACGATTTGCTGCTCATTGTGCTGGTGCTGTTCTTCGGCTGCAACGTCCTCTGGGCCCTGACCATCGCGTTGGTCCTGGGACTGGTCTTGCACCCGGCGCTGGGCCGGATCACCGGACGCTACCCGCTGGTTCCCACCCTGACGGTGGGGTGCGCCGCATTGTTCTGGGTGCCATGGGCCGCATCATTCGATCTCAATCGCCTGTTCCTTGGTCTTTTCACCTATCTAGTCGGCCCATGAAACTTTCCCTTGGCCTCTTGCGTAGGGCCGCAGCAAGCCTGCTTGGTCTGACCCTTTTCGCGCCATTGGCACACGCCGATTACTTTTCCGACGGCTTTGAGCAGGCCCTGAACATCGTCTTCCAAAGGATGATGACGAGTTATCACCGCGGCGAAAACTCGCCGCTGCAGATCACCGTGCTCAACGTGGACCGCCCCCTGGTTCGCCGCTACCTGGAAAGGGCACAGTCAAGCAGCTTCGACCCGAAGACCAGCCTGGCCATCTCCTACGATCCCGCCACCCGTGTCGATGGCAAGCTCGCCGCCACCTGCCTGGTTCAGTACAACCCCGCCAGGCGATCGAACCTGTTGCTCGGGTACGAGGCGAGCGGGTTGTTCACCCGGCGCGACACGCTCTACTACCTGGCCGCACACGAATTTGGCCACTGCATGGTCTTTCACCAGGCCGCACTCGGTCACGGCCCGCATATCGATGTGGCGCAAAACGAGCTGATTGCCGACGAGGTGGCCATCGCTTTTTTCGTGGCGAATCACCAGCCCGAAGTCGCCGAGCACATTATCGATTTCAATCGTGAGCTCAAGGACAACCCCGATCACTACCACCCTCAAAAACTCCAGCACTTCTTCGATCTGCTTACCCTCAAGAGCAAGGATCACCCCACGCTCGGCGTGCACAGCATGCTCGATCTCTACAAGCTGGCCATCGAGAATACACCACTGGCAGCGAAGTAAGACGCGGATACCCGATTTTTCTGCAAAACCATAAGGATGCCTGAAATGAACCAACCCCTCTTGCCATGCCTGGCAGGCCTGAGCCTCGCCGCCTTCGCCGTACTGGCCCAGGCCACACCCAGTGCGCCGCCCGCTCCCAGCGTACTGCCTGCGGCCAACGCGGTTCACGCCAGACTGGCCGGGCAACGCCAGGAAGGGGACCCAGACCAGGCCCCGGCCTCAACATCCATCCAGGGGGTTAAGCCCATCGGTCCGATAGCGCCCATCGCCCCCATTCCACCGATCCAGACGCTGCGCGGCAAGCCGGCAACTCACCAGGCAGTCAGCCCGGAAGCTGTCGCGCCGCATGACACGCGGCCCAAAATCGTCATCCCAAGCCTGCATGCCACCCCGATCGCCAAAGCGCCACAAGTGGCTACCGGCGCCGATGACATCGTTGCTGCGCGCGAACCGGGGGCCGCGCCCAAGGCGCCCGCGCTGCTCGCGCACCTGATGACGCCCGAGGACGTGGTCTATGCCAAATTCCCTACGGAGGTGCCTGGCGTGACCGGCTACCTCATCAACAGGGACGGACTGGTCGGTCAGCCCGCGGTGGCCTATACGCTGGCCGATGGCTCGGTGTTGCTGGGCGGGCTTTTCACGCGCGATCCCAAAACGGGCGAACCGGTCGATCTCACCCATAAATACCTGACGCAGTACGCCGCCAAGCCGGATCTCGCCAAGCTCTGGGGGCAGGTCACGAAGACACACTTCATCCGGGAGGGGGCCAGCGACGGCCAGGCCAAGGCCACCATCTATGCCTTTTTCGATCCGAATTGCATCTTCTGTCACATCGCCTGGAAGCTCTCCCAGCCTTACCTGCGCGCGGGGCTGCAGATCCGATGGATCCCCGTGGCCTTTCTTGCGCCCGACAGCCGAAGCAAGGCAGCGGGCATCCTGAGCGCCAGCAACCCGTCACATGTCTTTTCCGCGGGAGAGGAGGGATGGAAGTCCGGCATGGCCGACGGCGGCGGCGCTTTCCCCGAAGCCACGGTGACCGAGGCCATCGCCGCCCAACTCAAATCGAACAAGGCGCTTTTCGCCAACCTTGGCATCTCGGGAACACCAGGTTTTGTTTACCGCGATGCCAAGGGTCAGGTGCACGTGCGCTCAGGGGTCAGCAATCAGCATTTGTTTACCGACATGACGGGGCTGCCTTTTATCAAGAATACGGACCCGGCTCTGGCTCGCATCCCTCAATGACCATGGGTGGGTAGCGTCTGGGCCCTTGTGTGAGCAAGGCCCGGGTTGCGTGACGAGGCGAAAACGGAAGAACGTTGGCCCCGCGCGACAAGACGGTATCGAACCACTGGGGGAGCGCCTGGCGCAGCCTGTCCTGGCGAACGCTTCTGGCCGCTCCCCGGGCCAGCCAAGCCTCGAGTCCATGGCGGGTCAATCCCAAGGCGTGGACCAGCTCGGCGACCAGAGGGAGGGGGCAATGTGCTTGTCCAAGCAGCCAATGAACCAGGTCTTCGTGCCCCATGTACGCGAGAAGCGGAGCAGGGGGCATGTCCAGACTTGTCGAAGCTGTGGCGCGAACAGGCAGTTTCGCGGCGTTGGCAAAACGCTGGGTCCAGCCAGGCACGACGTCGAGCGAGGCGCCAGGCGTGGCCAAAAGATAAATTCCGAAACGATCATGATACGGCGTACCGGGCCCCAGCGTTTCGTTGATGAGGCACGTACAGGCCTGTTCGTCATGATTATCAATGATGGCAACTTCCAGGCAAGTCGTCCGTTCGAGCTCCAGGCGCAGCCACTCGGAGGGTTCAAGCAGCTTTTGCCAGGCACAGAACGCGCCTAGTGGGACGATCACGTCGGGATGACCGATCACGGCTGCCGCACAAAGGAGCTGGTGGAATTGCAGTCTATGCATGCAACACCTCTTGAAAATCAATTCAAGGCATTCTAACGCAATTCCAGGCGCCAAATCCTCTCTTTTAAGTCGCTTGAATCCCTGAGCGCGGAATTGCTAAGATCATCGTATCGGAAGCAATAAAACTACGACCCCACGCACCAATGAAACACGAACCAGTCATCCAGATTCATCCTGCCGTACCCGGCATTGCGCAGTTCTGTCCGCTGGACCAGATGTACTTCCAGGGCCTGCCCATCGCCAAAAAGCGACACTATTTGCGTCGGTTTTCCAGGCTTGCCGGGGAGGTCCCGAAACTTCGCGGAACGAGTGACGGCTGGTACTTGGTTCTGTACTGGTATTCAGCCTGGTTCCAGCTCAACACGTATGCGGAAGAATTCGATGCGGTGCAAATTCTCTCGATGAAGGCGGAGCTCAATTTGTTGCTACGTCTGTTTGGTCAAATGAGCCTGCTCTCGCCCGGCGCCATCGCGCGGCTGCAGTTTGCCGCCGGCAGCCTGGTGGCCTCGGCCATTCATGGGCTTGTCGACGCCTCGGGGGAAGTGCGCGTGGACATATCGCTGGCCGAACAGCATCCCACCCCACGCAAGACACGCCACATCGGCGTCTTGCACTGATTCCCCTGAACGAGCTCATCACTGCGAGATTTTATGAAAACCCTTCTCTTCAAATACCGCACCATCAAGGCCCTGGCCGCGCTGTGCGCAACCTGTTTGCTATTTTGCGGACAGGCTGGCGCAGCGCCCTCGGCCTGCCCCGCGCAGTACGCCCAGGGGCAGCGCCCCGACTTTCTGAACCGGCGCCTGGCTGTGGGGGCGGTGGAACTGTGCAATGCCGCCTACGCTACGGAATATTCCGAACTGGCCCGCGCGCCGCTATGGTCGGCAGAATTCCTGACGGCTGGACGGATCGCCCAGGCGCGGGGGCAGCGCCGCGCCAATGATTTTCGAGAGGATACTCGCGTCCCCAGCGAAGGTCGCGATACGTTGGCCGATTTTCGGCACTCCGGCTTTGATCGAGGCCATATGGCGCCCGCCGGCGATATGCCGACACCCGCGGCGGACTCGCAGTCCTTTCTGCTTACAAATATGATCGCGCAGAACCCGAACCTGAATCGGGAACTCTGGCGCGCTATCGAGACGGGCGTGCGGGCAATGGCCATGCACCGCGATATCTACGTCATTACCGGACCGCTCTTCGAGGGTGCACGCATTGCGCGGCTTGACGGCCGGGTGATGATTCCGACCTCAGTCTACAAGTTGGTCTACGATCCTGCGCGGAACGAGGCCGCTGCCTGGATCGTGCCCAACGCCGCACGCCAACGCCCCGACATCGTCTCGCTGTCCGAACTCGAGCAGCGCGCCGGCATTGCGTTTCTTCCCGGGGTCAAGAACGTCGGTATGCTCAAACTGCCTCGGCCTCGATTCTAAATGGCGCGACCCGACATGAGACAACTTCGCGCCTTATTCTGGGATCCCTTGGCCCTGATCTGCGCGACCCTTTTTCTCATTGCCGCCTTTTCCCTGTGGCCCAAAGCCCCTGTTGGAAACCTCAAGGCATTGATGAGCTTGCCTCTCGTATCGCTGCTGTGTGTGGGGAATTTTATCTGGTCGCTCTTTTCCATGGCCCGCTACCGGGTCTTTCTCAAACGGGCCGTTCAGGGCACAGCAACCGAGTGCTATCTGCTGATCAACATCATTCTGACCTTGATCCTCGGTCTGGCCATGAATATGTCGTATTACCTCTCGGACATCCGGGGGCTGTGCTTGTGCCTGACCATCGTGCAGGGATTGCTGGCATACGCCTTTACCCAGCGTTATATCTCGAGAAAGAACCCCCGTCCTTAACTCAAACTTCTCCATGAACGATGAAAGCTTATCTTGACCTTCTGAATACCGTCCTGACACAGGGACAACGCCAATCAAACCGCACGGGCATCGATACGATCGATCTGCCCGGCGCAAGCCTCCGGGTCGACCTCGCAGAAGGATTTCCCGCCGTTACCACCAAGAAATTGGCCTTCAAATCCGTGATCGGCGAGTTGGTGGGTTTCTTGCGCGGCGCCCAAAGCGCGGCGGACTTCCGCGCCCTGGGCTGCAAGGTCTGGGACCAGAACGCGAATGAAAACGCGGCATGGCTGGCCAATCCCTATCGCCAGGGGTCAGACGACCTGGGGCCGGTCTACGGTGTGCAGTGGCGCGCCTGGCCCGCCTGCAAGATGCTCGATCCGGCCACCCAGTCGGCGCAGATCGAGGATGCGCAGGCCCGCGGCTACACCGCGCAGCCCATGGCCGATGGACGCCTGCTGATGACCAAATCCATTGACCAGCTGGCCGACTGCATCCGCACCATCGTGACCGATCCGAACAGCCGCCGCATCCTCTTCCATGCTTGGAACCCCGCGCAGATCGAGGAAATGGCGCTTCCGCCTTGCCATCTTCTCTACCAGTTCCTGCCCAATGCGAAGGCCGGCACGCTGTCCATGACGGTCTATATTCGCTCCAATGATTTGGGGCTTGGTCTACCGTTCAACCTGGCCAGTGCCGCGGCGCTGCTGCACCTGGTCGCCAGGCTGACCTGTATGGCGCCCCGATTCCTTACCATCTTCATCGGATCGGCTCACATCTACGTCAACCACCTGGATATGGTGCGCGAGCAGCTCAAACGCGCGCCGCTGCCGCCGCCCACGCTGGTATTGAACAAGTTTATCGGTCCGGTGAGCCAGGATGCGAACATTGGGGCGGTGCTGGCAAGCGTCGGCCCGGAGGACTTCGCCCTGGAGAACTACCAACACCACGGCGTGCTGACTGCGCCCATGGCCGTCTGACTGGAGCCTTCGGGCACCCTCAAGCCGTATCGGGAGGCTGGGAATCCTGTTCTTTTCCCGGATCGAGGGCTGGTTCACTGAATATCTTGCGTAGCCGGTTCTCGATTTGCCCCGCTGCCTGTTGGACCTCCCCCAAAGACCGAAGGGTTACCTGTACGATCTGCTGGAGCGATCTCGCGGCATCCCATTCCTCTTCTTCGATAATGGCGGCGCACAGGTCAATGCATTCGTCGCAGATAAAGGCTCGCTTGCCTGCGATGAGTTTGCGTACCTCGAACTGTGTTTTCTCGCAGAAATCGCATTGGAGCACTTTCGCGGGGGTTGGCCCGCTAGAGGCGGCATCAGGGAGCTTGGGTTTGGATTTTCTCATGGCGCAATGTAGCATTTCCGACCCCCGCCATCCAGCGCTAAGCGGGTAGCGGAGTGTGAGCATCGGCCTTGTGATTCCAATCGAGAAGCAATCGATCGAAATAGCGGCCGCTGGCCTTGGCACGACGTCTGGCATCCACATAGAAACCTTCCGCCTTTTTGTGACGGAAATAGCGTTTGCCATCGAAGCGTACCATATCGCTGGCTGAAACCGCATCGAGTAGGGCGCGTCCCGTTATGGATGCCGTTTCCGATGCGTCGCGAGGGCGCGAACAATAGCTCGAGACGTTCCATGGCACGGATTCCCAATCCAGATCGAGACGCCTTGCCTCAAGGCCGTGTTCGTGCCGGATAGGATGGTAGAGCGTCAGGTTTTGCGCAAGCTGAACCAGGGGATGGTTCTCGCCGCGTGCGATGAGCATGATGCCGTTTGGGCCGCGGCGGCTTGGCGCCGGGGAAAAGGCCACGCGCGCAGCGCCAAGTGTATCCAGCGGCCTCGTCGTCACGAAGAGTTCGTCCATCTGAAACAGGGTGGCGCCGCGCCGTAGGTCCCAATCAAAATCTTGCCAATCCAGCCGCTTGTCCGTCCCGGAGAGAATCTTGTCCGAGCTTTGCACCACCTGGGGTAGCAGGGCCCTGACGCGCTTGTTTCCACGGTCCAGAACCTCCCTTATCGCATCGTGGGTGAGCGCGTGTTCGGGGTCAATCTCACGGGCGTGCGCTTCGAACGCCACGAAAGAACACCGGTAGACGTCATTGGCACAGGCCCGGGCGAAGTCCTCGAACCATTTGTTTCCAAGCGACTCTTCGTCTTGGTATCGATATTGCTCGAAGCGCAAGGGGATGATGTCGCTGGGCCTGGCAAACCGTTTGGCCAGGGGATCGACGGTGATCGCATCCAGCCGTTCGCGCCAGCGCGGATCTTTTGCGTCCCAGACCTTGCGTCGAACATCGAAGGCAACGCCCGAGGAATTCTCGTCGCAAGTCCCCGTATAGAACCGCATATCGGCCGGCGCGCCAAAGAACTTGCGGGAGATCGTGCTTTTTTTGGGGGAATAGCCCGTTGTGACCAGGCCGGCCGTATCCTTCGTGCATCGCAGTGTCACAACGAGATCCAGGTCCCCGCATTGGGCAAGCCCCTGGGCAAAGGAACCCACTGCCCAGACTTCGTCGATGCAGACCGTCACGGGCAGAGGCGCCTGGTTGTACCTCGGCGCATCCAGGACCGCGCGATGGCAAGCATCCAGCCTCTCGCAAATGCGGGCAAGCGTTTTGGCGAAATGCACATGGGGGAGGCGATGTTCTTGCATGATGCCTTTTCTCTGTTTCTCCGGAATGAAGATCTTCGCGCGGTGAGCCCTCAACAAATCGGCCAAGCTAAAGCGGTTTTGCCCGTCTCTTTGGCTGATATCCGACGATTAATTATCTTGAAATCACCAAATCGCATCTGATAATATTGTTGGTGTTTCATGTTGTTCTACGAGCACAGGACCGGCGTGGCGTGCGATTGATGTGCCCCGGCCCGAAGGCGATTCTTTGAGAATTTCTTGCGCCGAACGCTCCCTGGATCTCCTCCAGAACAACCCGCATCGCCCAGGGTAATCAATCGTCAGGCGAGACCACCCCGGGAGAGCAGCGGGGATTTTCCTTCTCGCCGACCTCCCATGGACACCGAATCCCGCTCCCGGCCGCATCCCGGCCCGAATCCAGCCTCACACCCCGACTCACCGTGCGTGGCGCGGTGCACGACGCTCTACGATGACGTCTGCCGCGGCTGTGGCCGCACAGCCATGGAAGTAGCCAACTGGGTGGTGCTCGACGAGCAGGAAAAGGAGGCGGTCTGGCAACGGCTGCTCGCAAAGGATAAGGCCAAATAAAACAAGCCCCGCGTTTGGGCGGGGCCAGAAGGGTGGGGAGCGCCTGGGCTCAGAACGTGGAGTACGTCTGGCGGGCTGGCGCCACGGGCTGCTGCGAGCGGTAGCGCGAAACAGTCCGCCCCACCGATCCAATCATGTTGCCGATCTGACTCATCTTGCTGTAACCCGTGCTGGACTGGGCAATGCTTTGCGCATCACGCGCCCAACCCGAACCATCCTGAATGATTGACCCGGTATTGCTGGCGATGCGTCCGCGCTGGGTATTGGAGCCCCCGAACATTTCGGCGGCACCAGAGACCAGGCTTACCGCCGCCGAGGCCCAGTCAAAGCCATTGACCTGGATGGCATGCGCACCCTGGAACTCGCCCGGCATGGGCGCGAGGCGATCCCTGTCGATGAGCACCATCGCGGTCTGACGCACGGTCTGACCGCGCGCCATGGCATCGGAGAGCGCCATATGCGCCATGCGGTCAAAGACCTGGTCGATGGCCGGCGCCATGTCGCCACGCCCGCGTGCCGCCATGCGCGCCACGACCGCCTCGCGTTTGTCCTGCCAGGCCTGAAGTTGCGCACGCCAGTTCGCCGGACTCTGACAATAGGCCGCCACCGCGAGCTTGGCCGAGCCGCCGGTGTCCTGGGCCCACTGTGTGATCTCCGCGTCGACCTTGGCTGCGTTGCTCATCGTAGCCAGAGCGGCATCGAATTGGGCGGCCGGCCCGGACGGCGAGGCCGCGCCTTGTGTTTGAGCCAGACACGAGGTGATGGCCGAGAATTGTGTGTCACGGCGCTGCACGGCCGCAGCGATGCGCTGCTGGATGGTGGGCACTGCCATGGCGTGTGCGCCATTGACCTGCACCAGAGGCTTCGGCGTGGGCACGGCAGCGTAAGCCGCGGCCACGGCCAGCAGGGCGGGCAGCATGATTTTTGCCGCCTTCACGAAGCGTGGGTTCTCTTGGCTCTTTACCTTGAGCGTGACGGCGGGCTGGCGCACCAGGCGGTTCAGGAAAATGGCAGCGCGTTCTTGAGCGTTCATGATGGATAGTCCTACAACAACAGGTCACGACAAAATCAGAGGGTCAACCAGGTCCGGTCAGGCGCTCGCCCGCAGACCGCGAAATATGATCCATTCTGAAGGCGGTTCGCCGCCCGCCTCATCCATGAACCCCACGAGCAGCCCGTCGGAAGTCAAGGCCGCGGCACGCAATGTTTCATCAAGCGGTGACTCGGGCGTCCCGCTCTCGCAAGCCGCTCCACTGGCGTCAAGCCAGCGCAGACCGTGGTCCGTGACCTTGACCCAGATCTCGCCACGCGCCATGTCGGACGGGGCGGGGCATGCCGCGCGCGGCAGGATCAAGGCCTGGTCATCGGGGCCCACTGGTATTTGGTCGGGGTCCTCGGGAACCCCCTCGCCGTCCAGGGCAAGACTCGCGTTGGCGAAGCGCCGGGGCGCAGGAAAAAGGGGAGCGGTGCTCATGACGGAAAAGGGATCCATGGTTCTCATTGGGGCGCAAAACGGAGCGCTTCAGCTTCTGTACATGAAGCTAGTGTATCGAGCCATGGGCAAATCGCCTAAGAGAAATCCATGCAACCGGTGCCGGTGCAAAATGCAACGAACCGAAATGATCATGCTAGCGATTTTGTCCACGCTTTTGAATCGAGAGGAGGCTCGGTAGAATGAGCCTGTCTTGTTCAAATGGAAATGGCCTTGAAGTCGATCGCCTCCGTCCTGTCTGATCCGCAGCGCCAGCTTTTCGATTCGCCGGCGCTCATTCAGGCGCGGGCCCGTTTTGATCCAGCGGCAGCTTTCGAGGCCTGGTTGATTGCACAACGGCCCGCCCTTCGTCCACGCACCGTTCTGGCTTATCGCTTGCTTTGGGGGAAGTTTCTGCGTTTTGCTCTCGAAGATAAGGGCCGTTCCTTCGATGCGATCAACGCCGATTTGATTCGGGAATTCCTCTCTGGATTGCATGGTGCCCGTCGAGAACGGCGGGTTCGTTATCAGCGCGTGATTGAGCGCGCCATGGAAGATCTGCTGGCGCAGATGCCGCAGCTTGGTCTGGATAATCCGGCCCGTCCCCGGTATCTGAGTGAGGAAGGGCGTGCGCGGTGGCTTGAAGAGGTGCCCTTCAACGAGAGTATGCAGTTTCTGAGCGGGCATCAGGCCTTGCTTTTGCAGCTTTATCTTTGTCAGACGCCGGCCTTGTCTGATTCTGTCGCGCTTTCCTGGTCCTGCGCGTCCGCCTGGCGCGCCGCGCGTGATGCGATCTCGGTGACCCTCCTGTTGGTTTGCGGACTTCGTGTGCAGGAATTGACGGCCATTTCGGTTCGTTGCATTTTGCCCCCTGACGACGACTCTCCCGATTGGCGCCTGAATGTGGGCGCGGTCAGTGCCGCGGCGCGCGCCCGGGCGGCCAGCATGCGCGATTTGAGTCAAACGTACCATGGTGAGGCGGTTGGCGGACGACGACGCCTGGCGCTTCCCGCCTGGGCGCGCAGGCTGCTCGAAGTGTGGCTGGCGCGTAGCCTTGCGGCATGCCGCTCCCTGGGCTGGTCCGAGGCGCAATGGCGCGACACCCCGCTTTTGCCCGGAGTGCGGCCCAACCGAGACCGGCGGTATCAACCCAAGCGGGCCCGGGCCAACCTGCTGATGTCAGAGGCGACGCTCGCCCGCGCCCTGGAGCGCTTGGGACGCGAGCTCGGCATCAAGATAACGGCACAAATGCTGCGCAATACCTATGGGGCCCAATGCCTGCTTGCGGGCGACGAGGACGAGGCAATCTGTCGGGCCATGGGCTACGCGCCGAGGGGACCAAGTCTATGGCGGCTACGCCGTGATTGGGCGCTCTGGTGCCGGCGCAACGAGCCGGCACTACTTAGTGAAGACCCGCGGGGCGCGGAGGCCGGGCAGGCAATGTATCCAACTCCAGGTACGCGCGCAGCAGTGCCAGGCTCTGTGCCCGGTGCGCCGGACAGAGTTCGGTCAGCCGACTGAGATCGAAGGGCTCGCCGGGCCGCTCAATCGCACCGAGCATGTCCCGGATTACCTCGGAGCCGGACGATCGGCGCCCAGCCGGCCCGCAAGAGCAGGCACCACCCGATTCGGAAGAAGGGGGACCCGACACGGCCTGGCGCAGTGTGGCCGCCTGACGCATCGGGGCATCGCCCGTAAAAAACCAATCCACGTGCGCCTGAAAGGCTTCGAGATCGGACTCAGCCACCTCGAAGGTGAGCGTGCGATAGGTTGGCAAAGGCATGAACGGGGTTGGCGACGAAGGAGACAGTCGTCCATTGTACGCGGTGCCCGCCGTGCGCACGAGCACAGGGCGCAGGCTGCGCAATGAAGCGTCCACGTAATTTAGGCCACGCAAGGCGAGGGCGGCCGCACGGCGGGCAGCGGCTTTGCCTCATCGCCCGTCGCGCGCACTATCGCACTCAGAGGCACGGCGCAGTCCGGGTAATTTCCCATCTCATCATGCACGCGCGCCATTTCGCGCAGCGCAGCGAGTTTTTTGATGCGCGGCGTATGCTTGATCTCCCATTCGGCCTTCGAGGCCTGGGATCGATCCGGAAACCCGGCCCAGGCGAGCACTCGAAGCGGTTTGTGCGAGCGGGTGTATTTGGCGCCCACGCCCAGCAAGTGCGCGCGGTAACGCGCGCGCAAATCCACCGTAATGCCGGTATAAAACGAGCCGTCTTCGCATTCGAGCATATACAGCACCCAGGGCGTTGGCGTATCGGCCGCACTGGGCAAGTCGGAGAGATCGATAGGGGAGGTCGGAGCCACGGAAGTCATATCTCCATGATACCGGGTCGATTAGTATTCTCAAAACCGAAACGTTGATTTCAAAACAATATTGCTGCTATAATATCGATTCGTGCAAGGGTAGTGGCGGCTTCGCTGGGTCTTCCCACGAAGCCGCTGCTTTATCTGGCGGAGACCGCTGGAATCAAATTGCCTTGTGCTCTTCGAGCCGGTTATCCGAACCGACTTTTCGGAATTCCGCACCAGCGCGGCCCTAGTTGCCAGATAGGCTTCGGGGATAACGCGAGCCCCTGGATGCGGACAGGGGCTAGACCCGTCCAAGATAAGCGGACGACTTGCACCGGGACCCACCCCGGCGCGCCAGGAGCAAGCCTGGTAAACAAAAGAAGAACGGCACGAGCGCGCACCGCGCCTCGTTGCCGGGACTCGATTCCTCCCACCGCCTCCATCTCCTCACACCCATCTTTCCGTTGCGCCGGGCGTTACCGCACGACGAGACGGCGGGGCTTGTGCGCATGCGTCCCAGCCCGCGATATAGGTGGATTTCCCGCCTTTTTTGTTAATAAATGTTTCTAATCGGGTAAAAATGGATTCCGATGCGGTAAAAGCACTTGTATTCCATAATATCAATCGATTATGCTTTCCGTACACTTTCCCTTGTGCAAACAAAAAAGTGCATTGTCACCATTCCGGTGAACATTGTTCAACTTCATGAGGAACTCGATCCATGGCTTCGACCCCAACCAAGCAGTATTTGATCACCACCCTGGCCGGACGCGCCCAGACCACGCCCGCCATCGTGCGCAAGGTACTCGACGCGATCACCGCCACAGCGCATGAAAGCGTCTACAAGGGCGACACTGTCCTGCTGCCGGGTATCGGCAAGCTGGTTGTCAAGGAACGCGCGGCGCGCGTCTCGCGCAATCCCAGTACGGGTGCGCCGATCAAGGTGAAGGCGGCCAAGGTAGTGCGTTTCCGCCCCAGCACGTCGCTGCGTGAAACCGCCGCGAAAATCCGCAAGCCCGAAAAGCCCGCCAAGGTCGCCAAGCCGGCGGCCAAGAAGGCCGTCAAGGCTGTCAAGCCGGCTGTCAAAACGGTTGCCAAGAAAACGGCCAAGGCGAAGAAGTAATCCTTCGGCATCGAAAAAGGGGCGCTCGATTGAGCGCCCCTTTTTCGTCCTCGCCGATTTTGCTCAGCCGCCTGTCTGGCGCGGCGGCCGTCCCCCATCATCGCCCACACCGCCTCCGTCAAAGGCACGAGCCAGGGCCTGAGGCCCGTAGTGCCAGCCAACCAGTCCTACGACGCCGCGATCCAGGTGCTGACAGATCGGACTTTGGAGCAGGAGAATGTCGAGTGTGGCCGGCAGGATTCGGCCGGAATCCACCAGCAGTTCAATCAGGCGTTGACGGTTTGCCAGGCCGCCCTCGGCCGACAGCGCGTCAAAAAGGGCTTGCTCAGCTGCGCTCATCGCCTGCATTTCCCGGTTACGGAATAGTGCCGGGTCGACCGCCTTGAAACGCCGGTAATGGACTCGCTGGAATCCCGGAATGCGCTCGATCACCGATAAAGCCACCGGCCAGGGCGGAACGTGCACCGTCATATCCTCGGCGCTGGACTGGGCAAAGAGCGCACTGAGCACAGAGAGGACGTCTACGGAACCCTGCGCCACTGCAGCGATCTTGCTGGCCACGTTCACGAGGCGATTTTGCGAGGCCGGCCCAAGCCAACCCCAACCCGCCTGCTCATCAATCCATTCAAACCCCGGCAGACTCTCGAGAACCGCTGCCACCTCCGGGATATCCAACGGCTGGCCCAATCGGCGAGAAACCTGGCCAGCCGTTCCTTCCAGGCTGATGGCCCCCTGTGAGGTATTGGCTATATAGGCAACTCGCCGGCACGCCTTGAGCAGGGCATCCTTGCGATCCGGCTGCGCGCTTTGACGCAGGGCCTGAGCGGCCTCGGCACGCACTGGCGACGGATGCCCATAGCGGCGCGCGCCGGTGCGCAGCATATCCTCGAGCCGGGTCAGGCCCGCCACGTCCACGCGGGCCTCGGGGTCCATATCCCGCAGGCGCTGTGCCAACACCGAGGGGGTGTCCGCTCGCAACGGATTGAGCGTCTCGATAAAGTGCACCACCGGTTCAATCGCATCGGCCGGACGCGGTCCGGAGAACAGGTTGCCGATCATGCGCAACAGAATCTGGCGCACCCGCTCGCGCGTGAGATGGTGGGCCGCGCCAATCTCCGCAAGCGTATTGTTCGTCGGTGCGAACCGCTGTAGGAATATTTCCGCATCGCGCCGTTCCTCCGAACCGAGTCGCTCGATGTCCAGGACGCGTATCCGGTTCGGCGCACGCGTGGCCGCGCAGGCCAGGCGGCACAATGCCTGAGAAAGCGTCGCGGGCGTCTCCGGTTCCGGGTGCGTTTCTCCCGCTGGCGCCTGGACCTGCCGGCGCAACTCCTCTTCCATCTCCCCCACGGGACTGCGTAACCAGCCCGGTGCGCGATCAAGGGCAAGCTCCCAGGCCAGCTCCTGCTTCGGACGGACGCGCCGGGCCAGCGTCGTTTCCTGATTGCGCAACGTTCCCTCGGAGACGCCGAGACGTTGCGCCAGGTCCGCGAGCGATAACCCCAGGGCCACGCGACGCGCTCTGGCGCGCTGCGCCTGCCTCTCACGCTGGGCGCGCGGCGCAATATATTTGGCGGTGCCGGGGCGAACCGCACCGGGTTGGCGCGGCACTTGCGCATCGAGCCGTGACCGAACCGCGGCCCGAAGCGCCTGGGTCTGTTCAGCTGTGGGCGAAGCTATCGGCGCAAGCGTCCGTACCGCCTCGGGCGCAAGCCCAAGATATCGTCCCCAATGGGATTCGAACGCACGGGTTTTCTTGGGCAGCGCCCGCTCCCAATTCGCCAGACGCTGGTAGCTCACCCCCAAGGCCCGCGCCAGGTCCGCGCGGGAAATCCCCAAGACTTCGCGTTGCGCAGCCAGGCGCCGTGCCATGGCCGCCAGGTCCTCATCGCCTTGTGGCGGCACGGAGCGGGAATCGGCGTTGTCTACCCTCTGTTCAGAGGGAAACGTACGAGGCAACACAGGCAGGGAAGGGGTGTCCATATGAAAGTCATCTTTAGTTTGATGATTTCCATTGTATCGGAAATGATAAAACAATTTAAGCATGCCCGTGGCAATTGTCTTATAATGCTTTATATTCAACTTGCCTTTTTTCGCCACGCATGGGTCAAGCCAAAGCACGCCGCCAACTTCCGCCCGAAGACTGGGCCACCCGCGTTGATCTGACCCGCCTCGCGCAAGCGCTCGATGCGCTCACTCGAGCTGCGAGTCCCGCTCCGGGGTCGGACTGCCTCCTCTATGCCTGTCTGGGACAGGCCTTTCTTGCAAAGCTAGGGATACCAACCCGAGTTCGTATGGGTCACGCAAGCTGGCGCGTGGGGCCGGGCGACGGCGACGTGATCGCGCACGTTCCCACTGCCTCCAGCGTGCAGCCACCTGGCGTGACCACCGGGCTGGCGGTGCCCCTGCATGCCTGGTTGACGCTCGGACAGGCCATTCTGGATCTGACAACCGGGTCGCTGCCAATGAAAGCGGCGCTCCTCGATGCCGCCGATGGCGGTCACACCACCGTGCAGTGGGCGCCGGCTTACCTGCTCGTCGATTTTCATGCCGTACGCAGTTATGAGCAGGTCCGCCAGGGCGCCACGCCTGGCCTGTGCTTCTACAAGGTCGATCCGGCCGCCGAAGCCCACTGGCTCACGGATACGCCCGGTTTCGATGTCCAGGATCTTGCCGCCCTGACGTTGCGCTACGACAACCCTTCAGTACAGGTCATCGGCCCGAATACGCTGCGGGATTAGCCGCAAGAACGTCCGGTCTGTCTGGCACCGCCCGCATCATTTTTGGTTTTGAGTCGGAAGCCTCAATCGCTAACATTACCGTATCGGAATCGAGTAATGGAGCATTTCACATGCCGACCGTCCCCACGCCGTTCCCCCTGGTGACACTGGATAATACGACGGTCACGCATCGCTTTGACGACGCGCTTCACGTCGCGGCCGTCGCCGGCGGATGGCGCCTGAGCCTGGCCCTGGCGCTCAAGCCACCCGGACTGCGCGCGGGCCAGACGGTCGCCGCCACGCTCATCACCCTGGAGATCAATCGCCGGCTGCATGTCACCTATGCCAACCTGCGGCGCACCGACGTGTGCATTGCCAGAAACCTGCATTTCACCGAGGCCACCCGCATCATGACCGACCCGGCCAGCAAGCGCGCGCCGGAACGCGAGTCGCTGATCGAAGCCATGCGGCTTGCCCGGACCATCGCCCAGGCTGAATCGCGTCGCGCGCCGGTCAGCGGCGTGACGCTGGTCAATGAATGCATGGGCTTTGTCAACCGTTGGGCAGGGGAGTTTCTCGCCCAGCATGCGCAGACCATCCGCCACGCGGGGAAAATCAGTTCGCCGCTGTGGCGCGCCGGCGATCGCCAAAATCTCGATACCATCGGGCAGGTCATCGGCGAGCGTCTACGCGCCATGCGCCCCTACACGAATCCGAAGCTCAACCGCGCCCGCGGCCTGCTCGGTCAATACCTGCGCAACCAGGCCCAGGACATTCACCTGGCAAAGCAGGAGATCATCCCTTCTGAGCACGGCGTGCTGTGCCGTCTGATCCTGCGCGCCACCGATGGCTCGGAGCAACGCTTCCAGGCCACGGCCCCCGATCCTCACCTTGCCCGAAACCGGGCAGCGCAATCCGCCTTGCAAAGCCTGGTCTACCAGGCCGAGCATGACGATATCGACTGTGCCCGCGCGCGCCCCAGGCCATGAAGCGTCTGCTCATCGCCTCGGCCGTCTCCTCGGTGGTCTCCTGGCTCTGGATGGGGCTGGGCGGCTCCTACATCATGGCTGCCTGCGCGGGCATGATCGCCTACGCCATCACCAGCGTCTGGGTGCGATAACCCGCCCCCTGGTCAATGCCCGGAAATACCCCGCTTTTACCGACCACCACAATCCATTGCCCCCGGGGCGCCCCCTCTACAATGAACCTGTTTCATAGACCGGTGTCTTCTGGGCTCGCGCATCATGTTTCGTTATGTCTTCCTGCTTCGTCAAACGGGCCTGTTCCCCGCTTTTTTTCTACTCCTTCTGTCGATCGCGTTGCTGTCGATCGCTGCGTTGACTCTCGCGCACAACGCCCTCACGTGCCTGGCCATCATCGTCATCTTCGGCTGCGTGAACCTGAGGCTGTACTTCCGGCATATGGAAAACAAATACGCCATCATGCGCAGCCTGAGCGTCAATATCCGGATCCCCATCTACAAACAGCGGGCCAATCGGCACGAGGGCGTCTGGATGCGGCTCTGGGCCCATTGTCTGCTCTCTGACCTCGATGGCGACGGCAACATGACGCTGCTGGGCGTGTTCGTGCTCATGACCTCCGTCTGGTTCCTGACCCTGTGCGCCGTCAGCTTATGGCTGGGGCAATGGCTGCTGGCCAGCGCCTGGCTCGCCTACTACCTGGCCCTCATGCTCTACATTCAACGCAGCTACCAGAACACCCTCGCGTCGCATCAATTCCAGCGCCGCCTGTTCCATCAATAGCCAAACCCGGTGCGGGGCTAGAAGCGCGGATAGGACTCGGCGTGCTCGGTGGCCCGGGCCACCGCCTGGTAGAGGGCGTCGAGCCCGGCCTCCATCCCCGTGGCCCGCGCCAGACGCCAAAGCCTGGCCTCATCCAGTCCATCGAGATCCAGGTCATGGGCCGGCGCGGCGCACAGATCACTGCGCGCGCTCCCGCCCAGAATGAGCCAGTCGATCAATGCCCGCTCGGGCGTAGCCCGGGCATAGGTCAGCCCCGGCACCAGCCGATCCCCGATATCGCCCGCGTAGAGCAGGGCATTGCGCAGTCGACGGAAGTGGAACCGTCCCCCGCGCACGGACACCTCGCCGGCTGCACTGTTGAGCCCCTCGAGCGGGAGCACCGCGGTCACATCGGGCGTGAAGTTATTAAGCACCGCCGCATCACCCAGCACGGTCTGCAGACTGACAACGGCGCCGCTTCGCACAAAGGGCGTGGCCTCGGCCAGGGCGACCGCCGGCAAGGCCAGGGCATTGAGGAAAAGCCCGGCGCGCACCGGACGCAACAAACCCATCCGCGTCGCACGGGCCACATGGCGGGCGAAGGTGGCTGGGGCCATGTCCACCTGGCGCGCCAGCATCCGCGTGCTGAGTACCCTGGGGGCGCCCTGGCCGCGAAGATAGTCGAACAATGCTGTCGTGGCTTCGTTTCCCATGATCTATTCCCGAGGCCGTTGCGTCTTGATCGAAGACGGCTCCTCGTGCCCGCCCTCATCGCCCGGCTGACCCAGCCACCGCTCGATGGCCTCGCCGACCCGGATACGCATCGCCTCGAAAGCGGGCTCATCGAGCCGGGAGCGGGCCGACCCGGGCAGATAAGGCATGACCTCCTGCTCGAAGAGTGCCCAGTCCATCAACTCGATCTTGCGCCAACACTGCGCGACAAACGCGCGCCGATCCGGGATACCGTCGAAAAGCGCCGGGTCCGGACGTACGTCCATGCGCACGAGCAGATCCAGGTCATAGAGGTCACGCGGGGCCAGCCGTGTCTCGCTGGCCAGGGCGAAGACCTTGCTCGCGGCCATGGCCTGGCCATCGTAGACATCGAGCGTCACCGCCGGCATGCCGCCACCGGGGACGCGATAGGTCTCATGCGTAAGATGGCCGTTCGCCACGCCCCGGCGCGAGACCTCCACCGTCAATCCGATATCCGTGCCAGCGGGCGTGCGACCGTGGATCTTCCAGCGAGCCACCGTATCGGTTTGCTTGGGTTCGGTCACCACCACCGCATCGAGAAAACCCTGGGTGGCCTCCTTCACGGCCCGGCGCATCAGGCGCTGGAGACTGGCGAGGGAATGCGCCGCGCCGTCTTGCCCCAGGTCGATGTCCTTGGTATGACGCTGCGAGCCGTAGAGCGCGCGCATGGCCATCCCCCCCTTGAGCACCACTTCATTCTTGAGCGCACGAGAAAACACCGCCGAGAGCAGCCGGGCTTGCACCAGCTCACGCTCCAGAATTGCCGCATCCATTTGTTTTCTCCCTATTCAGAAGCGATCCACTGCTCAAACCAATACGATTACGTTTATATCATTTTTTGATAGTTCTGTAATCACAAAGTAGGTGCAGACCCAAAAGACCTGGACAACGGATCCTGCACGGGATCATCTTGCCACGCCCACCGGCGCAGCCAAAACGGATTTCACGGCAAGCGGAAGGTCGATCGGTTGAATTAACCCCTTTTTTCCAGCTTTAACCAGCCTTTTTCCCCCTGACAACTCCGGCATCATGCTCAAGTTGCCAGTTTCATGTCAGGGGCGTTTCGGTGTTAGTCATTATCGGGTTGGGACTTGTCGGGTTGGCCGTCTTCGGCAGCTACGTGGCGGGGGAGGGACACATCTGGGTGCTCTACCAGCCCACGGAAATGATACTGATTGCCGGAGCGGCCATCGGCGCATTCGTCATCGGCAGCAATCGGCGGTCCCTGCGTCTGCTGCGCCTGGCGATGCCAGGCGTCTTTCGTCGCGCGCCCTACGACAAGGCCCTGTACATGGATCTGATGGCCTGCATGTTCACGCTGCTCAACGTCACCAAGAAAGAGGGCACGCGCGCACTGGAAGGGCACATCGACGCTCCGGAGAAAAGCGCCATCTTCGCTCAATACCCGAAGCTGCTCAAGGATAAGCGGATCATGGACTTCATGACCGATTACCTTCGCCTGAGTACGACCGGCCACATGAGTCCGATTGAAATCGAATCGCTCATGGATGAGGAACTGGAAACCGTGCGCCACGAACACCAGGTGCCCGTGCACGGCCTGCGTAACTCCGGCGATTCGCTCCCCGCTTTCGGGATCGTCGCCGCGGTGCTCGGCGTCATCAAAGCGCTCGCCGCGGTCGACCAGCCCCCGGCCATCCTGGCCGATCTCATCTCCAAGGCCATGGTCGGCACTTTCATGGGTATCTTGCTCGCCTATGGCGTGGTCTTCCCTCTTGCCGAGGCCATGGAACGTCGCGGCAACGAGTCCATCAAGACGCTCGAGTGCATCAAGGTCACGCTGCTCGCGTACCTGAACGGCTACCCCCCGCAGGTCGCGGTGGAGTTCGGCCGCAAAGTGCTCTTCGAGGTTGTGCGGCCCTCCTTTACGGAACTCGACGAACACGTACGCGCCGCTTCCCACGCCGCGCGCAAGAAAGGCTAGGAGCCCGGCATGGAAAAGGAACCCCGGATCGTCATCCGGCGCCCGCGCGTCGCCCACGCACCGCACCATGGCGGGAGCTGGAAAATCGCCTATGCGGATTTCATGACCGCGATGATGGCGTTTTTTCTCATCATGTGGCTGCTGCTGCTGGTCCCGAAGAAAAATCTCCAGGGGATCGCGCAATACTTCCGCACCCCGCTCATGTCCGCACTCGATGGCAAGCCTAACGATGCCACGCCTCACAACATCATCCCCGGCGGCAGCCCCTCGGCCATCCCCAATCACGTGCCCACTGATGCGCCGGCCCATCCCATCACACAGCCGCAGTTCGATACCGGCAATAAACAGGAAGAGCAAAAGCTCGAGGACCTCAAGCGTCGCCTCGAGGCCCTGATCAACTCGAACCCGGTGCTCAAAAAGTACCGCCCCCAACTCGTGCTGGACATGACCCCGGAGGGCCTGCGCATCCAGATTCTGGATGCGCAGAACAAGCCCATGTTCGCTCTGGGCAGCGCCACGCTCTCGCCAGCCATGATCGATATCCTGCACGCGCTTGCGCCCACCCTCAACGAAATGCCCAACGGATTGTCGATCGCCGGCCACACCGATGCCACGCAGTATGCAGGCGGCCTGGACCACTACAGCAACTGGGAGCTGTCGGCCGACCGGGCCAACGCCGCACGCCAGGCCCTGGTGGTCGGCGGCATCGGCGAGGATAAGGTACGCCGCATTCTGGGGCTGGGCTCCACGCTCGATCTGGTCAAGAACGATCCCATGGCGCCCGCCAACCGGCGCATCAGCATCGTCGTGCTCAACCACCAGGCCGAACAGATGCTGCGTGCCACGTACTCTGGCGCTCCGGAATATGCCAAAACCCTGATCGATCAGGCCAAGGCCAAGCCGTCTGGCTCCGACGCGGCCAACCCAACGGCGCCGGGCGGCGCCTTACCGGCAGCCGGACCGGCTGCGCACGTTGACGGTGTGTCCCCGCCCCAGGCTGGGACAAGACCCGAATCGCCCAACCCATCCAAGCCCCCTCCAGGGAAAACCGTTACCCAGACCCTATCTCGAGCTGACCGCACCGGCCTGGCGCACCGACATGGCCGCGGATAGCGACGCCGAAAAAACCGAAGCCGCCACCCCTCGGCGCATCACCAAGGCGCGCCAGGAAGGGCAGGTGCCCAGATCCCGTGAGTTGGGGACCTGCCTGATTCTCTTTGGCGGACTCGCGACCCTCTGGGCGGGCGGCCACGCCCTGTGGACCAATCTCATCCGGGTCATGCGAGGCTGTTTCGATCTTGCCCCGGCCATGGCTCACGATCCGACGAAGATGAGCCAGGCGTTGATCGCCTCGCTCAAGCTCGCGGGCTGGAGTATTGCCCCAATACTGATCGTGAGCGCGGTGCTCGGCACATACGCCGCGCTGGCCCTGGGAGGCTGGCTTTTTACCTTCGATGCACTGGCTCCCAAGTTCAGCCGCCTGGACCCCATAAGCGGCATGGCGCGCTTCGCCTCGGTACAAACCGCCGTGGAATTGGCCAAAACGATGGGCAAGGCATTGTTGATTGGCGCCCTGGGCTACTGGGTCCTGATGAAATATCTGCCGCAAATGGTGCAACTCTCCACATTAGGCCTGGCCGGCGCCATTGAACAGGGAATCGGTCTGACCCTGACCTGCTGCCTGGTGGCGATGACGCCGCTCATTCTTATCGCGCTCATCGATGCGCCCTGGCAGAAGCATTCCTACGCCAAGCGGTTGCGCATGACCAAGGAAGAAGTCCGCCAGGAATACAAGGAGGACGAGGGCGACCCGCACGTCAAGGGACGCATCCGCCAGCAGCAGCGCGAAATCTCGCGCCGGCGAATGATGGCCGAGGTGCCCAAGGCCAACGTGGTGGTGACCAATCCGACGCATTTTGCCGTGGCCATCCGCTACGAGGACGGCCAACCCGCCCCCAAAGTCGTGGCCAAAGGGCGCGGGGCGATCGCCGCGAAGATCCGGGATCTGGCCGCCGAAAACGGCGTTCCCCTGATCGAGGCGCCACCCCTGGCACGCGCGCTCTACACGCACGTCGAGCTCGAAGCGACCATCCCGCCCGCGCTCTATAGCGCCGTGGCCCAGGTGCTTGCCTGGGTCTACCAGCTGCGTCGATGGGAGGCGGGGCTCGAGGCCCAGGCCCCGAGCCTGCCCCGCACGGCCGCCCTGGCTATTCCGCAAGAACTCGACCCGGGCTCCCCGGATGAAAAAGCGCCAGACTCGCGCATCGGATGAAATGAAATGGCCGGGTGAACGGCCGAACTGACCGGTTTTTTCCAGTCAAAACCCGCCTTTCAGTGTCGTTGGACTGGCGCATCATGGGGGAATCCGTGGTTTTTCCTGTCAACGCTTTCCTCATGGCTTCTTCGTCTCCCTCCGTCTCGGCCTTGGCCTACCTGCGCCAGGCCATCCTCAGCCAGCCCAAAGCCCTGGCCGGCCCGGTGCTTATCCTCATGGTGCTCTCCATGATGGTACTGCCGCTGCCGCCCATCGTGCTGGACCTGCTCTTTACCTTCAACATCGCCATGGCCATCATGATCCTGCTGGTGGCCATGTTCACGAAGAAACCCCTGGATTTCGCAGCCTTCCCTTCGGTGCTGCTCTTCGCCACGCTGCTGCGCCTGTCGCTGAACGTCGCCTCGGCGCGGGTCGTGCTGATGAACGGACATACCGGACCCGGCGCGGCGGGGCGTGTGATCGAGGCCTTCGGCCACTTTCTGGTCGGGGGCAATTTCGCCGTGGGCATCGTGGTGTTCCTGATCCTCGTGCTCATCAACTTCGTGGTCATCACCAAGGGGGCGGGGCGCATCGCCGAAGTAGGCGCGCGCTTTACCCTGGATGCCATGCCCGGCAAGCAGATGGCTATCGACGCGGACCTGAACGCGGGGCTCATCACCGAAGACCAGGCGCGCAAGCGGCGCGTGGAAGTCGCCCAGGAAGCCGAGTTCTACGGCTCCATGGACGGCGCGAGCAAGTTCGTGCGCGGCGATGCGATCGCCGGCCTCATCATTATGGCGGTGTGCGTGATCGGCGGACTGCTCGTGGGTGTCCTGCAGCATGGCATGGACATTGCCGATGCGGCCTCGGACTACACGCTGCTGACCATCGGCGACGGGCTGGTCGGACAGATCCCGGCGCTCATCATCTCGACCGCTGCCGGCGTCATCGTCTCGCGCGTGGCCACCGACCAGGACGTAGGACAGCAACTGGTCGGTCAATTGTTCTCCAACCCGCTACCGCAATTCATCACCGCGGGCATCCTGGGGCTCATGGGTCTGATTCCCAATATGCCGCATTTTGCGTTCCTCACGCTGGGCGCGATGCTGATCATCAGCGGCATCTCCTGCCACCGACGCGAACAGGCGCGACTGGCCCGGGCCGAGTCGGAAGCCGACGGTGGCCAACCAGCGGCCAACACGCATAATGTGGAAGCCTCCTGGAACGACGTCACGCTCGTTGAGCCACTGGCCCTGGAGGTGGGATTTCGGCTCATTACCCTCGTTGACGCCAACAAGGGAGCGGAGCTCATCGGCCGTATTCGGGCGCTACGCAAAGGCTTTGCGCAAACCATGGGCTTTCTTCCCCCCGTCATCCATATCCGCGACAACCTGGAGCTCGAACCCAATCGCTACCGCGTACTGCTGCATGGCGTGGAGATCGGCCGCGGCGAAGTCTGGCCAGAGATGTGGATGGCCATCGATCCGGGCGATGCACTCACCCCGCTGACCGGGCGCGCCGGGACCGATCCGACCTTCGGGCTTGCCGCGACCTGGATCGGCGGCGATGTCAGGGAGACCGCCCAGGTCGCCGGCTACACCGTGGTCGATGCCGGTACGGTCATTGCCACCCACCTGGATCACCTGATTCACCGGCATGCTGCCGACCTCTTCGGACGCGCTGAGCTGGCCAAGCTGCTGGCCCGTATCGAAGAGACGGCCCCGAAACTCACCGAGGATCTCGTACCCAAGGCCGTGACGCAATCCACACTGCTTGCGGTGTTGCGGGGTCTGCTCATCGAGGACGTTCCGATCCGCGACATGAGCTCGATTGTCGAGATTCTTCTGGAATGGGGGCCGCGTCTGCAGTTGAGCGCTTCGGCAGCCGGCCAGCCGTTTCCCGTGGAGGATTTGCTCGTTAGAGTCCGGATGGGCCTGGCCCGCGCCATTACGCAACAGTTCTTCGGCGACGAGCCGACCTGCAAGGCCATTGGCCTGGATGCGGAGCTGGAAAAGGTGCTCACCACGGCCATGACCGCCGACGGATCGCTGGAGCCCACGCTCGCACGCAAGGTGCTCGAACGCACGGGCGCTGCCCTGGAACATCACATCCAGCGCGGCGACCCCCCCGTATTGATCACGACCCCCAGGCTACGCGCGGCGCTTGCCCGGTTCTTTCGCGCGGCGCTGCCAGACCTCTCAGTCATGGCCACGAGCGAAATCCCCGAGGAGCGCCTGATCCAGATTACTTCACTGGTCGGCGCGCGTTAGGGTCTTTCGCCCTCTCGCCTTGTATCCGGGGCCGGCTTTTCCCAAGCATTCGCCGACACCCATTGGGTAAAAGCGTCTTCGTCGATCTCCCCGGCGGCCATGCCGCGCATCGCCAGCAAGGCTTCCTTGGGGTCAGGATCGAAGCCCATCCCGTTTCGCTCCAGCATGTAGAGCATGGAGAAGTAGGCTGTACGCTTGTTGCCGTCGACAAAAGGATGGTTGCGCACGATGGCATAGCATAGCATCGCGCCGGCCTTGGCCGCACTCATTTCCGGATCATAGCTTGCCGCTTGTGCGGGGCGATTGGCCGCCGAATCGAGCAAAGCCTGATCTCGAATGCCGTGGCCACCGCCAAAGTGGTTGATGATCTCGCGCTGTAGCGTTACCAGTTCGTTGGTCGTCACGAAATTCAATTGCACCTCTCCGCCCAAAAGCCGGCCGACCAACTCGGCATTGGGGTTGGTCTCCCACATAGCGTTACTCATTGCCCAACCCCTGTGCGACATCATGATGCTGACCCAGATTCTTCACGAAATCAGCGAGTTCCTGATCGCTGACTACCAGGCGAGGGCGTCTGAGCACCAGTCCCTCCGGACCCATGGTGGCCACCAGTTCCTGACCTTCTTCCACATGTAGACGATCCAGCACCTCCGCGGGCAGGATTACGCCCAGGGAATTGCCGATACGACGCACTTTCAACAGGTTCATGATCGTGATTTCGGTTTCTGGAAAGTTAGTTATAACCTAAATTATAACAGGCGCAAGGGTACGTCGAAATCCTTGAGTCATTCGTTCGAATTTAGTTAGGCCATCCTCTCTCGCCTCGATAGAATGAATCACTAACAATTACCACATTGGAAACAAAATGAATTCTCCATTGAAACTCTACACCGTCACGCTACCCTGGTCTCATTCAGATAACGAAATGGGTGACTATGCCTCATCGGTATGGGCCGAGTCCGAAGACGAGGCGATTCGCCTCGTCGCCGAGGAAATGGCCACAGCCGATGATATGAACGATACTTTTCGATCGATTTTCGTCCGTCAACAAATCGAGAAGGCAGGCCACTATTGCACAGAGCTTGCCGCGCAATCCATGCTCGATGACCTCGAGCAACTCATGAAGGGTCCACAGAGCGAACCGCTACGCAGAGAGGATCAGCAACTGCTCGAGCAGTTGCGGGAACGTTTCATCGGAGAGTCTGCCCCAAGCTTGCGGGATCGGAATGCATCGCGCCCAATGATTTGATGGGACTGCACTGCGGAATTCGCCTATATCGTAGGAATATCGTAGGGGAGTCGTCGACATTTATAATGGTTCGACCATTCAATCCCCACGAGGCCCGCGCTCCATGCACTTCAAAACGGTCGCATTCGTCGGCAGGCACCAGGACCACGGCCTCGACGGCCCATTGCGCACGCTTGCGTCCCATCTGCAGCGCGCGGGCTGCGACGTCCTCATCGAAACCGACACCGCCAGCAATACCGGCATCACCGAATATCCGGTGTGCGGGTACGACGAAATCAGCACGCGGGCCGACCTGGCCGTGGTCATGGGCGGCGACGGCACCATGCTGGGCGCCGGCCGCCGCCTGGCCGGCTCCAAGGTGCCCCTCATAGGCATCAACCACGGGCGCCTCGGTTTCATCACCGACATTCCCTTGCAGAACGCCGTCGAAGCCCTCACCCGCGTCATAGAAGGCAATTTCTCGGCCGAAGACCGCGTCCTGCTGGAAGGCCGGGTGGTGCGCGGCGACCAGACCCTGTATTCCGGCGTGGCCCTGAATGACGTCGTCATCAACCGCGCCGGCCGCGGCGGCATGATCGAACTGCGGGTCGAGCTCGACGGCACGTTCATGTACAGCCAGCGCGCGGACGGCCTCATCATCGCCACGCCCACCGGCTCCACGGCGTACTCGCTCTCGGCCAACGGTCCCATCCTGCATCCCAGCGTCAAGGCCATCGTCCTGGTGCCCGTGGCGCCCCAAACCTTGTCGAACCGCCCCACCGTCATTCCCGAAAGCGGCACGCTCAGCATGACCATCACGGCGCTCGGCCGGGTCGAATCCGGCGCCAGCGTCCACTTCGACATGCAGACCTGGTCCGATTGCCAGCCCGGCGACCGCATCGACGTGCGCTGCGCGCCGCACACCGTGCGCTTCATCCACCCTTCCGGCTACAGCTTCTTCTCCACCCTGCGCCGCAAGCTGCACTGGAACCACATCCCCCGTTCCACCGACGAGGACGTTCCGCTTGCGTAAAGGGTCAACAATTCATCACCGAGAGCGATGAAAGAACTGGCTGGCAATTACGCACGCATCCGCGGCCGTTCGTAAGCGACAGGCGCATGTTGTTCGGCCAAGGTTTCCACCAGTCCTTCGGCATGCTCATAGAGGGTATCGCGACACGCCGTGATCCGATCAGCAGTCTCGCGCACCACCTCAATCATTTTGGCCACGGGGACGCGCTCAGAGGGCGAGGCCGACTTGAACAACCCGCCTATCCGATCGCCAAGATAGGCTCGCAGTCCGCCGGCTTCTTTTTCTGTCAACCCGCCGTCCTGTCTCAACTTTGCTATAAGCGCCCAGATCGCCGCCAACGCCACAGGCCGTGTCACCTCGCGCTTGTTCCCATGCGTAGCCTGGCACAATGCCTCCAGGGGAACCAGGACGCGTTCGAGCCCGCGATCAACCAGGATATAGGTAATCCGTTGCGCATCCTGGGCGTCACGACCATGCGACATCCCGAACTCAGCGGCTTTTGTGCCGAGGCGGCGTAAAAACGTGACAAGCGGATCGCCGGCCTTGATCATCATTCCCAGGGGATTGAATCCCCGGGAGGGCGGCAACGGTTCATGCCAGCGCACGCCTCCCATTGCATCATAGGCGCCAATCAGCGAGTTGATGAGTCGAACGGCGAAATCGGGCAACATGGCAGGCTCCGGAAACAAATGCAAGAGTGGGCCTTCCATTGTCGAGCTTCGACGGATCTTCTCCAAATGAATTTGAGCGTGCCACAGCTGTCCCGGCAAGGGCTCCTGGATGCACGGGAAAGACGAGATTCCTGAAATTCCAGGAATCTCCCCTGGCGCTTAGCCGACGGCCAGATCGCGCGAGGGGTGCACGGTCTTGGTCTTTCCCCGCGACGTATAGGCACGTCGCGTGCCGCGGGCCGCATGCAAAGCTTCGAGCGCCGCCTGGTTCTGGCGAAGATAGCCATCAATGAGCCGGCCGTTGGCCTGGTTCTTCTCCTGCGCGGCGCGGATACGGGCTCGCAGCCTGTGCCATCTCCCGAGCAGATCAGGTTGATCAACGAGCAGCGCCTGCGGGTTGCCGTCGAGTTGCGTGGGCAACCACTGCCGCACCAGGGCCACCCGCGTTTCGAACAGGGCGTTGAGCCGCACCGCCTGGGCCTGTTTGGCCGCGATGACCTGGGCCAGCGCCTCGTGCGCCTGGACCTGTCCCAACACCCGGATTTCATCCTCGAGCAGCATATCGAACACAGTCAATGCCTTCGATTCTTCCTCGATATGTACAGCCAGATCCTGGACATCGATCTCTGAAAGGGTTGGCATATCTCAATTTTCCAAAGGTTCGAGTCAGCTCTTCTCCGACATCGTCGAAACAGATTTTTCCTGCGGGCAAAGACTCCGGACGCGCTCGACGAACTCTAGCAAACCCTCGGCAACGGTTGTCGTTTCTTCGGTATTCAGAGAACGAGGCACGGTAAGGACAATCTCAGGTTCCGCATCGCACATCAACGTCGCGTGGGCAACACGCTTACGGAGTTGCCCATTGGTTGCGAATGCCACGACGACGCCGCGGATATTACCGGAAGGCCGATCGAATTCAGTGACCTCAATTTGAATATTCATGGCAGTTATCAAGTAGATTCCAACCGATATGGCAGCGAGGTGAAACCTTTACCCAAGCAGCGCCGCGGCATCGTCGAGCAGCCCACTTGCGATCCGATCGGCGCTGATATTGAGCGATCCATTGGCTAAAGCCGCACGGATCTGCGCCACCTTGGCCATATCCACGTCATGGGAAGCATTGCCCAACGCGATCAGCCCCTTTGACAGATTGACCTGGGCGCTGTCCGGGGTAGCGCCAGCCTGGACATCGGCTTGAGCCGAAACGGCCGGTGCGGGTGCCGCGGCGGGGGCCTGGGTGCTGAGCCCGGGGAGGGCGTTGGGATTCGGGGAGATGGCGTTCATGATGGGGTCTCTTAGGTTCGTGCAGGAGTCTACCTGGTTAACGGCAGGTTCCTCAACAAATTTAAGGCCCGTGTTGGCAAAAATGTGCCGCACCGCAGCATCATGGATTGATCCGCACGGTACCGTCCGGCGCTACCCGCCCGGATACGATCCGGCCGCTTCCCGTTTTGACCTCGACGGTCGTTCCCACGTCGGCCGGCCCCATTGCCTCTCCGGTATTGGTGACTGACAGACCGGGACTGCGATAGACAAGCCGCACTTGCTGGCCCCGGGCTACCGAGGCGCCGCTTCGCACGGACGAGCCTCTCAGGGGGCGGTTCGCGGCCAGGCGTTGCGTGGCGATCATGCCCAGCCAATCCGCACGCGGGGCCCGTGCGTCGGGCGGCAAACGCAGCAGATCCCCATGGCGCGTGGCCAGGTCTCCATTGGTAATGACTTGTCCTCGGTCAATGGGGCGGGCCGCCACGACGTACGCCCCCGGCAGGCTCAGCTGCGCCCGAAGGTACGTGATGCCGGGCAGGGCGGGGTCGCCGGGGCAGGAGACCTGCAGGGTCTCGTACACACCCAGGGGACGATCCGAGCTTCGGGTCAGATGCGGCGCGGCGCAGTCGCGCATACGCTCGCCCCCGGCATCGGTGAAGCTGACCTGCAGCGTACCATCCAGTCCCGCGTCGATGGCCGCATTCTGTAAAAAATCCGTCGCCGCCTGAGCCAGAGGGGAGCTGGCGGGCAGGGACTGCGCCTGAACCGGCCCGGCGCGGCACGCCATGGCGAACAGTGCACAAGCCAGTCCCGGGGCAATTGACCCAAGGGACCGGCGACGGGGTGACGACAAGCGGAGCAGTCTTTGATCCATGATTCAGGCAGTGTACGCGGCCAGCCAGCAAGGCTATCGCTGAAATTAGCCCCTAAATCCCTACTTGTTCCCCCCCTTGGTCCCGTCTGAATGCGCCTACCATGCAAAACTGTTCTTCCTGACCCCATCTTGCTCATGCCTTCAGTCAGTCCGCTCGATCGCGCCTTCCAGTTCTTCGAGACCGCCGCCGCCGTGCGCGATCAACGCATGCAACTGCTCTCGAGCAACATTGCCAATGCCGATACGCCTAACTACAAGGCCCGCGACATCGATTTCACCCAGAGCCTGCAAAGCGCGCTTTCCGAACAGCAGTCCCTGCCAGCGGTGAGCCTTGCCCGGGACAATCCCCGGCATATCGCGGGCAACGGGCCCAGCTTCGCGCCGATCGCCGCGCAGTACCGCATCCCGTACCAGGAGAGCGCCGACGGCAACACGGTGGAGATGAACACCGCGCGGGTGAATTTCGCCGAAACGGCCCTGCATGAGCAAGCCGACCTGAATTTCGTATCCGATCGCATCAAGACGATGCTCTCGGCCATCCAGCCTGCCACCTGAGGGCATTGCCCATGTCATCCCTGAGTCTCTTTCAGATCGCCGGCTCGGCCATGACGGCCCAGTCCCAGCGCATGAATACCGCGGCAAGCAACATCGCCAATGCCGACAGCGTGGCCGGCCCCGACGGCAAACCCTACCGGGCCCGCGAGGTCGTCTTCCAGGCCCAACCCCTGGGCCCCGCGGGCAGCCCCGCGCCCATTGGCGGGGTGAAGGTCTCGGGCGTGGTCGAGAGCAATGCCCCCATGCGCCGTCGGTTCGAGCCGGACAATCCGGCTGCCGACGCATCGGGCTACGTCACGTTGCCCAACGTGGATGTGGTGGCCGAGACCGTCAACATGATCTCCGCTTCCCGGTCCTACCAGGCCGATGTCGAGGTCATCAATACCGCCAAATCCCTGGCTCTGAAAACATTGACGATTGGTCAATAAAAATAGATAGGAAATATCTATCATGACAACCCCCGTCTCTTCCACTTCACAAACTTCAAACGCTTCGGCTTCCCTTGGCGTGGCCGCGGCCAGCGCCGCGGGCTCCGCCCAGGACATCCAGAACCAGTTCCTGACGATGCTCACCACCCAGCTGGAGAACCAGGACCCGCTCAACCCCATGGACAATTCCGAGGTCACCTCGCAGATGGCGCAGCTCTCCACGGTGAGCGGCATCGCGCAGCTGAATACGACCCTCGAAGCCCTCTCCGGTCAAATGAGCATGTCCCAATCCATGCAGGCCTCGGAACTCATTGGCCACAACGTCCTGATTGATGGCGGCAAGATCGCGGTAGGCTCGGGTGTCGCCACGGCCTCGGGGGTGGACATGCTCTCGGGTGCGGCCGATGTGAAAGCGGTCATCACGGATGCTTCAGGCAAGACCGTACGCACCGTTGACCTGGGCCCGTTGCCAGCCGGGGTGCAACCTTTCACCTGGGATGGCAAGACCGATGCGGGGGGCACCGCCCCCGATGGGGCCTATACCCTCAATATCACCGCCACGGACTCCAGCGGCGCGGCCGTCTCGGCACAAGCCCTGGCGCAAGCCGGCGTAGAGTCCGTGGCCTACGGGTCGGACGGCCCAACGCTGAACCTCGGACTGGCCGGTACCGCCGCGCTCTCGGACGTGAAACTCGTCATGTAGCCCGCCGGATATCCCAGACAAGACATTTTCGTATCGCTTTCCCACATAAGGATTTTCATCATGGGTTTCGGACAAGGACTCTCTGGACTGAACGCCGCCGCGCAGAACCTGGACGTGATCGGCAACAACATCGCCAACTCAGGCACCGTGGGCTACAAATCGTCGGACGTGGATTTTGCCGACGTGTACGCCAATTCCAAGGTCGGCATGGGGGTGCAGGTTGCCGCCATCGACCAAAACTTCAACGCCGGCAGCGTCACCAGTTCTGGCAACCAGTACGACATGGCCATCGACGGACAAAACGGGTTCTTCCGCCTGGTCGACACCAGCGGCAACGTCCTGTACTCGCGCAACGGCCAGTTCCATAAGGACGACAACAACAATATCGTCGATGCGTCGGGCAACATCCTGACGGGCTACGTAGGCGGGGCCAACAGCACCACGCTCGGGCCCATCACGGTGCCACAAGGCAATATCGCGCCAAGCGCCACGACCAGCATCGCCCTGACCTCGAACCTGAATGCGAACGCAGCAGTCATCTCGGCCACGGGCCGCGCCGAAGTGTTGGGCGAGGTGACCCTGACCCCCACCTCCACCGGCACGCCAGACGCACCGGCCTACTATAAGGTGAGCGACAGCGGCGCCTACAGCTGGTACGACTCGACTGGCGCAGCCGCCTCACCCCCGGCCGATGGCACCTATACCAGCGGCGCGGGCGTGCCCGTCACCATTGCTGGAGGCCAGATTTCCTCCGGCTCGTTCGACACCAACACGCCGAACGTGGCCTACGTCTCGCCGCTGCCGGCCGTTCCCTTCGACCCCAGCAACCCGGACAGCTACACCAACGCGCTGCCCATCTCGGTTTACGACTCGCTGGGCAATTCGCACCAGATGACCGCCTATTTCATCAAACGCGAAGGCACGACAGGTACGGCCAGCCAGTGGGACGTGTATTATCAGATGGACGGCAAACCGGTCGATGTTCCAGCAGGCGGCGGTCCAGTCTCACTGACATTCGACTCCTCGGGACGGCTGACCTCTTCGCCCACGACGAACATCTCCGTGGCCCAGCCGGGCAGCAACATTTCGCCGGCCGCCCCCCTGTCAATCGCCATGAATTTCTCGGGTACGACACAATACGGCGGCGGTTTCTCGCCGAATTTCGTGACCGACGGCTATCCCACCGGCGAATTCTCGGGGGTCTCCATCGGCTCCGATGGATCGATCGTGGCGAGCTACACCAACGGCGAGACGCAGACAATCGGCGCGGTGGCCCTGGCCAACTTCAACAATCTGCAAGGACTCAAGCGCGTTGGCAACAACGATTGGCAGGAAACTTCGGAGTCCGGACAGCCCATCGTTGGCCGCCCGGGCAGCAACGGCCTGGCCACGTTGGCGGGGCAATCGGTGGAAGGCTCCAACGTTGACCTGAGCCAGGAGCTGGTCGGCATGATCATCGCACAGCGCACCTATCAGGCCAACGCACAGACGATCAAAACGCAGGATCAGGTCATGCAGACTCTGATCCAGATGGGCTGACCGAATGGACCGCATCCTGTACACCGCGGCAGGAGGCGCCGCGCGCACGCTCGAGGCGCAGGCCGCGCTCTCGAACAACCTCGCCAACGTGGATACGGCGGGGTTTCGCGCGCAGCTTGCCACCTATCGGGCCGCTCCCATCGCCACACCCGGGCAGACTTCGCCAGGCACCCGCGTCCTGTCCGTGGCCACGACCAGCGACAGTCTCATGACGCACGGCGCCATCCACACGACCGGTCGCCCGCTCGACATCGCCATCGAAGGCAGTGGCTGGATCGCAGTGCAAACGCCACAGGGCGAGGCCTATACCCGTTCGGGTAGCCTGCAAATGAACCCAAACGGTGAACTGGTCACGCGCGACGGCATCCCCGTGCTCTCCGACAGAGGGCAACCGCTTGTGATTCCGCAAAACGCCAGCGTGCGCATCACGCGCCACGGCGGCATCAATGCCATCCCTCAAGGTGGCACCTCACGCGACATCGCCCGGATTGCCCAGATCAAACTGGTCAACCCAGATGCCAAAACCTTGGTGCGCGGCGATGATGGGCTGTTTCGTGTCGTAGATCCGGTCTCCGGTCAGTCCGTGGCTGCACCAGCCGATCCCCGCGTGCAACTCAAGGCGGGAGCCCTGGAGGACAGCAACGTCGATCCCAGCACGCAAATGGTCGGCCTGATTGAAAACGCCCGCCGCTTCGAGATGCAGATGAAAGTCATCTCCGATGCAAGCGCCAATGCGCAGACCGCCAACTCCATCCTGTCCCTCACGGGCAACTGATTTCAAAGGATTCTCCTGCCATGATTCGCTCCCTCTGGATTGCCAAGACCGGGCTGGAAGCCCAGCAAACCAATATGGACGTGATCGCCAATAACCTGGCCAACGTCAACACCGATGGATTCAAGACCTCCCGCGCGGTTTTCCAGGATCTGATGTATCAGACCATCCGCCAGCCAGGTGCCCCAGTGGGCGACGACAACCAGTTGCCGTCTGGCCTGCAGCTGGGTACCGGTGTGGAGACCGTTGCCACCGAGCGCATCCATACGCAGGGCGACATGAAGAACACTGGCAACTCCATGGACATCGCCATCCAGGGACAGGGGTTCCTCCAGGTACAGATGCCCGACGGCACCTACGCCTACACCCGCAATGGCAGCCTGCAGATCGATCAAAACGGACAGATGGTCACCTCTGGAGGCTATCCCATTCAGCCCCCCATCTCCATTCCGGACAATGCGTTGTCGGTGACCATCGGGCGCGACGGGACCGTATCGGTGACGCAGCCGGGCGCGACCGGCACGAGCGTGAACGTGGGGCAGATCCAGCTCTCGACCTTCATCAACCCGACCGGCCTGCTCAGTATGGGCCAGAATCTTTATGGCGAGAGCGATGCCTCGGGGCCGGCCAACACCGAACAGCCAGGCCTGAATGGGGCAGGGCAGATCATGCAGGGTTACACCGAGAGTTCGAATGTCAACGTGGCCGAGGAGCTCGTGAATATGATCACGACCCAGCGCGCCTATGAAATGAACAGCAAGGCCGTCGAAACATCCGACCAGATGCTGCAAAAACTCACACAACTTGGATAAAAAGGCTGTAATGTCCGGTCCCCGCCCATCCTTGCGTCAGCCTTGCCATCGTACCCGCCAGGTGCGAGCCGGGTTGGCCTGCATTCTGCTCGCGCTCATCTCTGGCTGCGCGCTCATTCCGCCCACCCCCGTGGTCACCGGCCCGCTTACCGCCCAGCCGCCCGCGCCAGCACCGGCGCCCGTGCCGAACGGATCGATTTACCAACCCACTGCGTACGGCAACTATCCACTGTTCGAGGATCGTCGCCCGCGCAACGTGGGTGACATTGTAACCATCATCATCCAGGAAAAAACCAACGCCGAAAAGAGCGTGGATACCTCAACGGACCGTTCCAGCACCACGACGCTGGGGATGGACGTCATGCCGCAATCCATGCTGCCGAACGTACTCAACAGTAAGAACGACATGAACGCCACGGGTGGCAACAAGATGGAGGGTAAGGGCTCGAGCAGTGCGGATAACACCTTTACCGGGACGATCACCACGACGGTCATCGGGGTCCTGCCCAACGGCAACCTGCAGATCGCCGGCCAGAAGCAGATCGCGATCAACCGGGGCAGCGAATATATCCGCTTCTCAGGCGTGGTCGATCCCCGCTCGATTACCAGCGCCAACACCGTGCTCTCCACCCAGGTGGCCGACGCGAAGATGGAATATCGCAGCAAGGGCACCATGGACGAAGTCCAGACCATGGGCTGGCTGCAACGCTTCTTCCTCAATCTTTCTCCTTTCTGATCGCGCCATGTCCGTAAAACGCCTTGCCATCCTCCCACTACTGATTCCCTTCATCTTGTCGCTCGTGCTGACCTGCGTGGCCAGTCCGGTGCATGCGGCGCTGGCACTGCGCGACATGGTCAGCATCGAAGGGGTGCGCGACAACCCTTTGGTGGGGTATGGGCTGGTGGTGGGTCTGGATGGCAGCGGCGACCAGGTGCGGCAGGCTCCCTTCACACAGCAGAGCCTCACGAACATGCTCGCGCAACTCGGCGTCACCCTGCCGCAGGGCGGCAACATGCAGTTGCGCAACGTCGCCGCGGTCATGGTCACCGCTCAGCTGCCTGCGTTCGCGCAGCCCGGCCAACACGTGGATGTCGTCGTCTCCTCAATGGGTAACGCCAAGAGCCTGCGTGGCGGCACCTTACTCATGACGCCGCTCAAAGGAGCCAACGGCCAGGTCTACGCGCTCGCCCAGGGCAATATCGTCATTGGCGGGGCAGGCGCCCAGTCCCACGGCAACAGCGCCAAGATCAACCAGCTCAATGCGGGCATCATCAGCAACGGCGCCGTGGTCGAACGCACCGTCGCGACACGCATGAGCTCGAAAGGGCAGATCCGGCTCGAGCTGCATGACATGGACTTTGCCGCGGCTGAGAATATTGTCGCCGCCATCAACCAGGCCATGGGCTTTGGCACCGCCCAGGCCCTGAACGGCCGGGTTGTCACCGTCAACGCGCCAACCGGACAAGCCAATCAGAGTGCATTTCTTTCCCGGATCATGGGGCTTCGCATCAAGGCCGCCCCCGCGCGCGCCGTGGTCATCATCAATGCCCGCACCGGTTCGGTGGTCATGAACCAGACTGTCACGCTCGACGAAGTGGCGGTCGCCTTTGGCAACCTGTCCGTCACCGTGGACCAGAACGCCGCGGTCTCCCAACCCGCGCCCTTGTCGAACGGACAGACAACGACAGTGGCCAACCCGAGCATCGACATCCAGTCCCAGGACGGCAAGCTCAAGCGGCTCAAACATAGTGTCACCCTCGAGCGTGTGGTCAAGGCGCTCAACTCCCTGGGCGCCTCGCCGCAAGACCTGCTCTCCATCCTTCAATCGCTCAAGGCGGCCGGTGCGCTGCATGCGGAACTGAAAATCGTCTGAGTCCTGCCATGACTTTTTATACTCCTCGACCTGGCGGCGCGAGCTCCCCTACCTTCGTTTTCGATCAGGGTACCCTCGATGTGCTCAAGCGCGAGGTCAAGGGAACCGGCAAGACCCGTTCGCAGGCCGATGCAGCGGTAGCCAGCCAGTTCGAAGCGTTGTTTCTGCAGATGGTGCTCAAAAACGCCCACAGCAACCCGCTTTTCAAGGACAATCCCCTGCATAGCGATGCCACTCGCATGGCCCAGAGCATGCAGGACGAACAGACGGCGCTGGCACTATCCCAATCCCACGACGGCAAGGGTCTGGGTATTGGCGCGCAACTGCTTCACCAGATCCGCGAACGCCGGGGAATTACCGACGCCTCCTCCCAGGCCAATGCTCGGGCCGAGGCCGACAGCGTGCGCAAGCCCGGACTCAAGTCCATGATGGCGCTGGACAAGCCCTTCAATTCGATTAACCAGCTCTTGGGTGTGTTGGGGGTGACCTCGGGGAGTTCTTCTGCCTCGACCGATCCGCAGACGCAGGCGGGCACGCCCGCCATCACGCTAACTGGCGATTCTCAGGATTTTATCCAGGCGCTGCGCCCGGCGGCACAGAAAGCCGCGGACAAGACGGGCGTGCCCGCCGCGTTGATTCTGAGCCAGGCCGCGCTGGAATCAGGATGGGGCGCGCGCGAGATCACCGACGCGCAGGGCAACCCGACCCACAACCTCTTCGGCATCAAGGCGACGGGCGATTGGCATGGTCGCGTCGTCCAAGCCACCACAACCGAATATATCAACGGACATGCCCGCAAGATGAGCCAGCCATTTCGGGCCTACGACTCCTACGCCGAGGCCTTCACCGATTACGCCAAGCTCATGAGCGACAACCCCCGGTACGAAAAGGTTGTCTCCGCGACCACCCCGCAGCAGGCCGCTCACCAGATCCAGAAGGCGGGATACGCGACTGACCCGCACTACGCAAAAAAACTGATTGGCGTCATGGCTCAGATCGCTTTGCTGGTCGGCGCATCCTGAGCGTCGGGACTGAATATTCCCGTTTTCCGTCCGTTAACCCGTATAACCCCTTTCCCCAACCCTTTCCTTCACCGTTACCGCCATGGATCTTTCCGACTACGCCCTCTCGGCGATGACCGCGGCTCAGGCCCGCCTGGCCACCTCTGGGCACAACCTGAACAATGCCACCACGCCCGGCTACAGCCGACAGGAAGTCGTCGTCACGACCGCCGGCGCGCAAGATACGGGGCATGGCTATATCGGTCAGGGCGTAACCGTGCAAAGCGTGCAACGTTCGGTCAACGACTTCATCAACCAGCAGCTCAACGGAGCCCAGACGCGCGAAAGCGCCCTGGACGCCTACGGCACCCAGATCTCGCAGATCAACAATCTGTTTGCTGACCGCACTGTGGGCCTGTATCCGGCTTTGCAGACCTTTTTCAGCGGTTTGCAAGGCGTGGCCAGCACGCCGGCCGACCCCGCCGCGCGCGAAGAGGCCATCGGCAGCGGCAACTCGCTGGTTGGCCAATTGAATTCGACCAACGACTTCCTGAATGCCCAGCGCGAAGACGTCAACGGCCAGATCTCGACCACGGTCACCCAGATCAACGCCGCGGTCGCCCGCATCAATACCCTGAATCAGCAGATTACCGCCGCCACGGGCGCCTCCAATGGCCAGCCCCCCAACGACCTGCTCGACCAGCGCGATCAGGAAGTCGCGAACCTGAACAAGCTCGTCAATGTCACGGTCATCAACCAAAACGGCAATTACACGCTGACGGTGGGCAACGGCAATCTTCTTCTTGCTGGAACCACCCAGTTCAATCTGGTGGCGCGCCCAAGCGATGCCGATCCGACCGAGACCAGCGTGTACGCCAGCGTCCCCTCCGGACCGAATGGCAAGATGAGTCAGACGCCCATCGCCGACAGCAATCTCTCCGGGGGCTCCCTGGGGGGATTGCTGAGCTACCGCGACAATGCCCTGGACCCCTTGCAGAAACAGGTCGGCCTGCTCGCCACCGGTCTGGCGCTCTCGATCAACGCCACCCAGACCCAGGGACTGGATTTGAACGGCAACGCAGGCCAGCCGATGTTTACCATCGGCCAGCCCGGAATCACCGGCAACGCAAAAAACCTGGGCACGGCCACAGTCAGTGCCTCGTTGAATATGAACGGCGCCCAGGATCTCAAGGCGTCGGACTATACGCTCAAGTTCGACGGAACCAACTACACGCTCACCCGCCAGTCGGACAATACGACGGTCTATTCCGGCACGAGTCTCTCGGGCGTGTCGGTCGACGGCATGACCGTCTCGCTCTCCGGCTCGGCCGCCGCCGGCGACAGCTGGACTATTTCGCCGGTCTCCCAAGGCGCGGGCAGCATTCAGATGGTCATGACCTCGCCCGATGGCATTGCCGCGGCCGACAGCGACGGGGGCACAGCCAACGGCAACAATGCCCTGACCATGGCCAACCTGCAGAACACCAAGACGCTTGACGGCGGATTGATGAGCTTCTCGGATGTGTACTCCCAGATCGTCAACCAAGTAGGCGAACAGACTCAGCAAAACAGCGACAATCTCACCGCGCAACAGGCCCTGGTCACGCAGAACTACAACGCTCAGCAGTCTGTCTCCGGGGTCAACGTCGATGAGGAATACGTCAACATCCAGCAATACCAGAACCAGTACCAGGCCGCGGCAAAACTGGTATCGGTCAGCGATTCGCTCTTTCAGACCCTTTTGGGCGTCATGAGCTAACCATTATTCGAGATTGCGCCATGCGTATCAGCACTGCCCAGTTCTTTCAGGATGGCATCACCCAGATCAACAATCAGCAGGGTCAACTGCTGAGCCTGTACAACCAGGTCAGTTCCGGCAAAAAACTGACGACTCCCTCCGACGATCCGCTGGGGGCTGCACGCGCCATCACGCTCTCGACGGCCCAGACGGTCAACGCCCAGTACAAAAGCAACCGGACCGTTGCCTCGCAAAACCTCAATGCCGAGGAAAACACGCTGCAATCGGTCACTACGCTCATGCAGCAGATCCAGACGACGATCGTCCAGGCGGGTAACGGCACACTCTCGGACAGCGACCGTCAATCATTGGCGACGGTCATCGCCACGGCCAAACAGACACTGCTTGGCTACGCCAACGCGACCGACGCCAATGGCCAGTATCTCTTTTCGGGGCACCAGGGCGATGTGGCGCCGTTTTCCGAGGGCTCGGGCGGGGCGGTAAGCTGGCAGGGCGATCGCGGCGCGCGTCTCGTTCAGGTTTCCAGTTCCCGCCAGATCCCCACGAACGACAATGGCTATGATCTCTTTATGTCGGCCTCCCCGGGGGACACCAGCTACATCACATCGGCGAACTCCGCCAATACCGAGACGGGTCAGATCAGCACTCCCACGATCATCGATCCCACGGATGCCTCGGTCGGCAACAATTTTTCCATCAGCTTTTCCGGGTCGCCGCTGCAATACACCGTCAGCCAGACCGATTCCAGCGGCGACCCGGTGGGCTCTCCCGTAACCTACCCCTACGATTCCACGTCCACGACGCTTACGCTCTCGCCTGGGGTAACGGTGTCCATGGCCGGTGCGCCGGCAAGCGGCGATAGTTTCACAGTAGACACCGCCACGAGCCAGAACCTGAACATCTTCGATAGCCTCGATAATCTGGCCAACGTGTTGAACACGCCGGCCGCGGGTAATCCCCAGGCGCTGGCTGCCTTAAAGAACACGCTGACCACGGTGGGCCAGAGCGTGCAGGCCAATTACAGCGCGGTGCTCACCGTGCGCGCCTCCCTAGGCACCCGCCTCAACGAGATCGACGGGTTAAACAGCAGTGGCGATACGCTGGACGTGAACTACACCACCCAGCTCTCAAGTATTGAGGACGTGGACTACAACACGGCCATCACGCAACTGACCCTGCGCCAGACCGCCTTGTCCGCGGCCTCGCAGGCATTTGTGAAAATCGAGAGCATGAATCTTTTTGCCATGAACTCATAAAAAGGCCCAGCCATGACCCGAATGGTCTGGTTCTCCTGGGTATTGGGGCTAGGGCTGCTCATGGCCTGGCACCCAGGAGCCTGTATGGAGCGATCCACTGCGCTGCGAATCGGTTTACGCCTGGTCGATACGTGCCGGATCACCTGGAACCCTCGGACCCCACCGGCCGTTCGGTGTGAACGGGCCAGTCCCTTTGCGATCTTGCGAGATACTCCCTCAGGCCCCGCCAGGACTCTCATCATCCAGTTCTAGGGCTGCGCCATCTGGCGGGCGACCTCACTCATCAGGGAGATTCCCTGTGCGGTCAGGTGTTGAAATGCCTCCTGCATGACCGGCAGCATCAGTCCAAGTACAAAAAGCCCCATCGTCAGGGCTATAGGAAAGCCCACGGCGAAAACAGAGAGTTGCTGGGCCGTTCGGTTCAGGATTCCCAGGATGAGGTTCAGCGTGAGTAGGGTAATCATCAGCGGCAGGGCCAGCAGTGTGCCGGACACAAAGAGCAGGGAGCTGGAGGCAAGGAGCTGGCCGAACCCGTCTCTGGCCACCCAGATGTGCGAGAGGGGGATCAGGGTGAAAGTTTGAGCCAGACCGGCAATCAGCAGCAGATGACCGTTGGACGTCACAAAGAGCAACAGCGCCACCGTGTTGAACAGCCGGCTGACCACATTGGTGTTACCCATTGTGGGATCGATGAAGCTCGCGAAGGACAGGCTCATTTCCATCCCGATGAAGTCTCCGGCAATCTGCACCGCGGCGAACACCAGCCGCACCGCCAGCGCCAACGCCGCCCCCACGGCCACCTGCGTTGCCGCCATCATCAATCCTTGTGCGGAATCCGGTGAGACTGCCGCCATAGGGGGGATCTGCGCCTGCATGGCGATGGTCAGGATGACCGACAGGGCGATCTTGACCCGGATCGGCACGCTTGCATCGCCCAGGATCGGCGCCACGGAGACAAATGAGGCAATCCGGATCAGGGGGTAGACGAATGCATCGATCCAGGCAATCCAGTGAGCGAGATCGATCGTTACCATGCGCGTGAGGGCCGGTCAGGACGCCAGTTGCGGGATGTGCATCAGAAGCGTTCGCAGAAAATCCACCGAGGTATGCAGCATCCAAGGGCCGAGCAACACCAGGACCAGACCGGCGGCGAGCAGCTTCGGAATGAATGAGAGCGTCATCTCGTTGATCTGCGTCGCGGACTGGAAGATGCTGACCACCAGGCCCACGACCAGCGTTGCCATCAACAGGGGCGCGGCCAGCATGAAGGCCATCTTCAGGGCCTGGTAGGTCAGGGTCATGACCTCGGTGGATGTCATGGGCCTTCTCCTATTGGTAGAAGCTGCGCACCAGGGAACCCAGCAGCAGGTGCCAGCCGTCGGCCAACACGAAGAGCATGAGCTTGAAGGGCAGGGAGATCGTCACGGGCGGCACCATCATCATGCCCAGCGCCATGAGTACGCTGGCGATCACCATGTCGATGATGAGAAACGGGATGAAGATCGTGAAACCGATCTGGAACGCCGTGCGCAGTTCACTCGTAACGAAAGCGGGGACCAGAACCCGCATGGGCACCGTCTCGGGTGAGGCAACATCTTCGATCTTGGCCATGTGGGCGAACATCTGTAGATCGGCCTGGCGAGTCTGGCCCATCATGAATTTGTGCAGCGGCTTGGCCCCGGCCTCGACCGCTTGTTCAAAGGAGATCTTACCGGCAGATAGCGGCTCATAAGCAGTTGAGACTATCGTGTTGAACGTGGGCGCCATCGTGAAAAACGTCAGAAACAGGGACAACCCGATCAGCACCAGGTTGGGTGGCGAGTTGCCCGTGCCCAGTGCGTTGCGCAGCAGGCCCAGCACGATGATGATGCGGGTGAAGCCCGTCATCATGAGCAATATCGCTGGCAGGAATGTCAGCGCCGTGAGCAGCAGCATCGTCTGCATGCTCAGGGAATAGGTCTGGCCCTGTCCGTTGGTGATCCCCGCGATGGGCAGACTGGGCGCGGCGGCCATGACAGCTGCCGGCGCAACCAGCCAGATCAGGCCCATTGCCCTGGCAAACCATCGTGAAACGGGATATGTGCGACTCATGCCTGCTCGCGTGAGACGGGGATGATCCGATCGCGCCGGCACTGACGCAACATTCGAACGAAGGAGGGCACTTCTGTATCGATTGGCGCGGGTACGTCGCCGTTGCCCGACTGAGGCAGGTCGGGCAACGTCTGGCGCGAAAGAAGGCTGACCTGTTGTCCGGTCACGCCGATGACCAGCCGCTCGCCTTCGATGTCAACCACGGCGAGGCTGGCGCGGGCGCCAAGCGGCAGTCGGGCGACCAGACGCGGCGCATTCTGTCTCAGTCTTTGTGGCATGCGCAGCCGCTTGGCAGACCAACCCAGCACATAGATGACCCCGACTACAGCTAGCAAGGCGCCCATGGCGCGAAAGTAAGCGGCGGCATCCATTGCCTAACCCCTGTCCACCGGCAGGCGTGAGAGCCTGTCAGCAGGCGTGACGATGTCGGTAAGCCGGATACCGTAGCGCTCGTTGACGACCACCACTTCGCCTTGCGCAATCAGGTAGCCGTTGACATAGACGTCCATGGGCGTACCTGCCATGTTGTCAAGTTCAACAACCGACCCCTGGCCAAGCTGGAGCAGATCCCGGATGCTCATGCGGCATCGCCCAAGCTCCACGGTGAGTGTCACGGGAATGTTCTGGATGGCCTCGATGTCGAAGGCTCCCGTGTTGGGGGAATTCCCAAGATTAGGAAACAACGCTTCCCCAGCGGGTACGGCTGTCGGTTCGCCATTTTCCGGGAGGCTTGTTGGCTCACTCACCGTCGGCTCCTGACTCGCTGTTGGCTTCGTGTCCTTTTTCGGTGTTTTCTCGCTCATTGGAGACTTCCTTCTTCAATAACATATCAAATTCTTCCGTGCTCAGGCGTTCCTTGACCGTCAGGGCATAGTGACGATTGCTTGTCCCGTAACCACAAGCAAGCACCGGCACGCCGTCCACGTGCGCCGTGATAGTGGGGGGCAACTCAAAGGGCAACACCGATCCGACCTTCAAGTCGGTCAGCTCTCCTACCGTCAACCGCAGCTTCGTGAAATCCGCCTTGAGACACACCCTCGCATCACGGACCTGATGGCGCATCATCATCGACCAGCCCAGGTCATCGGTGCGATCCTCAATCGGTCTAAACGGGCGCATGAGCAGGTCACGCACGGGTTCAATCATGGAATAGGGCAAGCAGATATGCAGCGTGCCACCCGCCACACCGAATTCGATGCGAATCGGCGTGACCACCACGACCTCGTTGGTGTTGGCGATGCTGGCAAACTTGGTATGCATCTCCGAGCGCACATATTTGGCTTCAATAGGGAACACGCTCGCCCAGGCCTTGTTGTAGCTGGTGAGCGTATTGGTAAGCAGCTTGGCGATAATGCGTTGCTCTGTCGAGGTGAAATCCCGTCCCTCTATCCGGGAATAGGACTTCGCTTGCCCCCCGAAGAGACTCTCGATGATGAGGAACACAAGGGCTGGGTCAAAGGCAAAGAGTGCCTGCCCCCGCAAGGGGGAGAGCGAAACGATGTTCAGGTTGCTTGGCACAGGCAGATTGCGCTCAAAATCCGAATACTTCTGCACCTGCACGTTGCCTACCGAAATATCGGCGTTTCGGCGGATGAAGTTGAGCAGGTTGCCTCGCAGATGACGGGCAAACTGGTCATGGATAAGATCGAGCGTCTGCATGCGCCGGCGCACGACCCGATCGGGCGAACCCAAGTCATAGGCGCGCACGCCATTGGCATCGGGCTCGTTGTTCTCGGGTTCATTGCTCGAGGCGATATTGTGCTCGGCGAGAATCGCATCGACCTCGTCCTGGTTGAGGAAGGACTCCATGGGCGGCCAGCCTATTGAACGACAAAGGCGGTAAAGAGCACGGCGCGCAACTTCTGCACGGGTTCGCCGTGTTCAAAACTGGGCGCCAGCGCGGAAAGCACCTCGCCCTTGATGGCATCCATGGTTTCAGGGCGCGTCACGGACTCCGGAGATTGTTTGGCTAGGACCATCAAGATGCGATTGCGCACCGCGGGCATGTACTGAGTGATCCGATCCGCACTGGCCTGGTCTACTGTCTGAATGGTGATACCGGTGTAAAGAATGCGGGAGTAGCCATCGGCGCGCAGCGTGACCGTAAAAGGGTCGAGTTTTACGAAAATGGGTTTGGCTGCGACCGGCGTGGCCGGTGTTTTGTGTAAAACGGAACTTTCCGGTTTTTCCTGTGCCTGAGCAGGCTCAATCAGGGATTGCAAGGTGCTGCTGTGGCGCAACCCCAACACGGTTGCGCCGGCGCCCACGGCAAGCAGCGCCATGCCACAAACCAAAATGACGGGAAGTCGGGAGCGAGAGGCCATAGAATGTCGCATAAAAAAGTGAAATCACACCGGCGCAGGGTTTCCCGCCGACGGCATCAGCAAGCATTGTGGCCCAGGCGCAACCTGGCAAAGTCGTGAAATAAGGGGGGAAAGGCAGGCTAACTCGACGCTTCTTGTTTCCCCTGGTCCGCTTGCTCAGGCCTGTGTGTCGACCAGCCGGTCCATTTTCTCGGGACGGGAACTCGCGCCGGACGTCGCCACCGGCATCACCGATGGGCTGGCCTTTCCGTTCTCCCGGGTCTCGTCGCGGGATCTCCCGGAGGGCTGCCGCCCTCCAGGCTGGCCACCCAGGAACCGGCTCGCCTGATCCTGCCCCCCACCGGCGTCGACAGTGGCCTGGCTCAGCGTCAACCCTTGTTGGGCGAGGTTATGGTGTAGCGTTGGCAGGCTGGCCGACATGGCCTGACGAACCGCATCGTGCGGACTGGTAAGCGTCACATGCGCAGAACCGTTCGCAATGCTAACCGTCACCGTCATCGGTCCCAAATGTGGCGGATCCAGCCGCAGTTGCACGGATTTCGATGATAGAGAGGGAGTGGATGAGGTCAACTGCGCCACCTCCTGCCCAAGCGCCATGGACCAATCGGCCGACCCCACGGGCACTGTCTCGATACCGGCGGGTGCGGGGCGGGGGAGCACCACGCCACCAGAGCCTGCCACGACGACAGGCGTATCGGCGTCATCGGCCTGCCCCTGTAGCAACCCCCGGGCATGGTCGATCTGCTCAAGAAAAGCCTGGGGCGTAACGGGTTGTGTTTCCCGCGCTATGGAGGCGTGTTCAGAAAACCCCTTCACGGATGTCATCGCGGCATCCGCGGAACCCTCGCCTGGCGCCTGTCCGTCGGGACCAATTCGCGTCAGGACTGTCGCTTTGCTACCGGAAGGCGAATGGGCAGAGCCATCGGAAGAGGGTAATCCCAACGATGCGGACTGCGCCGTCGCCCCGTCCAAGGCAGCCGCCGTGGTATGCTCCGGCGTACTGGTCTGCGCGATGCGCTCTGCCTTGATCTTGTCCTCGGTCTTACCCTGCATGCCCCCCTTGCCTGTGGCTGTCGAAGTCTTCGTATCGATTATCGGTTCTGCCGAGACATGTGACGAGGCATCCTGTCCATGGCCAGAGGCAGCCCGAATGGTGGGCAAGGTTGAGGGAGCAACTTGCGGAACAAGCGCCGCCACCCCCGCCGTGGTCGGGTCCGCTTCCTCGCCATGCCCATTCTGGCGCGACTTCTCTAAAGCGAGAGGACTCCGACCGCGGAAGCGGAAAGGCTCGGCATTGTTTGTGCCCGCCCCGGACGCCGCGCCGGGCTGCCCTGCATTGCCCGTGGCCGCATGCGTCAGACCAGTTGCCTGATCCTGGGGGGCGCTTGCGGTTTCTTTCCTGTGATCATCAGAGACCTTTGACAGCGTTTTCGCAAAACTGGCTTCGCCTGTTTCCGTTACCGTTTCACCTCCGGATCCCGAGGCGTCCTGGATGTTCGCCGGGTTGCTTGATCGAATGCTGGCAATCAGTGTTTTCATGACGAATCCTTAATGAATGACGCGTGATTTCGCCGATAAACGCGCGGCCTGCTCGTCGGAGAGTTTCTGGTCCAGCCGCCGCGCGTGAACAGCCTGCTTCTGACGCTGTCGATTCATCAGCGCCTCCAGGCTCTGACACTTGCGGTAGCTCTTTTGCCAAAGCGTCTGGTGCTGGGTGATGTCCAGGTCGATTTGCGCAAGACTCGTTTCCTGCTGGCTGATGACCCCTCCGAGCGCATTGATGAAGCCCTGATACGTACGGCATTGTGCCGAGACAATTCCCTGCGTCATTTCTGTCTGGAGCATCTGGGCATAGTCCTGCTGGTAACCGCGCAACGATTCCAATTGACGGCTGGCCTGTTCACGCGTCGCGCGCTTGCGCGCGATGGCTTCCGTCAACGCCTCAAGCTCCTCCTTGGCCTGTTTGGCCAGCACTTCGAAGGTCTCCTGCGGACTCATCATCCCCGATCCCCCGGCGCGGCAAAGAGCGCATCGAGCGCAGTCCGGGCGCTGACCCAATCCACTCGCTCGTCGATGCCCTGACGCAAATACTGTTCAAGAAACGGATACCGTTCTATGGCCCGATCCACCTGGGCATCGGCCCCTGGCGTATAGGCGCCCACGGCGATCAGGTCACGATTGCGCTGGTACGTGGAAAACTGCCGTTTGAATGCCTGGGCGCTGGCCAGCGCCTCGGGCGGGATGATCGTATGCATCACCCGAGAGATCGAAGCCTCGATGTCGATAGCGGGGTAGTGCCCCGACTCGGCCAATGTACGCGAGAGCACGATATGTCCGTCCAGGATGGCGCGCGCGGAGTCCGCGATCGGATCCTGCTGATCGTCTCCTTCGGTGAGCACGGTATAGAATGCGGTAATCGACCCGGCCGCGCTCCCGGCCCGTTCAACCCCATTGCCAGTGCGCTCGACCAGCTTGGGCAGTTTGGCGAAAACCGAGGGCGGGTAGCCCTTTGTCGCCGGCGGCTCGCCCACGGCCAGGGCGATTTCGCGCTGGGCCATGGCGTAGCGCGTGAGTGAATCCATGATGAGCAGCACATGCCGGCCCTGGTCCCGGAAGTGCTCGGCGAGCCTGGTGGCGTAGACGGCACCCTGCAGGCGCAGCAATGGCGACTCATCAGCAGGGGCGGCTACGACCACGGAGCGAGCCAGGCCATCGGCGCCAAGGTTCTGTTCGATGAATTCCTTGACTTCGCGGCCGCGCTCGCCGATGAGTCCCACCACGACCACGTCGGCAGCGGTGAAACGCGCCATCATGCCGAGCAGCACGCTTTTTCCCACTCCGGAGCCGGCGAAAAGCCCCATGCGCTGGCCGCGCCCCACACTCAGCAGACCGTTGATCGCCCGCACCCCGACATCCAGCGGCGTGTCGATGGGGGCGCGCAGCAGGGGATTGATGGGCAGCGCCCCGAGACCCCGCAGCGGCGCACCAACGATGTCGCCCAGACCGTCTATGGTTCGGCCATTGGCATCGAGCACGCGTCCCAGCAGGCCATCGCCCACTGGCAGGCTCTGCTCGGCGTTCTCGACCTGTCTGTCCGACCCCGTCGGCGTGGTACTGCCCGCCGCGGGCAACAGAACCGGCCCGACCGCCCTAGGTTGGCGGCGAACGACCCGCGCACCCGGTCCCAGCCCTGTAATGTCGGTCTGAGGCATGAGAAAAACGTTCTTGTCGTGAAACCCGACGACTTCGGCTTGCACCCAGCGTCCGGAGGCTGATTCGATCTGACAGCGCGCGCCCACCGGAGCATTGATACCTGTTGCCTCCAACACGATGCCCGCTGCGCGAGTGACTCGGCCGCTCACCTCATTGAGCGGGGCGCTCAGCACACGCTGCTCTGCCTCAGCTAGCTGCGCTCGCCAGCGCGACGGCGTATCTCGCCACATCGATGAGGAGGTCATGATGACGCCTCATCCCCGGGAAGGGCCAATCCCGCTGCCCCTACCGGCCCAAGCCCAAGGCTCTCGCAAGCCGCGCGCCAGCGGGTGCGCAGGCGCGCATCAATATCGCCGATATTGGTGTGTACACGATAATCAAGCATGCCCAGACTCTCGTCGGGCTCCCACTGCCACGTTGCGTCAGCGTGGATGGTCGAGGCAACAGCCTGGCGTAACCTCTCAAGCTGCTGGGGGTGCCCGGTCACCGTGATGCGCAGTGGCGAATCCAGCGACTTGAGCGTAGCGGTCAGCGCGGTGGCAAGCAAATCATCGGGCGCGTGCAGCGCCGCACCGACCAGGCGTTCCGCCACTCGCAACCCCATCATTAGGATGGCTTGGCCAAGCTCTTCATTGAGATGCTCGAGACTTGCCTCGGTTTCTCCAACCAAGGCCCGGACGCTTTGCGCTGCCTGCGCAAGCTGTTCGTCAACCAACGGGCGCGCCTCGGCCAGGCCCTGCGTCCGGCCTTGCTCGAGGCCCTGTTTGAACCCCACCTCGCGCCCCTCGGCCAGACCTTGTTCATAACCCTGGGTCCGAGCTTCGTTCATGGCTTGCTCGATCTGCTGCGCCTGAGCCTGCAGCCGTTGCGCCTGGAGATCGGCGCAATGGCCCTCATCCAGGGTTTCGGCTGATCCCTGGTCCACGCTGGGCATGGTCCAGGGGCGCCAAACGCAATCAAGTGACTCAGACGAACTCATCATCGCCCGCCGCATTCAAATTGATGTCATTGTTATCGGCCATGCGCCGGGCGATCTGCACAATCGCCTTGCGCTCGGCCTCAACCTTGGAGAGCCTGACCGGTTTGGTATCGGACAGATCGTCACGCACGATCTCGGCAGCCCGTGTGGACATGTTCATCAGGAATTTCTCGACCAGCGACTCGGGCGCTCCGCGCAGAGCGAGCGTGAGCGAATCCTGACTGATTTCCGCAAGCAGTTTTTGAATCCCGGCATCGTCGACCTGCTCGAGATTGGCAAAGACGAACATTTCGTCTTCCACCCGCTGGGCGAGTTCCGCATCGCGTTCGCGCAGATCGCTCATGGCCGCGGTTTCATCGGCGGCCTTCATCGTGTTGAGAATTTCCGCCGCGGTGCGCACGCCGCCCAACTTGCTGCGCTTGGAGAGTTGGCCGGAGAGCACATTATTGAGCACGTCCGTCAACGCGGCCAACGCCACTGGCTGCACGCCACTGAATGTGGCGACTCGCCAAAGCACGTCGTTGCGCAACCGCTCCGGCAGCAGTGCGAGCACGCCCGAGGCACGATCCCGAGAGAGGTGCACCATGATGGCAGCCAGGATCTGGGGATGCTCGTTGCCAACGAGCTCCACGATGGCTGGAGGCTCCAGGTCATTGAGGGCATCGATGCCCGCATTGGTCTCCGGCTCCAGAATGTCATCGAGCACCGACGCAGCACGCTCGGGTCCCAGAGCGCGGTTCAGCACCGAGCGGATATATTCCTCGGAGCCTAGCGATACCGCCATGAACTGCGCGGCTTCCTGACGGAAATCCTCAAGCACCTGATTGACCTCGGCGCGCGTGACGTTCTTGAGCCCGACCATCGCTTGCCCGATGAGCTGGACCTCATTCGGACTCATGAACTTGAACACTTCCGAAGCCGTGTCCTCGCCCAATGACATGGCCAGCACCGCGCAGCGTTCAATGGGATCCTTAATCACGTTCTTCGTCCTTTTTCTTGCGTTCAACCCAAGCGCGCATCACCATGGCCATGGCCCTGGGATCCTTCTCGGCTACATCGCGCACTGCCGTCAGGTTGTCCTCATAGCGGTCCTTCGGAAGCATGAACTGCGACGTGGCCGCCTGCTCGGGTTCTGGCGCGGCGGGGACAAGATTGGGACGCACCAGATCCGGGGCCGGTGCATTGGCTTCGATCCAAGCCTTGGCGAAAGGCTTGATCCCACGGCTCCAGGCCAGCCACAACACGAGGAGCGCAAGCAGATCCAGGCCAATGGTGCGGGCCAACCCCCACCAGTAAGGGTCACGCCACCAGGCCAGAACCGGCTCGGCGCGGAATTTCGTATTCACGACGTTGACGGTATCGCCACGCTTGGCCGAATAACCCATTGCCTGCTTGACCAGTTCGGTAATCTGCGCCATCTGCTTGGCACTGATGGGCTGGAGCGCCCCTTTTGGGCCAGGTTGATCGTTGACAATGACGGCCACCGATAGGCGTTCGAGCCTGCCCACCGGGGCCTGGGTATGCGTGATACGGCGATCCAATTCGTAATTGATGGTGGCGGAATGCGTATCGTCACGCGGTCCTTGATCAGCTTTTTCCTGCTTTGCGCCAGCCGTTGCCCCGCCGGTTGGGGCCACGACACGAGCCGCGGCCGTCGCGGGAGGCGTATTCGAGAGCGCCCCCGGCACACCTTGCGCTGGCAGCACGCCAACCTGCGTGGTGTCATGCGTCTGTTTGCTGCGCACTGCGGCGTCTTCCGGCTTGGTGTTGGGTTGATAGGTCTCGGCCGTATCCTCGACCTTCGAGAAATCCAGCTCGGCGCTTACCTGCGCCCGGACGTTGCCAGCTCCTAGAACCGGGGTCAGGATGCTCTGGATGCGCTCGATGACCTGTTGCTCCAGACGGCGCTGGTAGCTCAGGTGGCTGGCATTGGCCTGCATGCCGTCGATCGACCCGCCTGTGGAAAGCAGGTGACCGTACTGATCGACCACCGAGACGTGATCAGGAGAGAGATCCGGCACACCCGAAGAGACCAGCCAGGCGATCGCGGCGATTTGCCCGTCGCTCAGGGTGCGCCCAGGACGAAGATTGACGAGGATGGAGGCCGAAGGCAGCTTGCGCTCGCGCACGAACAGCGTAGGCGCGGGAATGGCCAGATGCACCGTGGCGCTGGAGATGACATCGATGGCCTCGATGGTGCGCGCCAGTTCGCCTTCCAAGGCGCGCTGATAGGTGACGCGCTGGGTAAATTCACTAGCGCCAAACTGATTTTTTTCCAGCAGGTCGAAACCCACGTTGCCATTTTTCGGCAACCCTTCGGCAGCCAGCTTGAGTCGGGTACGCCGCATGACATCAGCCGGTACCATGATCGCACCGCCATCGTGGTCGAACTTATAGGGAACGTTGAGCTTTTCCAGCGCCGCAACGACCTCGCCGCCGTCCTTGTCGTCCAGTTGCGAATAAAGCACGGCATAGTTCGGGCCGCTTGCCCAGAGCCAGCCAACCACCGCTATAGCCACCAGCGCGGCAGCCGCGCCGGCCCAGACCAGACGCGGAATGCTCTGGAGCGACTGTTTGGAGAACCTTGCCCGGGCGGCATCGAGCCACGCAGTCATGGGCGGCCCTCCTGATTATCCGGGAAACACGTACACGGCCGGGAGACTCCCCGGCCTTCCTGCTCAAGAGCGCTATGGAAACCTGACATGCGGAACTTTAGGTTAACGGTAAGTCGGCCGAAAACTTTAGGGCGGCCTCGACAATGAAGGCATTATGGAGGAGGGTATTGAAAGCCCATGCACAGAGCTAGGCCCATTTTTCACCCTTTTTTCGCGTTTCAGACCCGCGTCATGTCCAATAAGGGAAAGTAGCCCGATTTTGCAGGACACTTCCCCGTCATGTCAGGAAGAACCCTCACCTATAGTATGCACACCACTTCGACGACAGGACCCTGACTCATGAACCCCGTCTCTCTGGACGCGTCGCCCCTGGCGGCCCTAAACGAACTGGCCCGGCAAGCCGCCGGGCATGATACGCCGGCGCCAACCGATTCCAACGCATTCGGCAACGCTCTGACGCAAGCCATCCGCGATGTCTCGAGCGCCCAGAACACGGCCTACGCGGAAACACAGGCGTACTCCGCCGGCACCAGCGACATGCCCTTGAATCGGGTCATGATAGATCTGCAAAAGGCCAATATCGGCTTCCAGACACTGATGCAGGTGCGCAACAAGGTGGTGACCGCCTACCAGACCATCAGTGCCATGCCGATGTAGGAACCCCTGGGGGGGTCAGGCCGGTTGCGGGAACGGCCCGCGTGCATCGAGCGCCGCCACCCAGGCAAGAATCCTTGCCACCGACAGGTAGAGCTCGGGAGGAATCTCACGATCGATATCCACACGCATAAGCAAATCGACCAATTCGGGCGAATCGGTCACCACCACACCATGGGCGCGGGCCGTGTCAATGATGGACTGCCCCACCTGGCCATATCCTTTTGCCAAAACGCGTGGCGCACGCCAATTCGGATCATAGGCCAGCGCCGCGGCTCGTACGCGGCGCGGCGCGCCGCCCGCCCCATCGAGGCCTTCACTGTCTGGGCGCTTCGCGTCGCTCATGCTCGTCTTCCTCGGCTTTCCAGTGGCTCAGGCGTACCTGGGCCAGATAACTGCCAGGCTGACGGCCCTCGCTTTGCAAGGCCTCGCGCAAGGCCACATAGGTAGCGGGTTCCTTTGCGGATATCGTTACGCGAGTCCGGCGGCTCGACAAAGAAAAGGCCATTCTCAGCTCGCCCAGCCGGGGCAGCGTGAGCTGCGCCTGGCAGGCCCAGGATTGTTCCGTCTCCATATCATGATTCTTATCTCGCTGGGTGGATGCATCATCCTGGTCAGGGTCTTCATCCCGATGAAACCGCAGACTGACCGGCACGCCAGGACACAGGAGACACTGTACCGAGATAATCTGGCTGTGGATCGTCTCAAGCGCCGCCTGGGTTTGACTGGGGGCGAGAATCTGGAGCGCGGCCTGCGGCTGCGACTCCCGCATGCCATGCTTGCCAGGCTTGTCTTCTTGCACAGACGAGGATGCTTGGGCGCTTTCAGACATCTCCCCGACTTGTGCCAGATAGCCCCCTACCGCCTGGTAGCTCAACCGACCGGCGTGGGCGTCGGCCAGGAGGCTGGACTGAAACACGCCGGAGCCCATCATGGCATCAATGACGCCAAGCAAAATGCGTTGAACCGGCGCAAGCATGCCTGGCGTGCGGACAAGACGTGCCAGGGCAGGGTTGCGGCCCTCGATGAGGGAAAGAACCATAGACTGGGATTGCATCAGGGAATCATCGGCTGCCGCGCGTGCCTGGGCATCCAGCAAGGCATGCATCGGAAGCGCTGCGCGGGAAGACTGAATCGCCCCAGAACTCAAATGAACCTGTGCGGAAGCCTCCGGGGTCTGGACCGGCCCTGACTCGAACTCGGGTCCATGAGGGTTGCGCACAGCGGCGCGACCCGATGGCGCGACTGGGGCAGTTGGACTGGCTCCACGATCCACGCCCCCAAGCAATGTCTCAAAATCCCGAGCCCGGGTCTGTGCAAGCAGTCGTTCAGCTTGCCCGGTCTGTGTCGTGGCGCTGCCCGTTTCATCGATTTCCGGGACTTCACCAGGCGCCGCCACCTCATGGCTGAGAGATCGAACCCGAACTCCACGCTGCTCGGAGAGGGTCACGCCCAACGCGGTCTCCACACGCTGCGTGACAAGAATGTCGACGCCGGCGTTCTTCATTTTCCTATCCCGCCTGGCGATGCACCACTGAAAACTACCCCGCCATGGGCGCCATAGCTATGCAATAGCTTGCTTTGCCGGCGCAAACTCGTCAGTAAGGCGCCCACGCGCGCCTGGGCAGGCGAAATCAGATCGCGTACCGCGGCATCGTGCCTGAGAATGGCAGCAAGCAGCATGCGACGTTCATCGTTGGCCGTCGCATCGAGTGAGGCATACCCGGGATGATCGCGCAAGACATCCACGCTTGCCCTGTAGCGATGCGCGCACTGTTCCATGGCGATCCAATTCTGCTGGCGTGCTTCGTCGTGCATGTTCTCGACCGCGCGAAGCACGGCGCGGTATTGATCAAGCAGGTCGGCAGCACCGCGGAGAGTCGAATCGTCTATGGTGGAGGCAGTCATATTCATTGAATGTTCACAAAAAAACCGTTTTCATTTGCCCTGAGTGGCTTCCTGCCATATTTGCCGCATGTCCGAGAGCAGTTTGTTGGCATGTTCAAGCTTTTCGGGGCTTTGTTCACGATTGGCCCGCAGCAGCCAATAACAGGTCACCTCATAGTGGTGGCGCAATTGCTGGGCGATCTCGCCCTGCCGGGTATCAAGCGCGGCAATCAGGCCCTCGCGCACAATGCTAAGGGCATGACTGATGGCCTGGCCTCGAGCCGCCACGTCACCTTGCTCGAAAAACAGTTTTGCGCGAGCCACGTCGGCGCAGGCACCCGCCAGCAATAAGCCGATCAACTGCGTCGGACTGGCTGAGCCGACCTGGGTCTGTAGGCCAACCTGGGCAAAGCGAGCGGCCTGACCGTTCGGGTTGCGGGAGTGAGAGAAGGGGAGAGCGGCCATGGATTACCTCGTGTCAACTGCTGCTTTTCGACATGGCAGCGAACTGTTGTGTCAGATAGGTGCTGGTATTGTTCATCGTTGCGACACTCGCATCGAGCGCGGCGAATTGCGTCTGCAGACTGGACATCTGGGCATCGATGAGCGCGGACTGCTGGGTGTACTTGTTTTGCAGGTCCGTGAGCTGCGCATTGGCGCCGGCCGTTGCAGCGGTCAGGCCGCCGTTCGTGTCCGTGAAGGAGTCGACCACGTTGTTGGTGAAGTCCGAGATCCCGCCTGCGCTGTCAAAGAGCGATGACACGGCCCCCAGATTCGAGCTCAACGCGGCATTGAGCTTGTCCTGATCTACCGAAAGCGTGCCATCGGCGTTTGAGATGATGCCGATCGACCCCAGATTCGGGAAAGCCGTTTCACTTGTGGATGTCTGGTTCATGATCGACGCCAGACTCGTCTGGATTCGGCGCGCCACCGAGTCGCCCGTGAGCACACTGCCCGTTTCCGTCGAGGTGTCGAACGCGGTGAGCGAAGCCAGCGTCGTCTGCACGTTGTTGTAGGCTGTGACGTAGGCGCTGATCGCCTTACTGGCCGCGCTAGTGTCTTGCGCAATGGTCATGGTCTGAGTCGTGCCGCTGGCATTGTTCAAATCGAGCGTCACGCCGGGGATCGCATCGGCGACCACGTTCGAGCTGCTGGTGATCGATACGCCATTGACGGTAAGTTCGGCGTTGGTGGCCGACTGCTGCGTCATGGACCCCATGGACAGGTAGGATGACAGGGCGGCGTTGCCGGTCACGCTGATGTCGGTGATCGCCGCGTCCGTGCCGGACTGCGTAGGCGAGATCATCAAGCGGTAAGGCGTGCCGCTGCCATCATTCAGAATCGTAGCCTGCAGCCCTAAGCTGGCGTCGCTGTTGATCGCCTCCATGATGCCCTTGACCGACGTATCCTTGCCGGTCATGTCCAGGGTCTGCTGGGTACCGTCCCCCATTGTGAAGGTGATCTGACCATCCGCGCCGATGGCGGCGGTCTGGTCGGCCTGGCCGGCCGCCACCAGAGTTTGCGTGGTCGCCAGCTGATTGACCTGCAAGGAATAAGTACCCGCCACCGCGGGGGTGCTACCCGGATTGCCGGAATTATTGACGACCGACGCGGTGACATCCGATCCGGATACCGAAGCGGAGAGTTGCCCCAACGCCGCGGTTGCGCTTAGCGCATTGGCCGCCGTGGAGAGCGCCTGCATCGCGCTGGTCAACTGCCCATAGGCGGAGATGCGCGCCTGCACGCTGGTTTCCTGATTCTGGATGAGCGTCAGACCCTGGCTCGCGTTCGTCTTGAGCTGATCGAGCATGGTGCTCAATGGCAGGCCCGAGCCGGACCCCAGAAAACTGATGGTGCCCGCGGTATCGGTCGGTGAGGAGAGGCTGGCGGTGGTCGTCATGATGGATCTCGAGTACAGAAGCAGTATGCCTGCGAAAAAGCGCGCTGATAGCGCCTTGAAGCGGGTCTTTTCCCGCTAATTCCGCGGATTGTGAAACGCCCCCGACAACCCGCCATACCCGTTAACGACCAGGCGGGAATTTTGTTCAGCCTGCGCGACCCAGGACACCCGCCCAGGAATGACGGGTCGGCCAAATCCGCGAATAAAGGGGTATTCCTTTGGTTGATTTCCCCGTTGAGGATCTACATGGCCAGGAATAATGCGGGAATGATTTCACCAACGCTTCCCCACCATGCCTTCTCGCGTTGACACCCTGATCGAGGAGCATGCCCCCATGGTCCGTCGCATCGCGCTGCGCCTGGTTACCCGGCTACCGGCCAACATCGAGGTCGACGATCTCATTGCCGCCGGGATGATGGGCTTGCTCGAATGCGCAAGACGCTATATCAAGCGACCGCCTTCGGCCCAGTTCAGCACGTATGCCATGACCCGCATCAAGGGCGCCATGATCGATGAGATCCGGCGCCAAGACTGGATGCCGCGGCTCTCGCGCACGCGCGCCACACAGCTTCAGACAGCCCTTCTCGACACCGAGAAACGGCTGGGAGGCAAGGCCAGCTCCGTTGAGATCGCCAAGACCCTGGGCATCAGCCACGATCAATATCAGGCACAGCTCTCAGACCTCTGCGGATTGCAGGTCCTCTATGCCGAGGACCTGTCTGAGGCCGCCGGCTACGGAGGCGCGGGGGAGGGGGTCGCCCATGGCGCCGATCCCCTCGAGCAACTGCAAAGCGAGGGTTTTCGAGCCGCGCTGAGCCGCGCCATTACTGAACTGCCGGAACGCGAGCAGCTCATCCTCTCGCTGTCCTATGACCAGGAGATGAACTACAAGGAAATCAGCGCGATCCTTGATATCAGCGAGGCCCGCGTCTCCCAGCTTCGCACCCAGGCCATCCTGAGGTTGCGCGCGGCGCTTGGCGAGCACAACGCCGAGCTGGCGCACGCGATGCTCAACAGCGAATAGACCAGCTGGGCACCAGAACATCGATAATTGTAAATTTTTGTAAATTTTCTGGAAAATCCCGATCCTGGACTGAACGAAACGCATCACGGCGACGTTAATCGGACCAAGCCCGGCGATCCAGCCAGAGGCTTGTTCCTCGTGAACCTCTAGTCAGTCTTTTTAGGGAGCCTCTCATGGCCGTCATCAATACCAACGTCCTGGCGCTTTCCGCCCAGAACAACCTGAACAAATCCAACGACGCGCTGTCCACGTCGATTCAACGGCTGTCCTCGGGCCTGCGCATCAACAGCGCCAAGGACGACGCCGCCGGTGAAGCCATCGCCAACCGCATGACCGCGCAGATCAACGGCATGAACCAGGCCGAGCGCAATGCCAATGACGGAATTTCGCTGTTGCAGACCCAGGAGTCGGGCCTCTCCGAAATTTCCGACAACCTGCAGCGTATTCGTGAGCTGGCTGTGCAAGCCGCTTCGGATACCAACACCGCGGATGACCGTGCCTCGATCCAGACGGAAATCAACCAGCGCGTGGCGGAAATCAACCGTATCGCCGGTTCGGCTTCGTTCAACGGCACCAGCCTGCTCAATGCGGCCACCACGCTGCACATCCAGGTCGGCGCCAACACCACCAGCAACGACACCATCGACGTGAACACCGTTGACGCAACGGCCACCACGCTGAGCGTGGACTCCCTGTCGGTGACCGACACCAGCACGGCCCAAGCGGCTATCGATTCGGTGGACGCGGCCCTCAAAACGGTCGATACCGCCCGGTCGAACATCGGTGCCCTGGAAAACCGCTTCTCCTCGACGGTGGACAACCTGGCCAATACGGTGACCAACCTCTCGGCCGCTCAATCCCGAATCCAGGACGCGGACTACGCATCGGAAGTCTCGAACATGACTCGAGCCCAGATCCTGCAGCAAGCCGGCACCTCTGTCCTGGCCCAGGCCAACCAGATGCCGCAGACGGTCCTCAAGCTCCTGCAGTAATCCGAGCCAGCCTGCCCGTGCAAGCGAGCAGGCAAGAAAACGCCCTGGGTTCCCAGGGCGTTTTTATTTGTAGGGAGCAATGACGCGCATAGGAAGGGCACCATAAAGATTCCTGGGATTCCAGGAATCTTTATCTATCCCGGGCTGCGGGCTGGCCTTGGTCCACTGAGTGTCCAGAGGGCATATCCGGAGATGCTTCGCCAAGCATCGCGACAAACTGGTTTGTCCCTTGTTCCATCAAGGCCTTGTTTGCCTTTGGCCGTGGCAACCCTGCCGCGGCCAGTGAATGAAGAAGCTGGGCATAATCGGTAAGGCCCAGCTTCTTCATGGCTGCTCGGCGCGGAATGATGCCAAAAGAATAGTCCACCAAAGTCTCATAAGCCCCGCCTGCTTGCGTTTGCCCTTGCGCAAGCTCTCGACGCAACCCTCGGTAGATCAGTTCCTCGATTGTTGTCCCGAGCGCATGCGCGAGACATTGTGCTTGAGCAAAGAGGGCATCATCAAGCATAAGGGTAACTTTCATTGGACCACTCTATCACAAGAACTCGCTCTTAACGCCGGACTCAAGCCGGCTTGAACAGCGGCGCTTGCCAATTGTGCTGCTCGGCTTGACCGGGATCTGCCTGTCGGGCCGCCAGCATCTCCGCGATCGGGGCCAGTTTTTCATAACAGGCCTTGCTCTCGGGGGAGTTCCCACCTTCGGTCATGGCCATCACCACCCAAGGATCGTTGTTCTCCGCCTTGTTGATGTACCAATCCTTGTAGGACCACGGCACGCTCTTGGCAGGCATCCCCTCGTGTTTACCGAAGGTCATCTTCAATGGCAGTTTAGGCGCCAGTGACAACAAGTGCAGGCCGGGTAGAATGCCGTACTGACGTCCTGTCATATCTTCCAAGTCGGCCAGCACAGGGCGAACATGACGAAGAATCACGCCATAGAGTTGCGCGCACATCCCGATGTCCGCCGCCGCACCGTGGGCATTTTTCACCAGATCACGCACCTGGGGGCGGGTCAGTCCCAACTCGTCATGCAGGGTATAGAGCAAAGCGCCTTGCTTATGGCTATCAGCGTCTGGCCACAGAATCCTCGATAACGACAGCGTATCGATCGGAAGCACCCCTGGCGGGTTGCCCGCGGCCTGGAGATCGAATTCTACATTGTGACCGATGGCATACCCCACATCCTCAGGCAGGACAAAACTCTCGGAGGGCGGACAATCAGCCAACTCCTCATCCAGAATGCCATGCGTGAGGATCGCCCCCGTCCGGATTGGCACGCCCGGGTTGTAGCGTTGGCAGAAGACCTCCGTGAGCACCGGCGCTTCATCTTGCTCATCCACGTAGCCGTAAGCGGCCTCGATGATACGTTGCTCGACATTGCTGTGAGTCTCGGTATCGAACACGACGGCACGCGGGCCGCGGGGGGCATCATTGAAAGCAAGGGTCGTCATGGTTTTTCCTTTCTGGGAAAGGCAATGGTAGGAATCGGGCGCGCCGGCCCAATGGGCCGAAGGCGAACAGGATCAGGTTTGAGGGCCAGTCCGGCAACAAGGTTCAGGAGCGAAACATGCGTGCGCGCGCCGGATCCGAACTTGTCCCAGGTATCGCGCGTGCCGCCGTCAGCGGGTTCATTTCCCTCGCCAAACGTATAGGCGATGATGGCTCGTGCCGCTTTGGCCACCTTCAGGTTCCGGGAAAAGAATCCCCCATAACCTGGCACGGATGGCTCGCAGCTGACCTGCGCGCCGCGTGCAATGGCCTCATGAATCTGGGCAATCGTGCTTTCCCCCAATATCCGGGAGAATTTCTCGTGGTAATAGTTGGCTGCCGCAGCACTCGAGCGGGCAGGGCCCGCGAAAGCCGTTGCAGCCAGCGGAGCGGGAAGGTACAGGCTCAACCCCGCAACCCACCCCTGGAGAAAGGCATGCACGGCAAGATGGTCGCTCCAGGCCGCCCCACCGGAGACGAGGTGGTCCTGAGGGCTCACCCGTTCATGCAGATCCTCATGCATGGCAACCCACAACTCGCGCGTCATGGGGTGGTTCTTGTCGCGCCCGGCCGTGCCAATAATGGCGATACCAGAAGGAAGGGGCATCGAGGAAGTCATGATTTGGGCATCGGCAAATGAAATTGTTGTAATTCTATATCACCATATCGGAATCGTTTTATCAATTTGGCTTCATCGTCTTCATCAAGCGTTGTTACAATACAAATTTCGATCCACGTTTCCTTGGTATGTCGATTCAATACAGCGACAATGATCTATTCGCCTGCGGTGCTCAGGCTCTCGTCAACCCAGTCAACTGCGTAGGAACCATGGGAAAGGGCCTGGCGCTCGCTTTCAAACAGAACTTTCCCCGCAATTACCAGGCCTACGTGCAAGCCTGCCGGGCAGGACAGATTCAACCCGGGCGCATCATGGTTTTTGATCGAGGCACACCGTCCTCTCCCCGGTACATCATCAACCTGCCCACAAAACGCCACTGGCGGGAGTCAAGCCGCCTGGAGGACGTGGAAGAGGGTCTGCGCGACATGCTGCGCGTCTTGGACCGCTATGCGATCGAATCAGTGGGCATTCCGGCGCTGGGCTGCGGATGGGGCGGATTGGACTGGCAAATCGTCCGAGAACGCATGCAGGACATCCTGGCGCACCAGCCCTCGGTATCCTTTACTCTTTTCCCACCAAAATCCGCCACGAACATCCCGCGCGCCGCGCCACGCGTGGCAGTGCCAGCCCCCGCCCCCAGGTTTTCACCCGGACGCCCATGAGAAAGGGGCCGCTCTCGCGGCCCCTTTTCTTCTATGCAGGTCAGGGTTTGACAGGTGCCGGTCCCTTGCCGGCGCCGACCGACACGAAGGGCACGGCCCCACCGGGGACCATGGTGTTTGGCAGCTTCCCATCCCAACGCTCGGCGGAGATCAGTTCCACCAAACGCGGATTGGCCGCCAGGGCGTCACCCTTGGCCTTGATGGCCGAGGCCTCCGCCTCACCCGCCAGGCGCACCGCTTCGGCTTTGGCCTTGGCCTCGGCCACGGCAGAATCCGCCCGCCCCTTGGCCTGCGTCACAGCGATTTCCGCGCTGATTCGCTCCGTCTCCAGGTTCTGCTGCCGGGTATAGACGGCCACCTCAGCCTTCATGCGGTTTTCCACACTGGACTCATATGCCGGTGAATAGCCGATTTCCTCGATCTGGACGCCTTCGATCTGGATGGGCTGTCCGAGCATACTGGTCTTGAGCGCCTGCGTCAGTTTCTTGGTGAGATCCCCCCGGTTCTGAACCGCGGAGATGGCCGTGAACTGCCCGAAGGTCGTCTTCGTCTGGTCGTAGACCTTGCGCGCGATCAGACGATCCTCCAGGGCAGCCAGGTTGCCATAGCGCGCATACAGCGTGTCGACCTGGTCGGGCGGCACATGAAAGGACACCGAGACGATCAGAGTCGCGGGCTGCTGGTCGCGCGAATACGACTCGACCTTGGTAAAACGCATGGTGTGGGTCTGGGTGGAGATCCGGGCATAGTCCTCGATGAACGGCATCTTGAAATGCAAACCGGGCTCGGCGGTGCCCGTTACCGCGCCATTGCGCAGGGTCACGGCGCGTTCGCCCTGATCCACGGTGTAGAAACTGCTGTAGACCACGAGTAGCCCGAGGAGCACCACCACCCCGATTCCAAGAAGCAGGGCAAAGCCGCGGGTATTGTTGGATTCGTCACTCACTTTTTTCATCCTTTTTGTTGGGCGAAAGGATGAAACGCTCATAGAAGCACACGGCCCCATAGACGCATAGCCCCACCAATACAGCGCCGCCGACGACATCGATAACAACTTGCATGATCGTGATCAACCCTTCCTTGTTCAGGGAACCATTTCCCTGATGGAAGGTATTTTATTAGAACCATTGTATCGAAGTCAATATTATTGATTTTCAGGCAATACGACTCGGATGGGCAGTGGACGGAATTTGTAAGAGGAACCCGGACAATACTATCGCTAACCCGCCTTCGCAATTTCCATATCGGGGCTGGAATAACCAATTCCCTCGAGTTGGATGTTTACTATCTGGATAGGTTGACCGGACATGCTGGTTTTGATGGACTGTGCCATTTTTCTGGCCAGGTCAGCCTGATTCAGCACTGCATAAGAGGCGTTTAACTTTGCAAACGTTGCTTTCGACTGCCTATCAACGCTTCGCGTGATCAGGCGATCCTCCAGCGCCTTTAAGCTACCATAACGCGTATATAAGGAATCGGCCTGATTTAATGGCACACGGAAGGACACTGAGACCAGGAGCACAGCGGTTTGATGGTCACGCGAGACCGCCTGGACCTTAAACATCCTAGTGCGTATTTGTGTGGAAATCGGAACATAGTCGTCAATAAGCGGTAATTTGAAACACCAGCGGTTGGGCCCCACGACACCCGTTACCTTGCCTAGACGCAACGTCACAGCACAATAGTTATAGCCAACAGAGTAGAAACTCCCATTGAGTATCAATAGCGCACAAACCACAACAATTCCGAGTATTTCATTCTTCCAGCGCATTATTCTTCGTCCTTTTCGACCGTCAGGATGAAATCCTCAAAGAAGCGTATCACGCCATAGATCCAGAAGTAGGCAAGTGAGAAGCTGCCAAATAAATCAAGAGCAATAATCCTGCACACTAGGCCATGGAGCCAATTCTCCACTTGTTATATTCTATGGTTTCTATGATATCTAAGTCAATAAAGTTGATTTTCCAACAATTTATCGGATCTAAAAACGGCGCTCGACACCCATAACGGATCCCGAACGCCGTGGACATGACAGGAAACCTTCCTAGTGCCTTAACCGCGAGTGCGCGGGCAACTTCGCCGCCAGGTATTCATGCTGATCGGCCAGGATATTGCGTCCGGACAGAATGAAATGCTCGAAGCGGTTCGGCACATAGGGCAGCATCACGAGCGGACGGAAGTCTTCCACCCGCCGGTCAGCCTTGGCCTGGTTGCACTCGACGCAGGCCGTGATACAGTTCATCCAGGTGTTGGCCCCGCCGCGGGAGCGCGGTACGATGTGGTCGCGCGTCAGTTTGGACCGGGGAAAAACCTGTCCGCAGTAGCCGCACGTGTTGCGATCCCGCGCAAAGAGCAGGGCGTTGCCGCGATCGGTCAGGGCAATCTCGCTGGCCATATGCCGCACCATGGCATCGCTGCCAGCCATGGCGAGAATGGGCCGGATGAGAATGCTCGATTGCTGGCCGGCCCGGTTCATTCCGCCATGAAAGATGCGTTCGGCCGTCCCCAGATCCCACGCCACCTTGCCACGCGCATACAGCGTCACGGCCTCCTGTGCGGAGATCCATTCGTAGGGAGTGCCGGCAATGTCCAGCGCAAGCACACGGTCGAAAGTCATGATCGTCTTCTTCTTTCTGGTTGATAAAACGGTGATGGTCCTCAACAAGCGAAGAGATCTGGAAAAAGGATGGCGCCCACTGCAAGATTCGAACTCGCATGACCGGGGTAGAGGCCCGGGGTCCTATCCGTTGAACGAAGCGGGCAATGCAAAAAAGGAGTGGTATTGGTCGGCCCGGCCGGATTCGAACCGGCACGCCATTTCGGGCAAAAGGGTTTAAGCCTTCCGCGTCTGCCTGTTTCACCACGGGCCGGTTTCTATGGCAGAGGTGCACGGACTCGAACCGTGAATGGCGGGATCAAAACCCGCTGTGATAGCCTTTTCACCACACCCCAACAAAAAGAGCATGCGCTTCGGGGTGACCGGTGGGGGTCGAACCCACACTCACCGAGCTCACAACACGGGGCTTTGCCAATTAAGCTACGGCCACCCCGAAGCGCACGAAGAAGAAAAAATGAATGGTGCCCAGGGCGGGAGTCGAACCCGCATGCCGTTTCCGGCACTACCCCCTCAAGGTAGCGTGTCTGCCTATTCCACCACCTGGGCATGGCGTCTCCCGCAGGACTTGAACCCGCATGACCGTCCTAGGAAAACGGCGTCCTATCCTTTGAACGAGGGAGACATGAAAATGGCGGGATCGGGGCGATTCGAACGCCCGCGCCACATCGCTGCGACCATCTCGTTTCCAACGAGCGCCAATAGGCCTCTCTGGCACGATCCCATAAAAACGGACTGGCGGACAATGAAGGAGTCGAACCTTCGCGCCCCTCGCGGGACCATCTGTTTTCGAAACAGCGCCAATAGGCCTCTCTGGCAATTGTCCATAACCGATACGGTGAAATGAATGTGGCGGGAAGTGTGGGAGTCGAACCCACGCGCCTCTTTTCAGAAACGGCGGTTTAGCAAACCGCTGCAATAGCCACTATGCGAACTTCCCATGGAATCTGGCGGGCAGGGCGGGAGTCGAACCCGCGGAGCGATATTCTCGCCCTCCTGGTTTCAAGTCAGGCGCAATCGGCCTCTCTGCCACCTGCCCGGGGAAATGGTAGTGGGTGAAGGGATCGAACCCTCGACCATCGTCTTGTAAGGACGCGGCTCTACCGACTGAGCTAACCCACTATAATCTGGCGCCTCGCACACGATTCGAACGTGCAACCGCCTGGTTCGTAGCCAGGGGCTCTATCCCATTGAGCTAACGAGGCATGAAAATGGTCTCGGATGCACGATTCGAACGTGCGGCATCCGCGTCCCGAACGCGGCGCTCTGGCCAGACTGAGCTAATCCGAGGTGGAGGTCTCCGACAAATTGTCGATTCATCGAAGGTTTGGAGTGGCTCCCCGAGCTGGGATCGAACCAGCGACATTCAGATTAACAGTCTGACGCTCTGCCTGCTGAGCTATCGGGGAACGGGCGAGAGGGAGGAGATTTCTCGCAATTGAAACGGTGGTTGCACAGACTGGAGTCGAACCAGTGACCTCCCGGTTATGAGCCGGTTGCTCTCACCTGCTGAGCTACAGTGCAACGGGGAATCCAAAAATTAAGGTTGCCGGGCTTTTGGCGATGAAGGCGCCGTCATGATCGGGCGGCCCGGCAAACCGGCACTCCCGAGTGATTCCAGCATCAAGCTGGCTCAGGCGCCGGTCACTTCACCGTTCGGGCTGTTTAGGCCGCGAGACGGAAGCTGTCTTCGTTGGCAGTTATCGTTTTGCTTGGGTTTTCGGCTCCGCTTGCCGTGTTGTTTTCTCCGATTCAGCATGCCTGTCGAAACCATGTCAGCCCCATCAAATGCGCTCTGGTCGGACTCGAACCAACGTATCCTTCGTCCATGGCGGCCGAGGTCCGGGACCCGTGTAGGAATCAGCAACGCATTTGGTGGAGCTGGCGGGAGTCGAACCCGCGTCCAGACACCATCCACTTCAAATCTCACCGGTTGCCCGGCGTACAACAATTCCTATATTCTCAACCGCCTACACGGCGACAAACGCGATTTGATCAGGTATCTGGCACGCGGATCGACATGATCCGATTCGCACAAAGGTACGCTGGCAAGACGCTTGCCTTCGTCGCAGGCGACGAAGAACGAACTGGTCGGGGTAGAAGGATTTGAACCTTCGACATCCTGCTCCCAAAGCAGGCGCGCTGACCGGGCTGCGCCACACCCCGAAAAAACTGAAAAGACTCTTCTGGAGACGGACCGGATAATCCGGCCGTGATGGCCGTCTTGCATTCGGTACCGCACCGTAAAACGCCTCCAGAAAAACCCTTTTATCGCCATCGTTGTCAACTAATGGGCGGGAAGACCTGCTTCACCGCCCACCAGGCTTTCTTCCCTTTGATCGAGGTCTGCTCGATTGCGACGCGCGTTTTCGCGCAGGAACGTCGCTTATCGCCTACGTCCCGGTTTCCAGGACGACCAGACGGGCTGAACCGCTGGATTTGCGCCGAGAATGGCTGATGGTGCCAAACCGGAAAATATGGCAACCGGCTACGGCCCACCTTCAAGACCTTGCGCAAGTTTCTCGCGTCAGGCTCGGTGAGGCTGTATCCGGCAAAAATGCACTGGTCAATGGTTGCGGGAGAAGGAATCGAACCTCCATGACGACGGCTTATGAGACCGCGCCGCCTCACCAATGGGCTTCCCGCCATAAATTGATTTCAACGCATCGGAAATGATTATAACCGACTCGCGGAAGAATGTTCAAGCGATATTCTGGCGTCTCGCGCGCGACTTGAACGCGCAACCTCTGGCTTCGGAGTCCAGCGCGCTATCCTTTTGCGCCAGCGAGACAGTAGAAATTGGTGCCCCAGGCGGGATTCGGACCCGCACGCCATTGCTGGCACGGCCTTCTGAGGACCGCATGTCTGCCGGTTCCATCACCGGGGCAGGAAAGTTGGTACTCGGTGCTGGGATCGAACCAGCGACTTGCGGATTATCGATCCGCTACTCTACCATCTGAGTTAACCGAGCACTGAAAAATGGAGAGGACGACCAGATTCGAACTGGTGAATGACCGCTTTGCAGGCGGGCTCCTTGAACCACTCGGACACGTCCTCATGAAAAATGGAGCCGGTTACAGGCCTCGAACCCGTGACATCCCGCTTACGATGCGGGTGCTCTGCCAAACTGAGCTAAACCGGCGAAAAAGTGGCGCGGCATAGGGGAGTCGAACCCCTGCTTCCTGCTAGACAGGCAGGCACTCTGACCACTGAGTTAATACCGCAACGCGTATGGTGGAGCCTGTCGGAATCGAACCGACGCTCTCCTGCTTGCAAGGCAGGCGCTTTCCCAACTAAGCTAAGACCCCATAAGTTCAATCAGCGCCATTGAGTCAACCGATGGCGTTTCCAGCTTCTGTCCTGCCTGGCGCTGATATAAAGATCGAAGTGACTGTCTGGCAGTCGATATGTGCCGCGTTTGGCGCGCACGGCTGGTTCATCCAAACCCCGAATGACCTGGGCAGCGCGGCGCGCCTGGATCGTTCTGGGGCTTCGAAACATCTTCCGCCCTGCGGGGCGATGCCCAGTACGCGGAACTGGACCCTCACCGTTCCAGAGGTAGAAGGGTAAGGCAAAGGTGAAAACGACGGGCATGACAATCTCCTAGTCCAATGAACTAGAAGTCGTCGTCAAGCTGTTTTCCGAAGTAACGCATGGGAAAGTCCTTTACAAAGGGTGCTGCATAGTGGCATACCTGGAAGGCATCGAACCTTCAACCTTCGGTTTTGGAGACCGCTGCTCTGCCAATTGAGCTACAGGCATATAGACTGGCCCATCCCCGAGGTGTCGAGCCTCGCTCTACGGTTCTTCAAACCGTCGCTTTCACCGGATTAGCTTGGAATGGAATATTGATTTTTGAGTCCGGGCGGCAAGCTCGTGCCAAGTTATGCGCTTGGTTCGATTTGTTGTTCTACGGGGCGCGTCGCGGCATCCCGCAAAACATCTTAGGCGCCGCGCGACCAGATCCACGCGCCCGGACTCAAAAATCAACATCTGATCGAAATACAATGATGGAGCCGATTTCCAGGATCGAACTGGAGACTTCCTTCCTACCGAGAAGGCGCTCTGCCATCTGAGCTAAATCGGCGATGAGGTGGTGCGGGCGGCGGGGGTCGAACCCGCGGTCTCGACGTTGGCAACGTCGCGCTTTGCCAGCTAAGCTACGCACGCAATTTCTCGTCCTGTTGTTTGGAGCCGGTTCCAGGATTCGAACCCGGGACACCCTGCTTACAGGGCAGGTGTTCTGACCATCTGAACTAAACCGGCCATGCACTTCGGGATATTGCGAGCGGGGCTCGAACCCGCATGTGGCGCTTAGACCCACCGGCCCGTCAAGGGGCCTATGTCTACCCATTTCATCATCGCATCCCGGGCCGTGATCAGCGGCCCATCCCCTTGTCCGGTGCGACCGGATAAGGGAAACATGGAGCGGGCCACGGGAATCGAACCCGTCTCACCAGTTTGGAAGACTGGCGCCTAACCACTCGGCCAGGCCTGCAAAAACCGTTAAAACAATTGGTGAAGGCGTAGGGGCTCGAACCCTCGTCGACCGGTTAAGAGCCGGTTGCTCTACCTGTTGAGCTACACCTCCGAACAAGGAGATTCTGGTGCCCGGGGCGGGATTCGAACCCGCAAAAGCCTGGTGTTTGAAACCAGTAGCTGTGCCAATTTGCATGAGCCACCCGGGCGAATACCTTTCAATGCCTTGAACGCAATACTCAATGAGAACTGAGCACAGGGCACTGGTGGTGGTGTTGAGGTTCGAACTCACGTCGACCGGTTAAAAGCCGGCTGCTCTACCCATTGAGCTACGCCACCAAATAAGGGGAAGAGTGTACGACTCGAGCCCCTCTGACCTTCATGGCAGTCTCTATTCCATGGAAACGGTTCCTGGAATAAGTGACTGTCAATTGGAGCTGCCACGGGGAATCGAACCCCGCTTCTCTGGGAGAAAGCCAGATGTCCTAGCCGATAGACGATGACAGCGAAATTGGTGCCCAAGGCGGGAGTCGAACCCGCAAAAGCCTGGCTTCTAAGACCAGTAGCTGTGCCGATTTGCATAAGCCACTCGGGCGAAAATCTGGAATCGCTCCGGGGATTCGAACCCCGCTTTGCTCACTGAGAATGAGCCGTCCTAGCCTCTAGACGACAGCGATATGGTGGATGCTCCTGGATTCGAACCAGGGACTCTCCGAAGAGAAACGGGGTTACAGCCCGCCGGCATAAGCCTCTCGCACCAAGCATCCATGGGAAACCCATCTCACAGAACACGCCCAGCATGTCCTGTGAGATGGCGACGGCACCCGCCCATCTGACCGGCTCTAAACAGGCCGGCCGGGCAGGGCGCCATCGTCTCCCAAGGGACGCGCCGTCGCCATCTGTCCATGCGGACCTCATCATGAGGAAACACACATCGACCGGGCGGCGGCGCGCCCCACAGATCTCTTCACATTGTTAAAGAACAGCGGCGGGTTTCCTCGCCACACCTCGCCATTGCGAGGTTTTTCAACCTTTTCCAGCCTTTCCGACCGGACCTGCGACAACAAAAAACCCGGAGGGCCTTTTGAGCGCATCCGGGTTTTCCTGTTGACTGGAAGCCTTACATCACGGCTCCCGTCGAAAAATCCAGACACGATCGATACTCATACTCTCCCATCCAATTTTGGCCTGTCCTGCCAAAATCGGAACACAACGCGGCGACCGACCCGAGGGGTCGATGAATGCTGCGCAGTGATAAGGTTGAGGTCGTTTTCATGACAAAAAATGTGTTGCGTTTAGAAGTGTCGCCAGTATGACAGATCGGTTTTTACAAAGTCAAGCGGATTTTTTGCCAATCGGTCAAATCGCCATTCATCATATCGAAATCCATCTAACCATTCGGTCAGGCCTGCGTCCAAAAATTGCTTTTCGAACAATGGTTTAGGATTTACGATGGGCCAACGAACGCAACAACGAAAATTTTTTCGAATTGTCGGAGTTTTTCCACATGACGCGCGAATTCTTTCACCTGACCGAGGCCCGGAACGTGACCTCGATCCTCGAAAACGGACTGCTGGCGAAAATCGGTCCGCGCAGCCTGGCATCTGGCGAAGCGCAGCCCGCCGTATATGGCTTCGGAAACCTGCTCGATCTTGAGCAGGCACTGCTTGGCTGGGCCAGCGACACCTTCGATGAGGAGGAAGATCTCGTCGTCATTCAGGCTGACATCGAAGGATTGACAGTCGTTTCAGCAACACCGTGGGAGCTTGCCGTCACCGCACACATTGGCACAGACCGAATACTGCGTGTCGCCACCCTCGACGAACTGTTTCCCCCGGTTCGCAAGGCTGTGCCGGTAGTGGGGAGCGTATCGTCGTGATCCGCGTCGTTCAACCTTTCTGTTTCATGAGCCGGGGTATGGCGCACTCTAGCCTAGATAAGTTTTCGCATAACCCCCGCTGCGCCCGCTCGTCATACAGCAGCCCGGATTCTGATGAACACCGCACCAGGTGATCCCGATAAGCCCCAGACCACCGCTCGTCGTCATCATCCAGGGCCAGCCAACCGCCGGCCTGGCGCCGGTTGACATCGCTCAGTATTTGCTCGCCGCGGCTGAATTCCTGGAAGGCATAGCGGTCCATGAGACGCCTGTGGAACGTTGCGCCGATGACGCGGCCGGCCAATGACACAGGGAGATAACCTTTTGCCCGCTCGAATCCCAGGATGCGCACCCAAGTCGTGGACAGGACAATTCGCAGTTCCGGGTAGGGCGCCAGCATCTCTATCAGACGGGGCGCGCCTTCAAACAGGACGTGGTCTTTCGCCCGCAGCGCAATACCCTGTGAGCGGGTCACGTAGACCTCATCCGGATGCAGGACGCCGTCATAGTCCAGGTACAACACCGGCCTGCCTCCTGCTGTGTTGGAGATGGGCCCGGCAAAATCAATGAAGTGCGTCCACATGCGCTGTTCCTTCCCGTAAATCGCTACCAGCGACTTTCGCGGCAACATCGTCCTTTCTGACGCGTACAAGAGCCTGGCGAATCCGAAACTCCTCTTCCATAAACCGCTGTGGAATTTTCCTTGGGCGAGCCGAATCATAGCTGCGGGACCAGGCGCTTTCCGGCTGATGCACGAGCTGCACCAACCGCCAGGGCGGCACAGCGCCTAGAACATCCACAATCCGCCCCAGTTCGGACAGGGCCGGCTGCGGGACGGCGGGCTCGATACTGCGAAAAATCTGCTTGATCGGATCTGCTCCGAAACATCGCGTTCGCTGGTAGAGACGCGAAAGCACCGGCCCCACATTCCAGGCCTCGAACGATTCGTCTTCAATGAGCAGTTGTCCACGAAGGCCGGATTCCAACACATGGGCGAGATACAAAATCTTGTGCAGCTGCTGCCCAGTCAACTGCCAGTTCGCGCGTTCACACGCGAACCGTCCAGCCTGGAGAGAAGTCATTCCCATTGCCTACCCCCGCATCCTCGAAGATGGCGCAGAGACGAACTCGGGGGCGGCGTGCCCGTCGATCCGCGGCAACCACCGTTCAACCAGCGCAATCTCTGCGTCATCCATGCCGGCACGGCGATAGTAGAGCTGACGATCGGCGACGATCGCTTGAACACGGTCAATGATGGCTTCGACGGCCTGCGGCCTTAGCCCCCATTGCAAAGCGCCGGCCCGGGCGCGATCCAAGTTGCCCACCCGGCCATCCGTCCCGGATTCGCCAGGCGGGCCCAGGTGCAGCATATGTTTGGTCGTTGCCTCTTGCGTCACCACGTCGAACAACGGCGAGAGATGATAGTGGAAGGTCTGCGCATCCATGAGAAAGCCGGTATTCTTGAGGTGGTCATCCGTATTGTGCAGAAGGATGTTCAACACCATCCTGGCAAACAGCTCCTGGAGATCGTGGCTGACATGCTCACTGACTACACGCACGACTTCGGCCAGGCGCGCATAGGAGAAGATGCTCGCGCCAAAAGGCGTATCGAGCTTGCGCTTATCGAAGTCCGCGGGAGGACTGACCAGGGAGACCGCACTCAGGTAGTGCTGCCTGAGCATCCGGCCAGGCTCGCCACGATCGAAGCGGGCGATGAGCAATGCGCAATCGCCCCCATCTAGCTCAATTAGCCGCGTGGGGGGCACGCGCATGCCGATGTCCCGCGCCATTTCCAGGTTCGCCCATTCGTTGCGAGAACGGCTGTAGGTATCGATCTTTCGCGGGAACTTGACGATCCACTCCATCCCCAGATCGTCTTGCACCACCGCCTTGGGCCGAGCCCCGCCCATATCCCAGCTGCTCATGAGCATGTCGCGCAAGCGCTCATCGACCTGGACGCCGCTCTCGATAGCCGCCACCGTCTTGTACAGTTCGGCTACATCTCCGATTCGAGGCAGATCGGACGCGTCTGGCCGGACGATTTGCGCCCCGGGCTGCGCGAAGAGAATAGCCCCTACGCCACTGCCACGTCCCTTCAGAAGCACCTTGGCTTCAGTCAGCGCCGTGGGCGAGACGGCCTCATCGCTAGCCATGACCGTGCGCCCCCAGGCATCCGGCGCGGCGTCGAACAAGGCGCCAAGCAGGAAAAATCGACTGAGTGTCTCGAAAGGGCGTTCGCGCAAGGGCAAGTTGATCGGATCAAGCGGAAACGCCCGGCCTGCCAATGCCCTTTCCAGATAGGCCGGCAGATAGGCAAAGCTCGCCTGGAACTGGTCCGCATCCTCGTGCAGGGCCAATGTGCCCGCACGCACGATCTCCCCGCCGATCTCCACCAGGACATCGAGCTGGGGCTCTATGCGTTTGACCGTTCTGAGGCCGCGTCTCATGATTGTCTCTCAGTCAATGGGCGCACACGTTCGAATTCTGAGGCATTCTCTCCGGCGCACGCCAGCTCAAGCTCCCGTGCCAACATCTTCTTGACCGCCAGACGCATGATGGCTGGAGCGGAAACTTCCCTATGCAAAGGTGCGGCAGGGTGGTCGCCAAATTCAACCCCGAGATAGGCCAGCCCCAGGCACTTGAAACCTTCGTGAAGACTTTCCTCGCTCGCTGTGGGTATGGCCTGGAAGAAGTCCCTGGAGAGTTGCTTGAACTGGTCATAGGTGTAATGGAACGTGAAATTCGACATCGCCATATGCTCCCGATTGTTCAGGGCCGACTGCGGCCACGCTGCGGACGGCGGGCGGCATCGAGGGCCATGCCATCCGCATCCAGATCCGGCGCAGCCAGATCAAAAAGCTGTTCTCCGAACCCGTAGACGGTCATGGCTTCGAAAAACAACCCCAGGGACACCTTGGCTGATCCTTCCTCCAGGCGGCGCCAGGTCTGGCGCGAAACCCCCGTACGCTCAGCCGCCAGCTCCTCGGATTCGCCGCGGCGCAGGCGTGCCGTTTTGAGGTGGATGCCCACCTGTCGGAGCGCCTCTCTGGTCGAGAAGGAAAGCAGAGGACCCGAAGAAGTCATTTTGTCCATTAAATCACCCATTAATTTGAACTATGTATCATTTATAGTACAAATTAAGGACGAATACAAGACACCTTCACCCAGCACACGGGCTTGTTTTCATCGAGCCTACGGACAAGACCTTCCGATTCAAGCCGCAGGAGTTCGTTACGAACAAAGGCACTGTGCGTGCGCGCGTTGTGGCCAAAGATGGGCGAGATCCGCCTGGCGACCGCTCCCGTTTCAAATCCTCCGTCGGTATCGAGAACCGAGAGGATCTGTTCCCGACTATTCATGAATTCGTGCGACATCGTTTTTCTCCCATCGCATTGCCAAAATCCTACTGTGTATCACGATTGGCAGCCGGACCGGGACTGCGGGGCGCCGAACGCGATACAGCCGATAAGGCTTGCTGAGCCCACTGCGCTTGGCGATAGAGATCCGGAAAATGGCCACGCAAGCTCATCCACTCTCTCTGCATAAGGCGCTGCGCCTCAGCCGCGGCCGATTCTCCGTCCATTTTGGACAAATCCTTGAGCTGGGCCTCTAGCAGGGTTTTCGCCCGGCTATGCCCCTCGATATGCAGGCGATTCAACGCTGGCCGGACCACCACACGCAAATAGGAAGGGATGACGCTCGAGGAAACCTCCTGGACGACGTCCGGGATATGCCTGGCGAGCCGGATTCTCGATACGCGAGAGGCCACATCCGTCTCAACACGGCGCAGCTGCATGGACAGATGCGGATCCATCGGGTTTGGCATCGGAATCCCACAAGAAAAGGCTAGTCGGCTTTCACACCGCCCAAAGCGTTGATTAACGCGGTAATCAGTTCGTGGACCGTTGTCCCGTAGAGCGCCAGGTCCGCATCCACGTCACCCGCATCGCCGGCGGCTTCTTCGCGGCTCTCCTTGAGCACATCGAGCATGGCGATCTGGGTGATAACCCCTTTGTCGTTCAGAGTGAAGTCTACCTTGTCCTCAAAGTTCAGCGCCAGCTTGATGACGGACTTACCTTGTCGGAAGTGCTCCTGGGCCCGTTCCGTATCGATGGTTTCGCGCTGCCAGCGCACGCTCGCCCGACTTTCGTCAGCAGCCTTCATCTCCGCCATCTGCCCAAGGGTGAAACCCGCGGGCGCCTCATCGCCAATGAGCCATTCAGTCATGCCGGCCGCAGGAGAGCGTGCCGTGTTCAGTGTCGTGATCGGAAAGGGCTCGAGGCACTTGGCCAGCAGCCCGACGACGCGGTCGGCCGCGGCGCTGCCACTGGTGGCGATGACGAGGATATCCTCGTAGAAGTAAAAATTGATGAAAGTGGTCGAGGCCAATGCCGTCGGCAGGATCGACTCCAGCACCTGCTCCTTGATCTCCTTGACCTGCTTGCGCCCGGGTTTGTACCCCTGCTGGTTTTCGATATAGGCACAACGCTCCTTGACCTTTTGCTTGACAGTGGAGGCCGGCACGATCTTCTTGTCGATGCGCACGCGCCCGGCCAGGATGCCTGCCGCCTCATGAATCAGGCGCAAACCATCCTCATACGGAACGAATCCAGCGGACTCAGCGGACAGGCCTCCCAGCGGCTGGAAGGCACACCGGGCCAGCGCGGCATTGAGCGCCTCCACCTCTTGCGCGGCGGTAAGACGGAGGGCAAAAGCGTTTTTGATCATGGGTATTCTCGTCGACAGTAAAAAGGAAATAAAAAAGGGCGATTGAAGGTCATCAGGCGGCGGACGTCGCCTGAGTCCAGCCTCGGATAAAACGATCCTCGCGCGCGCTCTCATAGCGGCAGCGGTGCGCCAGCGCCAGACGGCGTTCACGCTGAGTCTCGGCCCGTTGGCCTTCCCGGGTGTAGTAATCGATTAGGCAGGTAAGCTCGGCCTCATTGAGTGCGGAAAGTCCGGCCTCGTGCATCGCGCGGGTGGGTTGCGCAGGCGGCGTCACGTGCCCAAGCCCTTCGCGAAACACCCATTGCCGCCCAAGTTCGCGAACCTGCAAAGCACGTCCACCCACGAAAATCTGTTCTCCGAGGTGGGGCGGATGGGCCAACCAGGCGAAGTCCGGGCCATGCCAGTCTTGCGGCGCATGGCCGCCATTGCCAATGGCGCAGCGGATAGGGAAGGTTTCGGAATTGTTCACGGCCAGCGCGACCTTGAGATCCATGGCGCGGTAGTGACGATTGGCTGTGTTTGGGGATCGGGATGAGAGGGAGGGGGTCACTTCACTTTTCCTGTGAAGAAGGTGTGGAGGGTGCTGGCTCTGGGGGTACAGGTGTTCCGAAAATCGATATGCGGGCAGCTGTCAACATGGGCATTGTGATTTCTGAAGCCGTTTCCACACCGAAATACCGAGGGATGACATCCACATCCGGCATGCCGTCGAAAAAATGTTCAGCAATATTCGCCTGGACAACCAATTTCGCAAAGATCTCCGGGTTCTTACCCATGATCTTGATGGCCGCCAACCTGTGACGCGCCATCAGCCCGCACAGGTCGACATCATCAACAGGAAAGGTTGTTTCGCCGTTCACATGAGACAGAAAAACCGGATAAAGCGCCCTGTTGTCATAAAAAGCGGGATCGGTGTTGGTCGGCATCATGATATTTCCATCTTTATGGTATCGGAGTCTATCGTATCAACTCGCAAAACCCAAAGCAAATAATTGCGTGAAAATCACCTTTGTTCGATCTGGTTCAATCTGGTAGATTGCTGATATTCTAGCGACACGCTCTGGCAACTTGAAAGGATGACTGTATTTCGTGGCAACCCGTACGACAACCTCCATTGCCCGCCTAAAGAACAAACTCAAGGACCCGCCTCGGGGACTCGCCGCCAGCACACTGCTTTCTCTGGCGCGCGAAGTCACTCGCGTCGAAATACTCCACGCCCTGGGCCGGCACTCCAGTCCCAAAGAGGCCACGACTGCGGCGGCCCTGGCCGACGCTCTGGGCATTCGTACCGGCGTAGTCAGCCGCGCCTTGGGGTTGCTGGTCGTGGAAGGCGCCATCAAACGCAAACGTTCAGCAGAGAGCCGGGATTGCTATCTTTACTGGGCCCGGCCCGACCACGCCCGGATTGAAAAGGACGCCATGAGCACGCTTCGTTCCCGCATGAAAAGTCTTCCCGAGCAGAACGTCCCCGTCGAACAGGAGGCCGCGACGCCCCAGGAGTTGGCCGTTGCCATGACCCATACCGCCCTGGTTCGGCACAACCAGGCCTTGGCCGATATCGCCGATCAAAAGGCTTGCCAACATATTCTGGCCACACAGACCGCCGAATTGGAGAAAACGCTCCTGACGCTGCGGACGCAAACACAGGCGAGCAAGAAGCGGCTGGAGGACCTGCAAGCAGCGGTACGTTCGGAACGGGCCCTGGCCGCCACTGAGCCCAGTCTCGCAACTGGGACGATCGCGCCGCGCGATGAGTCTCCGGTACTCGATCCGCAGCTCGATATCGGCGCGGCGGCCACCGCCGCGGCCCGTGTTCTGTTCATCGAGAAGCTCCGGGCCAGGCCGGCGCTTGAACCCCTCGCGCAGCTGGCCGCCATTGAGCGGGACTACCGGCACGCGCTCAAGCGCTTGCGCGGATCTGATTTCTAGCCAGCGAATGTCTCATACGCGATACGTAAATTTATATTATGGTATATATGTGCAACGTTCACTGAAGAATTCTTTTATTTCACGCGTGAAACTCACGCAGGAGGCATCATCCCATGAACGGGTTGTTGCGCTTCCTCAACCCAGCCATGGACCTGTGCCTCGTCGAAAGAAAAGGACTCACCCATTGTTTCGCTGGCCTGCCGCATGCACGCCACGCAAGCCTGCATGGCGCGGCTGACCTCGGGTAATTCCACCTCGAGCGGGTAGGGATAGTCGGAATTTTCGTCGAGCGCGAGGCCGTCGATGATCATATCGAGCCCTTCCCATTGGTCTGGCGCCACGATGTTGACAAGGTAGTCGTTGCGGCATCCCCGTTGCGCCAACTCGTACTTGATGCTCGCTTCAAAGGCACGCGCCATGAGCTCTCTCGCTTGCGTCCAGTAGGGCTTGCCCCGTCGGGCATCGAGAAGAACGCTGCGCGCGCCCATCGCATGGTTGACCTCCCCAAGCGCCGTAATAACGGGCTGCCAGAGTCGATCCTCCGGCGCCATGCCAAACTGGCGTGCGATGTTCATGTCCTCCGTCAGGAAAAGACGCCGGGAGAGCGCCGGCCGAGATAACGTCCAGATATGATGATCGAAGGCGTGAAACCATTCATGGGCCAAGCTACCCGGCCCGGCTCCCTTGGTCAGGTTGATCACATGTTCGCCGGGCTCATAGTGAGCTGCCGCGGCGTTGCGTCCGCCACGCCCACGCGCGCCAAAGGACAGGCCCAACGTGCCGTCGAGCGAAAGGGCGCGAGGCGCCATCCCGCAGGTTTGCGCCAAGTCCATGAGCGCATCGTAGGCATTATTCAAATCGGCCTGACGGCGCGGGCCTTGAACGTAGTTGCCGAATTGCACACCCCGAAACCCGAAGGTCTCAAGGAACTTCTCTGGCGTGATCGTCTCGCCCCCGCGCCAGTCGCGGCCCTGGCGCGGCGCATTTTGCGCGTTGCGCTCCGAGGGCGTTTCGCGCCATTGCTTGAATCGGTCACGCAAGGTATCAAGATTGGCGGGCTCGCGCGTATAGTCCTTGGCTTCTTGCGCCGTCGCGAATTTCTTGAGATGAACAAGCCGGCCATGATGACGAGCCGAAATGAAGGCGATGTTTTGCCCACGAAGAACGGTCAGGTACAACTTAATCGGGGCACGTTCCGGACTCCCGGCCTCGTGCTCAGCTTGATTCCCAGGATGATAAAGGCGATCGGCCTTGAAAGCCTCGAAAAGCGCTGACCAATTTCCAGCCAGGTACTCCCGCCAAGGCTCCCGCGCCTTTTCGCGCACCCGCATCCCATATTGACGTTCGAGAGTGCCAGGTCTTTTATCGACCCAGAATTCGACGCGCTTGAGTGATGTGCCATGCCCCAGGGCGACATAGGCCTTGGCGTGCCGGGCCGCATTGCGTAACCCTTCCTTGAGATGCCAAACCGTCAGCCGCGAAGGAAGTTCCTGATTGACGAGGTCGCGCACCGCGCCAACCACCGCATTTTGCGCGCCATCGAAATCAAGCGTTTCCTCGCCAGCATTTATCAGCGCCTCAGCTGCGCGCAGGTGGGCCCGGGTAATCAATTTCCAACGCAGGAAATCCGTCAAATTATCTGCCCGCGGCTTGGACGGCAAGACATCGCGCAGTCCGCGCAACCAGGCCAATGCCATTGGGGGTAGAGGGGATTTACTGTAGTCAGGCTCTGGCCATATTTTGGCCAGCGTGGACTGCTCTGCAATATCCTCCACAGCACTGCGGTGCATGATCTCGCGCCACTGTGTATAAAGATCCTTCCGGGCACCGGCAATTTTTTCGCCGAAATCTTCGATCCTAGGCATGATAATTCCTTGTTTATCGCATCCATTATCGGAAATTGCATTGCGATTCCCAAGCCGTTTCCCTTACCGCGAACAACTTCAATGTTGAAGTTTCGAAGTTCGATCCGGTATTATCGCTTTTTAGCTTCCGCGATCATCCCCCATGCACATCGACATCTTTTGCGACGGCTCTTGCCTGAAAAACCCTGATGGACCGGGCGGGTGGGGACTGGTGCTTCAACTCCCGGATGGGAGGGAAATCCACAAGAGCGGCGCGGCAGGCTCGACTACCAACAACCGGATGGAAATTCAGGCCGCCATCGAAGCCATCCTGGCCGCCCGCGCCATCGCCAAGGCCGGCGAGCCGCTTTCCTTGTCCATTACCTCGGATTCGCAATACGTCATCAACAGCATCACGACGTGGATCCGCGGCTGGAAAAAATCGAACTGGCGTGGCTCATCGGGCCCGGTCAAGAATGCGGACCTTTGGCGCACGCTCGATACGCTGGCCGGACAGCAACCCGTGCAATGGCATTGGGTACGCGGGCACAACGGACACCGCGAGAACAGTCTTGCCGACACGTTGGCCGTCACGGCCGCCAGGCGGCAACAAGGCACGATGAAGCGCTACAACAAGGATGGGGTGCTGGAAAAAGAAAACGTCATGCTGGAAACGCCGCCACATTCAATTGCCGCGGCTCCAGCCGTCTTACTGATCGATGCATGGCTGACCGATGCCGAACTGGGACGCCTCGTCCGAAACCATATGGAGAGGGCCACCGGAAAAACCCTCCAGATTCGACTGCGCAGTTAAGCCAAACCCATGCAGCTTAACCCTTTGGACTGCGAGCCCGAAGGGCGGATCTCTCATCAGAGGCGTCTTTCTCATGCATCGGCGCCTCGGTGACCCTAAGCCTGGCGATGTCTCTCAGGTCGTGTACGTAGAGTTTGATATCGCGCAACAGGAAGGTCTGGCTCTTGCGGGCCATCGTCGTGTTCACCGCGGAGATTCTGGCCGAGGGCAGGTGCTCGGAGATCAGCGCGAGCAGGAGCTCCCTCGCACGAGGCGTATCCTCAAGGCTTTCATCGCCGCGGCCATCTTCCCGATTGATGCTGTAGCCTTGCGCTTGCAGATTGTCCAGCCACTGATCGTATGTCAGGCGGTCGGTGACAGGCGTCTCCGAGAAGCTGTGCATCCGCGCGCGAGGATTCAAGGCCAGGGTAGCCTCGAGTCCACCCCATTTACTAAAACTCACATCATGGATATAGCAGAATCCATGTTCATCCCACCACGAGTCCAGTCGGTCGGACAGGTGTTTGAGCCCAAGGCCGATGGCCTGTGGATCCACCTGCGCCCCCCTCTGTTGTTCCAACTCGCGGATACGAAGATTGGCTTTCCTGATCTCGGCGTAGCGCGCCTCGCGCTCCGAGGCGCTATCGATCTCAATTCCCGTTTTTTTGCACAGGCAAGCCAATTGCGATTCAATCACGGACAGCGCGGAATAGAGCGGGTCTTTTTGTGCGGTCCCGGTCTTGACCGATTCACGCAAAAAACGCGCGGCCATTTCGATATCACGAATCGCCTTGGACACAACCGCCTGCTCATCGGCGTTCAGGGTCACCGCTCCGTCCAGGGGCTCTCGAAAATTCAAGTTCAACATGCTCTTCCTGTGGTCATCGGTTAGGCAGCGGGATGCTCGCCCAATAGGGGTTCATCGTTGGCCTCGCTGGCGACGCAATCAGCCAGTTCGACATTGAGAAACCCGGCTTTCAATAAGGCCTTGTGCAGGGCGTTTACGCACCCATGATCGTCACTCGGGTCATACCAGGCCCCCGCCAAGGTAATGGGTGTAGAGAGCGGAATCTCCCACGCTTGAAGGACAGCTACGCCAATCTGGTCGTGATCGGGATCTTCCGCGGGTAGGCGCAGGGCGCAGTGTCCTTCTGCCTCACACGCCTGCAGCGCTTTGCTCAACATCGCATCAAGCATCGGGTACTGCCCGATCTCATCACTCAGCTCGTTATCGAGCACCAACAGGTGTCCCATCACCTCCTCGGCAAGCCACTGCGAGGTGCGTACACGCACTTCGTCGCCCTCGTCGAGAGACAGGTTGAAATCCGCCGAGCCGCAGAGCGACCCGGGATGTACCAGGATCGACAGACCCTGCGCCGGGCGCCATACCTTGGCAGGGCCGCCCAAAACCGAGGACAGGTATTTGAGTGTGGCATCGAATGCCTGACGATGCGCCAACGCCATGGAGTGTGAATGCGTCTTGGCAAATTTGGTCCAGCCGCCCGTAACCACGACGAAATCATGATAGAGCTGTTCGTAAGCGGAGCTCCGCTCAACGCTGTAAGAGGGGAGATCCAGGTCGGCCCGGTGCAATTGAGCAAACTCGAAGGCCTTGGCCCGCACAAAAGACTCACGCCCTTTTTCTCGTGCCAAAGCCGCCTTGGACCGCCTACGGTGAGCTTGCCATTCGCTGTCGTACACGGGAACCAGGCTATGGATCAGTCCGTCCATAGGGGCAAGGGCCCAGGCCGGACTTTGTGGACTGACGAAAGAAACCATGACGAGAACCTCTTCGCAAAAACGTCGCGGTCCAGAATAACCGGGCAACCCTCCCGCGCCTAATGAAAATGGCCATAACATTATATGGAAGTTACAAAAAACTCATACAACTCAATAAATCAAGGGGAATTCCGCTTGATTACTGGGTTATATGGAAGTTACAATAAATCCATATAGCAGATTCAGGAGCACAAGATGGCCCCCTTCACCGTTCTTCCCATGGCCACGCAAACCGCCATCGCCCAGTTGTTCCAGACGGTCGTACAGGTCGACACGCATCGGTCCATCGCGGGATTGTGTGGCGGATTCTCCCACCGGATGGTGCGCGGGCACAAATACTGGTACTACCAGTTCAACGACGCCAAGGGAAAGAACCGGCAGATTTTCCTGGGGCAGGAGCGTCCCGAAATCCTGGCGCTGATCGAAAAAAAACAGGACCCTCAGGCCAAGAGCCAAGCTCAGGCCATTTCACGGCTCGTCAGGATGGCGATTGCCGCCGGCGCAACGCGCTCTTCGAATCAACACTTCAACCTGATTCGCCAGCTCTCGAACTTTGGTTTCTTCCACGCCGGAGGCGTCCTGGTCGGCTCCCACGCCTTTCTCGCCTATGCGAATATGCTAGGCATCAAATGGAATCACGACACCATGACCCACACGCTGGACGTGGACTTCGCCCATGCCGGCCACAACGTGAGCGTGGCCCTGCCCGCGGATCTGTCGATCGACACCACCTCAGCCATCGAATCCCTGGGGGAAGGGTTCCTGCCTCAAATCAAGACCGGCGGGCGGGGCGGCACGTGGGAGCATCCCACCGATCCGGACTTCCTGATCGATTTCCTGACACCCAAGACCTCGGAGTCCGATGCCCCATTCGAGCATCCGGGACTGGGCATCGCCCTGCAGCCGCTTCGCTTCATGGAATTCTCTCTTGAGAACGTGCAGCAAGCGTTGGTCTTCGGTCCATCCAACGCCCTAGCGGTCAACGTTCCGGATCCCGCGCGCTACGCGCTGCACAAGCTGATCGTCTATGGAGAGCGGCCGACACGCAACCACGTCAAGGCCATTAAGGATCTGAAACAGGCCAGTGCCCTCATCGCCGTGCTCCAGCAGGAACGTCCACAGGATCTGCTCGAGGCTTGGGAGGATCTCCAATCACGCGGTCCGGGTTGGCGCAAGCGGGTGAACCAGGGCGTAACGGCCATGGATGCGCAGGCGCGCTCAGAAAACACGGGTCAGCCGCCGTTCCTGGACTGGATCGAATCGCAACGGGCCGCCAACCGCAGCGTGTCGTTACCCGCCTGGCGAGGATAGGTCGGCTCGGAGCTGAACATTACGATCGGCAGGCCCCATTATTTCTGGCGCGGCCAGGCGTCAGGCGCTATCTTGACCGGCTCTGGATTGTGCCAGATGATTGCGCCGCCCATGCCGATAATTGCCTTGGCAACGCGATCGGCCAGCATCGGGGTGGCCAAACCATGGGGCTTGAAGATGTGAACGGGTTCACCCCGAGTAATCTGCTGCCTCAGGTGATCGATCAGGTCGGCTTCACTTACGATGACGGGCCCCTCATCGAACTCGTCAGGTTGCGGATCGGTCATGGCCGGCTCCTTTGCGCAGTCGGATGTTCAAGGTGTTTAGCTGATCCCGGATTTGGGCGATCTTTTGCGCGTCACTGGCTTGACTGTTCAGAACATGCGGGAGGTCCCAACCGACGAATCGCCCAAGGGTGTCCCGCCGGCGTTCGGACTTCGCCCGTTCGTCCAACCCAGGCCCCAACGAGGGGGAGGTGGTGAGCAAAAGCCGTCCCGCATCCCAGTCGATTCCGGGGGCGGCGCCAACCATAGGCGCGTAGGGCAGGGCGCCAACCGTCGCTGTCAAGGACTCATAGCAAACGACGACGGCCAACCGTTGCGCAGCCGAATCGACCTGAACAGCTCGATCCAGCGTGGCGCGCAACGCAGCCAACGTCATGGCGGCGGGCTTCATGCCATGCCTCCGCCCCGGCGCCGCCTCACCTGGGCAAAAAGTCCATCCCACATGGCACCGAGCTCATGCGCCATGAGAATGGCCTCGTCGAGTAGGGCGATATAGTCCGCCTTCGTTTGTGGCGCGACAAAAGCATAAGGGTCAAAAGTCTGCTTCCAATTGGGAGGCGTGTCTGGCATGATGGCTCCTGTTTCCAGTCTCTATCGTATCAATTCTGATATGGAACGCACAATGGGAAAATGAGAAAACCAAAAGGAAACGTCAACATGCCATGCAAATATGCCATCGCCGATACCGAAGCCAACGGTCGCGCCGGGCGGTTCATCGAAGGGCCGTTCGATGCCGTGCCGGACGATTTTCTCATTACCTTGAGCGAAGGCATCCTCTTCCGCATTCCTGAGGGTGGGCCACCCGTGCGATTCGATGAGCTAATCAGCCCTGACGCGAGCCTTGATGAACAGATGGGCACCTCTTACCAGGAATTCATCCTGGAAGGCCTGGGCCTGCACGCAGGGCATTTGGAAGAAGCCATTGAGGGTGCGCTACACCCCCAACCTAACCAAAACAAAGCGACTGCCCCAGCGGTTCCGGATCGGCTACTGGCCTTGTCGGCTTCCCAAACGTTGCGTCTCGTGCGCGCCATCGATGAGCTTATGCGCGAACGTGCCCATACCTTGCGCCACAGCCATGAAGATCACGCACAAATCTCCCAGGACATCGCCCTATGGGGAATCGAGCGACAGTGGATCTGGGCTCACGCCCAGGGGCGAAAAAATCCCCACACGACGCCCCGTCAACCGCCAGAGTCGAAACCTCATGCGCCTGCATCCCCGCCTGCATCCCCGCGTATCGCCGTGCCGCGCCCCCGGTAAACATTGTGCCTGAACACAGCGATCTGCTAATATGGCCCAGGCCTCATCGCCTCTTTCCCTATCCGCCTTCACATAGATGACATTGGTGGTTTAAAAGTTTTCTCTTCTGAAGTTCCCACTATCCGCTCACGCGGTTCCCCCAAAGCCACGCCACACAGGTGTGGCTTTTTTATTGCGTTCACGGGATCGATTCGAATAATTTACACCTCGTAACACAAAAGCCGCCCCATGACTTCGATGAGACTACTCCTCCTCATTCCGATCGTCGAAATTGCGAAAATGGGCGGGATCGATTTTTCTCGAGTTGCGGGGAGGCGTCATAGGAGAGGGTGAGGCCTGAAACCTTCTGATAGATGGCATTCGGATCCAGCGCCGAAGCCCGCGCGCAGATCAAGGTTTGACACGCCGCACGCATCCCTGAATTCGGCAAGGAACGGCAAACCCAGGCAAAAATCCGAACGGTTGTCGTTTTTTTGAAAACCAGGCCATTGCACCTTCATTATTGATTCTGATACGATGATTCATAGATTTCAGAATTCATTCTTAACTGAGAAGCGAAAAGGCTATATATGTCATCCCGCGCACCCGATTCCGCCCCCGCCATGACCGAAGCACAGACCTTCGTCTACGAGCGATTCAGCTACCCCCTCAAAAGCCATCAACTCGAACGTTATGGCAAACCCATCGGTGATCCGCTGGCTCCCAGCGCCAGCCTGGGGCAAGGGGTAGGGCGTTTCCTGGCGCTGAGCACCGGCCGGAGCGCCATTCGCCTGGCATTGCACAAGGCCGTTCCGGCCCTGATTGACCGTGTGGAAGGCGAATCCGTGATCCGCAAGGACGCCCTTGCCAAGGCGCTAAAGCTCGATACGAAAAAGAAGAATGACGAATCGGATGAGGACGGAACGGAGAAGGGCGGGGAAAAAGTGAAAAAGGACAGTCAGCGGTTCCGTGCCATTGACGACCTGCTCGACTTGCCCGCGAATTTCGACTACGACGATGGTCATGCCCTGTATCGCGCCATCACGGACTATCTCAACCATGACGACCCCGCCTCGCCGGTCACCTTCTCCATGTCGAACTTCAGCCAGACTGGCGGGGTCATCGTCATCGATTCGGCCGGCCTGTCCCGGATGTACGGCGGCAATAAATCGGCCCGGATTGGTCCGGTCGAGTTTATTTTTGAGCCCCAGAGTCTCGGTGCCGCGCTGACCGACCTGCTGGCACCATCCACCGTCTTCCCGGCGGCGCTCGTCGTGCTCACACAGCGCGACGCCTTCCCACTGCTGCGCCTTTCCTACGGTCCCGATGCGGTGGAAATCGTCGAAGGGCAGGGCACGCTGAACCAGCGCGTGAATCTGATTGATCTGCGCGAGGCGCTCGAGGTCATCGGTCATCTGCCCTGGAGCGCCGTTTTCAAGGCTCTGGTGCTCGAGCAGGACACCTATCGTGACGCAACGGAGATCCAGCAGAAAAAGGCGCGCCAGGCCCGCGTCAAATTCCTGGGCGAGCATCCGGAGATGAAACCCCTGCTCATGCCGCTATCGCAGCGCTTCCCACTGGGATCGCCCAATGCCCGCGCGCTCAAGGCCGTGCTCGACTATCGTCACCCGCCCAAAAAGAAAGATTCCCCGGATTAGGCAGATCGCCTTTCCGACCGCCCAGCCTGGGCGGCTCATCGCAGTTCGTTTGCTTGACTCTTCCCTCATAGGAGCTTTACCGACATGCCCACTCTCATCATCAAAGGCGCCCTGATCGCCGAACAACCTATCGCATATTCGCTTTCAGACATCAGCCCCGCGAGCAAGGGCGATCCGCAGCCACTTCCCGTCTTCGTGAAGTATGACCAGAACGGCGTCGCACGCAACTGCCTGTACATGACCGGATCGGGCATCAATGGCACGCTACGCCGGCACAGCGCGGAACCCTTCATCCGCCACATGCAGCAACGCGATAACACGCGCACCCCACTGTCGTTCGAGGCCCTTCGCCTGGCCTGGGTCGGCGGCGTCAAGGGCAAGGGCGCGGTCGATCCCCTGGCGCGGAAATACCAGGATGAATGGCTGCGCCGCAACCCCGTACTGTCGCTTTTTGGCGCTGGCGACGCCGGGGTGCTCGGCTTCGTTGCCGGGCGCGCCATCGTGGAGAACGCCGTCTGGGATCAGGCCGAAGGCAAACCCGTCGTCCTGGGCAACAGCGTGCGCTCCAACGATTTCACTCGTAGCCCCGAGCGGCTGCGCCTGCTCGATGACGACGGGCTTGGACAATTCGAGGCCGATGTCACGGGCGCCAGCGAAAACTCCAAGACCAAGGAGCATATCGCCAAGCTCAAGCGCGACATCGCCAAAGCTCGCAAAAACCGCGAAACCGACGACCAGATCGCCAAACTCGATGCAGAGCTTCAGGCCGAATTGGCCAAAACCGAATCGGTCAAGACCAACAGCGTATTGCTGCCGTTGCCCGGCTGGCAGGCCATCCCCCAGGGGGCACGCCTGACCCATCGCTTCGTGCTGCGTCAGGTCGACGATGTTCAGTTCGGCACTTTTCTGAACGGCATGCATGAGTTCGCGCTCAACGGCGCGCATCTCGGCGGTCACCGCAAGGCCGGCTGCGGCGAGGTGAGCGGCCAGTACACCGTGGCAAGCGCCGAGGGTGGGCGGATCCAGGAACTGGGCAGCTTTTCCTTCTCCCCGTATCAGGGCATTACGCTCCATGGCGAGGCGCTCGAGCGGGCCAGCCAGGCAGCGACCGCCTTTATCGAGAACGACGAGTTCGATCTGAGCGTGCCCACCGCACGGAAAGCGGCGTAAGGGGGGCGACCATGATCGTGTTCGACACCATCGAGGCTGCTCGGCCGGCAAGCACCGCCGCGGCAGCCGGTGCGGGCGAACCCGGGGCGCAGGCCCCGGCTTCGGAATCGCCCTGCAAGACCTGGCCCGTCTATCGGGATATCGTCATCACCGCCACGGATGACAGCCATTACATCACCCATGGCAAAGTGCTGCACACGCTGCACGGCCTCATGGGGGCGGGCGCCGGTGCCATGGCGGTGAGCTACCCCTGCCTGTCCTGGCACCGGTTTTCATTCGGAACAATCGTCCGGGTCTTCGCCAAGAACCTGGACACGCTCGATACGCTGGACGAGGCGCTCACCCAATCCATCCCCGGGGCCGACATGACGTTGCGTCGTGCCTTCTTCACCCCGGAGGTGGACACCTTCGTCTACTGCGGACGCCTGCGCCGGCACCCACAGATGACAAAGCGGTACCACGCGGTTCCGATTTCGAGTCAGTCCACGGGTCAGCGCTTCTATCTCGAAATGCGCTTCATCGAGTGCGAGGGGCTGCCCGATGCCAATAGCTGGGTCTGGCGCGCCCGGGGCGGGGCCAGCTACGGACTGGGACACGTCCTGCCCATTTTCTGACCCTCGGCGAGCGCATACCCCGCGCTTGCCACATTGATTTCGTTTCCCGACAGGATCTTTACTATTATGTTGACCGACACCAGACACCAGCAGTTCCTGCGCGCATTGGAGCGTCACATCCAGGCCATCTTCGGCCCCACGGGTTTTCTCGTGCACCAGAAAGGCTTCCGTTACCGCAAGGCCCAGCACGACTATGCCCTGGCGGTGGCTCACACGCTTGCGCGCGACATGGAAGGCGTGCCGGTCGAACCCGAACAGGCCGCGGCGCTGCGTCTACTGGAAGCGGAAACGGGGACCGGCAAGACCTTGGGCTATCTCATTCCGATCGCCTTGTGTTGCGAAATGACTGGTGAGCGCGCCGCGGTCTCCACCTATACGCGCCAACTCCAGCTCCAGATTCGCGACAAGGAATGGCCGATCGTCGCGGAGGCAACCCGCCATCTGCTGGGCAGTGCGCCGCATATGGCGGTACGCTTCGGGCGCGGCAACTACCTGTGCGAGATTGCCATCGAGAAATTCATCCGTGAGAAATGCTCGCCGGTACGTGAACGCGCACTGATCGAAACACTCCTGGCTTTGAAGGATTGGGCCATCAAGCCCGAGACCTCGGGCCTGCGCGAGGATGCGCTGGCGGAACTTGGCCTGGCCGACGTGCCGGACTCGGTCAAACGCGGCATCGCCCCGGACCCCAAGGCGAAGGAACTGAGCCAGGGTGAGGAAAAATATCGGCGCGATGCCCAGGCCGCGCGGTCCGCGCACATCCTGATCACGAACCATGCCACACTCGTGCTCGACGCCATGCGTGGCCAGTTCATCCTCTCCGACCCAAACAGCCAACCCTTGTCCATGGTGATGGTCGATGAGGCCCACGCCGTGACCCAGGCGGCCGAGTCCCTCACTCAGGGCGGCCTGTCCCTGAAACGCTACCAGGGGCTTGCCGCGGAGATGGCCGCGTTGGTCCACGCCATGCTGCCACAGGCTCCCAAGGCCGGTAAACAGGCCGATGCGGCCAACGCCGCCATCGACGCGCTATTCGCCGCTGTCAAGCAATCTGGCGTCCCAGGGCGGAAACGCCCCTTGCCCGAAGCGCTGGCCGACCATGCGGAGCTGATGCGGGCTGCCCATCGGGAGGCCGTCAAACTCGGCAAGACGCTCGAAGACCTCGTCGGCCGGCGCGACGAACAGGCGCTGGACGTCCAGGCCTGGGAGCGGGTAGGGGATTATCACGAGGCCACCGAAGAGTTGTCCAGGTTCTTGCGCCCCCTGGAGAATCGGACTTCCGGTGGCAAAGAAGGGGAAGCGGGTTACGAAGACGTCATGATCGTGGAATGGTCGCCGAAGAAATGCGAACCGCGACTGGTGCGCGGCTCGACCAACCCGGGACGTGTCCTGAACCGATATTTTGGTCGCCTCGATGCCCAGGCGCCAAACCCAGTTACAAGCAATGCCAACGAGCATCCGCGCGCCGTGATCTTTACCTCTGCCACGTTGCGCTCGCCACGTGGCTCAGCTGGCACCAAAATGCTGGAATGGGAATTGGGAATCTTTCGCTCCCGGGCCGCGACGATGCTGCCATTTGCCACGTTCAGTCCGGAGCGCTTCGGTTGGATCGAACGGATCGTGCTGGCCAACCGCGATGTGCCTACGCCCTACACCAAGGAATCCGACGAGGAAGACGAGAGCGGAGCGCGGCTGCCCACCGAGGGATGGCTCAAGCAGTGCGCCCGAACGATCCTCAAGGCAAGCGAATACCCGGGACGCACCCTGGTGCTGGGCGCGAGCTTTCCGAACATGGAAATGATCGCCGCGCGGCTGCCCGCCACATTGAAATCCCGCGTCATCCTGCACGAGCGCGGCGAGCGCATCGCCGGCTACCTGGAAGAATACGCCCGGCGCGAGGGGGCAATCCTGCTCACGCCCTCGGCCTGGGTCGGGGTGGACCTGCCCGGCCTCATTCAGCACCTGGTGCTCACCCGCATCCCGCGCGAACCTATGAACTCCGATGCCAATATCATCGCCGAGGAGGAAATCCGTGTGCGTCTGCCCCGCGACAGCCAGGAACGTCGCAATGGCCTGCTGCTCGATCGCAGCACCAACCGGGCTCTTCGCAAGACCATGCAGGGACTGTGTCGAGCCCTGCGCAAAGAGGATGATGCCTTCTCGCTCTGGGTGTGCGATCCGCGATTCGAGCTACCCGACGCGCTCATTGCCGGCAAGGCCGGCGCGGACCTGGATCGGGCCTATCACGAGGATTTGTGCGTCAAGCCCGGTCCTCGCGCCCAGGGCTACAGGCTCGAGGCGCTGCTGCCCGCGCGTTTCCGTCCCGCCTTCGAACGCGCCCAGGTGCTCACCCAATCCGGCGAGCTCATCTGAGCCACCCGTTCCCCAATTTTTCAAGGACTTCATCATGACCACCGTTACCTCCGGCACGCCCTTCAAAGTCAGCCTTTCCATGGCCACGCCTTTCTCCCTGCCGTCGCGCCTGACGCTCGACGGGCTGCTCGCGTCGGCCGTCTTCACCGAAACCGGCCTGACCCACGAAGACAACGATGCACGCATCCCCCTGGATAGCCAGGATGGTATCTTCCGCGCTTCCTCGATTTTTTTCTCCGGCCGGCACGATGTGCCGCGCGGCAAGGGCGATACCAAGGTGGTACGCGTGGGCGGCCTGCTCACGCCGCTGGACCTCGAACACCCGGCAATCGGGTTGGGGCAGCGGGGCGGTCCCAAAAGCGACGACTTCAAGGAAATCTTCATGACGCGCTACACGCCGATGCGCGCCCTCGATCCGGTCGTCTTCTTCGGATGCGGCGATCCCGAGCGCGTGCAATTCCTGCTTGAACACTTCATCATCGGACTAGGTTCTGGGCACACCCGCGGATACGGCGCCATCGCCCGAGTCGAAGTGACGCCCGAGTCAGAGGACCTGTCATGGGTACTCGAGGACGGCTCGCCTGCGCGGCCCGTGCCCGTCGAGCTGTGGCAGACGCTCGATGGCGTCAACCCGGTCGAACAGTGCGTGCGCAGCCAGCACGCCGTACGCAACCCTTATTGGCAAACGCCTCGCGTGGCCTGCGTGCTGCCCGAGCGCTGGAGCCTCGAACCTCTCGCAGCTTTTCCGAAAGCCGCATAACGCCACGCTTTACCCAAAGCGGCTGCCGGCGCCAACACGCGGGGCGCTTTGCAGCACTGTCGCTGTTCTCGCTCCTTAACAATCCGAACGCCAGTGTGTTGGCCCCGAACCATCCAACACATTGCCCCCCTTATCCGCCTCCGTGGCGGTTGATTTGACCTTCGTTTTTTTGGCGAAGAAATATTTCTTTATAAATCAACAGGTTATAAATTTACGAGAAACAGTAAGGGTAAACCCTTATTTTTCGATATAGATCATTGTTTTTAAATAATTATTTCTAATTTCTTTACAGTTATCCGCCGCACAGGCGGTTTTGAAGTACTGGCAAGCCCATGTCGAGCATGAGCAGCAGTTATCCGCCGCACAGGCGGTTTTGAAGTGTTGCTGTCAATGCGGCTTTGCAGCCAGCCCGTTATCCGCCGCACAGGCGGTTTTGAAGTACTGGCAAGCCCATGTCGAGCATGAGCAGCAGTTATCCGCCGCACAGGCGGTTTTGAAGTGGGCCACCTTAGAGCAGCTTGGCCGCAATAGGTTATCCGCCGCACAGGCGGTTTTGAAGATTTACATCTCGTGCCCGAATTCAAAGGAGAGGTTATCCGCCGCACAGGCGGTTTTGAAGTTCTGCTGTTCGAACCGTTGTCGGGCATGTTCGTTATCCGCCGCACAGGCGGTTTTGAAGACCATCGCCCGCATAGACGCGGAACTCAACACATTATCCGCCGCACAGGCGGTTTTGAAGGCTAGAAAAAAAGCGCCGGGACAAAATCGAAGGTTATCCGCCGCACAGGCGGTTTTGAAGTTCTACATCTAACTGCAATCCCTTGCCCCCCGGTTATCCGCCGCACAGGCGGTTTTGAAGCGCATGAATAAATGATCTCCGAGAATGAGGCGGTTATCCGCCGCAAAGGCGGTTTTGAAGTCGCGCGGGGCTTTTTATTTTATTTGGGCCACGTTATCCGCCGCATAGGCGGTTTTGAAGCTGTGGTCTGTGTGTCTAGATTAGCTTAATTTGTTATCCGCCGCAAAGGCGGTTTAAAAGTGCGAGGCCCAAAAAACAAGCGGGTTCCTGCCGTTATCCGCCGCACAGGCGGTTTAAAAGACCGCAGGACATGCGGAACCCCGGACATACACGTTATCCGCCGCACAGGCGGTTTAAAAGTTCCTTCCCCGCTGGCTACCACCTCGCCTGGGGTTATCCGCCGCACAGGCGGTTTAAAAGACGCAATGCCTATTACAGATAATGCCGCTTCTCGTTATCCGCCGCACAGGCGGTTTAAAAGTCCCTCTGCAGCATCTTCCCCGTCTCGCGCGGGTTATCCGCCGTACAGGCGGTTTAAAAGAATTGCACATACCCGATATTGAAGAGCAAGTAGTTATCCGCCGCACAGGCGGTTTAAAAGCCGCTCTTGAAGCGCTTGGGGCATTCCCGTAAGTTATCCGCCGCACAGGCGGTTTAAAAGGGCAGTGGGCATCGGTCTTACATGACGCGGGTGTTATCCGCCGCACAGGCGGTTTAAAAGGATTTGCTTATTGGCCGGCTGCGCCAGGTCATGTTATCCGCCGAACAGGCGGTTTAGAAGACGTTGCCACGCGTCATGTGCTTGTCGTAGAGGTGATATCCGCCACATAGGCGGTTTATAAGCGTGAAACCGTCTCGAGGTGTTTTATGCATCGTTATCCGCCGTTCAGGCGGCATCAAGTGTCATAGCGAAAATTAGCAAGTGTTCGGAATAGGGTCATTCGAATCCAAATTACATAGGTTCCATCGTATCGGTCTGATACTATTTTGAAATACGAAACCATCGGATTCACACCCATGAGCTCTCACGCCTACTCTCTCGATACGGCCTTTACGACACGGCCAGGAGTAAGTGTCGAACAGATCGCGGAGGCGTTGGCCCCGCTGGCCGGAGCCTTCTCCTGGCCCCACGACTGGGTAACAACGGGCCAGGATGAATTCGGGGAAGGCGTGCACATCGAACCCCTTCAAGGCGGGGGATTGCATGTGGACATCCATATGCAGGGCGAAGGGCCGGATGACACGTACGAGACCTTCGAAAAGTGCGCAAAAAACCTGTCTCCTCTGGTTTGCGATGCAACGATGCTTGAATTCCGAGACCACGATACCGGGGACTTGGAAAACGCCATCTCCCGGCATTGGTGCGGACCGGCTGTCGCGGTGCAGGAAGCCAAACGGAAATTCACTGCCCTGGAAATCCGGAATCTGGCCCGCCTGGACATGGGGTACTGCGATACCCAACGCAATCTTCTCCAGGCCATCGCGCACAGCGAATACACGGGCCAGACGCTGGATCGGATACTGGCATTGCCGGAAAATCTCGTCGCGACCTGTTGTGCATCCATCGTCGATAGGGAAGGCGGGACCGAGTGCGGCCAAGCCCACGTGGCACTTACGCGTGCCCGTCTCGTTCAACTGGCCCTGGCCATGGAAGGCGCCAGCAGCCTCGATCTGACCGAGGCCTGTATCGATGTGTCAGGCGAATATAGCGAATTTCCGCAAGTTCAGACTTCTCTTCACCTGAATCCGCGCGAACGGACGATTCATCTCGGAGATGCCGATCTTGCCTCTGGCAGCATGACCTTGGGTGATCTGGTCTCGGAAGTGGAAACCGCTCTTCGCGCAGCGCCTTCCCGACCCGACCGGCCTGCCTTCGTCTCGATTCGCTGGGCGGCTCCCGCGGTGAGAAAGCCGGCAAACACGTTGCCCCGTCCGTGAGGGATATTTCCATGTACTCATACACGCTCCTCATTGTGCCCGCCGTCACCGACCAGGCAGGGCAGTGCCGCATCGTGGTGGCGGAGTTCGATGTCCGGCCGGACAGCGCCTTGAATGCCTACCGGTGCGACCCAGATTGCTGGCGCGAGATCGGGCTCATGAACAGTCGCGGCAAACTGGTTTGCCTGGATGCGCCCAGGGAAGTCTGGGACGACCTCAAGGACTGCGAACCGCTCATGGCCGGCAGTCAGTTCACCTACGACTTGGACGCACCCTGGGAATGCCAGGCGCCAGGCCGCACGCCCTCGCGACCTGGCCAGCCAGCCTGATACGACACGCCGCTCAAAAGGTGGGACGCAACTGGCTGGGCGCCAAGGTAATGATCTCCTGCTCATCGCCCTGCGAAGCAAAGACTGCGCCATTGGGCGCCACAGCGGACTTGCCATGCTTGAGACGATTGAGCAGCATCTGGCTATTATCGAGCGCCCAGGACAGCGTACCCAGGCCGTGGCGCTCGTAGAGCGCGTCGAGATCGGGCCGGGCATATCGTTCACACCTGGACACCGCTTGGCGGCGAATCTCATTGAATTCCTCGCGTGGCATTTTGAACCGGCACATACCCAACCACAACGGCATGATCTCTCGCACCCGCGCAAAGAACACGTTCAAAGCCATCGCCACGCTCTCATTGAAGTCCATCCTGGAGAAAACCAGGGCGGCGATCGTATCGTTGAGCTCCGGTGTCATGGCGCGCAGCAGTTCGGCCTTGATGCGTTTTTGCGAATCCGAGAGTTGCTGGTTCGAGACAAACGTGCGCACGCTACATAGATCCCGATTGCCATGAGTGCCGGCAATGAGCAGGCCGCCCGGCGTGGGAATGGCGTAGCGAAACGATTTCTGGGGATCTTCGTCGATGAACGGCTGTAGCAGGATGAAGAGGGCGGCGGACCACGCCCCCACGCTACGGCATTCGCGGCTCACCGCCCCCAGCGCATGCTCAAAGAGCGCCGGCGCGCCCGCCTGCGCCCAACCCGGGAAGGGCTGGCGTTCGATAATCCGCGCCAAGGCATGAGGCCCGAGAATGGCCCGATCGATGCGCTCGGCCCGGATGCGGCGCATCTGGGGAATATAGGAACAGGTCAGATGCACCGCATCCTCGTCCCACTCCGTTGTCCGGTTCTTGTCCGTGTAGAGATGCTGGATACAAACGAGACGGTGACGCTTGCCACCTGCCTCGCTGACTCGAAGCATGGTCGGCTCGAGCAGTCCGGTCATACCCCGGGCGTAACTCTCCCATTTTCCCCGCTTGTAGAAGATCGGCGGATGCTGGGCATCATACCGGGCGGCCCGTTCCATCATGGCCAGATCCGTTTCCTTGAAATGTTGAATGACACGGGAGGCCAACCCCTTGGCCACCGATTCGTCCATGAACATGTGAAGCATGATGATTCCTGTCGAGTCTTGGGTCGTGCCCCGACTCTCGCACAGCCCGGCGTATTCTCCAACGCGTTTTGGACACAGCCAGATGGCATTGAATCTTTCTCATGTCTATCGGTATGATTGTCATATGGATGAGAAAACATACCTCGAAAATTGTCAGCGTGGACAATGGCTCAAGCGCCGGCGCCGCGATCTCGGGCTATCCGTGGAAGAGGTGGCTTCGCACGTTGGAGTGAAGGTGGCGGCCTACCGGAATTGGGAAAAAACGCTGAGTTTTGGTGTCGCGCTCCGGTATCAGGATCGACTCACGGAAATCCTGGCATTCTCGCCGGAAAAATTCCTTGAGCCCGTGGTCAACCAGGACCCCACCCTGACAGCGCAGAAAATCTTCTCGGAGAAAAAACGCAGCCTGATGCAGCGGCACCGCCTTTCGGAGGCAATGCGTCGCCAGCGCATTCTTATCGGACAGACCCAGACTCAAATCGCCCAGGATCTGAATGTGTCATTGGGCACCTATCGATCGTGGGAATCCCTTTTTCCTCAACGCCGGCCCTCTGAAGAGACGCTCTCCCGCCTGGAGCAGGTTCTGGGCGTGCCCAGCGGTTGGCTGGACTCCGATGCGCTTGAGCCCGCCCCTGTGGCGCCGCCCGTCCCGCAAAAAGCCGCTGGCGAGACTGCGGCAGACGAAATCCGGGCAATCGGCAACTGGCTGTCTCGTCGAGATCCCTTGCGCCGGACCGCGCAGCCGGAACGCCTCTCCGCCGTCGAGACTCGGGCAGCCCGGATCTTCGCGCAGCGCTATGGGGTCCTGGGTCATGAACAAAGCACTCTTCAGGCACTTGGCGATGCCTGGGGCATCACGCGCGAACGGGCGCGGCAAATCCTCTCCAAGATGACCTACCGCTGCAAGGAACTGAAATTTCCCACTCCAATCATCGATGCGCTGGCCCAAGAGATCGAGCCGCATCTACCCGTCGGCCTAGAACAGGCTGATCAGCAATTCCGAGAAAAACTGGGCGAAAACCTGTCTATTCGCACTCTGGATACGTTCACTCGTGAAATTCTCGGGCGAAACCTGTTTCGCATCGAAGGCCTTGGGGTCAGCGCAGTCGGACTGCCATTCAAGCCGTTTCTTGTCGCACCCAAATCCGACGAGGCGGTCTTCTCCGAGGATACGCTGCGCGCCATCCGGTCACAAGCCATGAGCATGATCCGCGTCACCGGCGCCGCACACCTGTTTTACGTCGCGGGGGCGGCCGGCGCCCAACTCGGGCAAGGCATCACGCCCGACCAGGTCGAGCGCGTCGTGCGATGTGTGCCGGGATTCGCCTGGGTTCAGCGGGAGAACGGCTGGTTCTGGTTTGGCGAGGCGCCGGGCAACCGGCTGCTCAACGCAGCCAAAAAATTGATGTGCGTCACCCGCGAGCGAGTCGACGTACGCGACATCGTCTCTGGCTTCGTACAGTCCCGACGGCATTTCAAAAGTCGGGCTAAACGCGATGAGCGCCACGCGGTGGAACCCCCTTGGGAAGTGGCGCGCGATGTGCTGGCGGCAACCACCTGGTGCAAAGTCGTGCAGCATAACGACTTCATTCTGACTGCGGAATTCGACGATGAAAGCGTCTTTTCGGAAGTGGAGCTGTTCCTGCGCCAGCGCCTGCGCGAACTAGGCGGCGTGGCCACGCATAAACAGCTGCGCAAGGAACTGGACCAGGCTGGGCTCACCCGTGAAGCCGGCTTGCAGATCGCGATCATGAATTCTCCGATCATCTACCGGCCGGAGTTCGGATTGATCAGTATCCGTGGGTTGCACATCGAAACCCGGGCCCTGGCCCAGGCACGCGCGGCAGCGAAGGCCTCTTACCAGAAAAAGCCTCACAGCCAGCATTCCAAGCATACTGCCACGCAAGGAGCGCAAGCATGACTCACACATTCGAATCGAAACGCGCAAACCAGATCCTGAGCGGGCTTTCCACACGCCTGACGTTTCGCGAATTGCCATTGCCTCACAAGCTCGCCATCATCTGGTACATGGCCGCCGATGGCTGTGCGTGGCCCGCGTTTTTCGAGGATGCCGAAAGCATGCTTTCTTCTGTCGAGATGTATGACGACAGGTACGGGGATCTGATTTTTCACATCGCCGACATTCCGCTCGCTCGCCTGGCCGAGGAAGTCATGAAAGATGCTCAAATCCAGCATCATGGAACATGGCAGAACTATCACGCCTGGTATGTAAAAGGCGGGGACGTGCCTCGCCACGGGCATCAGGACCGCTGGCCCGTCATCCTCTCCGATGACGACAACGAGGAAGTGCTCGATGATGGCTGGCATAGGCTGCACAGCTACGCGGCGCAAGGCGACACCACAATCCCCGTCATCTACTTTACCGGGGAGTCCCTGTCTGACGTCCAGCAGGATGGCGACCAAGCCTGTCGGCGCCAGTCCACGTCCGCCGAGGCGGCCGGCGCCGTCTGTGGCGCGCGCGTCGTGGCCAGGTTGCTCGATCCGATTCTTCCCGAGCCTCTTTCCATGAGTCAGGCGCTAAAGGTCTGGAATCGCATTCGCGCGCGCCTGCACGAAGCCGATCTCGATGACACAATCGGGGAAGCGGAATCCGCGGAGGATGGCGGGCTGGATACCCTGCCGCGGTCGGATGTACTCAACGCCGTCGCCCATTGCTTCACGCTTGACGCGTGCGATCCCAATCTCGATGGGCAATGGCCCTTGAATGGCGATCCTGCCGAGCGCACGACGCGATTCCTGTCGGCTCTACGCCAACGGATGACGTTATTCCTGGGATCCACTTGCGAAGGTGAGACGGACCAGGCTGGCACGCAGCCTCGCCCCCATATTTAAGGCTGAACACGTCAAAACCATTTCACGATACTGTAAATCTGTAGGGCACAAGTGGGGAAGTCAACCACGCTTATTCAGTGTCCCTTTCGGAACCTGATGAAAGCGCATATATAGTTAAAAACCTGTCCTTTCCCTTCGCGGGTGGCTACGCCCGCGACGACAGACCCCACCTCGCCGGGCAACCAGACCCACACGTAGACTTCCTTTGGGGGGGGGTGACTAGAAATCATCATTAATGACTCCACTGGCCTTCCTGGCTGATTTTGGCAGCAGCTGCAAGGTTCCCTTTGTCATCATGAGATGACGCGAGAGAGCCTCCTTTTCCAACCCGAACAAAGGAATTCGAAGGAGGGCAGCCATTTCGAAATAAGCACCGATGGCACACCCCATATCTCCTCGCTCCACACGGCCAACCAACCCTCGCGACGTTCCGCTTCGGTCAGCCAGGTCGCCTACGGTCATTCGTCGGCCAATGCGCGCTTCTCGGATCATGCCGCCCAACAGCTGACAGGCTTCCTGAGCATAAGGGGAATAGACTCTCTGCGAGGGTTTTGCCATTTCTGACCCATAAATAGTTCATGTCACAATCATATGACTTTTTTATGATTCATTTCACTGACCAGCCCAGTCCAAATCAGATTCCTGGAATTCCAGGAATCTGATCCGTCACTGGCGTCAACGGTTGGCGTCGCTGAGCCCGACAGACACCGGCGGACGTTTCGGGCAGAAACCTCGCGAGCGAGCTGCGGCAAGTATGTCCGCGTTTGTCCTGGTTGGCGGGGATGGCGGATCTATCCAAGCGATAGACGAATGACTTGGAACTAAAATCAGTTCACTGATGCTGAAAATTTATACTAGTCCTGATTACTAATATAATCAGGACTACGATTTTGACCGGTTTTTTCTTGCGTTCGAAAAAACTACCAAGGCAAGCTCATGAAAAATCAGGGGTTTCTGTCCGAACCGCTTTTCCGCCATTTTCGCCCTCATCTTTGGCTCATCGCCCGCACTTTCATTGACAATTTCGCATAAAATATCGTCTACGTCGTGAAATTCGTCCTTTTTCGCGCCTAAACCGTGGTTATTTGGCACTTTTCAACCATTTTGAGGGCCTATGACGCTCGATACCCTGATGCAGCGCGTTCGAACCGCGGCCGCCGGCCGGATTGGCGTACTCTCAACAGGAGAGGCACTGGCAGCTGCGTTGGTCCTGAATCGACCAGATTGGCTGGCTGACCGCGGCTATACGATCGGTGAGGCCCTTGCCCGGCTTGATCCTGGCGATGCTGGCTTGATTCCCGCGGCAGAACGGCTATGGCGACAGGAAAAGACGGCTGCCGATGAGATAACCGCCATTGCCGAACAAGCCGGCCAGGTCGTCGCTCTCTTTGGCGAAAAGCAAGACCCCGCCGATCCCCTTTACCTGAACGCAACCCTGGTATCCTATGGCGAAGCGCCAGGCTACCGGGACGCGACGCTCATTCTGGATCTCGCTCCCAGCGGTGCTGCGCGTGCCTGTGGCAACCACCGGGTGACGCTGCATCTCTCGGCGCAGGACTCGGCTGACATTGCCTTGCACCTGATCCGTGTGCACCACTGGGCATGGGCCCGCCCCGGGAAACGCCCGCTCGATGCCGCGCCGGACGAGACCCGTCCGCAATGGGTGGCGCTTTGGGACCAGTGGCTCTAGAAGCTGATTGGCCCGGCAATCTCTAAAACTACCCTACCTTATCCTGCTTTCTCCATGCATACCCTTGACGGGGCCGATGCCATAATCCGGCACACGTTTCCTATAATCCCCCGTCTCCCATGCCTATTGCCGCCGAGATCCCGTTTGACCAGGTAGTCCGCACTTTCACCGAACTTGCCCCGCGCCTCAAGGTGCTGTCGCTGGATTGCTTCGATACGCTGCTCTGGCGCGGCCTCGAGACCCCCACCGACGTGTTTTACCACCTGGGTGATTTGCCGGCGCGCCAGCGCGCCAAGGCCGAGTCCCAGGCCCGCCAGGAGAAGCTTCTGCTCCTTGGGCAAACCGAGGTGACGCTCGAAGAAATCTATACCCGGCTCTTTCGCGACGAAAATACGAATCATGGCGTTTACATCGAACGGGAACTGGCGGCGGAGGCCCGGTTCGGCATCCTGTTCGAGCCTGCTTGCGAACTGCTGCACCAGGCCAGGGAAAAAGGATTACGCACGATCGTCGTGAGCGACACCTATCTCTCGAGCGCGCAGTTGCGCGCCCTGCTCAATCGGCTGGATCCGACCGTGGAAGGACTGATCGACAAGATCTACTGTTCAAGCGAACTCGGCAAAAGCAAGGCGGGCGGTTTGTGGCCGCTTATCCTGCGACGCGAAAAGGTACCGCCAGCCGCCCTGTTCCACGTGGGCGACAATCCCGCGGCCGACTACGAGGCGCCGAAAGAGCTTGGCATCCAGGCCGTGGCCTATTCCCAGTATTTCGCGGATGACATCTCGCGTTTCGAAGCCAGGCAATTGGCTCATGGCCTGGCCAGCGCCAGGAATGACACGCCCAACCTTTTCCGCGACTGGTACGCCACCGACCGCGCCTACATCGCACAAGCCCCCTCTCACACCGCCATCGGCGCACGTGCCGTGGGCCCTATCATGGCCGGCTTTTGCGCCCATATCGAGGCGTGTCGCAAGTCATTGGGACGTGACAACACGAAAGTGGCCTTCCTGATGCGCGACGGCTACTTGCCGGGTCTTTGCTACGACAGTCTGACCGGCGAGTGTTCCGCCCAGCTTTACCTAAGCCGCTTCACCTCCCAGGCCGGCGCCCTGCGAAACCGCCAGGATGTTGTGGATTTTCTGGGTAGCGCCATTTATGAACGCGATGCCAAGATGATCCTGCGCCAGCTCCTGGTTGAGGATCGGTTCCTGCCGAAGCTGACCAAGCTGACCAAGGGGCTCACGGACGAGGCCTGCCGAAAAACCATTGCGCAATTCGTTCTTTCCCGCGAGGTGCTCACGCTTGTGCTCGACCGTGCGCGGGAATTCCGTGCCCGCCTGATGCGTCACATCCAGACGGAGACCGGCATCGAAGCCGGACAGACCCTCCTTCTGGTCGACCTGGGCTATACCGGCACAACGATGCGCCTGATGCGAGGCCTCATTGAGAAAGCCCTGGATATCAAGGTTCGAGCCTGCTATCTCATCGCTTCGGGCGATCGCCATCAGAACGGCGTGGCCAACGGGCTGATTCACCCCGGGATGCTCGAGGACGTCAACCGCGGCGCGGAGACGGTCAACGGACTGGTACGCTTCATCTCGCCGCTCGAGATGCTCTGCAAGGCCTATACCGGCTCGGCCATAGGCTATCACGAGGACGGAACGGTTCGACAGGATGCCTGTCCCGAAGCGGACACCGACTCGCACATCCTGCCTATGCGCCAGGGCGTCCTGCATTTTATCGAGGCCAACCGCGACCGCATCCTGACGCTCGCTGAACGGCCGATGAATGATCCCATCCTCGCCCGCCAGGTCTTGACCGACGTCGCCCGGCTGTTGTACTTCCCGACACAGGCCGAAACCCGGCTGCTCGAGCAGATGAGCTTTGACATGAACCTGGGCACCGACATCACCATGGCCTTGGCCGATACCGAGCGCAGCCTCATGACGATGCGTGAACAAGGCGTGTTCTACGGACTGCTGGATCAGTCAAGCAAACAGCACACCGCCTATGCCGCCGACGTGCGCTACGCCGGCCAGGAATACGCCGTCGCCCTACTCGCGCTCTACGCCAATGGACTGGGCTATAACCCGTCGCCGCTCACAACCAGCCAGCGCAGGGTGAACGTGCCCGTCATCTTCATTCTCGGCAAGGAGGAATTCGTCAAGGAGCTTGAGGCGGTTCAGACCTTCGACGGCTACTACCTACTGTCCATTCCAGCTGGTGTGGCCAACGCCGGCGTACTGCTTGGCCGGCATGCGCCCCTGGTCGAAATCGACCGGGTCGTGCTGACTGACCCCTTGCGCTACAAAAACCTGAAGAGCGGCGTGGACTCCCTTCCGATGGAGCCAGGAAAAGACTACGAGCTTCGTCAAACGGAATCGCTCAGTCCCCACCTGCATCGCTTCTCGGAACAAGGCCACCTTTTCTTGCCCTACCAGCACGAACACAAGCGCTACACGATCCAGGTCGTCTTCCGTTGGATAAGCTGAACACTTGACGAGTGTGCCATAACTGGTTGACCAGACATCCGCCCTCCCCTATACTGTCCCCGAGTGGACAGACAGGACACCCTATGCCAGAGGCCCCGCTTGCGCAAATCACCATCACCGACCATCGCCGGTCCAAAGAGTGGGGGCGGGTAGACGCCTGTTTCTCCGACGCACTGCCGCAACGCTGCCCAAACTGTATGGGGCCACTACAGCGACACGGCACCCGCCCGATAGTCCTTGCCGACATTCCAGAAGACGGCCGCACTGTACGGATCATGCTGTCGCGCCCCCGGATGCGGTGCGCGGCCTGCGGACATATCCATCTGCCCTGCCCTGCCTGGCTCGATACACGTCACCGCGCCACCACACGACTCATAGCCCTGATCCAGCACAGCGAGAACCTGAGCTTGAGGGCTCTCGCCACCCAAACAGGCCTAAGCCCCAGCACCATCCGGCGCATTCGCGAGGACTCGGCATGACCCTGACCGCCCGCTTCGCGACAGAGGACTATCTCAGTCTGGACCACCTCGCCTTTTTCCGGGGCTACCTGGAGGGCACGATCAATCTGGCAGATCTGGGCGAACGCTACCTGGAAACCGGCTCGAACGTCTCAGCCGCCCAGCGACGCCTCAAGCGTATCCAGACCCTCTTCGCCAACACGGCGCGCCGCGCCGGGCGCCACGGCCAGGCGCGGCTGCTCCTGATCCCCAGGCGGGGACTTGATGCCGCCGCACCCGCGTCAGACGCAACGAGCGCAGCGGCCCGCCCCACCTTCGAACAATTCCTCGACGAGAAGGACCCTGGGCGCGATTTTTCCGAAGACGACATGCTTGCCATGTATGAATCGGAATATCCGGCACACGACCCGGCGCCGCTCACCGATGGCGATGCGCCCTCGCAGGCCAATGCCCGGCGCCGCGAACAGCGCAATGCCAGGCTCTTCCAGAAACGTTTGCACCTGGTCGAGGACCTCGCGCGCACCCTGACCAGCACCCCGCGACTCGAGCATCTTCATGCCGGATGGTTCGACGAACCCCTGTCCAACCGCCTGGCGGCCATTCAGAAGGAGCCGCCGCAAACGCTTGGCGCCCTGATGGACTTCATCGATTTCCACGGATCGCGCTGGTACAAACACGTGCCGGGGCTGGGCCGAACCAATGCCGAACGCATCACGGACTGGCTCAAGGATCACGCAGAGAGCCTGGGCCGCACATTGAGTCCGCGCGCACAAGGCGCTAAGCGCACCGTTGCCGCGCCGCTGGCGCCCGGCGAGCCCGCGGCGACCCAGATCGCCAACCCCGGCCTGGAGGCACTGATCACATCGCCCGGTGAGGTGGTAACGCGCACCCCCGAGACCGTCATCGCCCTGCTCGATGGCTCCCAAGGGCGAAACCGGGCGGCTGCCGAGGCGAACCACCTCGATGCGCGCAATGACTACGAGGCCATCGAATCCTGGCTCGCTACGCTTGGAAACGAACATACCCGTCGCTCCTATCGCCGGGAAGCCGAACGGCTGCTGCTCTGGGCCATTCTGGAACGCGGTAAACCCCTGTCGGGTCTGACCACGGCCGACGCGGCCGCGTTTCGCGATTTCATGGCCAACCCGGAGCCTGCGCATCGCTGGGTCAGCCAGAAACGCTACGACCGTTCTCACCCGGGCTGGCGGCCTTATACGAGCGATGCCAAAGGCCACAGCGGCCTGTCCAGGGAAAGCATCAAACTGGCCCTGAACATCCTGGGCATCCTGCACAATTGGCTCATTGGCCAGGGTTACCTGCGCTTCAACCCTTTCCAGGGACTGCCGCGCTTCGTGGCGAAGAACGGCATGCGCTTGGAACACAGCCTGACATTGGCCCAGTGGCGCGCGGCGCTGGACACCCTGCACGCCCTGCCTCCCAGCCCAACGACGGCGCGGCTGCG
>Ga0164242_10000075_pt1 | contig 117088 bp, 117 predicted proteins | sample OricomgcompostMG_FD_108783 | JGI IMG/M metagenome (GOLD analysis project Ga0164242, IMG submission 108783) | Miracle-Growth compost microbial communities from Emeryville, California, USA - Original compost - Miracle growth compost (MG) ...
CACGGAACTCGGTCTCAAGGAGGTCACTGCACCCGCCGTATGGAATGCGGTCCTGTCTACTCGATAAGGTATCCTTTCTATAAAAAAATTCTCAACCTGCTTTCCTATTTGCACCAGAGCCATGCTGAACGGGTGCGTCGACGCGCCCATGTACCAGGCGAGTACGCCGCCGGCGAGCACAGTCGCGCCGAGCGCGCGATGCGGGTTGAAGCGGTCCATCTGCCAGCCGATCAGGACCGACCCCACCGTGCCGCCCGCCTGGAACAGCGCGCCCACGACGGCCGCTTCGGCGAGCGAGAAGCCGAGGCCCCGAATCAGCGTTGGCAGCCAGTTGCCCAACAGGTAGACCGTGAGCAGCCCAGCGAAATAGCAGATCCACAGCATCACCGTGCCAAACGCGTGTTCGCGCGAGAGTATCGCCCGCACGGGGCTGCGCGGCGCCTGCGCCGGCTCATGCGAAACGAAGCGCGTCTGCCCGTCGGCCGAACCCGGCTTCAGGCGATTGAGCACGCCGATGAGGCGCATGCGCCGGGTTTCCTTGAGCGCGAGATAGCGCGCCGACTCAGGCAGCCATTTGATCAGCACGGGCACGTACACGACCGGCAGCACGCCGCCGAGCATCAGTACCGACTGCCAGCCCCACTGCGCGATCAGCCACGCGCTCACGAACCCGCCGCCCGCGGCGCCGAATGTGAAGCCGCAAAATACCGCCGTCACCATCAGCGCGCGGCGGCGCGGCGGTGCATATTCGGCCATGAGCGTCGCCGCGTTCGGCATCGAGGCGCCCAGGCCGATGCCCGTGAGAAAGCGCAGCACGGTAAGCGACGGCACGTTCACCGCGAACGCCGAGGCGAGGCTCCACACGCCGAAGAACAGCACGGCCACCGTCATCACCGTCTTCCGGCCGAACCGGTCGGACATTGGCCCGGCGGCCAGCGCGCCGAACGCGAGCCCGAGCAGGCCGCCGCTCATCACCGGCCCGAGCGCATCGCGCGGAATCGCCCATGCGCTGGAGAGCGACGGCGCGATGAAACCGATCATGACCGTGTCGAGGCCGTCGAGCATCACGATCATCATGCACAGCAGCAGCACGAGCAGTTGAAAGCGTCCGGCCGGCTGGCCGTCGAGAAATTGCTGCACGTCTAGCGAGCGCCCGGTCCTGCCCGGGATGGGTTGCTGCGAGGGGCGCCGGGGCGCCTGCGAAAAAGCCATGATTGTCTCCGTGTCATATTTTTGTTGTTATGCCGATTCATTCTGAAAGCAGCCCCGGACGACGCCTCTGCTGGCCGCCTGACCGGACTGCCCGATGCCTGTGCGCGCCGTGCGCTCAGGCGGTTGCGCGCGCCTCGTCGAGCACCGCGAGCGTCGCCTCTCGCAAACGCCGCGCGCGATCCACGGCGCGTGTCGTCTTCGCCCATTGCTCTGTGGGCACCTCGACGCTCACCGGCAAATGGTCCGGCAGCGCACGCAGCAGACCCACGAGGTCCAGGCCGCCCTCGCCCGGAATCATCCGCTCGCAGCGCGCCTGAAACAGCAGCGTGTCGAGGTCGGTGGGACGCTCGGCCGGTGCGTCGCAGAATTGCACATAGCCGAAGTACTCGCGCGGCAATGCGCGCAGCGCATCAAGCGACGAACGCGCACGGTCGAAGTGGATCGGGTCGATGATGAGGCCGGTGTTGCCGCGGCCGCTCGCCTTCACAATGCGCGCCCCCGCTGAAATGTCCTTGACATCGGTCCACGGCATCGGCTCGAGCGAAGGCGAAAGGCCGAGCGGCGCTGCGAGGTCGCAAAGCTGCCCCAGCCTGTCGATAGTGCGCGCCTCGTCCGGGTCGTTGCCCGCCACCAGCACGTAGCGTGCGCCCAGCTCCGCGGCCGTTTCGAGCATCGGCTTGTAGCTGTTCACATCGGTGTCGGGCTTCAGGCGCAGGATCTCCACGTCGAGCACGCGCATGCCCGTATCCTTTAGCACTGCCAGGGTCTCGCGCTTGAGCTGCGCGCCCGTACTGCCGACGATCTCGTGGCGCACCTCGTGGTCGGTGGCGGGCAGCAGGCGCAGACCGACGTAGTCGTAGCCCGCTTCGGCGGCGCACTGCACCATCTGCGGCGGGCTCAGTTCGAGCACGGTCAGCGCCGAGAGCGACAGCGCGCGCGGTTGAGACTGGGTCATGGTGTCTCCGTTATCAGCGTTACCGGCTATGGGTCAGCGCAGCGGCGAGAATGGCGCCGGCACGCAGATGGTCGATTCCATCGTCGTGAGGTGCGCGGGGCCACCCTTGGGCGGCCAGATGCCGTCCTTCACCGCCTCGGCGCGAATGCGCGAGCGCTCGTCCACGCCCGCATACGGCCAGATATTCAGGAAGCGCGGCACATCGCCGTCGAGCGAGTACATCGCGCCCACCAGCGGCGAGCGTTTCGTGCGCTCCGGCACGGCTCGCTCCCACGCGTCGATGGTGTGCTGCAGGCTGCCGAGCTTCGTGCCGTACACGCGCATCTCGTAGATGCCACCATGTGTGGCCGGCTCGATGGGAGGAAGGAACGGGAACAGCGCATAGCTTTCCGTCTTCACGTTGTCGACGAACTCGCCCACGCCGAACGGATTGCCTTCCAGCAGCATGCGGTTGCGCTCGGTGACGAGCGCCGCCTCCGACTCGTAACCGCGCAGCACCAGCACCTTGCCGAGCGCGCCGATATCGGAATACCAGCAGCCGAGCAGCCTGCCGCCCTGCGGATCGCCGCTGGCCTTGATGCCTTCGAAAACCTGCGCGTTCGCGCCAATCTTCACGCTGAGCGTCACTACGTCATACAGTGTCATTGCATTGTCCTTGAGGATAAGTGGTGTTTGAACCGGAATCCGCTGCGCGCGCAACGATCTGCTGCGGCCCGGCAAGCGAGAGTCCGGCGAGATAACCGAAAGTCATCGCGGGGCCGAGCGTGATGCCGCCGCTCGGATAGCAGCCCCCCATCATGCTGGCGCTGTCGTTGCCCACCGCGTAGAGACCGTCGATCGTGCGGCCGGCCTGGTCGAGCACGCGCGCCTGCGCGTCCGTGGCGAGGCCCGCAAAGGTGCCCAGACTCCCCGGCAGCAGTTTCACCGCGTAATACGGGCCGTTTTCGATCGGCGCGAGACACGGGTTCGGCTGATGTTCGGCGTCGCCCTGCACGCGGTTGTATGGCGTGGACCCCTTGTGGAACTGCGGGTCGAAACCCTGCTTTGCGTAGCGGTTATAGGTCGCGACCGTCTCGGCCAGCGCGTTCGCCTCGATGCCGCATTGCCCGGCAAGTTGCGCGAGCGTCGCGCCCCGCTTGAGATAGCCGGAACGGCGATACGGGCCAACCGGAAACGGAAACGGCTTTGAGAAGCCCAGTCCGTAGCGGCGCTGGAAGCGGTGGTCGCAGACCAGCCACGCGCACACTTCCTCGCCGGCCGGCGTGGTGTCGAGCAGTGCCCCGATGAAGTCGTGATACGAGGAGGCTTCGTTCACGAAGCGCTTGCCCGCGCGCGTGACCGCAATCACGCCGGGCTTCGCGCGCTCGATCAGGTGGGGAAAGGCGACGTCTTTCACGCCGTCGTGGGCCGGCACGATCGAAACGGGCGCCCACGCGGCGGGCGCCTCCAGCGCGCCGTCGAACTGCGCGCCGATCGATTCGCCCAGGCGAATGCCGTCGCCACTATTGCTGCACGGCGCCGCCGACCAGTGCTCGCGGCCCGAGGGCGTATAAGCAAAGGTTCGCGCGCGGCGCGCGACATCGTGCGGGAAGCCGCCGCAGGCGAGCACCACACCGCGCGCGGCCCGCACTTCATGCACCACGCCGTCGATCTCGACGCGTGCGCCCGTCACGCGCGTGGCGTCGCGCAGCAGACCAATTGCCTTCGCATGGATGCGCAGGTCCACGCCGCGATCAGCGGCCGACTTGAGGAGCCGCGCCGCGAGCGCGCTGCCGTTCACGAGATGCATCGAGCGTCCGTAACGCAGTTTGTGCCAGCCGAAAGCCGCAAGGCGGCGGCTCGCATACAGCGCCGACCGCAGCGAGCGGGTCGCTCGGTAGAAGTGCGCGAGATCCTGCCCCGAGCCGAGCGCCATGCCGTTGATCGTCGTGACCGACAGCGGCTGGCGCAGCCTGTCGATCAGCGGCCCAAGCTCACGGCCGTCGAACGGCATGGCGCACACCGAGCGGCCGCCGTTGCCCGCGCCCGCCGTGGTATGGAAATCGGGAATGCGGTTGCCGTCGATGAAACGCACGGCCGTGTGGCGCTCGAAGAATTCGATCATTTCCGGCCCGCGTTCGAGCAGCGCGTCGGCCTTGGCGGCATCGTACTGCCCGCCCAGTTCGCTCTTCAGGTAGGTGCGTGGCGCCTCGATGTCCTCGCGGATGCCGGCGCGCGTCGCGAGCGGATTGCGCGGGATCCACAGCCAACCGCCCGACCATGCGGTCGTGCCGCCGAACACCGTCTCCTTTTCCGCGACGATCACGCGCAAGCCTTGCGCCGCCGCCGTTACCGCCGCCGAAAGCCCGCCCGCGCCGGACCCCAGCACCAGCACGTCGCAATCGAGTATCGGTTCACGCTTCATGTTCGGTATCGCCTTTCTTCCGTGTCTCCGTAGACAGCGTCTCGCCGTCTTGTGGAATTTAATTTCGTTGTGGAATACTATTCCACAAAATACGATTTAGCAAAGACTTTGTGACCTGACGAACGACATGGAGGCAAGACAATGAGGGTACTGATCACGGGCGGAAGCGGTTTTCTTGGCGCATGGATCATGAAGCGACTGCTGGCACGCGGCATGGAATGCGTGGCGTTCGACCTGCGCGCGAACCCGCGGCTCATCGAAGCGCTGGCGCCGGAACGCGCTGCCGCCGTGCAGTGGCGCACCGGCGATATCGCGAGCGCGACCGGCACCGCGCACGCGCTCGAAGGCTGCGACGCCGTTATCCATCTCGCGGGCATCCTCACGCCCGACTGCGCGGCGAACCCGGTACGCGGCGCGCAGATCAACCTTATCGGCACGCTCAACGTGTTCGAGGCCGCGCGCGCCGCGGGACTGCGCCGTGTGCTCTATGCGAGCAGCGCGGGCGTGTTCGGCCCCGACGACGGCGCCGCGCCATTGCCGCAAACGCACTACGGCGCGTTCAAGCTCGCCTGCGAAGGCTCCGCGCGCGCGTACTGGCATGACCACGGCATCGCGAGCATCGGCTTCAGACCGCTCGTGGTCTACGGCGCGGGCCGCGAATCGGGCTCCAGCGCGGGGCCGAGCCTCGCGTGCCGGGCGGCCGCGCGTGGCGAGCGCTATACGATCCCCTTCAGTGGCTCGACCGGACTGGTTTTCGCCGACGATGTTGCCGCAGCCTACGAGGCGGCGCTGCTGAGCGAATTCGACGGCGCGCACGCGTTCACGCTGGCAGGCGAGATGACGCCGGTCGGCGCGCTCATCGACAGGATCGAAACGATCGTGCCGGGCGCGCAGATCAACGCAAACGGGCCCGCGCTGCCCATCGCCACCGCGTTTCCTCACGATCCCGCGCTTGCCCGCGTGCTGCCGGGCCTGCCGCAAACCTCGCTTGACCAGGGATTGCGCGAGACCGTGGCGTTCTATCGCCACGGTACTCAGTCATCCTGAACGATCAGCGATTCACCGCCCCGGCCGGCGCGGTCATGGCGGGGGCTACGGGTGCCCGCGTCACGGCCGCGCGGTGCACCGCAAGCGTTGCCGCCAGCGTGCGTGCGCCGTCGTCGGCCGCACACACCGGTGCTTCCTCGCGCGCGATCACCGCTGCGAAGTGGCGCAACTGCTCGTGATAGGGGTCGCCCGCGTGCGGCGTGCTGCGCTCCACCGTCAGCGGCTCGTGCCAGCCCTTGCCGCTGCGGTATTCCCACACATCGAGCTGCGGCAGCGTCAACGACGCGTCCGTGCCGATCAGGAAATGCGTGTTCTCCTGCTGGCGCGGGTAATGCGCGGCCTCGCCCGCCGCCAGGTCCCAGTTCCACGGCGCGGCGGCCGTGTCGGAAACGACGATCGTGCCGAGCGCGCCGCTCGCGAAGCGCAGCAGCACGGCCGCCGTGTCTTCCACCGCGAAGCCGCGCACGGCGCTCGATGTCTGCGCCTGCACCTCGACAATCTCGCCGAGCAGGAACCGCATGATGTCGACGTCGTGGATCAGGTTGATGAGCACGGGGCCGCCGCCCGCCTCGCGGCGCCACTGCACGTCGAAGTACGCATCGGGCTTGTAGAAGGTGGCGAACGCATTGGCCGCAACCGGCTTGCCGAGGCGCCCGGAGCGCACGATCTCGCGCGCCCGGCGCAGGATCGGGTTATGGCGGCGATGGTGCCCGACCAGCAGCGGCACGTTTGCGTCGCGCGCGGCGCGGTCCAGCCGCAGCGCGTCTTCCACGTGGTCGGCGACCGGCTTTTCGATCAGAGCCGGCACACCGCGCGCCACGCACGCAAGACCGACGTCCACGTGCGTCGCGTTCGGGGTCGCCACGATCGCCCCTTCGGGGCGCACTTCGTCGAGCATCGCTGCGTAGTCGGCAAACCAGCGCAGACCTTCGGCGCGCGCGAACTGCTCCGCGGCCGGCGACGGGTCCGCAATCGCCACCACCTCGGCTTGCGGGTGCAGCCGCGCGCGCTCCACATGCATCCTGCCAATCGCACCCGCGCCGATCACCGCCAGACGTCTCCTTGCCATTGCCTCTCTTCTCCTTGCTTCGGTTGAACAGATCCGCTCCAAGGCACCCCTACGGGTGAATACTCCGATACCCTGAAATACTCCTTGATTGTTGAATACTATTCTAATTTGAACTAGAGTTCGACAAAACTTTTCGACACGGCGGTTTTGCGCGACGTGGCGGCACAACGAAGCAGACCCATCCAAACGGGACAGGAGCGGAGACACATGACGGAACAGCACAACCAGGACAGCGATCTTTCGGCCACCGATGCATCGACGCCAGATGAGCCACAACGCTCGGGGCTTTCGCGGCGCGCATGGCTGGCAACGGCAGGCAAGGCGCTCGCGGGCGGCGCGGCGGTGCTCGCCGCGCCCGCTTTCGTGCGGGCGCAGGGCGAGCAGCCGCTCAACCTCGGGTTGCTGATGGCCAAGCAAGGCGTATGGACCGAGCAGGGCGAGGTGATCGCCAACGGCGTGAAGCTCGCACTCGATCAGGCGGGCAACCAGGCGCGCGGGCGGCGGGTCAATCTGCTCTGGTACGACGAGCCGAACCCGCAATCGGCACAACAGAACATGCAGAAGCTCGTCGAGCAGGACAAGGCGATCGCCGTGATCGGCGGCACGAACAGCGGCACGTCGCTCGCCATGTCGTCGGTGGCGATGCGCACGAAAACGCCCTACATCGCACCCAACGCCGCCGCGCGCGAGCTGACCGGCAGCAGCTGCAATCCTTACACGTTCCGTGTGCTGAGCCCGACGCCCGTCACTTGTCGCGCGCTCGCGCCTTCACTGCTCGCCATCGGCAAGAAGTGGCACTTCCTCGTGGCGAACTACGCATACGGGCAGGACATCCAGCGCTCGATGTCGGACCTGCTCAAGCAGTCGGGCGGCACGATCGTGGGCGCCGACGTCACGCCGCTCAACACCACCGACTTCAGCTCGTTCATCCTCAAGATCCGCCAGTCGAAGCCCGATGTCGTGCTGCTCGGCCTGCCTGGCGGCGACCTCTCCACGTTCCTCAAGCAATACGCGGAAATGGGCATGAAAGGCCAGATCCCGGTGGCCTGCCCGATCATCGGTGACTCGGACCTCTGGTCGATCAACGTCGACGCCGCGACCGGCTACTACGGCAAACCTTGGCACTTCAGCTCGCCCGGCCTTTCGCCGGAGGAACTCGCCTTCATCAAGCAGTACACGGCCAAGTACGGCAAGCCACCGGCCGACAAGGCGTGGATTGGCTGGTTCACCACGCGCACGCTTCTCAAGGCCGTGAATGAGGCGAAGAGCACGTCGGGCGCGGACATCGTGCAGAGCCTCGAGACGGTGCAGATGGGCGACAGCAGCGGGCCCGCGTACTTCCGCCCGTGGGATCACCAGATGCTGCGGCGCTGGACCGTGTTCAAGGTGAAGAACCACATCACCGACAAGTGGGACTGGCTTAACCAGGTTTCGGTCGTGCCGCAAAACACCGCCGACCTCGACCGGCTCTACGGCACGCGGCAGGAGATCGGCTGCACGATGGCCGCCCGCTGACACCCCGCGCCGCAAACTGGAGTATGGACATGGCAGAAATGGTGTTGTCCCAGGTCGCCAACGGACTGGTGCTGGGATTCCTCTACGTGCTGCTCGCGATCGGTCTGTCGATCATCTGCGGGCTGCTCGGCATCGTCAATTTCGCGCATGGCGCCCTCTTCGCGCTGGGCGCGTACTTCGCCATCGCGCTTTCCACGCAGTTCGGCTGGGGCGCGGTCGTGCTCGCGCCGCTGCTTGTGGCCGCCGTTGGCGTGCTGATCGAAGTGGTCTTCATCCGCAGGCTCTATGGCAAGGAACCTCTCCTGAGCCTGATCGTAACCTTTGCGCTCTCGCTCCTCATCACCGCGCTCACGCGCCTCATCTGGGGCGCGGGCGGCCTGCCGTTCAGCCCGCCCGAAGCGCTCAGCGGCTTTCTGGTCTACGGGCCGCTGCTCATCACGAAGTACCGCCTTTTCGTGCTGGCCGCGACGGTCGCCATTCTCGTGGCCCTCTGGGCGTTCATGAATTACACGCCCTATGGACGCATTCTGCGCGCGGGAAGCCGCGACCCCGAAATGGCAGGACTCCTCGGCATCAACCTGCCGCGCGTGCTCACCGGCGCATTCGCACTGGGTGCGCTGCTGGCCGGCGCGGCCGGATTGCTCGCCGCGCCGCTTCTCACAGTCACGCCGGGCATGGCGACCGCCGCGGTCATGCCGGCTTTCGTGATCGTGACCATTGGCGGACTCGGTTCGTTTGCGGGCGCCGTGGTCGCCGGGCTGCTGGTGGGCGTCGTGACGGCGCTGGCCGTGCAGTTCTTTCCCGAAGGCTCGTCGGTCGCGATGTACGTGCTGATGGCCCTCGTGCTGCTCGTACGTCCTCGCGGGCTCTTTGGTGAACGTTGGGAGCGCTTCGAATGAAACTCGGTAATCTGACCCGGCACCCCATTGCGGTGCTGACCCTCTGCCTGATCGTCGCTTCCCTCGCGCTCACCGCGAGCGGCACGCCGCTCGAACGCGTGACGCAAATCGCCATCTACACGCTCTACGGCATGGGCGTGAACCTGCTGGTCGCCTATACGGGGCTCGTGCCGTTCGGCGCCTCTGTATTCTTCGGCACGTCCACCTACCTCGTTGCCGTCTCGTTGCTGCGCATCATCGGCAACGAAATGCTTGCGCTCGCCGCCAGCGTGATCGTGACGGCCGCGCTCTCCGCACTGATCGGCGCGCTCGTGCTGCGGCGGCGCGGCCTCTACTTTTCGCTCCTCACGCTCGCGTGCTCGCAGATCGCCTTCGAAATCGCCTTCAAATGGACCGACGTGACCGGCGGCGAGAACGGCCTGCAAAACGTGCCACGGCCCACTTTCTCGACGGCAGCGGGCTTCCATGTGTTCGCTTGCGTAACGGTGGTCGCCGTGGCGTGGGCGCTCTGGCGTCTCGTGCACGCGCCGTTCGGTCGCGCGCTCCAGGCGTTGCGCGACAACGAGCAGCGGGCCGCGAGCCTCGGCTACGACACCTACCGGCTCAAGCTCCAGGCGTTCGTGATCTCGGCCGCGGTGATCGGCTATGCGGGCGGCCTGCTCTGCCTGATGCTGCAAGGCGCCTACGCCAACAACCTGAGCTGGGAGCACGCGGGCGACAGCTTGCTGATGACGGTACTGGGCGGCGTGCATCAATTCCTCGGCCCGCTGTGGGGTGCCATTGCGTTCATTCTGCTCGAAGACAAGCTCAGCAGCCTCACCGAGCACTGGTGGCTGATCTTCGCGCCGATCATCATCGCGTTCGCCTTCTTCTCGCCCGAAGGCATTCAGGGTCTCGTGCAGCGCGTGTTGCGCCGCCCCGGCTGGACGCTCGTACGCAACACGATTCCTTCGCGCCCCGAGATCATCGCGCCCTACCGCGCGAGCCGCGTAGACGCCGACCCGGCGAAGCCGGTGCTCAGCGTGCGCGGGCTCTCGAAGCGCTTCGGCTCGCTCGTCACCGCCGAACAGATCGACCTCGATGTGTACCCGTTCAGGCTGCACAGCTTCATCGGCCCGAACGGCGCAGGCAAGACCACGTTCTTCAACATGCTGACCGGCGTGCTGTGGCCGAGCGCAGGTACGATCACCTTCGATGGCCAGGACGTGACGAAGCTCGCGATGTTCCGGCGCGTGCGCCTCGGCATGAGCCGTTCGTTCCAGATCCTCAGTGTGTTTCGCAACCTCACGGTGTTCGAAAACGTGCGCGTGGCGGTGCAGGCCGCGCAGCGCGAGCGCTTCGGCCTGTGGCGCGACGCCCACACGCTCGACAAGCAGAACGCGCGCACATGGTCGCTGCTCGCGGCGGTCGGTCTCGCCGATCGCGCGGCGCATGGTTGTGAAAGCCTCTCGCACGGCGAACAGCGCCTGCTCGAAATCGCGCTCTCGCTTGCCACCGAGGCACGTCTGCTGCTGCTCGACGAGCCGCTCGCGGGACTTGCCGAAGCCGACCGGGCACGCGTTGCGGGCATCGTCCGCGAACTGGCGAACCATCACGCCGTGCTGCTGATCGAGCACGACATCGACCGTGTGCTGAGCATCTCCGACCGCGTGAGCGTGCTGCATCGCGGCCGCCTGATCGCGGACGGCTCGCCCGCCGAAGTCGCGCAGCATCCCGAAGTGATCGAAGCTTACATGGGCCATGCCAGAGGGAAGCGCCCCGTGGATGCCCGCCTCGCGGCGCGCACCCGTGAGCAGCGGCAAGGCACTGCGGCGTCCGCGCCGCGCGCGCTGCTGCGTATCGAGGGCATCAAGGCGGGCTATACGGGCAACACGATCCTCGATGGCGTCGATCTCACGCTCAACAAAGGCGAAGTCGTGGCGATTCTCGGCCGCAATGGCGTAGGCAAGACCACGACGCTGCGCGCCGCGACCGGCGTCGCTCAGGTCACGGCGGGCCGCATCACGTTCGACGGTCACGACATCACCGGGCGCCCCGCGCACGAGATCAACCGGCTCGGCCTCGCGATGGTGCCGGAGGGCCGCCGCCTCTTCCCCAACCTCACGGTGAGCGAAAACCTGCGGCTTGCCGCGCGCAAGGGCGGTGCGAGCGTCGAGGAGATGTTCGCGCTGTTCCCGCGCCTCGCCACGCGCCGCGACGCCCGCGCCGAGCATCTCTCGGGCGGCGAGCGGCAAATGGTGGCCATCGCGCGCGCACTGATGGCGCCCGCGAAGGCCATCCTGCTCGACGAGCCGTTCGAAGGGCTCGCGCCTGCCGTCGTGCAGGAAGTGCTCGACGCCGTGGTGAAACTGCGCGAGCGCGCAAGCGTCGTGATCGTCGAACACCAGGCCGACATGGTGCTGCCCATTGCCGATCGCGCCTACGTGCTCGTCAACGGCCGCGTGGCTTATGAAAACAGCGCGAGCGCCCTGGAACAGGACGCGCTCACGCAGGCAAGACTGCTCGGCATCATGCACGACGATGCCGGCACAACCCAGGAGATGAAATCAGCATGACTTCCCCCACTTCCACGCCCGCCCAGAACGTTGCGGACACACCCGTTTCACTCGATAAAGGCTTGAGCGGCGCCACGCGCGTCTACTTCATCGTCGGCGATCCGATCGCCCAGGTGCGCTCGCCCAAAGGCGTGACGGCGGCGCTCCGCGAAGCGGGCCGCGACGCGCTCGTGGTGCCCGCACATGTCGCGCCAGGCGACCTCGCGGCGTTCTTTGCGGGCGTCTCGCCCATGCGCAATGTCGACGGTGTGATCATCACCGTGCCGCACAAGTTCAGCGCGGCGCAATTCTGCGCGAGCCTCTCGGAGGAAGCGGCGTTTCTGGGCGCGGCGAATACCTTGCGCCGCACGGCGGGCGGTAGCTGGCACGGCGGCATGTTCGACGGCACGGGCTTCGTCGCCGCGCTCGCCGACGAAGGCTGCGACTTGCGCGGCAAACGCGCGCTGCTCGTGGGTGCGGGCGGCGCGGGTTCGGCCATTGCCCAGGCGCTCGTGAACGCGGGCGTCGCCTCGCTCGACGTGCGCGACGACGACAGCGCGCGTGCGGGCGCCCTCGTCGAACGGCTCGCCACGCTCGGGCGCGGCGCGGTGCGCGTGGCCGCCGCCGACGTCGCGGCCGAATCGTTCGACGTCGTCGTGAACGCCTCGCCCATGGGCATGCGTCCCGAAGACCCGCTGCCCATTGACGTTTCGCGTCTGCCCGCCAGCACCTTCGTTGGCGACGTCGTCACGAAGCCGCCGCTCACGCACTTCATCGAGGCGGCGCGCGCCCGCGGCTGCAAGACCGTGACGGGAACGCAGATGTTCGCGCGCGTGTGCGACCGCATGGTCGAGTTCCTTCTGGATTCCCAGGCATGAACGCAGGTTCGCGGGTCGCGATCGTAACCGGCGGAGCGGGCGGCATCGGCCGCGCCATTGCGGCGCGCCTGCAGCGCGACGGTCATCGCGTGGCGCGCTGGGATCTCGACGGCAACGCGGCCGGGCAAGCCGCCGCCGCACTGCCCGCAGGCTCGGCCGTGGGCCTGCGTGTGGACGTCACGGACGAAGCCTCGGTTGCGGCCGCGATGGAAGCGACGCTCGCGCGCTTCGGCGCGCTGCACGTGCTCGTGAACGGCGCGGGTGCGACGGGGCCGGTCACGAACGTGGCCGACAGTGACGTTGCGGCCTGGCAACGCTGCATCGACGTGAACCTGCGCAGCGTCTTCCTGTGCTCGCGCGCGGCCGTTCAGCCGATGCACACAGCCGGATTCGGCCGCATCGTGAACCTCGCTTCGATTGCGGGCAAGGAAGGCAATGCGCAGATGTCGGCGTATTCGGCGGCGAAGGCCGGTGTAATCGCGTTCACCAAATCGATGGGCAAAGAACTGGCGCTCACGCCCATCCGCGTAAACTGCATCGCGCCTGCCGTGATCGAAACGCCGCTGCTCGCGCAGATGACGCCCGAGGCGCTCGCCGCCAGCCTCGCAAAGATCCCGATGCAGCGCGCGGGCACCGCCGAAGAGGCGGCAAACCTCGTTGCCTGGCTCGCCTCCGACCAATGCTCGTTCTCGAGCGGCGCGACCTTTGACCTCTCCGGCGGCCGTGCCACCTACTGATTCGCTTCTCGCACGACGGCGACGCGTGGCGAGGGGATCGTCCACCGGTTTTAGGGGTTGGGTCTGTCACGACCATCACTTTATTGAACACAATTCCATTTTTATATAACGTGGAATATGATTCCACAATCATCAAAGAGATCGTTCGCCTGCCGCACCCTTCGAGGGACGCGCGGCGAACCAGCATGGAGGAGGCACGGACATGGGCGCGGCCACGCAACAGAATTGGGACGAGGAAGTCGATCTGCTGATATTCGGTGCCGGTGCGGCAGGCATGACGGCGGCGCTCGTGGCGGACCACGAGAAGCTGAAGGTCCTGCTCTGCGAAAAGACCGGCATGGTGGGCGGCATCACATCCACATCGGGCGGCACCACGTGGGTGCCCGGAACGAAGCTGAGCGTGGAGGCTGGCGTGCCCGACAGTGTCGCCGACGCCCGGCGCTTCCTGGAGTCGGCAGTCGGCGCGCGCGGCGGCGCTGACGCGCGCGAGGCCTTTCTGCAAAGCGGTCCGCAAGCCATCGACGAACTGGCCCGCATCAGCGAGGTGAGGTTCGTTGCTGCCACCGCCCACCCCGACTACGTGAGCGGCCCCGGCGCGGCCTTTGGCGGCCGCGCTCTTGTGCCCGCACCGTTCGATGCGCGCGTGCTCGGCCAGGCTTTCGCGCGCGTGCGGCCGCCGCGTAAGGAGTTCATGGGGCTCGGCGGCATGATGGTGGCGCGCAACGATCTGAACGCGCTGCTCGCGCCGTTTGCATCGCTTGCCAACTTCCGGCGCACGATCGCAGTGGTGGGCCGTTATGCGGTGGACCGCCTGCGTTACCCGCGCGGCACGCAGCTCGTCATGGGCAATGCGCTCGCAGCACGTCTCTACTACAGCCTGCGCAAGCGCGACATCAAGGTGCGCTTCGACACTCCCCTCGTCGAACTCGTGCGTGAGGACGGCCGCGTAACAGGCGCCATCGTCGCGACACCCGGCGGCGGCCGCAGGCGCATAGGCGCGCGGCGCGGCGTGGTGCTCGCCACGGGCGGCATCACGCGCCACCCAACGCTGCGCAATCAGCTTTTCCCCGCAGGCGCGCGCGGCCTTTCGCTTTCGCCACAAACGCACACCGGTGACGGCGTGGACCGTGCCAGCCAGGTCGGCGCGAATGTCGAGAACGGCGGCGACAGCCCCGGCCTCTGGATGCCCTGCTCGATCCGGCGCGCGCGCAACGGCAATGCGGACGACGACAGCATCTGGCCGCACATCATCCTCGATCGTGCGAAGCCCGGCCTCATCGCGGTGAACAGCCGGGGCGAGCGCTTCGTCAACGAGTCGGACTCGTATCACGACTTCGTGATGGGCATGCTGCGCGACGCGCAGAAGAACGGCGCCGCCGGGCCACGCGTGCCCGCCCATCTGATTGTCGACGCGGCGTTCATCCACGAATACGGGCTCGGCTTGCTGATGCCGGGCCGCAGCGCGGGGCGCATTGCCGGCTTCGAGCGCTCGGGGTATCTGGTCAAGGGCAACACGCTCGCCGAACTGGCTGAGAAGCTCGAGGTCGATGCGGCGGGCCTCGCGCGCACGGTGGAGACTTACAACCGCGCCGCTGCCGAGGGCAAGGACCCCGCATTCGGGCGCGGCGCCAGCCCGATGAACCGCTTCAACGGCGACGCAAGCCAGCAGCCCAACCCCTGCATCCGGCCGATCGGCGCGGGGCCTTACTACGCCGTGACCGTCTGGCCGGCCGATCTCGCGTGCAGCGCTGGCCTGAGCGGCAACGCCAACGGCGAAGTGCTCGATCAGTCGGGCCACGTCATTCCGGGTCTCTTCGCCTGCGGCAACGACCTCGCTTCGATCTTTCGGGGCACGTATCCCGGCCCCGGCACGACGCTCGGCCCCGCCATCGTGTTTGGTTGGCGTATTGCGAAGTACGTCGCTCGCGACCGCGCGGCGAACGAACCACGCAGCGTGGGCACGATCAAGGCGTGCGCCTGATGCGGAGAAACAAACACATGCAACGCATCGTCAATCGCCATCAGTTGAACATGCCGAAGCTGGGTCTCGGTACATGGCCCATGCTCGGCGACGAATGCACGCGCGCGGTCGAGCAGGCGCTCGACCTTGGCTATCACCATATCGATACCGCTGCCGCGTACAACAATGAAGAAGCCGTGGGCGCGGCAATCGTGCAGTCGCAGGTGCCGCGCGAGCAGATTCACGTAACCAGCAAAGTCTGGTGGGACCAGTTGAGTCCGGCAAACATGCGGGCCTCGTTCGAAAACACGTTGCGTGCGCTACGTTCTGATTACGTCGACCTGTACTTGATCCATTGGCCCACGCAGGATTGGGACCTGGCGCGCACGATCGAAACGCTCGTCTCGTTCAGGGAAAATGGCCGCGCGCGAGCGATCGGCGTCGCGAACTTCCCGCTCGCACTGGTGCGCGAAGTCGTGGAAATTATGCAGGCGCCGCTGGCGGCCATGCAGGTCGAGTATCACGTCGCGCTGAGCCAGGCGAAGCTGCTCGACTTTGCCCGCCGGCACGACATGGCGCTCGTTGCATACAGCCCGCTCGCCCGCAACAAGGTCTCTGAGATCCCGGAAATTCTGCGCATCGCCACAAAGCATGGAGTAACGCCCACGCAGGTCGCACTGAAATGGTTGCTTGACCAGAGCGATGTGGCTGCCGTGCCTAAGGCAAGCGGGAGAGCCAATCAGCTCGCCAATCTGGCATCGTTCGACCTGCAACTGGATGACGACGATCGCGCGCTCATCGGAAGCGTGCCGAAGCATCAGCGCCTCGTGAGCCCGGCGTTCGCGCCTCAATGGGATGCAGATTAGCGTTGCCGAATGGCCTCAACGGGAAATGAAGCTGGATATTGCGCACCGCTCGCGATGATCGGACTGCGGCTCATCCAGGGCTTCTGGCCCGGCATGGTTCATGGCGACGTGCGCGCTCCTCACGTTCGCTGCGATGTTCGCACTTAAAGGGCTGAGAGGGAAGATCGGCGCTCAGATGGCCGATCGTCACCACGGTCGTCGGCGCGACGGCCTCCTGCAAGGTCCATGAATTCCACTGCGTGCGTAACGTGAAGTTCAGGCACCCGTGCTGCATGAGTTCGTCCGGCGTTTCCGGCACCGCGAATTTCTGAAAATACGCAGGCGCCGCCGCGACGACCCACGGCCGGGGAATCAGGGCCTTGGCAACGAGCGAGAGTTCGGTTGGTTGCTCGCTATGAATGGCGACGTCGATGCTTTGCTTCACGAAGTCGGCACGCTCGGTGCCAAGCATGAACTTCAGCTTGATCTTCGGGTACCTCTGCACACTGATGGTGACATCGAGCAGAAGCTGCCTGGCGGCAACGTGCCGTGGACGCTGCATCACCAGCACCGCGACCACGAGACGCTGAAGCAGGCTTCGCAATGCAAGCCGATCGAGTATCCGAAGCCCGATGGCAAGATCTTGCCGGGCTTCGGATTCTGGCAATAAGCGAGCACGAATCAAGCGACCATCACGGCTGCTTCATTCAATCGGCTCATACGGCAAGCCGACGTAGTTTTCCGCGATCGTCTTGAGCCCGGCGTCGGACGTCGTGTAGTAGTCGTAGTCGGTAAGCTGCATGCGCCTGTCGAAGACGTCGCGCTCCGAGAATTCATGCAGGAGGTTCGTCATGAACCACGAGAAACGCTCAGCCTTCCACACACGGCGCAGCGCGATTCGCGAGTACTTTTCCAGTATATCAGTGCGGCCATCGCCGTACACACGACTCAAGATCCGATACAGCGTGCTCACGTCGCTTGCAGCGAGATTCAAGCCCTTCGCACCGGTGGGCGGTACGATATGCGCCGCATCGCCAACGAGAAACAGCTTGCCGTACTGCATTGGCTCAACCACATAGCTGCGCAGCGGCGCGATGCTCTTCTCGAGCGCGGGACCGGTGACGACCTTCTCCGCCACGTCCTGCGGGAGGCGCACTTTCAACTCTTCCCAGAAGCGTTCGTCGGACCAGTCCTCGACTTTCTCGGTCAACGGCACTTGCAGGTAGTAACGGCTGCGAGTCGTCGAACGCTGGCTGCACAGCACAAAGCCACGCTCGTGATGCGCGTAGATCAGTTCGTGATTGACAGGCGGGGTGTCGGACAGCATGCCGAGCCAGCCAAACGGATAGACGCGCTCGTAATGCGTGAGCACTTCCGCAGGGATCGTCTTGCGCGAAACGCCATGAAAGCCATCGCAGCCCGCGATGTAGTCGCAATCCAGACGATATGTCTCACCGTTCTTTTCGAATGTAACGTAAGGAGCGTCGCCTTTCACGTCGTGCAACTGCACGTTGCCCGCTTCGTAGATCGTGGTCGCGCCGCTTGCCTCGCGCGCCGCCATCAAATCACGCGTCACTTCGGTCTGGCCGTACACCAGCACTGACGAGCCGCCTGTGAGTCGCTTCAGGTCGATCCGGTCTCGCCGCCCACCAAACACGAGTTCAATGCCGTCGTGAACCAACCCTTCCGCGTCCATACGCTCGCTCACGCCGGCTTCGCGCATCAGGTCGACCATGCCCTGCTCGAGCACGCCCGCACGGATCCGGCCAAGCACGTATTCGCCGCTTTGACGTTCGAGAACGACGTTGTCGATGCCCGCCTTGTGCAGCAACTGTCCCAAAAGCAGGCCGGACGGCCCGGCGCCGATGATCGCTACTTTGGTCTTCATGACCGATGTCTCCTGTATTTCTCTACCGTGACTTTGACTTTGCTTATCGAGCCCCAATAACTGGCGCCACGGTCGAATTGCATTTTTCTCGAAATACGCAGCACTGATAAGGCAATTTTCTCGATTAAAATTGGACTTTTAAAAAGTTCTATGCCGGCCCACACCCGGTGATGAATTCATCATGAAACATCCGGTGCAGCGCGACATCCCCGTTTTCAAGTTATACGGCGAAGGACCCGACTGGAGCACGCTCGATTTGCTGCACTGCGAGTCGATACCCGAGCGAAGCAGCTTGCACGACTGGGAAATCCGGCAGCACCAGCACGCGGACCTCGCGCAAATCCTGTATGTCCAGAAAGGCGTGGCGCAGCTCGAAATTGAGGGCGAGAAGACGAGGATAAACACGCCATCGGTCCAGGTGGTCCCGCCGATGTGCGTGCACGGCTTCCAGTTTTCTCCGGAAGTCGATGGATACGTGGTTACCATCGCCGCGCCGCTGATGAACTGGCTTCAGCAACAAATCGACGCGCCGCGCCGCGGGCTCGAGTACCCGGGCTGCTATTCGGTCGGCAACGACCTGCCTTACCTGAACACGCTGTGTGGCCAGTTGAATCAGGAATACGGCCTTCCCGCGCCTTCAAGGGACTTGATGCTCCGGTCGCTCGTGAGCGCGCTCGTCGTATGGGTCAGTCGTCAGGATCAACAAGGCGAGGAACGGGGCGAGCTTCAGGATCGTGGCCAGGCCTATCTGAGGGCATTCTCCGGCCTGATCGAAAAACACTACCGCGAACATTTTCCGATCAGCCGCTACGCCGAACGCTTGGGCGTGACGCCAGTGTATTTGAATATGATTTGCCAGCGAATAGTGGGCAAAAGCGCCCTCGCCCTCGTCCACCAGCGATTGCTGCTGGAGGCCAAGCGCAGTCTCACCTACACCGCACTGAATATCAATCAGGTATCCGATTTCCTGGGCTTTACGGAGCCCGCGTATTTCACGCGCTTCTTCAAACGATTCACTGGCATGACGCCAAACGCCTTTCGCAAGCGGAAGTGATTTCACGGTTACCCGTATCGGGCTGCCGTCTTTCAGCGAGATCAACGCGATCGCGTATCCAGGCGCCAGGCCACGCGCCCCTTGTGAGCGCGTGACCATTGGCGTGATGCGAGAGCCGCTTGCGCGTGCAGCGATGGCTCAGAACCGGTGACGAAGAGCGACGCGCACGAGCGCCTGGCGGGTGTTCGACGAGTCGCCGGCATTACCGATATTAGCCACTGCAGGCGCACCGGTGGACGACGTACCCGCCGCGATCTGGTACGCGCCCTCGGCGTAGAGGTCGGTTCGCTTCGAAAGAAAGTAATCGGCCATCACACTGACCTGGTTGAAATGCTGATTGCCGACGTTTGCGCCGTCCGACGTGTGGACGTTGTTACCCTTCGCGTAATCGTAGGCCGCGCCGAGACTGAATGCCGGCGTGACCGACCACTTCACACCGGCATCGACGTTGTTGAACCTCGCGCTCACGCCGCCCAGCGCCACGATATTGCCGTACTCGATGTTCGACCACGATGCGCCGATCTGCACCGGTCCAATCGTGTACAGCCCGCCCGCTACCGCCACCTGATACGAATTCGCGCTTGCATAAGCCTTGTTCAGGATGCCGGTCAACTGCGTTCCGCTGCCGTTGCTCGTGAAGAACCCCTGGCCCGAGGTGGCCGCGGTCGGATTCTTGAAGTAGAGGTAGGCGGCGGCGAGGGTCACCACGCCGTTGGAATATGCCGCACCGGCCGAATAGCCGCCGTTTCCGCTGATATTGCCGGGCTGGCCACCCGCGCTCCACGTGGCGCCAAACGTGAGGCCGTTGATGTTGGGGCTCGCGTAGCGAATCGCATTGTTGGTGCGCAGCGAGTTCGCGGTATTGTCGAAGTCACCCGGATGCTGGAAAACCTCGCTCGCCAGATAGCCCTGAATCGTGACCGCTTGCGCATAGTTGACGACCGAATCGTACTGCCGCCCCAGCGTGAGGTCACCGAAGCGCTGGTTGCTCAGGCCGACGGCGGCCTGGCGGCCGAACTGGAGCCCCCCTTGCCCTGCGGCGCCCGAATTCAGGTTGACGCCGGATTCGAGCGTGAAGATCGCCCGCGTGCCGCCCCCCAGGTCCTCGGCGCCCTTCATGCCCCAGCGGCTGCCGTACATGCCGTTGAGCGAGTCAAGGTACCATTTTTGCGCGCCTTTCGACGGCCCGGTAGCGACGTTGCTGTTGAACATGATACCTTCGTCCAGCACACCGTACAGCGTAAGGCTGCTTTGTGCCCATGCCGATGCACCGTACAGGCAAAGCGGGGCCAATGCGAGAAGCTTCTTTTTCATTTGTAGTTCTCCAATCCTGAATAATTTGTATGTATATCTAATTATTTGAATGCGGATTCACTATGAAACCGACTCGTGACCTTGCTAGTGCATGGGCACGCTTTGCTTGGCCTGCGTCTGCGTGACGGGTGCGCCGCGCCCGATCATGAGGAACAGCGCGCACGCGGACACCAGCGCTGGCGCGGCAAGCAGGCTGAACACCGATCCGATCTGCCAGCCAAAGCCCATCAGCGCCGCGCCAGCCAGTGCACCGGCCACGCCCCCCATGCGCCCTACGCCGAGCATCCAGGCAACGCCCGTCGCCCGACCGTGTGTCGGATAAAACGCGGCGGCCAGTGCGGACATCGACGTGACTGCGCTCGTGACCAATGTGCCGGTCAGGAAGATGAGTGTGCCGAGCCACAACTGATGACCCACGCCGCGTCCCACCAGCAGGACCATGATTGCGGCGCATACATACGTGGCCGAGATCACGCGATTGGCATTGAGGCGGTCCATGAACCAGCCGACACACAGGTTGCCCAGCACGCCGCCAAGCGGGAAAAGCGATGTCATCAGGGCCGCGCGGGCACCGGAGAATCCTGTGTCGCGAAACAGCGTGGGCAGCCAGTTGGTGAGCAGGTAATAGATCAGCAGGCCCATGAAGTACGCGAGCCACAACATCAGCGTTCCGAATCGGTACTGTCGCGAGAGGACGACGCGAATTGCCGATTCGCGCTTCGTGCTCACGCCGCCCTCCGGGGCGACGAAGCGACAGCCTTCGAACGTCGTGCCGGGCGCAATACGACCGAGGATGCGTGCGATTTTCGCGTCGGCACGTTGACGTACCGCCATGAACTGAACGGACTCCGGCAAGAGCAGGATGAGCAGAACCGTCAGCACGATCGGCCCGATACCGCCCGCGACCAGCACGCTTTGCCAGCCAAAATGCGGAATCAGCCATGCAGATGCAAATCCTCCGAGCGCGAGGCCGGTGGAAAAGCCGCAAAACATCGTATTGACGACGACCGCACGCACGCGTGCCGGCGCATATTCGGACATCAGCGTGACGGCGTTCGGCATGGCAGCGCCGAGGCCCAGACCCGTGCAGAAGCGCAGCACGGTCAGCGACTCGACCGTGCCGGCGAATGCCGCCGCAAGACTCCACAGCCCAAAGAACGCCACGGAAAGCACCAGTACGGCCTTGCGTCCGAGCCGGTCCGCGAGTGGGCCGGCCAGCACCGCACCGATGCCGAGCCCGACCAGCGCCGCGCTCATCACCGGACCCAGCGCGACGCGCGCAATGCCCCACTGTTGCACGAGCGACGGCGCGATGAAACCGATGGCTGCCGTGTCGTAGCCGTCGGCGGCCACAACGAGAAAGCACAGCACGAGAATGACCCACTGAAATGGGGAGAACCGTTGGCCGTCAATGAAGGCCTGGGTATCGACGACACGTTCGAAGGTCTTCATTGCAGCCCTCCAGCAACGTGACAGACGAGCGGGGGCAACGCGCCGGCGGGGCCGGCGCGATCGAGCGTTTCCATTGCGATGTCTCCAGAGATTAATGTCGTTCTATTGCGGCGCCATACCCACGGACGCGGGACGGCCGGTATTGGCAACGGCGCGCCGCAGCGCCGTTGCGTGAGAGATTCGTTTCAGCGACCGCGCAGCGTGTGCACGACTCGCGCCACCGACGACGCGCGCTGCCCCGCCTGGATGGCCCGTCAGTCTCAGCCAGTTTGCACTGCGCCTTCCCCGTTCATTAGTTATCCGAATTTCTTCAATGAAAGGCATACGCCGAAACGTGTCCTGCATCTCGAACAGAAAATCTTCATCGATTCCGCTTGCCTGAAGTATAGGCAGACGGCGTCGGCAGATCATGGACAAAACTGTGGAAAAACAGGACAATCTGCACATGTTGGGGAAGGCGACATGAGGAAAATCCCTAGTTACGAGTTGTATGGAGAAGCGTCTGCCGCGCGCCCGCCGTGGCACGATGCGTTCAATTTCGAGTGGATTCCGGAGCGCAGCCGACCGAACGACTGGAATATTCCGGCGCACCGTCACGACGCGCTGCTGCAGTTTCTCTACATCCGCAGCGGCCAGGGTCACGTCGTCATCGAGAGCGAAAAAACACCGTTTAATCCAGCCTGCCTCGTGATCCTGCCTGCGCAGGTGGTGCACGGTTTCTCGTTTTCGCCGGAGATCGACGGCCTGGTTGTCACGGCGGCTCAGCGCGCGCTCGAGTCCATCGCAAAGTCCGTTTCCTCAACGCTCGTTGCGGTTCTCCAGCGCCCCGCCGTGATTCCGGTGAGCGGTCCGGCAGCCAGCGACGAAACGCTGATGCCGCTCTTTCATATGCTCGAGAACGAATTTCGCCGTGGCGCGGCCGGTTATACGGCTGCGGGCATGTCACTGCTAATGGCACTTTTCGTACAGGCGGCGCGGCTCGTCGACCACGCCAACGTGCCGGTGGCCGCGCTCGCCGCGCGGCGCAGCCAGCAAATCAGACGCTTCCGCGAGCTGATTGCCCAGCATTTCCGTGAGCATCGTCCGGTCGAGTTCTATGCAGACGCGCTCGATGTCACCCCACCGCAACTCGGGCGCATCTGCCGCGAAGAGCTCGGTTCGTCACCCACCGCGCTGATCAACGACCATCTGATTCGCGAAGCGCAGCGCGATCTGGTCTATTCGGGCATGACCGTCAAGCAGATCGCGCACAGCCTGGGATTCGAGGACAGCGCTTATTTCAGCCGCTACTTTCGCAAACAGACAGGCGCGACGCCGCGCGAATTCCAGACCTCTGCTCATCGCGATCTGGCATTGGGTACGTCGTAACGCGATACGCGGAAAGAACCGAAACAAGCGTGTGATAGCGGCGTGCTGGCTTACCCTGCGACGCTACCCAGCGCGGCGGCACGAATGAGCCGTGTCTCCTGTGCCGTGATCAGATGGCCCGATGCCTTGAGATAGGCCGGGAAATCCGGATGCGTATCGCGTGCGAGACACCGTCGTTCGTAGTCCGCCAGATCGTCATACCCCCACAGGTGGGTGAACTGGTTCTGCTGCCCCACCAGACTGGTCCAGAAGCCGAGCGGGTGCCCAAGCGTCTCGAGCAGGATCGGCATGGCGAGCCGGTCAAATACCTCGATAAACTCGGGCATCTTGCGCAGCGCGATGGTGTAGACCCGCAAGTCCACGAGAGGCTTTGCCAGATACAGGGAATGGCGGCTCATGCGTGCACCTTCTCTTTGCCGGTCGTGGCCTTGTTGGCGATGGCGTTACCGGTGACATAGCCGAACGTCATGTTGGGACCATGGGTGATACCGGCGCCCGGATAGTTGCCGCCCATCACGCTGCGCCGGTCGTTGCCGACGGCGTAGAGGCCCTCGATCTCACTGCTATCCGCGCGCAGCACCTCGCCCGTGACGGCGGTCCTGAGGCCGTCGAACGTGCCCAGATCGCCCATCACCACCTTCACGGCATAGAACGGGCCAGTCGAAATCGGCGCAACGCATGGATTGGGCTTGTTCTCCGGATCGGCGAGATAACGGTTGAACGATGTGCTGCCGCGATGGAACGCCGGGTCTTCGCCGCGCACGGCATCGACATTGTAGGCACGGACCGTCTTCTCGAGAGCATCAGCGGCAATTCCGCAATTGCGCGCCAGCTCGCCGATCGTTTCGCCCTTGACGAGGTAGCCTTTGCGCAGCAGCGGTCCCACCGGCATCGGCGCCGGCTTGGCATATCCCAGGCCATACTTGCCCAGCGCGACCTTATCGCAGATCAGCCACATCGCCGTCTCCCGCTCACCTTCGCAGGCACGGATCAGCGCCGAGCCCACGTCGTGGTAGGAGTTCGATTCATTGGTGAAGCGCTGACCGCTGCGCAACACGCCGATCACGCCGGGCTTGTAGCGGTCGAGCAGATGCGGGAACACACCCGTGCGGCCCTTGCCAAAAGGCACCCTGGAGACAGGCATCCAGGCCGACGCATCGGGGAAGCCGAGCTGTACGGCGCCCCCCACCTTTTCCGCCATGGTCAGCCCGTCGCCCGTATTGCCGACGGGCGTAGGCGAGAGATGCTCCCCCCCGCGCTTCACATGCGGATAGGCCTGAGCAATGCGCTTGAGGTCGTGTGGAAAGCCGCCGCAAGCCAGCACGACGCCGTGCTGGGCGGTGATGCGAAGGTCGCCGTCCGGTGCGCTCGCGAGCACACCGACCACCTTGCCTTGGTGGCTCAACAGTTCCTTGACGGGCGTCGAAGTGTGGATCGGAAGGCCGATCGCCAGCGCCGACTTCGCGAGCCTGGCAGCAAGCGCGTTGCCGCTCGTTACGTTGATGCCCCGGCGGTATAGCGCCAGCTCCTTGATGTGCGTAGCCAGACGCCGCGCCACATAGAGGAACGAAACAATCGACTTGGTCGCGCTGAAGAAATGCTTGAGGTCCGCGTTCGAGGAATTGAACATCATTCCCATAAAGGTAATCGTCTCGAGCGGCGGCTTGAGGCGTTGCATGTCCTTGCCCAGCCCGCGAATATCATAGGGCGCGGCGAGAATCGAGCGGCCTATGTCGACGCCGCCGGGCGCATCCGGGTGATAGTCCGGATAGAGCGTAGGCACGAACTTCACCTCAGTCTCTCGCTCGAAGAATTCGACCATCTTCGGCCCGTTCTCGATAAAGCACTGGACCGCTGCAGCATCGTAGTTGCTGCCCGTCTCGTTCATCATGTATTCGCGCACACGCTCGACGGAGTCCGCCGGGTTCTGCTGTCTGCCATATTTGCTCAGCGGAATCCATAGGACCCCGCCCGACAGCGCGGTAGTACCACCGAACACGGGCTCCTTTTCGAGCACGATGACATCGAGGCCGCGCTTCTTTGCCGTGATCGCGGTGGCGAGGCCAGCGGCGCCCGATCCGACCACGACCAGATCGCAAGTGATCTCCCTGGACATCTCCAATCTCCTTTTCGTTATGGTGTGATGGCGCTCACGCGGCCGGGGTGGCGTTAAAGCCGGGGCGCGGAACCATGTCCATCAGCATGCAATCCAGACCGCCATCGACGAGCACCTCGGCGCCATTGACGTAGGCCGCCAGGTCAGAGGCGAGGAACATGGCCGGGCCGGCCAGGTCCTCCGGCTCGCCGATGCGGCGGCTCGCGGTTGCAGCGGCACGGCGAGCCTCGAAGCCGGGCTCCTCGTAGAACTTCGCGGAAAGCGCGGTGCGGATCATGCCGGGAAGCACGCAGTTGCTGCGCACGCCGCGCGGGCCCCACTCCGCCGCCAACTGCCGCGAGAGCAACAGCACACCCGCCTTGCTCGGGCTATAGGAACCGCTATTGGTCTGCGGATTGAGCGACGCGATCGAGGCAACGTGCACGATACTGCCCTTGCCCGCCGCCAGCATGTCGCGCCCGAATGCGCGGGCACACAGAAGATAGCCGGTGAGATTCACGGCGATAGCCTGGTTCCAGTCTGCGATCGAGACCGTCTCGAGCGATCCAGCGCGTAGCAGTCCTGCATTGTTGATGAGCACGCTCACCGAACCGAGCGCCGCGCGAACTTCCTCGGCGGCGATGGCAACCGAAGCCTCGTCCGACACGTCGCAGCCGAACGCCTGCGCCACGGCACCTGCCTCCCGCAGTTCAGCGGCGACCGCTTGCGCGCCGGCCAGATTGCGGTCCACCAGCGCCACATGCGCGCCAACACTGGCGAAGGCACGCGCGATACCGGCACCAATGCCACTACCCGCGCCCGTGATCACGCAGACCTTGCCGTCGAGGTTCAGACCGTAAGGGGCCGCGGCGGCTGCGCGATTTTCAATTTGCTGTGCCATCTAATGACTTTCCCTAAAATTTTCCGTGCAATGACGCTTCCTGAAATCCGTATCGCCATTGAACGCCTCAAGCGCCTGTGGAACAATGGACAGAGACGACATATAACAGGACATACCGTGCATCATGGCCCATGACCCACAGCGCCGCCGAACCGTTCTGCACTTCGCGCTCTACGGCGCGGAAGCCGGCCAATCCTGGGTCGACATGGTGCATTACGAGCGCATTCCCCTGCGTGCCGGCCGTTTCGACTTCGAGATCAAGCCGCACGTCCACGACGCACTGATCCAGGTGCTCTACGTCACCCGTGGGGGCGGCGAAACCTTTATCGACGGCAGAACGTGGGCGGTCGCTGCGCCATGCCTGATCGTCGTGCCGGCGCACTCGGTTCACGGCTTTCACTTCCGCAACGATATCGACGGTCACGTCATCACCGCCGCGCAGCCTGCACTGGAATCGCTGGCGATGACGGCCGCGCCCGAGCTGCTGGAATTCATGCGCACGCCAACGGTGCTCTCGGTCGATCCCGACCTCGAGCGCGGCACGCCGCTGGACACGCTTTTTCAGTCGATCGGACACGAAGCGGAGAGCCACGAGCGCTGGCAGTTCACCGCGGGCGCGGCTCTCGCGATCGCCCTCTTCGTCAAGATCGGGCGCCTCAGCGAGAGCGCCCGGCTTTCCGCCAGCTCCGAGCAGCGGACCATGGCGGCGCGGATCGAGCGGTTCCGCGCCCTGCTCGACCGCCATTGCCGTGCGAGGCGGCCAGTCGCCAGCTACGCCGACGAGATGGGCGTGAGCACCGGCCAGCTCTCCCGCATCTGCCGCGCCACCTTCGGGGTCTCGGCAAGCGAGGCAATCGACGCGCGCTCGATCCACGAAGCCAAGCGGCTGCTCGGCTATTCGAACCTTAGCGTGAAGCAGATCGCCAGCGAATTGGGTTTTCAGGACGAAGCCTATTTCGGTCGCTTCTTCCGCAAGCAGACGGGACTGCGCCCAACCGAGTACCGCGCTGCGGCCCACGATCGATCCTCACCGGCTGAAAAGGGGGAAGCGGACTGACTGGTCCGTCCTCTATCCGGTTTAGGCCGACAATCCGCCCAGCTTGACGAACAGGTGCTCCGGCCCGGAATTGGTCAGATTGTTACCTCGCACATACTGGATCGGCCTTGCTGGATCGAGCGAAATAGCGCCAATCTTGCGGGCCAGAGCCTTCGTCGCGATGAGCGTCTCCAGCCTGGCGAGCGGCGCGCCAAGGCATTTGTGCATGCCGTTGCCGAAACCCAGGTGGCCGCTGGAATCGCGGTCGATGTCGAACGTTTCGCCCTCGGGGAATTTGCGGCTGTCGCGATTCGCAGCCGACAGCAGCAGTCGCACCACGGCGCCTTTGGGCAGATCGACGCCCGCGACAGTGGTCGCCTCGGTAGTGATGCGACTTACGCGCTGGACGGTACCGCGATAACGCGCCACCTCCTCGACGAAACGATCAGCGTCGGCGGGGTTCTCGCGGATACGTCCGAGCAGATGCGGCTGTTCGGCAAGCATGCGGAATGCGTTGGCGACAAGGATGGTCGTCGTGTCGTGCCCGGCGATGAAGACGAAGGCGCACAGCTCCTTCGCTTCCTTTTCCGAAAGCAGACCGTCCTTCCACATGCGCGCGATATGTCCGCCGATCGACTGGCTGTCGGTGAGAGCGAGTCGCTCCAGCGCTTGCTTCAGGTAGGCGAAGAAAGCCTGCGCGCTCTGCTCGTCGGTGCCGGTCCCCGGCGCATTGCGGGCGAGGCGGCCGAAGTAGCTGAAGGTCTCGTCCGACCAGAACTTCATCTTCTCCTCATCCTCGTTTGGCACGTCGATCATCGTGGAGATGGTCGAGATGCTGAGCGGAATGGCGAAATCATCGACGACGTCGCCGCTGCCTTTGGCGATCATCGCGTCGAGCAACTGCTCCGCCTTTTGGGCGATCTGCTCGATAAAAGGGTCGAGCGCCAGCGGCAGGAAGGACGGCTGGACAACCTTGCGCAAGCGGGAATGGTCGGGCGCATCGAACAGGGTCAGGAACGTCAGCGGCGGCGGGCTGACGACCTCGGAGGAAAACAGCTTCGGGTTGCGGATGGCCTGGTAGACGTCGTCATAACGCGAGAGGAACCACACGTCCGAGGTCGCCGACTGGCAACGCAGCACCGGCGCATGCTCGCGCATCCAGCGGTAGTGCTCGTAAGGGTCGCCTTGCGAGCCGTCGTCGACCACCTTGAATGGCTCGAGCCCCTCTGGCCATTCCAGTTCGTGCGAATAGGCCGGAAGCGTTTTGGCCGTGAACGGGCAGACCTGCGGCGCACTCTGCGGCACAGTGATCGGAGGTGCGGGGGGCGCAGCGACCTTGGGTGCCGTCTTGTCCAGCGCCCTACGCTCCAGCGCACGGCTCATCGTGGCCTTGGAATGGAGCGCATGCAGCGCAATCACGTCTCGTGCCCTGTTCAGGTCCCCCAGTTCGAAGGCACCGACAATGTCCCGGTGCTGCTGGACGATATCGCCGACGATCTCGATCTGGTCGGTCAGCGCGCGAGCGATGAAGTCCTGCACGGCCAGTTGCCGGTAGAGCGCGATCAGTTGGGCGTTTCCGGAGGCTTCGATCGTGAACAGGTGGAACGCGTGGTTGGCCTCGATGTAGCGCGCCACGTCGGTAAAGCGCCGCCCGGACACGAAGGGCGCCGTCGCCTCGGCGAGCTGGCGGAAGCGGATTAACTGCTCGCTCGACAGCCGGCCCATGGTCAGCTGGGCTGCCCCCAGTTCGAGTGCCATGCGCAGGTCGAAGGCTTCATCGACATCGACAGGCGCGATGCGCTCCTCGCCGGTCTGCACCACCAGGCCGGTGCCGGCGAATTTCTCGTAATAGAAGTTGCGTGGCGAGAGCCCTTCGGTCGAGAGGTAGCTGCGCACCGCATCGACCATCGGCGGCGGGCCACAGAGGTAGACATCCGCGTCGCCGTCGTTGAGCTGGGAAGGGACGATGTGATGCGTGACATAGCCCTTGTGGGGGTGAGCACTGTCGGGGCTGGCGACGGTGCAGGCATAGGTGAAGTTCGGTAGGCGCTGCGCATAGGCTTCGAGCCGCCCGACGCCAACCAGATCCTCATCGGTGTTCACGCCCAGGATCATGTGGATCGGGTACGGGCTGCCGCCGTCCTCGACGATCTTGTCGAGCATCGAGAGGAACGGCGCGAGGCCCGTGCCACCCGCCAGAAACAGCACCGGGCGCTCGATGGGGCGCAGGTAGAAGCTTCCCATCGGGCCGCGAAACTCGATTTCGTCCCCGGCCTTGGCGGTTTCGCACAGCCAGGTCGACATCGCCCCGTGACGCACATTGCGCACAAGGAAGGACAAGTGTGATTCGGACGGCCCCGAACTGAAGGAGTAGGACCGCGTTTGATCAGTTCCGGGCACCCGGATGTTGACGTACTGGCCAGGCAGGAAGCTGAAGTCCGGGCGGTTCTCCAGTGCGACCGAGAAGGCAATCGTGCTGTCCGACGCGCGCTGGCAGGCGACGATCCGCCCCCTGTGGGAGGCCGAGCCGGTGCCGGAAACATCGGAGTTCGTGGCGATCTGGATCACGCAGTCGGAACGCGGACTCATCTGGCAGGTGAGAACCTTGCGCTCGCTCGCCTCCTCCGGGCTAAGCGCTTCTTCCACGCAGTCGCCCAGCACGTACTCGCCGGACTCGCAGACCGCCTTGCAGGTGCCGCACACACCATCACGGCAATCGAGCGGAATATTGATTTTGGCGCGAATGGCGGCATCGGTGATGCACTCTGGCTCCTCGCACTCGATGAAGCGGGTCACGCCGTCCTCGAAACGGAGTGTGATCTGATGGGCCATGGCGGTGTCTCCTCTAGAGCCGCCCGAACCTGGCGCTCCGCTGGCAGGCTGTTCGGACGGGGGGGCGCGCGGTATTCGTACTTCTCGCAAGCGCCCGGTGGGTTTAATGCCGCCAATTTAGAGCCTGAGCCACGCTCCCCTCAATGGACAGAGACGTCGTTCACCCGGACAAAACGTGCATTGTGATGAAGGCCTGAAAACTATGGAAAATAGGGTTCTGGTGCAAATAGGTAAGCGGGCTGAGAAATTTCATATAGAAAGATAACTTATCGATCGACAGGACCGCATTCCATGCGGCGGGCGCAGCAGCATCCTTGAGGCCGAGCTTCGCGAGATCGAACTGGCCCTTGCGAATGCGATGCGTCAACTCGATACCTGAAATCGTGGTCGCGGCGCTCCTGAACCGTTTGAAACCGAGCATCACGTTCGCCCTGGATTTGATGCGACGATGGTCCTGTTCGATCAAGTTATTCAGATATTTTGAGGACCGGACCTTCGTGTCTTCAGGCAGCAGCCCATCGGCCTTCATCTCGCGCACCGCACGGTGCGAGGCAGCATAGCCATCGAGCGTGATGGTTTCCGGCGACTGGCCCTGATGCCTGATGGCCTTGCTCAAAAAGGCTTTGGCCGAGGCCACGTCGCGCTTCGCCCTGAGCATGAAGTCCACTGTCTGGCCAGCCCGATCCACCGCTCGGTACAGGTAGACCCATCTGCCGCGAATCTTCAGGTAGGTCTCGTCGACACGCCACGAGCGACCCGCAGGGGTAGCAAAGCGGTTCCAGCGTTTGACGAACTCGGGCGTATAGCGCCTTACCCAGCGCAGGATCGTCGTGTGAGCCAGCGACAAACCCCGTTCGGCCATCATTTCGACAAGATCGCGCAGACTGAGCTTGTAGCGCAGGTACCAACGAACACACAGAATGATGATCTCCCGATCAAAATGGCGTCCACCGAACAACTCGTCCAGACTTTTCAGCTTGCTCATCGTAGGTCATCGGTTCGTTTTGCTCCGGCAACTCTAACCTATTCGCGGACCCTATTTGCACCAGAACCAATGCGCTGACGGTGCAGTATGACCGCGTGCTGTACCTGCTGGACGATACGGCACAGAACCGCAGCCTCGTGCACGAGTATGTCGAGGTGGTCGAGTATCCCGATGGCGTTGTCGAGGTACAGGCCAATGGCGTGGCGCTGCCGTACCGGCAATATGACCGCATCACGCGGATTGACCAGGGGGCCGAGGTGGAGAACAAGCGCCTTGCAGCCGTGCTGGAAGTCGCTCGCCGCGTGCAGGCCATTCGCGATGACCGCCGTGCATCCGGCTCACCGTCGCGTACGCACTGTGGTGAGGAAGTTCGCGCGAAGAAGGCGTTGAACGGGTTGAAGAAACAGCGCGCAATCGAGGTTGGTGACATCAATGAAGCCATTCTCGAAGTCAGCGCAAAAGCCATGGGGGGACGGGGGCGGCTGCGCCGCCCCAACCCCAAACCCTAAACAAGGACAAGGCAAAGCCCCGTCACCCCGACATTTCTAATTAGCTGGCACCACGACGTTTGAACTTAGCGGGGACATTATATAGGCATCCTAAGCTTTAGCCGAGCGTTCCACTCCGATCCGGTGAGGTCCGGTTGTATGCCACCCCGCGTGTAGCTGGCTCCGTACATCGCCGCAGTCCGACATATTGAATGGTCCGGCTTCTCGATCAGCAAAACGTTTCAGTTTGCAGACGGTGCGAAGTCGTGCGAGATAAAATGCAGGCTATGGTGCCTCAAGGTCGGAGTCCACCGCAGGCGTAGCGCACTGCCGAGGTTACGGGTCACCGTTTCTCAGACCCCGCCATGCCGCGGGGATTTCACGGCAAGATCCAGCGGCCGTTTTTCTAGCAGGGAGAACGAGTCGATGTTATCGAGATGCATGGGTTGGCTGGCATGCCTGTGTGGTCAACACAATTGGAAACCGCACAGTTCCTACCATTTCATCCTGAACGACACCGGAACCCGTGTCTACGAGTGCTCGCGGTGTGGGAGGATTCGCGAGTCAGGTTGACGGTTAGTTGCATCGCTGTTTTCTTGCTGGTGGTGCTTTCGTTCGCACGCATCGCATTCGGGGCGGTGGCATGCCTCAAAAAATGACCGGACACGAAAAGAATTAAACAGACTCTATATTGCATGCATTTCTGGCATCCTGTGCTTCGTCCAATCAATTCTGGGATGACGGAAATGGGAGACCTTCCAGGACGCACAGCCCCTCGCAGGGGCCCATACGGATGGCCTGTCACGCTCGAGACGTTGCGCAACGAATGGCTGCCACTCATAAAAAGAGGAGCGGTTGAGCGATCCGCGCGGCACGCACATGCAGGGACAACCGGGATTGTCTTGCGCCCGATGGTGCTGGCACTGGCCGCGAGAATGAACGAAATTCTTCATGATGTTTCGCTCCTGTCTGTCACAGCAGACAGGTGGGCCGGGCGCACCGACATTGATCTGCATTACCTGTCTCAAGGCATTGCAGATCTGTGTAATCCAGCTTCGTATTATGGGCCTAACGTAGAGGGGATTATTGAGGGCTTCGAGAGGCGCAACAGTTTTGTCCGCGTCTTCGATTTGTGGACCGGCCACCTTGCCTGCGACACGTTTCTTGAGGGCGCACGTGCGGCAGTATGGCTTAATGCGATTGCTGAGCACGTCGCAAGTAATGAAAGACGACAGCCCAATGCGGAGAAGCGCTAGCGTTACTTCGAATTCGCGTGCTTGCCCCGGTTACGAAAAACATGTCGCCCGCATGGGAACCTAGATCCGCCCCATGTTGACTTCACGGATGCCCTTCGCGTCGCGCAGCGCGATTGCCGCCACGTTCAGGTCCTGTCGCAGTTGTTTGGCATTGCGCATGCCGGGAAGCCGCCAGTGCGGATTGTTCGAGTCGCTGGTGAGCACAATCACGGTTACGATGCCGAACGGCCGCTGCCACCACGGGTGCAGCGAGGTCACGTCCTGCACGCGGAACAGCTCCAGGCTCTCCACTCGCTTGTTGAGGATGCCCTGTCTGCAGGTGATGCGCGCCGTATCGATCGTGATGTGCGTAAAAGCGGTCTTCAGGTACGCGATGGCAGCGCCACCAGCGATCACAAGCAACAGGGCCGCGGGCACATACCACGGCACCGCCACGCGTGCGATCGCGTACTGGTACCCCACGATCACGATAACCACCGCGGCGAGGCTCTTGGTGAAGGTCGCCAGGTTCACAATCTGCGACGGCGTGCCGCTGAAAATCACATCAGGCTCGTGACGGACAACGGGCACGTCGTTCAGGCGTACGGGCTGCTTCATTCCTGCTTTCTCCAGTTGGATCACTTTATCGTTCAGGCTCCGGCTCGCTGTCGGGTGAATCCGGCCCGGCGGGCGGCATCGTATCCGGGTCTGGTGTGGCGGGCCGTTCAACGCTGTCCGGCGGCGGGTGGCGCACGGCGTCGCGCAGCTGCTCGCGTTCCCACGCGTCACGCTCACGCTGTGCCGCGCGTCGCTCCTGCGCTTCGGCGTCGAGCTCAGCAAGACGGATCTGGCGCATGCGCTCGGTTTCCGGCTGCTCGAACACGACGTGCATGCGCAGGTCGGCCGCCACGCGCGCCGCGGCCGCCTGGAACTCTTCGGGCCCGGACAGGGACAGCGTGGCCCCGAACTTCTGCTGGGCAAAGCGTAGCGCGATCTCGATTGCGTCGCGCTCGCTGTCCCACAGTCGCAGCGAGCGGCCCTCGTCAACGAGCAGCGCCGCACCGTCTTTCCGGTAGTCCACGTCACCGTTCGCTTGCACCTCGTATGTGATCGATGGGCCGCGCCAAAGGATTTTGTTGGGCGGCTGGTTGGCGCCGCGTACGCCATCCCGCGGCGCGCCGAGCGCGAGCGAACGCTCCTCCTCGGCGCGCTGTGACTGAAGGCGGTGCTGCATGCGCCGCAGCTCGCGCAGCGCCCGTTCGTCTCCGGCCTGCGCACGCTCCTGCAGGAAGCCCTGGTACTGTTCGCCGATCGGCCGCCGCGCTGCGCCCTTGAGCGCCGCCCGCTCGCGGCGGATGCGCTCGCGCAGTGCCGCCTCCGCCTCGAGGCGCGTCACACGCGCTGCCGACAGTTGCTCGCGGCGTTCGCCCGAAGACAGGTCAAGGCGATCGGCGAACGCGCTGCGGGCCTCGTAAAACGTGCTTTTGATAGCGCCCCGACGTGCCTTTTCCTGTTGCGTCTGCTCATCCCACGCCCGGCGCAGGCCTTCGCGGTACGCCGACCGCCATTGCAGGAATTCGCCCCACAGGTCGCGCTCGGGTGTGCGGCGCGGTGCATGTTCGGGGCTGAGCCCCGTCTGCGCGCGATACGTCTCGCGCAATAGCTGCGCTGCGTCTTCCCATGAGAGCGCCATCTCCTTCGTCAGAAAGTCCGATACGTTAAGGTTGCGGGAACCGGCCCGGATGCGGTCGCCACCATCTGCGCCCTTGCCAATGGTGTACTTTTCAACGATCAGTCCGTGCGAGTGCGCCAGCGCGGCGAGCAGCCGGGCCGCATCGAGCTCGATGCGGATCTGCGCAAACTCCTCGCGTTCGCGCGCGCGGCGCATGGTGCGCTGCTGCACCAGGTCCCGCGCAAGCTGGTCTCGCAGGGTATCGGCGGCGCGGCCAGTAGAAGCGCGGGCCCGGGCATTGAAAGGCTCCGCGGCGACATCGCCGCCCGCAGGCATGGTTTCGTCGAACGGCAGAGAACGGATCACATCGAGCGACTGGACGTCCGTGAGACTGCGAACCTCATCGCGCGGACCAAAGCCCGGCGGCAGCCGCCCGCCACCGAAGGCGGGATTATTCAGGCCGAACGCCTCGCGCGGCCACTGCGGATCATCAAACGGTCCGCCGGCGCGCATGAACTTGTCGGCAGCCGTCGCAGCGAGCCGGGCTCGCGCAGCGTCATCGCCCCTGTCCCACGCCGCGTACATGCGCGCCGCAATCGCATCGAGCAGGGGCGTACTGCCGGCGGGCGCATCTGGCCACGGACTACCCCTGTACCACATCGGGTAGTCGTGGCCAGCATCAAAATCGCGGTCTGCACCCGTGCGCGATCGCGCATTCAGGCCGGGCTCCTCTCTTCCCGTTCGGCCGCGATCGCCAGTCCATCGCAATGCGTCAATTCGGTCGGCTTGCTGGTTTCCCAGCTCCAGTAATGCATCAGTCGGCAGAAGCATTTGACGTCGTGCGGCGTCGCCATCCAGACCGCCGCCGGACACACCTCGCACACGGTGTGGGGATTCGGCCGGTACGCGGGGTCGATCGAAGCGAGAGTCAAAGTCGTGATCCGCTCCGCGTCGCCACCGCCCTGGGGTCTCGTGCTGCGCGAGTTCGTGCCGTTGCCACTGCCGCTCCTCTTCCGGCCCGAGCCGCCAGGGCTGTCGCTCATGCCATGAATCTCGCCAGTCTTGGGATCCACGTCCTCCATCGTCTCGTCGTGAGTGCTCATGAAAACCTCCTGCTGCGTGATAGAACCGCCGCTCGCGGTGTTCGAGAATGCGCCGCTGGTCCTCGGGCGACGCGGCCTGATACGTCTTGTAGAAGCTGCTGCCACTGTTGAGATACTTGATCTCTCGGGCGCGGCTGTCTTGCCACGCCGCGAGCGCGTCGAGATACGCCTGGGGCGTGGCACGCGGCACGCCCGGTTCGATATAGTCGGCGTGGACGTTGTGCTGCAGCGCCTCGCGCTTGGCTGTCGCATCAAGCTCAATGAATTCGCGCGAGAACACGAATTCCTTCAGGTTCACGCCCTTGTCGGTGCCGGGTGGCTTGACGTTCTCGTAGGCGTCGTCGCGCCCGGCATTGCGCGTGCGGGTCTCACCGAACCCGGCGAGCAGCGTCTGGAAGTCCTCGTAACGCGTGACGTTCGCCGCAACCATCGCTTCGAGAATCTGGGCTTTGAGCTCCCGGTTCATCGGCTGGAAAATGTCGCCCTTGTACCGGCTGATCATCTCCGACGCGTCCGTGAACTGCGTCCGGCGGTGGTCCTTCGGACTCGCCAGTCCGTACTTCGCGTTGATATGCTCCTGGAACGCGTCGATGAAGCGGCTGTTCCGGTCGACCTTGCCGAACGGCTCAAGCCTTTTCCCGGTCAACAGGTTTGTCTCCGGAATTACCACGTGTACATGCACCTTGCGCTCGACGAGCTCACCGCTGCGACGGTCCGCATAACTCTTGATGCGCGGCACATGTGCTTCCGCATAGAAGGCATATTCGTCACGCCGGTATGCGGAAAACGCGAACGCCTCGAACTCGCGCACGATCTCCTGGAGAACGGTACGTGACACCTCGTCTTCCTTGAACGACAAGGTGACCGTGAGATAGCGCTCGGCATCCGTATCCATCGATTCGATGACGGCGTGGGTCAGGTCAAGATCGCCAGCGAGAATCACACGTTCGTCCATCTCGTCGCGCTCGAACTCGCGGTCCTGTTTCTGGCCTTTTTCCAGATATTCCTTGATGCCGCCGTGATGACCTCGGACCCGGATAAGCATCGCTCACCCCCCCTGCAGCGCGAGCCACTGCTCCGCTCGCTCGATCCGGTGTATGAGGGTGCTAGGGATGATGGTCGGCAGCAACGCGGCGACGGCTTCCACCGAACACCTCGCCTCGGCACAGTCCGCCGGTGTCATACGGCGCTCGTCATCAAGCCCGGGACTTACATGCATCTTCGTCTCGAGCTGCACGACGGCCATTACCGCTGCCTGCATCTGGTCTGTCTTCATCAGCCGCTCAGTCCACTTTTCCCAGTGTGCTGTTCAGGTAACGCGCAATCATCTGCAGTTGCGTGAGCAACTGTTCGTAGGTCGCCTCCGAGAGCTTGCCGCGCACGTGCTCGGCATTCGCCCGGTGCGCGATCTGGTTCAGGTTATTGGAGGTTTTGCTGAAGATGTAGAGCAGGCGCTTGCGGTCAGCGCTCGACACCGGCCGCGCGATCACCTGCGTACGGTTCGTCAGCACCGCCTGCCGGAAAAACTCGGATTGCGTGAGGCCCGAGGCCGCCACCTTCGCGAGATACGCTTCGCGATCGGCCTCAGAAAGCCTGAACGCGATGGGCTTGCCAAGGCCTGCGCCGTCGTGGCTTTTCTTGCGTGGCATGCCCTACAGCCCCGCCGGGTGCGACCAGTTCGAGGCCTGCCCGGGCAGTGTGAATCGCGCTTCGTCACGGTCGATCGGGTGGGCGCGGAACTCGTATTCCGGCCATCGCACCTCGCATGCGCGCAGGGCGCGCATGGCCTGGTCGCCGGTCATCGGCCGCGTGTAGCCTGCCCAGGGCAGGTAACGCGGCTCGCTGTTGCGCTCGTCGGCTCGCGGCCGCACCACAAGCTGGATTACCCATTCGCTGTCCGGAATCATCGGCTCGCCTCCGTATTCATATTGCATACCAGGCAGTGCTTAGAGTTGGCGGCAAAGGTCGCCAGCGCGATGGGACTCGGGCAGTGGCCCGAGTCGGGGTTTCAAAGGGGCTCGCCCCTTTGGCACGGGATATTTTAGGCAACGCGTAGCGTTGCGTAAACATATCCGTCGTGCCTCGCCACACGATCGCGATTCCTCGCTACGTCTCAAGTATCACACAAATACCCCTCAATCAGGACACCTCACCCCATCTTTATCCCATATGCATGACATGCTATCCCGCCTTCATGGCATCATTACCCCACGCCCAAGGCCTCCGCCCTCCATGCCCAACATCGACACCCAGCGCGCCGTCGCGCTCCTGGCCCCCGAACACGACACCCACGCCAGGCGCTCCGAATCCGTCCGCCTCGCCGAACTCATTGAGCATATCGAAGCTGCCTTCGCGCGCGGCATATCCCGCAAGGACGTGCTCGCCCGCCTTCACGAAAGCGGCTTCACGATGAGCATGCACACGTTCGACAAGGCGCTTTACCGCATCCGCAAACGCCGCAACACGCCGCGTCCGCGCCCCGCCGCCCCGAAGGCTTCCGACGACCCCGCTCCTTCCCCTGCCCCCACTCCACAGGCCGTCGAAACCGAAACCCTGGATGGCGGCCGGACGATAAAAACGGCCAAACAGTTGCGCCGCGAAAATCCGACCCTGCCCACTATCCAGATCAGCAAACTCTACGCGCAGCAATACGCCGATCCTGTGCTAACCGGGGACGAACTTGAGGCCTTGAAGCGCAAATACAATCCACCCCTGGTCAAGCGCTGAACCGTATCGCCCCGCCGCACTGCGCCGGGTCGGGTCCCTCCCCGCGCTACTGCGCGGGTCCCCACGGCCCTCGATACGGGCGCGCGGCGCGCGCGATAGCCAGCCGGTCGGGGGAGGTCCTGAATTCGCCAGCAGCAAAGAGGCTGTTCAGGCGAGCCGTTTTTTTCCGCCCCTACTTGTGTGGGCACACAATGGAAAAACCGCCCGGGCTTGCGCCCGGACGGCTCCATGTGATTGCCTGAAGTTCGATTATGCGTGTTCAAATTGCCACGGCGTCCTCCCCCTCTGCCTCGGCAGGTGCGTCGCTCGACTCGTCCTCATCCGGTCCGGCGTCGTCGCCATCCATGTCGTCATCGTCCTCGCGCCATCCGCACGTGACGCGCTCCGGAACCGCGCGGTTACGCAACACTTCCGGCAACCAGCCCGAATCCGTCATGCGCCGTTCTGCCACTGTGGCCGCGTCGCCCTTCTTCATGCCGCGCAGTTCGCCTGCCGCCTGCGGCGACACGCTCTCGCCGACCACGGCCACAATCCTGTCTTTCGGCACGTGGTCGAAATAGCCCGCTCGCGTGGGTTTCCAGTAGCGAGCGAGGTCCACAGCGAGCGTATTCGCAACCTCGTTGACCGGGTGCGGACGGTCCACCGCACTGATCCCGTCCACGGTGGCCGCGACGCAGAAGGCGAAGAGATTCGACATGACGTCCGTGTCCTGTTGCAGCAGCCAGGGCAGCAGTTCGTCTGCGCGCCTGGGCAACAGGTTCGCCCATTTCGAGCGCTCCGCCTCCATTTCCTTCCAGGCCAGGGCCTCGGCCATGTCGTCGGCACTGGACACCAGCGCATCGCGCGAAGTATGCACGTCGATCTTGACCGCGTGGTCGATATAAACCTCCCCGTAAAGGTCATCGAACACGACGGGAATCATGCGCTGCATCAGCACGGCCAGCGCCACACCGGGCTGCTGCGCAAGCTCGACCTGCACAGCGGCGGTGCGATGCGCGGTCAACCGCCTGCACAGCTTCTCGCCATGCAGGGGTCGCTCCTTCGGTGCGCGTGCCACGCCCGTCATCGCACCGCCCGGATGCGAGCCACCCGCCTCTGCAACCGCCGTCGCTTCCCGGCGCACCAGGCCGCGCTCGATGCACACCCGCCCTTCGCCATCCAGATAGACATAGGCGCCCGCCCGCTTCATGTCCTCGGCGTCGAACGTCTCGAACCGCTCGACGTACTGGTCAACTGCATGCCTCGCGGCGGTGGCCGCCGCCTCCAGCCGCTCCTGCCGCGCCTCGTCGGGTTCGCCGTCGTCGTCGTCGTCATAATACGCGTCGAGCTCGCCCTGCGCGGCGTCGCGCGTTGCGGTGAGTTCCGCAAGCTCCGTCTTTTCTTTTTTCGTGGGTTTGCGCGTAGTCGAACCGATGCGACCGTGACGCATGATTTCCATCGGTTCGTATCGCGTGCGGGTCTCGACGAATGACCAGCCTTCTGCGGCGACCGCCTGCGATAGCTCGATAAGCCGGTCCGATGCCAGGCGGTGCAACAGTTCGGCATCCTCGATATATCCGGCGTGCTCGTCAGCGCTGAACAGATCGCGGCGCACGCGACCGCCCGCCGCCTCGTAGGCATCGAGGCCCACGAACCGCGCGAGGGCATTCTCCCGCGCGTCGATTTCTTCACGCGTGATGGCCGCCCGCAGTTCGGCGGGACGGCGCTGCCAGCCGTTGACGGCTTCGTTCCAGATGCGCTCCTGTGTCGCGTGATCGTCGGCCAGCACGAGCGCCTTGGCCTGCTCGAAGTCAAGCCGGTCATCGCGCAGCAAGTCCAGCAGCGCGGGCGCAAGGTTTGCGATCTTCAGCGCGCGCCGCACGGCAACCTCCGGAATCTTGAACAGGGCCGCGATATGCGCAACGCTCCTACCCTCCTCCATCAGCAGCCGGAACGCCAGACACTCGTCCGCAATGTGCATGTCCTCACGCTCGCGGTTTTCGATCAGCGACGCGGCCAGGGCCTCACCTTCGCTCACGACCAGTATCGGTACCAGGTAGTCCTTCGTAATCCGCTCCTGCTCAAACAGCAAATCGAGCGCAGCGAGGCGGCGCTGGCCCGCGCACACGCCCAGACGAGGCAGCTTCGTACGGCCCTTGAGTTCATGGGCCACGAGATTCTGGATCAGCCCTATTTCGTGGATGGTTTCGGCCAGCGCCTCAATACCGCCGGGTGCTTTCTTGCGTACGTTCAGCGGCGAGGGCGCGAGGCGTGAATAGGCCACGTATTCGATACGCCCGCCGTTAAGGTCGGACTGGCTGTCGGCGAGGGTTACTGCAGGGATGCTGTCTTTCATCGGGTTTTCTCCGGTTAGCGACCAGAACAACTCCGGCCTCAATTTCAGTATAGGGCAATTTGCCCTATATTCAATAAATAACGCAAGACTTCCCGCAGAAAATATCAATCGTGGCACAATTCCAATTCAAAATTAAAATAATTAACCTCCTTGAATATAGGGCAAATGGCCCTATACTGAAATTGAGGCCGAAATGTTTCGGTCGCTAACCGGAGATATCCGATGACCAACGAAGTCCAGAACCGCATTACTTCCGCTGTCGTCCCCGACGAACTGAAACTGAATGTCCTGCCGCGCTATCTCGGCGATCATTACGTCGCGGGCGAATCACTCGTCTATGACTGGGCCGAACGCCTGTGCAGCGGTTACGACCATGGCTCGTGGAATTACTTCACGCTGTCCAACGGTGGCTTCTACATGGGCCCGGCCAACATGGGCCGTGTGCATGTGCGCTGGCATCTGAACGGCTACAACGACATGATGGGCGCGGATGCCTTCGGCATCACCGTGACCCTCTTCGCCCTGTGTCACCTCGCGGAAAAGACGCAGGACGACACCATCATCGACCGTTACCACCAGTTGCGTGAGTTCGCCGCGCAGCACGTGGAAGCCGCCAACATCCTGCGCGCCATCGACTAACCGACTGGCCCCGGCCTGCGGGCCGGGCCTGCTCCTTCATTGGGAAAAAGCATGAATACGCTTGCAAGCCGCTTTAGCAGTAACGCCGTTGTCCTGCGCGCCAATCACCCGCTGTCGAATGACGAAATCGCCGAGGTCGCGCCGTCCATCCTGGCGCAATCCGCACATGAAAGCCGCTCGGCGCGCTATAGCTATATTCCGACCGTTGATGTGCTCGATGCCCTGCGCAAGGAAGGTTTCCAGCCCTTCATGGTCTGCCAGACCCGTGTTCGCAATGAAGGCATGCGTGACTACACCAAGCATATGCTCCGCCTTCGGCACGCCGAACAGATCAACGGAGCAGAGGCCAATGAGGTCATCCTGCTGAACAGCCACAACGGGGCCAGCAGTTACCAGATGATCGCCGGAATGTTCCGCTGGGCATGCCAGAACGGCATCGTGTGCGGCAACGTTCTCAACGATATCCGCATCCCCCATAAGGGCGATGTGATCGGCGAGGTGATCGAGGGTGCGTTCAAGGTGCTTAAAAGCTTCGATGAAACGGCCCAGCAGCGCGAAGGCATGGCGGCGACGGTACTCGACGAGGACGAGCAGGTTGCCTCTGCCCGGGCGGCGCTCACGTTGCGCTATGACGAGGACAAGCCTGCGCCCGTCACGGAACGCCAGCTTCTCGCGCCGCGCCGGATGGAAGATCGTGCGCCCGATCTCTGGACCACCTTCAACCGTGTCCAGGAAAACATGATGCGCGGCGGCTTGCACGGTCGCAACGCGAGCGGTCGCGCCACCACGACGCGCGCCGTTACGGGTATCGACCAGAACATCCGTCTTAATCGCGCCCTGTGGGTGCTGGCCGACGAACTGCGCCGCCTGCGCGGCTAACCGGACCGCCCCGGCCTCACGGTCGGGGTATGTCCTTGACAGAGGAATCACATGGACCCACTCAATACCCGTCCTTCGTGGCTGGCCGCCCTGCTGCCGCTCCTGGCTGTCTGGCAGTACGGAGACCGGGGCACTGTTCGCGGCGAACTCTACCGCATGGCCCTGTCGGCGGATGCCGCTGCACAATCCGCCGACGCGCTCAGGCGCATTGCCACCATGCTCGATCGCGACGGCAACCCCACAGAGATGCACCGCGAGGAGTTGCGCGCCATCGTCCACGCCGCCCTGGCCGACTTCGAGCGCGTGCCCCCCTGTGCGCCCGCTGCGATGCTCATGGAACATCGGGGAAATCTACCCTAACGTTCGTTATCCTTACTATTTGTTTCGATGCCCGCGCGAAGCTCACGCGGGCCTGTGAGAGACCTATGATCAACACTTTGACCATTGCCGAAATCGAACAGGCCATTAACTTCTGGTGCGCCCGGGAACCGCCTCTGGACGGTGCGCTGTGTGCGAGAGCGCGCACGCTCGCTGACGTGTACGGGCTGATGATCTATGAGCGCGCCACAACTGTTGATGTGTCGAGCCTCACGCCCGAGCAGTTGGATGCGCTACGTCTCGGACTGGATTACCGGCCCCCGCCACCGTGATACCCTCGCGCCCCGTCCCTGCGTACAGGGACGCACACGCTGCCCACCCGCCTCCCTGCAAGCCCGGGAGGCGGGATAATCACAGGTGCGTCGCGCGCGCCGCGCGCCCGGATCGAGGCGCACGGGGACCCGCGCCGCAAGGCGCGGGGAGAGCGCCGGCGCGCCGCGGATCGCGGCGTGACGATCCGGCTGGGCGCTGGCAAACCACAGCCGGGGTCGTCAAGCGCCCACAGGGCGCGTGTATCCCCCACGGCGCAAGCCGTGGGGGCTGGAATAATCAGGGGTGCCTCGCGCGCGCCGCGCGCCCGGATCGAGGCGCACGGGGACCCGCGCCGCAGGCGCGGGGAGAGCGCCGGCGCGCCGCGGATCGCGGCGTGACGATCCGGTACGGCCCAGGCAGACCATCGGCCGGGGTCGTCAAGCGCCCGCAGGGCGCGTGTATCCCCCGCGGCGCAAGCCGTGGGGGCTGGATATCAAATGGCGCCTGCGGGCCAGCGCCGCGAGAAAGATCAAGAAGAGGTACCAATGAGCGATTTTTATACACACATTCGCCCGCAATGTCTGGTGCCCTGGGTGCAGGGCTGGGAACAGCCCACCGGCCCGGAGATCCGCGAGGTCCTCCGTCGCGCGGGCCTGACAGGACGCGAAGCCGCCGACCTCGTAGGCTTGAGCGAGAAGGGCGGTGGCCGTCAGATACGTCGCTGGATTAGCCAGGAGTCGGACATCCCCTACGCTGCGTGGGCACTTTTGTGCCACGCGGCGGGTTTAGGCACCATCTGGAATGAACCTGGACAAGGCTGACTGCGATAGCCATGAGAACCTGACCATGCTGCCGGGCAATCGACCGAACGTTGAAGCAGCAGGTCGGCAGCCATCTGGTTGGCCAGGAGGAATCGCGCGTGGTACTTCAGGAAGCGTGGGTCCGCATGGGCTGCCTGTTCGATTCAGCCCGTTGACTCTGGCCAGCGGCACGCCGCCGGCGATCTGCCCATAGCGAATGGCAATGTGCGAGGACGATGTCATCCCACAACCGATGACCGTGGTGCAGCAGGCCTTCATAGACTGGTGCATCGCCTGGACCCGATTTCAGATTGTCGATGCCATGTCGATCAGCCTGGTCTCTCATGACGTCGACAGCTACAACGCCCTGGTCGAAGATGTCGGACTCGGCGAGTACGGCTACTGTGACGACTACATGGTGGCCGTCGGACGGAGGCTGTTCCCCGATGCGCCGGGCCAGCCCGAAGGTTCGGGATTCGGCGCCGCCTACGACGTCGTGTGCACCGCACTCGACGAGTGGTTAGCCGGCCCGGTCATGCCACTCAATCAAGTCTCTTTCCCACCCGACATATAACCGGTACGCGTCGTGACGCGGCACAAGCGGTCCCGCCTCGGCATAGAAGCCACCCGGATGATGTGTTCGCGGTACGCCTCGAGCGTCACGGCATCGGCCGCGGGCACGAGTGCGGCCGGCGGCATGCTGCCCGGCTTCAGGCGCACCAGGTGCGCGGCGTCCCTGTCGCGCCCGCCATGCGGCGGTCGACAGCGCATCGCGGATGAGGGCAATCTGCCGGAGTGTGATCCCGACGTCATACCCGGCGTGCCGTAGACCACATGCAGATTCGCCTCGTCCACGCCCTCGAGGTGCGCCAGGTAGAGGGCGAAGCCCGCGCGCGTAAGACGCGTGCGCGTGCTATGCCCGACGTCGTCAGGACGCCGATCCCCGCGGCCCGCGCGGGGCACCCAGCGTGACCTCGAACGTCACGCCCCCGTCCCATTCCAGCACGACGGACGCACCGCACGCCGTGCAGCTGGCCGGCTCGCCTTCATGCGTGTCATCGGGCAGGTGCACGTCGCCCCGGTGCCCGCACGCGCTGCAGCGGTAAACGTAGAGAACCTGTGACTCCGTTTTCATTCGAACTCCTGACGTTAGAAGCCGTAGGGATCCTGCTGCCAGCGGCGCAGCACCGCATAGTCGCGTTCCGGCAGCACGATCAGTCCGGCCTCGGCTGCCTCGAGCACGCGCTCCATCTGGCTGCTCTTCACGAGGTTGCCATGGAGTCCGTAGAAGTACCACGCGAACGGCATCCCGATGCGCTCATCGAGCTGGTTGAGCTTGCCGTACAGTCCGTACGCGTCGAGCCGGTGCGTGTCCTTCAGGGCGGCGACCTTGCGCGTGTGCGCCCACTGCGGCACCAACGCCAGGTGCCGGACGCCCTGCGGGTCGGTGTAATCCGAGGTGTTGAAGGTCCAGCGCATGCACACGCGCTCGCCGAGGAAGCCCGCGCTCGACTCCGTCCAGTCGTCGAAAAAGCGGCGGCCGGGCCAGCGTTGCGAGTCATAGCCCGGCCACAGCTCACGCACGGTGAGCTCCCGGACCTCGCCGGTCGCCGTGTCCCGCTCCACGATCCGGCGGTCGCCCTCGGCCTGCCGCCGCGTGTGCCAGACCGCCTCCGCGAGCGCCACAAACCGCTGCATGTCGATCGCCGCCTGCAATGCGTAACGAGGTGCACCTAGCGTGCGCCGTTCGATACGCTCCTCCGTCCCGTTTCCCGACGCACGACGCAGCTCGCCGGCGTCGGGCAAGCCCCAGCGCGTCTCGGACGGGAACACGGCACGCTCGACGTATTCCTGCTGTTCCCAGATCGCAAACTGGGCGAAGTCGTTCTGGGCGCCACCCCGGTCGTGGACGAAGTAATGCAGCAGCGGCTGGATCTCCGTCAGCAAATAGCCGCTCTCCCGGTGCGCGTCGACGACCGCGCTCGCCGACCCGCCGTGCTGGGCCAGCTGCGCATCAATCCAGGCGCCGTAGTCAGGCGCGACCTCCCGGCCCTCGCGGTCGATCACGCGCGCCGGCCACTCGCTGTACGTATCGCGCGTCATGACGTAGCGCGACCCGCGCCAGCCGGTACGCGTCGCGAACGCCGTCTGCAATGCAGCGTGTTTTGCCGTGACCGGCGTGGTGGCGACGATCGTCGCCAGTACATCGGTCTGCAGGTCGTATTCCTTCCTCATGGTTGCTGGCGCCCGGTCGAATCAGTGGCGTCCTTCTCGTTGTCCTTCTCCGCCTTCCTACCCTTCATATCGGCCACGCACAGAAAGAAGATGACGAGCACAAAGGCTCCCATGGAGATCAGGTACTTGCCATATGAGCCCTCAGAAGCCGGATCGCCATTCATGGCCGGCATCACCTGCCATACGGTCGCTACGCTGATCACAATGATCGCAAAGGCAATCAGTTGCTTTCTCATCTGCCTCTCCCGTGTGATGGATGGGTTACGCAATGATTTCCAGATGATGCGCACCGTCGGGCACCGCGTCGACCACCAGGCGCCGGTCGAACGTCGCCAGCTTCCCGCCGTGCAGGCGCGCGAGCGCAAGCAGATACGTGTCGGTCACCTGGTCGGTCGCGAGGATTCGGCTCGCGTCAACATGGGTGGGATTGAGCAGGCTCAGGTCGTCGAACCAGAACTCGTGGCCGGGATGCGCACGCAGCTGCGTGACAAGCGGCGCGACTGCGGCGGGCGTCTCCAGCGTGTTCGGATAGCGCGGATTGCCGATAATGCGCAGCACGCCGTTTTCGGTCAGCGGACAGGTCGCCCAGGCCGCCTGCCCCACCCGGCCGAACCACGCGTGCGCCGCGTCATGCTGGACGTGACCGGCGTCGAGCAGCGCGATCAGCACGTTGACATCGAGCAGGTACGCCATCAGGGCGCCTCGTCGCGCAGCTGGTTGACGAGTTCGGGCGTGACCGGGCGCGCGCTGCGCGCGTTCGGCAGCACGGGCAGCCCATTGCGGACGGCGGGCGCGGCCGCGGCCGGCTGGAGTGCGGCGCGGGCGAGCTGCGAGAGCACGCGGCCGATTGACACGTGTTCACGGTCGGCGCGGGCGCGCACGACGGCGAGCACATCGTCATCGATATCGAGGGTGGTACGCATGACAGGCCTCCGGCGGCATCAGAATACGGTACTCACGAGGTTACGCCGGATTGCATCAAACATCAAGCATCAGTCATCAACCAATGAACGGGCGGGTACGGGACGCAGCGCGCACCCGCAGCCCCGAGGGCGAGGCTTGCTGTGACGAGTCCCGCTCCGCTTGCGGCCAGTTGCGCGAACACGGTGCCCGCCAAGCCGGCCAGGCTACGCCCACGCCTACGAACAAGGTCAGCGTCCAGCAGAGCCACCGGGGCGTGTCGACCTCGTCGGTCTGCACCGGCTGCATGGCGAAGTACTACAGCGGCAGGATCGCCGCGCCGGCGAGCGCCATGCCAAGGGCCACTCAGGCCGTGCTCGAGAACCGACACCGCGTCGCTCGTCTCAAGCGGCGAGCCTATGCTCGTAGTAAGGCCGGTCCCTGTTATCGAGAATGGCGTACATCGCGTCCAGACTCGATGCACCCGGATTGAGCCAGGCTTCGATGTTCTCGGGCTTGATGGGGATGATGCACCGGTCATGGCCGGCAGCTTCAATCTCCGGTGGCGGATCATCCGTGATAGCCGCGAACGACAGCAGGTCCGGCTCGCCCGGTTTGGTCCAACGCGACCAGAGGCAGGCGACGTGCATCAATTGCCGGTTGACCGGCCGAAACTCGAGGACGACGTTCTCGTCCTTGTCATGCGTCTCCAGCATCGTGCCCTCCATCTTCGCCTTCTTCACGTTCTCGTAGAAGGCCTCGGCAAGCATCACGCCATGCGTGTGGCCGAAGCATGGCTTCCAGAAGCCCTCCAGAGAAGTTATGCGAGCGTTGTATGTGCCCGGATATTTCACATCGAAACTGGCCGGGGTGCCGGCAATCCGGCACTGGTATCGCATCGGCCTGACCACGTATTCGCCGTTTTCCATCACGAGCACCGGCGCGTAGTAACCGGGGAAGATGCGCGAGTCGCGCGGCTTCGATTCGGTCCGGTTGATGTCTTCGATACGGCGTAGCGCTGCTTCGATTTTGTCGGTGGCGATGCGACGGCTTTCGGTCGCACCCTTTGTCACCTTCGATTCCAGCTTGCGCTCAGCTTCTGTCAGGCGGGTGCGCTGCTTGAAGAGGTCCTGCTCCAGTTTCGTCTTCTGCGCGGCGCGCGTCCTGTCGATCAACTGGCGTATTTCACGCTCGCCGTCGGTCTGCAGGTCGACAAACGCATCGTCGAGCGCCTTCGGCGTCTTCGCGTCGCTCCCTTCGGCCTGCAGGAAATAAAGGCGCGCGAATTCGGCGATGTCCATGTGCGCACCGAAGGTCCGTACGTACCGGCGATAGTCCGCCCAGATTTGAGCCGAATAGCACATGCGTCATCTCCGTTGACTGCACCGTATGTCGGTCCCGATGCATGATCCGTCGCATCCCCGGCAGAAGTGCCGGTCCCGCACGCTGCCGTCGATTCGCCAGCAGTTCACTGCATCGGCTGCCTTCGTGCCCACCGTCCTGCCATTCTCCCTCGCGAAGAACGTCGGCTCCCCCGCTCTGCCGCGCATGACCGCCTCGTCAATGGTCGCATCGCCGAACGCGTGGCGCAATTCGGCCACGAACGCCGCAATCTCCGGCATCGGGTGCTGGCGTACAGGCATGTTCAACATCGTCTCCACGTCGCGATCAAAAAGGGGCACTTCCCAAACGAGGTTTTTGATATACGATACTGTACATCCATACAGTGCCTCATGCCATGGCCGCCCTGCCCCAACACGTCGAGTCGATTCACCCAGGCCTTTGGCGCGGGGCGCAGCTCGCGCGTGTTCATAGCAGGACGGCTGATACTGGTTACGCGGCCCTGTCGGCCGAGCTTCCCGGTGGTGGCTGGCCACTGGGTGCGCTGGTCGAACTGCTGGTCCAGCAGCCAGGGATTGGCGAAATGCGGCTCCTGAAGCCGGCGCTCGCGGAGCTGGGCACGCGACCGATTGCGCTGCTGCAGCCTCCACATGTCCCCAATTCGCTGGCGTTCTCGTATCTCGGCGTGCCGGTTGAACGGCTCATGAGACTGCGGGCACCGAAGACAGCGGACGCGCTCTGGTGCGCGGAGCGGGTGCTGCAGGCGAAGAGCTGCGGCGCGCTCATCCTGTGGCAGCAGCACATCCGGACCGAGGCGTTGCGGCGATTACATCTCGCAGCGCAGGCGTCAGAAACGCTGCTCGTGCTCATCCGGCCACTGGCCAGCGCACAGGACGCGTCGCCCGCCACGCTGCGGCTGGGAGTCAGACCAGCTGACGGTGGCCTCGTCGTCGATGTCGTCAAGCGACGGGGCCCAACCCGAACCGAAACACTCTCCATCACCCTGCAACCGTCTCCGATTCTTCTCAGTCCCTATGGCCGTGTTCGTCGCCATCTTCCTGCCCCGGCTTTCGCTGGAGGTGTTCCGTCCGAGGTGGTCGCCTCGCACTGAGCACGGCTGCGTCGTGCTCGAGCGCGACAAGGTGGTGGTGGCGGATTCAGTGGCACGGGAGGCCGGTGTACTGCCGGGAATGAAACGGGGTGGCGTCACGACGTTATCGCCCGACGCCCTGATGTACGACCGGAGCGTCGAGCGCGAGCAGGAAATGCAGCGCGAGGTCGCCTTCGGTGTGCTGCGCTTCTCGCCGCAGGTCGCAGTGTGCGACGAGGACACCATCGTCATGGATGTGACGGCCAGCCTGCGCCTCTTCGGCGGCATCCGGCGCATCTGTGCGCTCATGCGTGACGTGGTGAAGGCTATCGGCGTGACCATGCGCATGAGTGTGGCGCCGACTGGCCAGGGTGCCTCGCTGCTCGCAAAGCGGGGCCAGTGCCGCGTGCTCAGGATGGCGTCGCTCGAGCGGAACCTCGACGCGCTGCCGTTCACGTTCGTGCAGGAGCTTCGCGCATTCGCTGACTGGTTTCAGGGCCTTGGCTGCCGTGTGCTGGGCGACATCCGCCGCCTGCCGCGCGCCGGACTGAAAAAGCGTTGCGGGGTGAATTTGCTCGACGCCCTCGACCGCGCGTACGGCCTCTCACCCGAGCTGTATCAATGGCTCGAAATGCCGCCCACGTTCAGCGCGCGAACCGAGCTCCCCGACCGTGTCGAACACGCCGAAGCCATCCTCTTTTCGGCGAAGCGCCTCATCGTCCAGATGTGCGGCTGGTTGAGCGCGCAGCAGCTCGCGCTGACCCACGCGACGGTATCGCTCGAACATGAGCGCGGCCGCGAAGCCGTCGAGCCGACCACTATAGAAATCGCCCTTGCCGAACCGACCTGGCACGAGGAGCACCTCGTTCGTCTGCTGAAGGAGCGCCTCGGGCGTACCGAACTGCCGGCCGCAGTCCTTGCGGTTCGCCTGACCGCGTCCAGCGTGCAGCCCGCCGAGCCGCCGAGTGATTCGCTGTTTCCAGACCCGGGCGGATCCGCGGAAGACCACAACCGCCTCATCGAGCTGCTGGTCGCGCGACTCGGCGCGGAGAACGTGGAGCGCGCGGCGCCGACGTCCGACCACCGGCCAGAGATGGCGAACCGCTGGGTGCCCATCCAGAGCGATGCGAAGATCCAGGCGCCACCCCCGGGTCTGCCACGCCCGACGTGGCTGCTCGAGGAACCCGTCAAGCTCATGATGAAGAACCATCGGCCCTTTTACGGCTCGCCGCTCAGGCTCGTGTCGACGGGCGAGCGCATCGAGGCGGGGTGGCATGACAGTGAAGCCGTCACGCGCGATTACTACGTCGCGGAAGCAGCCGACAAAAGCTGCTACTGGATTTATCGCGAACGCCCCGGCGTGAAGACGGAAGAAGTCCGCTGGTTTCTCCACGGCCTGTTCGGCTAGTCAGGTAATACGGTGCCGTCGTGGACTTTCCCTCGTCAATGCTTCCGGACTATGCGGAGCTTTTCGCCTTCACCAACTTCTCGTTCCTCCATGGCGCGTCGCACGGGGAAGAGCTGGTGCAGCGCGCCGCACAGCTTGGCTACTCGGGCCTCGCGATCACCGACGAGTGTTCGCTTGCCGGCGTCGTGCGCGCCCATGTCGAAGCGAAGAAAGAGAAGCTGCCCCTCGTCATCGGCTCGTACTTCCAGCTCATGCATGCGGACCGGACGCCCGCGTTCGGCCTCATCCTGCTGGCCCAGAACCGCGAAGGCTACGGCAACCTCTCCGAGCTCATCACACTGGGTCGCATGCGCGCGGCGAAGGGTGAATATCTGCTGACGCCGCACGACATCTCGAAGCCCGAGAAAGGCTACACGCATCTCAGGGGCATGCCGAACTGTCTCGCCATCCTGGTGCCGGATTTCCCGGCGAAAGAGGATGGGCTCGCCGCCCAGCTCGAGTGGATGAACGATGTGTTCCCGGGCCGGGCATGGGTCGGACTCACCATGCACCAGCGCGCGATGGACGACATCCACCGCGGCATCGTCGAACACGTCTCTGACCAGTATCGCGTGCCGGTAGTGGCGACGGGCAATGTCGTCATGCACGTCCGGTCGAGGAAACCGCTGCAGGACACGATGACGGCCATCCGGCTGCGCAAGACGGTCGCCGAATGCGGATACGACCTCGCGCCCAATGCCGAAGGTCATCTGCGTTCGCGATTCCGGCTGGGCAACCTGTATCCGACGCGTGCGCTGTACGAGACGCTCAACATTCTTGAGCGATGCCAGTTCTCGCTCGACGAGCTTCGTTACGAATATCCGGACGAGCTTGTGCCGGAAGGTTTCACGCACGAAGCGTATCTGCGCCAAGAGACCTACATTGGCGCGCATCGACGCTATCCCAACGGCATTCCGCACAACGTGCAGGAGCAGATTGAGCACGAGCTGCAGCTCATCCGCGAACTGGAATACGAGGCGTATTTCCTCACCGTTTACGACGTCGTGCGCTTTGCGCGCAGCCAGCACATCCTGTGTCAGGGGCGCGGGTCCGCGGCGAACAGCGCGGTCTGCTACTGCCTCGGCGTGACGGAAGTGGACCCCGCGCGCGGCAACATGCTGTTCGAGCGGTTCATCAGCAAGGAGCGTGGTGAGCCGCCCGACATCGACGTGGACTTCGAGCACCAGCGTCGTGAAGAGGTTATTCAGTACATCTACCAGAAGTACGGGCGCGACCGTGCGGCCATCGCGGCGGCCGTGTCGACGTACCGTCCGCGCGGCGCGCTGCGCGAAAGTGGCAAGGCGCTCGGCATCGACCCGCAGATTGTGGACAAGGTCGCGAAGTCGCATCAGTGGTTCGACCATTCTGCTGACCTGCTCCAGCGCTTCGCGGAATCGGGACTCGACCCGGAGAATCCGCTCATCGGTCTGTGGGCGAAGCTGGCTGCCCAGATTCTCAACTTTACGCGGCACCTGTCGCAGCATTCGGGCGGCTTCGTCATCAGCCGGGGCAAGCTGACGCGTCTGGTGCCAGTCGAGAACGCGGCGATGGCGGACCGGTCCGCGATTCAGTGGGACAAGGATGACCTCGAGGCCCTCGGCCTGCTGAAAATCGACGTTCTCGCACTCGGCATGCTGTCGGCGATCCGCCGCACGCTCGAGATCGTGTCGGAGCAGCGCGGCGAGCGCTTTGAGATGCAGGATATTCCTGCCGAAGACGCGGCGACGTACGAGATGATTTCGCGGGCCGACACGGTGGGCGTATTCCAGATCGAGTCGCGCGCCCAGATGAGCATGCTGCCGCGCATGAAGCCGCGCGAGTTCTACGACCTCGTCATCGAAGTCGCCATCGTGCGGCCCGGTCCGATTCAGGGCGGGGCTGTGCATCCATATCTGCGCCGTCGTCAGGGGCTGGAGCCGGTGACGTATCCCAGCGAAGCGCTGGAGGTCGCGCTCGGCCGGACGCTGGGCGTACCCATCTTCCAGGAGCAGGTGATGCAGGTCGCCATCCTGGCTGCCGGCTTTACACCCGGCGAAGCGGACCAGCTGCGCCGCGCGATGGCCGCGTGGAAGCGCAAGGGTGGCCTCGACAAATACTACGACCGCATCGTCAACGGAATGATGGAGCGTGGTTACGGGAAGGACTTCGCCGAATCCATCTTCCAGCAGATTCACGGCTTCGGCGAATACGGCTTCCCGGAGAGTCACGCGGCGTCGTTTGCATTGCTCGTGTACGCGAGCAGCTGGCTGAAGTGCCATGAGCCGGAAGCGTTCCTTGCCGCGATGCTGAACAGCATGCCGCTTGGTTTCTATTCTGCGTCGCAGCTCATTCAGGATGCGCAGCGTCATGGCGTGACAGTGCTGCCGGCCGACGTCACCATCAGCAACTGGGATTCGGTCCTCGAGCGCAATCATCCGGCTTCAAGGCCGGCGGTACGCCTGGGTCTGTCGCTCCTGAAGGGGATGAAGGATGGCACCGCGGAGCGAATCGAAGCCGCGAGAGCCGTAAGGCCGTTCGCCAGCGTCAGCGACCTCGCGAGACGTGCACAGCTTGACCGCAAGGACCTTCAGGTTCTGGCGGCAGCGAACTCGCTGTCGTTGCTCGCCGGCAACCGGCGCGAAGCACTGTGGGCGTCCGTGGCTGCGGTGCCCGACCGCGACATCCTCGCCGATGCGCGCGTCGACGACGAAACACCGGTGCTCGGCACGCCGTCCGAAGGCGAAGACATCGTCGCCGACTACAACTCGATGAGCCTCACGCTTGGCCGGCATCCGCTTTCGCTGTTACGGCCGGTGCTGCTCGAACAACGGCTCGTGCCGGCGGCAACGCTGATGACCTACCGCAATGGCCGCCTCGCGCGCAGTTGTGGACTGGTCACGGTCCGTCAGCGCCCAGGGACCGCGAAGGGCGTGATGTTTGTGACCATCGAAGATGAGACCGGCAACGTGAACGTCATCGTCTGGCCGTCGCTGCAGGAGGAGTTCCGGCAGGAAGCGCTGGGTGCATCGCTGCTTGCGGTGTACGGAACGTGGCAATGCGAGGGCGAGGTCCGCCACCTGGTCGCGCAGCGGCTTGTCGATATGTCGCATCTGCTTGGTGGCCTTACGACAGTCAGTCGAAATTTCTGTTGAGAATCTACCGGGCTCTGCTGAACAAAACGTCGATCGGCCAGACCTTCCCGGGTTCCTTGACCCGTTCGGGCCTCTGGACTCTGGACTCTGGACTCTGGACTCTGGACTCTGGACCCGCCATTATCTCCAGTTCCCGTTCCATGTTGGCCTGCGGCGGCGGTATTCCCGCGAAGCTTGAGCGGAATGGTGGCGTCCGTTTCGCATGCTAAAAAACTGCCCGGATCAACACGGCATATATATGGCACGGGCATGATGCTCACCGAGGTTGCACGCCGGTTTCGGCGTACCTCGGAGGCGATGGCACTTTGCTTGAGAAGTCTAGGAACTGTTCCGTAAACTGCACTCTCACGCAGGCATCGAGGGAGCCAGTGCAATTTCAGGATGCCGAACGTTTGCCGCGCGCCGACATCGACTCGGTTTCGATCTTCGGCACATCAACGAACTACTTGGACACGCAACGCTGACGGCAACAAAGCTATTGATTGACGCTGATCCTGTTCGGCTAGGCGCAATTGTCGCGGGAGTAATTCGTCGGCCTTGATCAATCCGCGAAAGCTTACGCAGCAAGGCTCCGAGGCCGGAATGGTGTTGTGGGAATTGCAGGGACCTGGCATATTGACGCCTGAATCCTGCAAATCCTGACGACGTGCGGATGGGTCCGAAGACGCCTGTGACAGAGGGGGATTTCTTCCGGCAGCCGCTGCGTGAGCAGATCAATCTGAAACATCCGCTGGTGCGGCTGGCTGAACTGATCAACTGGAATCGGCTGGGCGTGGCAATGAGCGAGAGCTTCGTGTCGCGCAAGGGACGGCCGGCAACATCACCCAGGCTGATCGCCGGCCTGCTGTATCTGCAGCACGCATTCGATCTGTCCGACGAAGAGGTCGTCTGGCAATGGGTTGAAAATCCCTACTGGCAGGTATTCACCGGCGAGACGTACCTGCAGACCGAACCGCCGATCGATCCGTCGAGCCTGACGCGCTGGCGCAAGCGGTTGGGCGAGGCCGGTGTTGAAGAGTTGCTGGCCGAAACAATCGAAGCGGCAAAACGTGCTGGCGTGATCAAGGCCGCAAGCGTGAAGCGCGTGATTGTCGACACGACGGTCATGCAGAAAGCGATCGCACACCCGACCGATTCACGGCTCCTTGAACGGTGTCGAGAACATCTGGTAAAGGCTGCAGCGCGGCACGGCCTGAAACTGAGGCAGAACTACAACCGCGAGGCACCGCACCTGGAGCGCCAGATTGGCCGCTACGCCCATGCGAAGCAGTACAAACGGATGAAGAAGGCGTTGCGTACGTTGCGTTCGCGCGTGGGTCGGGTGATGCGTGACGTGGAGCGGCAGATCGATGCGGTGTCCGACGGCAGTCGCGCGTCCCTGCAGGAACTGATTGGGCGCACGAAGCGGATCCTGTCGCAAAAGACAAAGGACAAAAACAAGCTTTACGCAGTGCATGCGCCAGAGGTGGAGTGCTTGGCCAAGGGCAAGGCGCGCACGCCGTATGAGTTCGGGGTGAAAGTGTCGATCACGACGACGCACAAGGAAGGCCTGGTCGTTGGCATGCGCTCGATGCCGGGCAATCCGTACGATGGTCACACGCTCGCAGAGGCGCTGGAGCAGGCGGCGATCCTGAGCGACGTCACGCCAGAAATCGCCGTCGTGGATCGTGGATACAAGGGCGTAGACATCGAAGGAGTGCAGATCTACCACCCGGGGCTGAGGCGAGGCATCACGCGGGGATTACGGGCGATGATCAGACGGCGCAGTGCGATTGAGCCAGCCATCGGCCACATGAAGACAGATGGCAAACTCGATCGGAACTGGCTGAAGGGAGCGCTCGGTGAGGCGATGCACGTTGTGCTATGCGGCGCCGGTCACAATCTGCGGATGATCCTGAGGAAGCTGCGGTTTTTTTACGCCCTTGTTCTCATCGCCCTGTTCATCCCTGTCGATCAGAGAGCATCCGCCGGCTGACGCCGACGACGGCCAACACGAATTGTTCAGGGGCGACTAATTCCGAAGCTGTGGCGGACGCTTGACACCGTAACCGGCTACGTCACAATGCGATTCATGGTCGGCGTGCGTGTGCCGATAACACGGGCGGGGGAAACAGATGAATCCGATTTACAAACACATTCGCGCGGCATACAAGGCGGGCGAGTTTAGCAACCTGCGCACGGAAGTTGGCAGCGGCGGCATGTGCGCGGTGTATGCGGGTTCGAAGTTCCTCAAGGTCTACGCATCAAAGCTGATTGCAGAGCGCGACATTGCAGTCCAGCAGTCCAAGGCAGCAAAGTTCATCCAGTAACGGAAGGAAAAGACGTGAAAGTTGATCGTCACTGCCCTCGCTGCCATGCTCATGCCTACCATTGGGTTCGCCCGCCGAAGCCGGACGATGCCGGTCTTGCGGACGTTCCGCTTGAGCAGTGGCCCGCCTGCCGCATTCCCCATGGGGTCATGATCTGCTGTGCGTCGTGCGCGCACTCGTGGCGCGGCCAGTTGAGCCGTGCTGAGCGCGGCTACGATTCGTGAACAAGGAAAAAGGGAAGTCACTATGCCCTCACAACACACGACACAGCGTCCGTTCGCCATGCCGCCAACCGGCCTCAACACCGATTGGCCGATCACGGATTTGGATGCGTGGCTGGCAGATACAGTGTTGGACGAAGGATTCGTCTGCCAGGTCTCGTGGCGTGAGCGAACGCGCATGACGTGGCAGGTTGCTAACTTCAGTTCGACCCACAAAGGGGCTGAGTTCGCTCGGTCGTTGATGGATGACCCGTCGAGGCCAATCTTCGACCTCCTGGTGCACTCAAATCAACCAGCGGGCCCGCACTCGCCGCTGAAGGCGCAGGAAAATTCGCCACCACGCAGCATAGGAAACGTCATGCAAATCACGCTCGCTGTAGCCAAGGAGATTTACCGTAAGGCCATCGACACGCGAGCAAGCGATGCAGAAGGCCCGGCATGGTGGAGCCAGGTTGCGGACGAAATGCACGACGTGATCGCCGCACGAACGCTGGCCGACGCGGCAGCGGTAATTGAATGGTGGCACCACGACTGGACAGTGGTATCCGACACGCCGCGCGCGGCGGCCAAGCGTATTCGCGAGGCGGCACGCGCGATACGCCGTAACTCATAGGAAAAGGTATGTCTGACTGGACGCCAGCTCGCGAAGCGAAGGTAGACGGCGCGCAATGCGCACTTCGGTTTCGGGACAGTCTCGGTAGCTACGATGTCGAAGGCCCCTTCTTTTTTCACGACGACGGGCATTGGTATCGCATCGACCCTCCGACGAAACTGACCACCGATCCAACCCATTTCCGGTTGCTGTAAGCAAGGAAAGTTGCTATGAGTGAAAACGTGACGAAGGACGGCATCGAAGTAAAAGCCGGTCAAGTTTGGCGTGATTGCGACAAGCGCGGCAATGGCCGCACGAAGCGCGTTCTGTCGGTCGAAGGCGGGAAGGCGGTTTTTGAAGGCCCGCCGAAGACCCGCGTGTCGATCAAGCGTATGTATCGGCACAGTACGGGCTACGAACTGGTCAGCGACGTTTGACGAAGGAAAAAGACATGACCCAAGAGCAGAAGATCAAGCGGCTTGAGGCACAGTTGGCCATGATGTCCATCGCTGCCAAGAAAGTCCTGTCCGATATTGACGACGATGGTGTGGCAGAGCGCGACGATATGGCCGTGCTCGCGCTACGCAACGCGGTGAACCAATGTCCAGAGCAAGAAATCCTGTCGGTGGTCTCATGTGCGCGGCGAGTGCATAGCAAGTTCGGCGCGGACAGCGACTGGTCCGAGTGGCGCGACCTCGCAGAGGCGCTTGACGCGCTGGACGGTGCTCTAGGTTCCTCGACCGCATACGCTCAATCCATGGCCCCGGCTCTTTCGCGCGGAAGAGCGCACTGCGCGCGCCGTGAATCAGCAACGTGTGCAGATATGTGTCCCTTAAACATGCCGGACGGAGCAGCCTTGTCGGGTCGGTACTTTGCAATCAATCTGTTCACGCCAGCCCTGAGTTCTTTGAGACCCCTGTTTCGGAAGAAATATAAAGAGGATTCGCCGGGTGTCGCCCGCGCCGGGTCCGGGCGGGGCGGGTGACGGGCCAAACAATCTTCCGTCTACATCCTGCTGCCTCTCCTCACTCACTTGACCGATGCTGGCGGCGACACCTGCAACTGCGAGCGCGAGCCGGTGCGCTTTCTCGCATCCGCCACCTGCTGCGCGCTGACCGCCGGCGCTGCATTGCCCCAGTGATTGCGCAGGTAAGTCAGCACGGCCGCGATCTGCTCGTCGGAAAGCTTCCATGCGAAAGCGGGCATTGCCCCGCTCGTCGGGTTGTTCCCGGTCACCGCGCCGCGGCCCCCCAACAGTACCGTCGTCAACAGGCTGGCTGTCGACGGTGCGTGAATGCCAGGGTTGCCCGGAAAACGGCTCGCGATTCCGGCGATTCCCTCGCCGCCGCGGGCATGGCACGCCGCGCAGTTCGCCGCGTAGACACGCGCGCCGAGACGCATCTGCGCATCGTCCTCGCGCAGCGGTGCAGGGCGCGTGTGCGATGAACCTGGCAGCGTCTTCAGGTACGACGCGATCGCGGTCAGATCGCTGTCCGTCATATGCTGCGTGGAGTCCGTCACGACCTCGGCCATCGGCCCGGCGGCAACCGTCAAGGGGTTGCTGCCGGTCTTCAGATACTGGACGATCTGCGGCGAGCTCCAGCTGCCAATGCCGGTGTACGCATTCGATGTGATCTCCGGCGCATGCCAGCCCCCAAGATCGCCGCCTTGCAGAAATGCGCCCGCCTTGTCGCCGCCGAGGAAGTTCTTTGGCGTGTGACAGACCGCGCAATGACCGAGGCCTTGCACCAGGTAGGCGCCGCGGTTCACTTCAGCCGACTGGCCGTCGATCGGCGTGAACGGCGTTTGATCGAAGAACAGCAGATTCCAGCCGCTCATCAGCAAGCGGATATTGAACGGGAACGGCAACTGGTTCGAGACGACCTTGTGCTCGACCGGCTCGATCGTCCGCATATAAGCCCACAAATCGCGCATGTCCTGGTCGCTGATCTTCACGTAGGCGTTATATGGCATCGCCGGGTACAGGTTTTCCCCGTGTCGTCCCTTGCCTTCGCGCACCGCGCGCGTGAATTCCTGCTCGGTCCATGCGCCAATGCCCGTAGCCTTGTCCATCGTGATGTTGCTCGCGACCAGCTTGCCGAACGGCGTTTGCAATGCATAGCCACCAGCGAACAGCCTGCCCCCTTGCGGGTCCGTATGACAGGCCGCGCAATCCGCCGCAAGCGCCACGTAACGGCCGCGCGCGACCGCCTGCGCATTGGCATCCGTGCGGCGAGCGGAAGCGCCGCCCTTCAGCGGCGACGCAGCGGCGTCCTGGCGACTTCCGGTGTCCTGCGAGAGCCCTGCGCCGGACGCCGCTTCCTGCGCGAACAGGCACGCCGCGACGAGGCCGAGAGCGGCCAGCGCGCCGCACGCAAAGCGCACCGCAGATCGAATGGAGGGAACGGACGTGATGGGTCTGGATGGCTCTTGTTCGGGGTTATCGCCGGACGCGCGCCGGCTCGCTTTCGTTATCTCTGAATGTCGCTTCATTGGGATGTCGTGATTTCGATATGCCGCGCCGCGGCGGGCCTCAAGCCTTGACCAGCGGTCCGCGCCGGCTCAGGTACTGCTCCCTGACGGCCTGCGCGGTCCACAGCGTCAGCGCGCCGATAGTACCCGTCGGGTTGTAGCCCGCATTGTTCGGAAATGAGGACGCACCCAGCACGAACACGTTATGCACGTCCCAGCTTTGCTGATAGCGATTGAGCACGCTGGTCCGTGGGTCTAGGCCCATCACGGCGCCGCCGATCGTGTGATCGCTCGCGAAGTTGTACGGGGAGTAGTGGCCCTCAGCTGAGTTCGTTCCCTGGACGATCGTCGCTCCCATCGCCTTACCGATGCCAACGCTCTTTTCCTCGATGAACTTCGCGGAGCGCCGGTCGTTCTCGTTGTAGTCGTAAGTCAGGCGCAACAGCGGCAGGCCGTGCGCATCCTTGTATTCCGGATCGAGGTCGAGGTAACAGTCTTCGTGCGAGTAACTGGTGCCCTGGCCGAAAATGCCCGCGGCGTTCTGGAACGCATGTGTATAGGCCTCTTTCCAGCCCTTGCCCCAGCGCGGCGAACCCGGTGGCAGAAAGTCCGCGTTGCCGATCGGACGCGCGCCGCGCGCCACCACCAGAATGCCCGCGCCGCCGATAAAGCCCAGTCCCGTATGATCGAAATTGTCTCCGTTGAAATCGTCGATCTGCTGCGACAACGCACCCGCACCGATGAACGTATTCAGGTATTCGTTTTCGAAGAACAGGTTCGCGCCCGAGACGCTCTGGAAGTTGTAGGCACGCCCCACCGTCCCGGTGCGCGTCGCGGGATCGTAAGGACGACCGATCTTCGACAGCAGCAGGAGCCGCACGTTTTGCATCTGGAATGCGGAGAACACGACAATGTCGGCTGGCTGCTCCCATTCCTGCCCGTCCTTGTCGATATACGTGACGCCGGTGGCCGTCTTGCCGTCCGGTGCGAGGTTCGCGCGGATCACCGCCGAATCGGTCAACACCGAGAAGTTGGAGCGCTGCATCAGCGCGGGAATCACGCACGCGTTCGGACTGGATTTCGAGAAATTGCCGCAACCGTAGTAGAGACAGTATCCGCAGTATGTGCAGGGCCCCATCCGCACGCCGAGCGGATTCGTATAGGCAGCGGATGCCTGCCCGGCTGGCACCATGAACGGATGGTAGCCAAGCGATTTCGCAGCGGTGTTGAACAGGTCCGTCAGGCGCAAGCTCGCCAGCGGCGGCAATGGATACTCGCTCGACCGGTTGCCTTCGAACGGATTGCCGCCTTCCATGACCTTGCCATTCAGCACCCCGGCCTTGCCGGACACACCCGCAATCTTTTCGAAGCGGTCGTAGTGCGGCTCGAGGTCGTCGTACGTGACGCCCCAGTCCTGCAGGATCAGACCTCGCGCGATCTGGCCGGCGCCGTACCGCTTCATGGTCATGCTGTACGGCTGAAAGTCGAACGGCGAGAAACGCCACGCCATGCCGGCCCAATGCGTGCCGGCGCCACCGACGTTGTTGCCCATTTCGTTGAGGTTCCAGTCGCGCGTGGGCAGCGCCTTTTGCTTCGCGCTATTGCGGAACGTAGACGTTTCCACGGCTTGCGGTAGCAGCATGCTGCGCCGGGTATCCCAGCGCAGTTCGTCCGTGTCCACCGACGGCGGAAAGTCGACCGACGTTTCCACCCACGGCCCGCGTTCGATCGCGACCACGTTCAGTCCCGCGCGGGTCAGTTCCTCGGCCATCAGCGAACCGCACCAGCCCAGTCCGACGATGACCGCATCCGCCTTCGGATGTTTGTTTGCCATGTTCTTCATACCTTCTTCAAAGCGAGTTGTCCACGAGGCTGATCGGAACGATCGCCAGCTTTTGCCCGTTCCTGCCCAACAGGCCGCGGAAATCGTATTGCGCGCCCGGAAAGCCGATCATCTTCCAGCTCGCCATGCCCCTGTTGCCGCCGTAGATCGGGTCGGACAGGAAGCCTTCGCGCACGTTCTGCAGGATCTGCTCGAACAACTGCTTCACCTCGACATCCGGGCCGAGCGCCAGGCTGCCGCGCTCCATCGCGAACAGCAACGCATCCTGCTGCTCGCCGCTCAACTGCGCGAACCCCTTGCCGAACGTTGCCTGGCAGTGCTTCTCGAGTGCCGCGAGACCTTGCCGGTAGCGCTGCGCCGGCGTGAGCGGCGATTGCGTGCCCTGTTCCGGCGTGCCTTTGATGAATCGCCCAAGCCGGTACATCGTCGCCGCGCTGCCGTAGCCGCCGGCCAGTTGCCGGTCGATGAAGGTCGCGCAACCGGCGTCCTTACCGCTGATGCTCAAGGCGTCGCCAGGAATCAGGCGCTCCGCCATCGCACCGACAATGTCGAATTCCGCCTGCGTGAAATACGCCAGCGAGCCTGGGGGCGCCAGCGGCAATTCCGGCAATGCGGCTTCGCCGGGCGTCCAGGGCTGGCCGCCGGATACGCGTTCGGCGTTTGCCGCGGGCAACGATGCGCTGGCAGCCAGCGCGAGCATCGTGGTGAGCGCTTCCCTACGCTGCATGACTAAACCCTCTCAAACGGTGAGGTGATGAACAAGCGGGACCCGCGACAAGGCAAGCGACCGTGTCGCGGCTGGATGGTCTTTTGAATTTCAAAATGCGATCGTCGAGCGTAGTCCCGCGACGAACACGTTGTGGTTCTGCGAACTGCCGCCCGGATGAATCACGTACTGCAGGTTCGGCTGCAACGACACGGATTTCATTGCCTGCCAGTGGTAGTAAATTTCCGTGCTGTACTCGTAGCTGTGGCCGACGACCGACGCCTCGTCCGGATGCAGCGCGTTATAGGCCTGCTGGTATTCGGCTTGCCGGCTGCTTGAGTGCGTGGCCGCGAAGCCGACGCCGATACGGTCGCCGGCGCGGTGAAACGGATTTTGATATTCAAGCGAGAATGTCATCTGCCGGTCCAGCGCCGAACTGGCGCGATCGCCCGCCACCGCGCGTACGCCAACGATCAGGCCTTCGCCATCGTTGACGCCGCTCACGCGTTGCGATATCGCGAGGTACGCGTTGTAGCTTGTGGCGGTTTGCCGCGCGGCGAGGCCGGTCACCGCGCGCGGGTTGCCGTTTATGTCTTCGACCAGATCGGGCATCCCGCCGGTATTGAGCATCGCGCCGATCCGATAGCTGCCCTGCCGCCCGAGCACGTTGGGCGTCCAGCCGAATTCGAGCGGAAGCACGACGCCGTTCGTGCCGCGCGGATTGATTGGCTTCCACGCGTTATGCCGCTCCCACGCCGGATCGTAATAAGTGGGGTTTTGCTGATAGACGCCGAAGCCGACATAGGTCGAAGACGTCGTATTGACCCGGGCGCGCGCCATCCAGACGCTGCCGGGATAGCTCATCCAGTAGTTGCCGTACAGGTTTGGCCCCTGCGGACCGCATAGCGCGAGGGTCTGAAAGTTGCAAGGCGCGAGGTCGAAGCTGTTGCCTTCGCTGTCGCGGCCAACCGTGACTTCGAGGCGCCCGTCGAAGAATGTGCGGCCGAGCGTTAGCTTCGTCAGCCAGACCGTCTGGCCGCGTCCGTAGATTTCCTGTGTCTGTTGACTGGTGCCGAGCTTCGCATCCTGGTCCAGGCTGCGGCCGAAGCGATCCGTCATCGCGAACGCAAAGACGGTGTGACGGATGCCCCACAACCTGTCCAGGTCAGCGGTCACGCCCGCCGCAAACTGACTGGCGGCGCGCGTCAGATGCGCATCTCCGCCGGAGAAGTTGTGCGCGGCTTCGTTGGTGTACGTGAATTCGAAATCCACGCCACGTTGCGCGAGGCGGTCGCGTTCGCCTCCCCAATTGCCGAACAGATAAGTGCTGTCGTAGAAGCTGGCCGCATGCGCGCCGGTCGCTAATCCCATCCCAAACATAATGCCGAGCGTACCGCGCGCAACGCTCGCGATGCGCATGTACCTCCGAATCCCTACTGCCATGATCTTCCGATATCCGCCATGCCACATTCTGGACCCACTGCGCCGCATCGATACCGTCTCTGCCTTTTTCGGCGGTTTCAGTCATCACGGCAACCTGCGCGCCCCGACGCGTGGGCGGTGCGTGGCATGCAAGCCATTGCCAGGGCATGATCCGTGGCCCCTAGAATAGTGGGCGGCGTATAGTGTCGCAACGCTGCGCATGCCGATTTATCGGCAAAAAAAAGATGGTGCGACGATGGTCAATCTGGCCTTTCCCAATGACGACAAACGACCGGGAGGAGGCAGGCAACACCTATTGCCGAACGGCAGGGAGAACGGGAAGGAGTGAGCGTGAGGGTCGAGGATAAAGCGCCAGTCAGGCGTCGCAAGCGCGGCGCGCGGTTCGCGGATATCGCGGCGGAGGCAGGCGTCAGTGAAGCGACGGTGGATCGCGTATTGAACGAGCGTGGCAGCGTATCCGCCGCATCGCGCGAGCGCGTGGTAGCGGCAGCGTTAAAGCTCGGCGTGCCGCGCATCCTGCCGGACATCCGTCACGGCATCCTGCATCTCGACGTGATCCTGCCGGTGAACGACACCCCGATGTTCAAGCGTCTGGACCGGGCGCTCCAACGCGCGATCCAGATGCTCGACCGGCGTATCGTCGTTCACCGGATCACGCTGGACCACCGCAACGATGCCGCTTTCGCACAGTCGATATTGCATCCGCCGTACCGCCGCTCCGGGTTGATCGTGGTCGGCAGCCGCTCGCCGCGCACGATGGCCGCTTTGCACGATGTGATCGCGACAGGCGAGCCGGTCGTCACGATGGTCTCGAACTTACCTGATGTGCCGGTCGCGTATTACGCGGGAATCGACAACTTCGTTGCGGGGCGCACGGCGGGACACGCGATCGGTCAGATCACGCGCGGCGAGGGACGGGTGCTGGTGCTGCGCGGTCTCGAAAGCTACCCGGCCCATGAGGAGCGCGTCAACGGTTGCCTTGACGCGCTACGCGAGTTTTTTCCGGAACAGCCCAGTGTCGTCGCAGCAACGGAGACGAACGACGATCCGGACATCTGCTATCGCCTCGTATGCGACGCGTTGCGGCGAGAACGCATTGCGGCGGTCTATAACAGCGGCGACGGCTCGGCGGGCGTGCACGAGGCGCTGCAACGCTTCGGCGTGAGCAGCAAGGTGGTATGGGTCGGACATGAGATGCAGGACGAACATTCGCGCTTTCTGACCGACGGTTCGATGGATCTGGTGATCGATCAGAATCCGGACGGTCAGGTGCTGTCCGCGTTGCAATACCTGCTGTTCGCGTGCGGACAGATAGACCAGCCCCCCGCCGAACATGAAGTCGAGTTAAGCCTGTTCACGTTGCCCAACGCTCGGCGCACACCCTATCTGGGCGCAACCTGAATGCGCCTCTGCGCATGGTAGTTCGGCGCCTCGCGATAAAACACGATTCGATCACAGGGTAACAGCCCAGCCCCCGTGCAGCCACGCAAGGACTCATCAAACGGACGTTTCCAATAAATGCACGGCATTTTTTCCAATACACGTGGCTCAGTCGACAATTACCGTTGTGCATCATCCGTGGACATTATGCCGGACCGATCCAGCCTGGAGTTCTCCGCGCAATGCTCCGCGTTTTGCGGCCCAAGTTCGTGAAACCTCGTCTATGTGAACCATTCTGCGGCTGCATCGACCATTGCTGAATATCACGATTGAACGACTTTCCCCCGAAGAAAGACACATCAACATGCGACAGCCACGTCGGACCGCAGAGGCAGCACCCTTATGGGTAACATGCCATTCCCATGCGCTGGCAGTCGGCTCCGACATCGGATAGGACTTCCTGGTATCGCGAGGATCGGGCTGGATGCCAGTCGGGCGGGCCCCCTGTCGGCCAAGGTCACTCATTGACCCTCCCCTCAACCGCAGGTACCTCTTGTGACTGGTCGAACGCCCGGCGCGGTCGATAACGGTCCTGCGCAACTCATTACTGCAATGGCTGCGCAACACGGGTATTTTGATCTACATCAAAACTCAGGAAGGCCAGATTATTACAATATTCTTACATATCAAAATTCTGGAAGGCATGCCGGAGAACTGTTTGAAACTTTGCGACACCATTGAGCCGTCCGCCACCGCGAGAGACTTCCCCAGAAAAGCGTCAAACAGATGGCCATTTTCGGGCAACGCAGACCACTCCGGACCTGGAGAGGCCGTCACCGTGCTGCGCTCCAGCGAAAACCTTGCGTGGCCCGGCCTGCACACCGTGCTCAGTGCCGAACAACCGCACACCGCAGTCTACCGGCGCGTGCGCGATATCTGGTTCGTCCTGCCGATCCAGCCTATCGACGTGGCACGGCAACTTGACGGCGGTGCGAAGGAAGCGGCGTTGCTCAAACCGGGCCGCATGGTGATCACCGGCGCGAATCAGAACGCCCAGGTAGCCATCCGCAGCCAAACCACCGCGCTGCATGTCTTTCTGAATCCCGCCATCGTTGCCGAGGTCGCTCACGAATTGTTCGGCGCAGCCGCCAGTCGCGTGACGATCGAATCCAGGTTCGATGTCGACGACGACGTGCTAGGCGCAATCCTCCGCTCGATCGGGCAGGCGCTCGACGATCCTCCGTCCGTCAGCTCGCTCAAGGCCCGTTACCTGTCGCGCACGATCGCCGCGCACACGCTTTGCCACTACGCCCGCACGACCGGCGCAGCCGCGTCACGCGAGGCCGATGCCGATGCCGCCCGGCTGGCCAGTGTCACCGAATATATCCGCACACACCTCGATGCGCCGCTGCGCCTCGCAGATCTCTGCGCCGTCGCGGGCCTCGGACGAACGGCCCTCATCGAGCAGATCAAGGCAGCCACGGGACAGACGCCGCATCAATATGTCACCACGCTGCGTCTGCAGCGGGCTCAACAGCTCCTGCACCGGCCACACGCCCAGTTGACGAGAATCGCGCTCGAATGCGGTTTTGCGGACCAGTCTCACTTCTGCGCGACGTTCAAGCGGTTCCTCGGCATCACGCCGTCCCGATACCGGATCAGCGCCGTCTGATTCCGCATGCGTTCCCACAAGCGTCGGCACCCGCCCCCACGCGGCCGGATTGCGGCCACGCACAATCCTTCCTGCTCCGATGTTCGACAACGACGCCCCTCCTCGCCACCCGCCCAGTTCGAAGATCCTTGCCGCCGTTTTGCCTGTGCGATCGGCGCTGCTCAGGTTCATCGGCAGGCGCCGGACAGTTCGCGGCCATATCCTGTCGCAGCAGTGCTACCCCGAGCTGCGCGTGCTCGAGACGACCGTCGTACTGCAACGGGAATGGGCCGGCCACGCGGCAGGACAGTTCGCATTCGTCCACACGCCCCACCACGCCGGCAACTGCCTGTATCCGATCGCGTCAGCATGGGACGCAGAGATACGGCGCATCGTGTTCGTGACCCGAGCGTCTCGAGACCGTCAGGCGGCACTACACGAGCAACTGTGCGCCGGCGACGAAATCGCGATCGCGGGCCCCTACGGCCGCTTCACGTTCGGCGGCGGGCGCACCTGCCAAGTCTGGATAGCTGCCGGCATCGGCATCGCGCCGTTCATCGCGCGAATGGAGGAACTCGCGCGCATGCCTCGCGGCCATCACCATGTCGACCTGTTTCATTCCACGCTCAACCTCTCCGAGGCAGCCATCGCCAGACTCACGGCGCTCGCCCATGCGGCGCGGGTGCGTCTGCATCTGCTGGTGGCCCCGTACAGCGTCAATCTGATCAGCCATGACATCCGGGCCGGCGTTCCGGGCTGGCATGATGCGGACATGTGGTTTTGCGGACCGGCTCATTCTGGACGCATGCTGCGCAACGAACTGGTTTCCAACGGATTTAACTCGCGACACTTTCATCAGTTTTCCTATCTGTTCTGATAAGTCCCGGACCGGCATTCGCACGAGGCGTACTTTCCTACAAATCGCGCAGCGTATTTTCCAAGACATGCTGTCCCGCCTTCACTACGCTGCATGCTGACCAGTCGCGAATGCAACAACGCCGCCGCAGGCATGCCCGAAACAGCGCACGAAAGCGACCCCGCGGTCCCTTCTCCACGGCTTCCGGGCAGCGGCGCCGGCGGACCCGCCACGACTGACGACCCTCTCGCCCGCCTCGGTGCGCGAGGGGGTACGCAGAAGGATCAAACTACGTGAAGAAATCGGTCGGTCTGAAACGGCACGGACAACCCACGCCGGCAATCCAGGAGGCGTCCACATACGCGACTCCGGGCATTGACCGCAAAGCAGGCAACGGTAGCCCGAGCAAGCAGGAACGCCAAGGTTATATCCTGGAAGGAACGACTACGACACACTTCGACACGCGCAAACCACACCCCGACAATCCCCCGCCGAACGCGACCGACAACGCACGATCGCTCCCCCTCCAGACGATATCCCGTACACACGAATTTCAACGCAGCGACACACCGCTTCGACACGAAGACGGCGTAACCTTGCTGCAATCGAGTGCTGGCCTGGGATGGTCCGGGATCTATGCGCAACTGACGGCGGAAACCCCGCACGACACGGCATACGGCGAAACCGCACACACCTGGTTCATCCTGCCGACCGAACCCGTGAGACTCTGGCGGCGCACCGGCCACAGGCGGGATCAAGGCTTGCTTATACCGGATCGCCTGGTGCTTACCGCCGCGGGTGATTCGGTGTGCACCATCATAAACAACGATACTGCCGCCCTACACGTCTTCGTCAAAACCGCCGTCTTCGACGAGGTCGCTCACGAGTTGTTTGCCGCGCCGCCCGACCGGCCGGCACCTGTCGCGTCGGCTTTTGGCATCGAAGATCGCGCGCTCAGCCTTCTACTGCGCAGCGTCAAGCAGGCGCTGCACGATCCGCCTGAAATCGCACGCCTCAAAGGTGACTGGCTCGCGCGCGTCATCGTCGCGCATACGCTCGGCAACGCCGTGCCCGGTCAATGCGCGCGAGTACCAAACGATCCGTCTCGCCTTGGGGTACAGCAGATGAGGGCCGTGATCGAATACCTCGAAGATAATCTCAACACCGAGCTCCGTCGGGACGATCTGGCCGGCACCGCCAACTTGGGGCGCACGACTTTTCTGCGTCAATTCAAGACAACCACGGGCCAGACGCCGCACCAATATGTGATGGCAGCGCGCGTGCGCAAAGCCTGCGGCCTATTGCGCCAAACCGGACTGCCGGTGAGCGAGATCGCGCTCGCCTGTGGATTTTCCGATCAGGCGCATCTGAGCACGCTCTTCAAACGCCTCGTCGGCGTGACGCCAACGGAGTATCGACGCGAGTCCAACTGAGTTTTCCCCCATGCCGACTACGGCACACGGATCCCGGCAACGGCCGACGGTCCTGGCAGACCGGACATCCGATTATCAAAGAATGTCAAAAACGTTCCTTTTTAAAAGAAGCGGCTGATTTCGCAAGACCCGTCGTGAGCCGAGAAATACGATTTCACCAACTTCTCGTTGGGCGTGCTCGTGTGAAAGCTATCCGTGCCTGTCGTTCTTATCCTCGCTGCCGCTGGCTGACCGTCGCGCGACTCGGCTGCGTGCTGTTGGCGACGCTGCCGGTCTGGCCCGCACTCGGGCAGAGCCTGCAAGGCATCGTACAGGTCAGTCTGGTCGTCGATCGCGGTTGTCTCGTCAGCTCCGCAGGCAACCCGATCCGCATGTTGAGGCCGTCGCGGCTCGACTTCGGCCATTACCCGCGCCTCGATCCGCCCGGCGGCGCACTGTCGGCACAACTGCTGGATCTCGGCGACGCTGCGCCGGTAGTGGGCCTCGCCTGCAATCCCGATGTCGAGCAGCAACTGCAGGTCGACTCTGGACAGAACGCGGGCCATGGCGACGTGCGCTACCTGCGGCTGCGCAACGGCGACGCCACCATTCCCTATCGTCTGTTCGTCGATGTCGCGCGCCAGCATCCGCTCGACACGATGCCGTTATCGCGGCGCACCGGACCGGGACCGGTCGAGTTGACGCTGTACGCCAGCGTCATTCCCGAAGAATCTGCCCCCTCGGCAGGTCGCTACCAGGACACGCTGCATCTGACCTTGACCTGGTAGCGCACGGCAGGCCCGAACCTGTGATTTTCGCTTCACGACGTCATCAACCTCTCACCTGAAAAGGATTCGAAGATGCATCTTCGCAAGATCGACACCAAACTGATTTCCGCCCTTGCCGTCAGCGTCGCGTGCCTCGCGCCGATGACCCAGAGCCACGCCGCGATCTCCGGCCAGGTCAAGGCCAGGCTGAATGTATCGAGCGGCTGCCAGGTGAACACCAACATCTCAGGCAGTGCGAACGATTTCGGCACGCTCGATTTTCACAACACCGGTCCTGTCTGGCCCAACGTGCTGACGGCAGAGCTTGCGACCACCGGCGGCGGCGCGTTGCAGGTGACCTGCGACAAGGACGTCGGTTCGTTCTCCGTCAGTTTCGACGGCGGACTCGGCGGGTCGCGCGAACTCGTCGGCCCATCGCCCGAAGACCGGATCACCTACGAGCTGTATCAGGACGCCGGCCGTACCCAGACCTTCGCGGCCAACACGGCTGTCAGCTACTCGGTCGCCTCGGGTACGCCGGTGTCCGTTCCGGTCTACGGTGCGATCGCCGCCAATCCGACCACCGCGAAGAGCAAAGGCGTGTACTCCGACACGCTGATGGTCACGGTGGACTTCTAACTCTTCTAACTCCTCGACTCGCCGCACGCTGCCCGCATGCGCCGCAAGATTGCGCGGCGGAGTAGCGGCGGCACCCTCGTACGTCATGAAATTTCTCGCGACACTGCTGCTGGGCGGAGCGGCGCTGGGCCCAGCGGCGCAGGCCCAGCCCACCACCGGCTATATCGACGCCAGCCTGCGGCTGACGCCGGCCTGCGCGGTCAACGACGTCGCCGGAGGCAACGGTGCGAGCGTCGACTTCGGCACGCTCGATTTCGGCGATACCACCACGCGCTTCGAACGCCAGGACGCTGTCCTGGCGGGCAGCCAGGGTGAAGGCATCGCGGTGCGCTGCTCCACCGGCACTGCCGCATCGCTGCAGGTCATGGTCGGCAGCAACGACGCGCACGGCGGTCCCGCCCAGCACGCATTGGCCAACGTCACCACCGGCGCGTCATACATTCCGTACGACCTCTACCTCGACAGCGCGCGGACCCAGGTGCTGCGCAACGACACGGCGATCCCGATCGTCGGCGACGGCAGCAGCCAGAAGATTCCGCTATACGCACGCGCGTTCGGCGCGCCTGGCCTGACGGCCGGCGTCTATAGCGACGTGCTCACCCTGCAACTGGACTTCTAGGCTCCCCATCCGCCCGTAATCGACACCATGCCGCTCCTCCAACGCCCAAGCCGCCACCCGCGCCGCCTGCTCGCCGCCCTTTGTGCGTGCGCGATGACCTCGGCCCTCGCGGCGGAGACTTCGACACTGCGCGTGTCCGCGTCGATCGCGCCCGGCTGCCGCGTCAATGGCGACATCAACCCGCAGGCCGGCAAGCTGGGCAGCCTGGACTTCGGCCAGCAGGCCGCGCTCGCGACCGGCAACGTGGTCGCGAACCTCGCCGCGAACGGCGCCGTGACGCTGTCCTGCACGCCCGGCATGGCCTTGACGATGAGCATCGACGGCGGCGGCCATTACAACGACGGCGAACGCAACCTGGCCGCCGGCAACACCCGCATTCCGTACCGGCTGTATGCCGATGCGGCGCTCAGCCGGGCGATTCCGGTCGGCCAGCCGATGGCCGTGGACTACGACACGCCGGCCAACATACGCCTGCCCGTCTACGCCGTCCTGACCTTGCCGGGCAACAACCCGCCCGGCACTTACCTGGATGTCCTGACCGTGACCCTGTCATGGTGAACCCCGGAGAACGCCCGATGATTGTCATTGTGCCGCGCACAGCGCGCGTCCTGTTTGCCCTGCCGCTGCTGGCGGCAGCCCTCTGCCTGCCCCGCGCCGCGCACAGCGCCAGCTCGGTGCTGATCTGGCCGATCGACCCGGTGCTGGAAAGCGACCAGCGCGCCAGCGCGCTATGGCTCGAAAACCGCGGCACGGACCCCGTGATGCTGCAGATGCGGATCTTTTCCTGGCGTCAGGACGGCAAGGACGAGCAGTACGACGAGCAGCGCGAAGTCATCGGCAGCCCGCCGATGATCCGCATCGCACCCGGGGCAAAGCAGCTGCTGCGCCTGACCCGGCTGCAGGCATCGCCCGCCGGCAGCGAGCGGGCGTACCGGATCGTCATCGACGAGATCCCGACGCCCGACACCACCGGCCAGGATGCTGAAGGCAAGGCGATCCGCTTCCAGATGCGCTACTCGGTGCCGCTCTTTCTCTATGGCGACGGCCTGTGGTTCAAGCCCGATCCGGACAAACAGCGCAAGACGCCCGCCGGCCAGCCGCAACTCGAATGGCGGCGCGAGATCGACGCCGGCAAGCCCTACCTCGTGATCGACAACCGGGGACCGGTGCATGCACGGCTGACCAAGGTCTCGTTCGCCGCGGCCGGCGGCCAGCCGGTCACGGTATCGACAGGCCTCCTCGGCTACGTGCTCGCGCAGAGCAGCTACCGCTGGCCGCTCCCCGCCGGGGTCGGCGCCGACGCCACGCTGCACGCCGTTGTCAACGGCAACACCACCGAACAGGCGATTCAGCCGGCACCTTGACGCCGGTGCGCCGCTCCATGCCGCTCGCCATGAAAAGACGCTCGCTGCGCCGCCGCCGCAACCTCGGACTGCGGTGCCTGCCATCGCTCGCGCTGCTCGCGCTGGCGTTGCCCGCACAGGACAGCCGTGCGGCGCCCCTGCCTCCGCCGCCCCGGGCGGGCGAAACGTTGCCGGTCGACGAGGATACGCAGTTCCTCGAACTGGTCGTGAACCGTCGCGCCAGCGGCAAGGTCGTGCCGGTGCGCATGCGCGACGGCCACTACTTCGTACGCGCCGACGATCTGCGCCAGGTCGGCGTGCAGCTTCCCGCGGCCCGTGACGGCCTGATCCAGGTCGATGCGGTGCCCGGCGTCCGGACCGGATACGACGGCAACGCGCTGCGCCTGCTGCTCGACGTGCCGCCCGACTGGCTGCCGAAGCAGCAGCTCGGCAGCGGACACATCTTCGACCGCGTGCCGGCGCGCAGCAGCTTCGGTGCGCTGCTCAACTACCAGGCCTACACCAACGATCCCGACCATGGGCCCGGCTATGCGTCGGTGTGGAACGAGCTGCGCATCTTCGGCCCCTTTGGCGTGCTGCGCAGTACCGGCTCCTATCAGCATCCGCTCTCCGGCGGCGGCACACTCACCGAGCGCTACGTGCGCTACGACACCAGTTGGCGCTATTCGGACGAAAACCGCGTACTGACCTACGAACTGGGCGACCTCATCAACAATCCGACGACCTGGAGCACACCGGTGCGCATGGCGGGCCTGCAGATTTCGCGCGACTTCTCGCTGCGGCCGGACATCGTCACCTACCCGCTGCCGCAGTTCTCGGGCGAGGCAGCCGTGCCGACCACCGTTGACCTGTTCGTCAACGGCTACAAGAACAGCTCCACGCACGTCGATCCGGGGCCGTTCAGCATGACCAACGTGCCGTTCATCAACGGCGCGGGGGAGGCCGTGGTGGTCACCACCGACGCGCTGGGACGCCAGGTCAGCACCACAATGCCGTTCTACGTGTCGAACTCGCTGCTGCGCCCTGGCCTGTCGGACTTCTCGTTTTCGGTCGGCAGCCTGCGGCGCAACTACGGCATCGACAATTTTTCCTACGGCACCGCCGTCCTGAGCGGCTCGTACCGCTATGGCCTGAGCCATTACCTCACGCTCGAAAGCCACGCGGAGGCGGCCCGCAGCTTCGGTCTCGGCGGCTTCGGCGGCCTGCTGCAGCTCGGCAACCTGGGCACCCTCAACGCGGCCTACAGTCACAGCCGGCAATACGGCGAGACGGGCAACCAGACCGTGGTCGGCTATCAGTACCTGCGCAACCGTTTCAACTTCGGCGTCCAGCACACACAGCGCAGCGCGCATTACGGCGATCTGTCCACCTACGACAGCCGCTATGCGCTCAGCCGGCGCAGCCTGCAGGCGAACGCCAGCGTCTCGACGCGCTGGCTGGGCAGCTTCGGCGCCGGCTATTTCGACATCGAGGCACAGGACAGCACCCGCACGCGCCTGCTCAACCTGAGCTGGAGCAAGCCGCTGTGGGGCAGCAGCAGCTTCCTCGTGTCCGCCAACCGGGAACTCGGCGGCGGCGACTGGTCGGTCGGCGCGCAACTGCTGATCCCGTTCGGCGCCCGCAGTGCAATCAGCACCAGCTTCGACCGCAACGCCGACGGCTCGAACAGTGGACGCGTCAACTACAGCCGCTCGATGCCGAGCGAGGGCGGCTTCGGCTGGAACCTAGCCTATAGCGACGGCGAAAACGCCAGCGCCTACCGTCAGGCGGACCTGTCCTGGCGCGGCGATCTCCTGCAGGTGCAGGGCGGCGTCTACGGCAGCAGCAGCAACACCAGCCGCTGGGCCCAGGCGAGCGGCTCGCTCGTGCTGATGAATGCGTCGCTGCACGCCGCAAACCAGATCGGCGATGCGTTCGTGCTGGTCAGCACCGACGGCCAGCCCGGCATCCCGGTCCGCTATGAAAACCGGCTCGTCGGCACCACGGACCGCAGCGGCAACCTGCTCGTACCCTGGACCACGTCCTATTACAACGCGAAGTACGAGATCGACACGTTGAGCCTCGCGTCCAACTTCGATACGCCGTCGGTCGAGCAACGCGTCGCGGTCAAGGCGGGCAGCGGCTATCTGCTGCGGTTCCCGGTGCGGCGCGTCGCCGCGGCCAGTATCGTGCTGCACGACGCGCGCGGCAAGCCGCTGCCGGTCGGCGCGCAGGTGCAGGTTCTGGGCGAGCTCGGCGACAGCGGTTACGTCGGCTGGGACGGGCTCGTCTACCTGGAGCACCTGGACGCGCACAACCGGCTGCGCGTCGCGCTGCCGGAAGGCGGCACGTGTGCGGCGGCGTTCGACCTCGATACCCACGCCGACGAAATCAGTCAGATCGGCCCGCTGGCATGCCAGTGACAAGCATGGACAGCCTCGTCAGGAGCCCCCGATGAAAGCAAGGATCATCCCGATACTATTGATGGCGGCGCTGCTCTGCCTGCTGCTGCGATCGCCCGCGGCCCACGCCGGCAATCGCTGCGGACCGTTCGTCGGGGGCCAGCAGGTCTCGCTCGGCAGCGCAGGTTCGCTCGACGTCGCCGCGCGGCCCATCGGCGTGGAAGCGCCCGGCGGACTGTACTGCAACCGCGACGGCTTCGCGCTCTATGGCAAGGACTGGATCCGCGTGCAGCTCGATAGCGATGGCGGCGGCGCGCTGGTCAACGACCAGACCGGCGACCGCATCCCGTTTCGCATCTTTACCGCCAACGACGGGCAGCCTCTTTCGGTCGGCCAGCCGTTCGATCTGACCCAGTTCAAATGGATCGGCAGCAAAGCCGACGCGATGGACTTCCCGCTGTACTTTCGCACCACGCCGACGCTCGACAGCATCCCCGCGGGCACCTACACCGCCGATGTGCTGACGCGCTGGTTCTGGCAGATCTGCCCCGGCGTGCAGGTCGTGCAAGCCTGCACGGCCTGGGGCGGCTGGGATCGCAGCAAGGGATTACGTGGGCTCTGCCTGACCGGCTGCTCCGGCGTGATCGATTGGGGGCAAGGGGAAGTCGCCACGCTGATACTGCGGCTCACCGTGATCAACCAGTGCGAGATGTCGACTCCCGATCTCAACTTCGGCAGCGCCGCCCTGGTCGATAGCTTTGCACCCGTCAGCGGTTTTGTATCCGTTCGCTGCACCAAGCAGGCGACTTACTCCGTAGGCATGAGCGCGGGCAGCAGTCCGGGCGGCGCCACGCGACGCATGCGCAAAGGCAGCGAATACATCGCCTACGAACTGTACAAATCCACCGCCGGGACCGAACGCTGGGGCGATCAGGGAAGCGAGCGACGCAAGAGCGGCGACGCTGACTACGGCCCCAACCTGCTCGACGGCACCACTCCGCAGGTGTTCATGTATCGCGGCGTCATACTGCCGAACCAACCGACGCCGTCGGCAGGGACCTACACGGACAGCGTGCAGGTGGACGTCAAATTCTAGATGGTAACCCTTCGCTTCTTGCGCGCGCCCAGCAGGTGCTGGATGACGGCGGCGGTGTGCGGGCCAATATCGGCGGCCCTGTTCCCCAGCTGTTGCGGGTCACAGCCCTTCACGACGGCCTGGTGTTCCGGTGGCATGTGCGCGTCGATGGTGGTGTGGAAGCGACGGCGGGCACTCTTGCCGCGCGCGGCGATGCGCTGGCCGCGATGGAAGATCTCGACGGTATTGGTCGTGACGCGCACATCGACCTGCTCGCGTGCATAGCGGTACGACACGGAGTAGTAGTGCTGGTCCACTTCGACGTGATAGTCCGGCCCCACGCGAGCGACGATCCAATCTGCGTACTGGTAGGGCGCGTCTGGAAGCGGGCGCAGCGCCGGCCGATCGATTTCCTCGAATACGCTACGGCGCGAGCCCGGCAGCTTCTTGAAGGGCCGGTTGTTCAGATCGACCAGCAACACGGCGACGGCCCGGTTGGCCTCATCGAGGTTAAAGAAGCGCTGGTTTCGCAAGCGCGCGAGAATCCATCGCTGGACCAGGAGTACCGAGAGCTCGGCTTTCGGCTTGTCACGCGGCTTTCTCGGACGCGCTGGGATGATGGCGGTGGAGTAATGCCTCGCCATCTCCTGGTAGGTCTCATTGATCTGTGGTTCGTAGAAGTTGGCCTTGAGCACGCCCGACTTCAGGTTATCGGGGTTCTGTTCCCTTCGTCGTTATGTGCCTGAACGGCGTCGGCGAGCGGTCGCGTAAGGAGGCGCGCGAGGGAAATGGCGCATAATTTTTAGAGTGATTGCAGCCATTTCAAGAGATCCTGATCTTGCCGCCATCCAACGTTTCCGAGGCGTACCGCGGTAGTTTCGGAGTAGTCGGTAATTCACCGACGTTCTTGCGATCTCAGGCGCTCTGATGCAATGGCGAGCGCAGGGGATTGCCGGCGAAGAGTGATTTCCACATCCTCGGCGTGAGTTCATGCACGCGCGATGCCGGATGCTGACCCACGCGCTGCAACACGTCGACCAGATAGTCGTAGGGATCGATGTCGTGCAGCTTGCACGTCACCAGCAGGCTTTGCGCGATACCGATCTGCCTGGCGCCGAGTTCGGTCCAGCAGAACATCCAGTTCTTCTTGCCCATTGGGATGGCGCGCAGCGCGCGCTCCAATGAATTCGTATCGATTTCGACATCCGCATCGTCCAGATACAGCAACAGGCCATCGCGGCGCTCACGGACATAGGCCAGCGCCTTCTTGAGCGGACTGCCCGGCAGCAAGCCTTGCGCCTCGAACTGCCTGTCCACCCAGACGAAGAACGCCTGTGCCACCGGCTTCGCATGCTGTTGCCTCCATGCGCGCTTGCCGGAGCCTGTCAGGCCCTTCTGCCGGATGTCTTCCTCGACGCGATACAGCGCGCCGATATGCTCCAGCGCTTCGGCCACGCGTGCCGGCTCGATCTCTTCGGCCTTCACGAAGGCACGCCTGCTGTGCGCCCAGCACTGCGCGTGGGCCAGACCCGTCTTCTTCGCATACCAGGCGTACGCCTTGTAGCCGTCCGTGTGCAGGACGCTGCCAGCCGCCGCGGTTTGCCCGAGCAACTGCTCGACGTGCTCCTGCCGCCGGCTCGGCTGGTAGTGGAAGCAGATCTCCTCGAGCTCGCCCATCACCGGCCAGAAGTACGCCGACCTCATCTTGCCCGGGCCGTCCCGTCCGGCCTTGATCGGCGTCTCGTCCATGCGCTTGACACGCGAGCTCAGGATCGACTGCCACTGCGCGTCGTGGACGGGCTCGATCAGCGCAATGGCCGCTTGCGCGATCTGCGTGAGCCACTGCCGCGACACGCGGATGCCGCACTGGGCAAGCCGCTGATGTTGGCGGTACAGCGGCAGGTGGTACACCAGCTTGTCGATGAGCAGCCCGGCGATGAACGACACATCGACGCGGCTGCCTTCGATCACACCAACCGGCGCCGCAGGACACGACAGTGCCTGCGTATCGCGCCGCTTGATCACCGGGCGCACGTACTTGAGCACGACATAGCTGCCGGGACGTTGGGCCAGCCGGTGGCTCACACGCTCGCCGATTACTTCGTAATCCTCGTGATCGAGACCTGCGCTCTCGGGGTTCGCGATCTCGATGACTTCGACCGGCACCTTGCCCTCGTCGAAGAACAGCGTTGATTCGTCGACACCCGGGCGACTGGGCGTGGTGCTGCGCTCGTGGCCTGCTATGCGCGTCTTCCTGCCCGGCGCCGGTGCATCGGGCACAGCATCGAAGGCTTCGCCCAGCGTGCCTTGTGCCGCATCGGGCTGTACGATGCGACGCTCGCTCTTGCGGCCGAACAGCTGGCGCTGGAACCACGCGACTTGCGCGCGCAATTGTGCGTTCTCGCTCAGTACCGCTTCGCATCGCGCTGACAACGCCGCCACGTGCGCAGTGAGCGCTACGAGCGTTTCGTCGGTGGCGGCAGTCGATGGCATGGCCACCATCATAGGGCAACGCATGCCTCATGGCGAGGGCCTCACCGGCGACTGTGGCTGCGTGTGCCGGTAACGATGCCGCTGCCGGACGACCTCGATTCCCTCGAGCAACAGCTTCAGTTGGGTGACATCGATCTCACGCGTGTCCGCCCGGTTCCAGTTGGCCAGAAATCGGCCTTGCTCGAGCCGCTTGGCCCAAACGCACCAGCCGCTGCGATCGAAATAAAGCACCTTGATTTGCGTGGCACGACGATTGATGAACGCGAACAGATGGCCCCCAAGTGGATCGACCGGCATGCTGTGGCGTGCGATCGCGTGCAAGCCATCGAACGAGCGCCGCATGTCCACAGGTGCGCCGTACAGGAACACACGTACCTGCTGCTCTGGGAAGAACATCAGCTTCTCGCGATCGTCAGAACGATGCCGCCGGGCAGATCGAGGCGGATCGTCAGATTCGCCTGTCCAGCCTGCGTGCCCGGGTTGATGTGCGTGTCAGTTGCCGCAATGGTCCCCAGATCGACAAAGGCCGAGTCCCCGGCGGATGCATCCACGCCACACGGAGATGCCAGGCCCTGCAAGCGCCGCCGCCAATGATAGAAGCGAAACTCCGACACCGACTCCTCACGGCAGAACGCTCTGACCGTCAGTCCGCGCTCTGCGAAGCGTGCCAGCCTCTGTCGCCACGCTAATTCCACTTCCTCTCGCTTCGCTGCTGCCTTCATCGTCTGCTCCTGATCGCATTGAACGAGGAGCATTCTGCAACGACATCTACGCGAACTCTGTAACGCTCATGTGTTGGCGCTCGGCCATTGTCGGATATCTGTCAAATCCGGGGGAATCGAGCAGCGGTCGAACCGCAACGTCCCGAAAGCGATCATCTTCATGGGCGCTCCAGACGGGTACGCGGCCCGAGCGGTTCCAGTGCAAGCGTTGGACATCGAACCTGTCCATCAAGCACCAGTCTGAACGCTGCGGAGCGGACCAGCATCGGATCCGCCGCAGCGAATTGCCGCTCCAGTTCTGCCAACGTGGTGCCATTGCTGCACGCAATGAGTACGCCGGGCATCAATCCGTCAACCGGGAAGGCGTGACCGCTCACCAGGTAACGGAGCATCATGATCCGGTTCTCGCGCAGCAGATGTGGGTCGTCGAGATCCTGCGGATGAATCATTTGCAATTGCATCGATGACGCCCAGCTCCGCGACTGAAAAGCCGGGAACAGGGAATGTCCTTGCGCCACAGAAGTCCATTCCGTCGTTCTCAGCACGACACACAATTTCTCGTCGTGACGCGTGCGGACCCAGAAGTCGACAACCCGCGACGGCTTAGCGTCCGGGATGCACAGGGGCCGCTCGCAGTAAGTGATCACGCGCGGGTCTGATTCGAGGCGAACCCAGAGATCGAGGGCGAGCCGACCGAACAGGGTTAGCCGGCGCCCGATCTTCGGACCGAAGAGGTCATATCGATGGGCGCCGTGCGGACGGGCGTTATTGACTGCCCGCGAGAAACGTGGTGGTGTCATCAACAAAGCTCCGGTTTGCCCGACCATCATGTTTTAGTACAAAACGGACCGGACATCCGAACCTCTGACAGCCACGTGAGTGCGGTTTTGCGCGCCGATAAAATCACTACAAAATACGTACCATTTACTACGTTTTTCTCGGCCATTAATGTGTGTATGCACACAGACCACATTTTGGCGGCCTGACTGCTCGTCGACCGCGTCCAGCCGTGAAACAATCCACCGGAAAGCCGGACAAATTGGCCGCAAAGCACCGCCGCCGTTGCTTCTTCGGGTGCTGAAGTCGATCACCCGACTGTTTCACGAACTTCCCGGCGAGGCACTGCCAGGCATGTGACATTTCAGACATTCCCTTCCTTCATCTGGCATTTCAGACTTTCGCTTCTTGACGCGCGGAAGCAAAAGTTCTGATTGCGCAGACGGCAACCCACCCCTCATCCGTTACAGACCACCGAGAGGTGCTGCAACTTTCCCTTCAACCGACGACGAACGCGTGCCCCAACACCTGCAGGCCGATGGGAAATTCCTGTGGCGTAAGACGGACTATGTCGAAAATGCAAATCAGGCGTTCAGCTTCCAGATGAACCGGGACAATCACGCGCTCGCTCTCAAGGGAATTGAAGAGCAACTGGGAGCACTGACGGCAGCCCAGCTGGAAATGGATATCCGGCTCGCCGAAATCGAGATCCTGCTGCTGGGTACGCTGACACCGCAGCAGCGTGCCGATCTGCAGGGCGAACGTAGCCAGCTCCAGGCCGACCGTGCGGTGATCGCAGGCGTTCTGGTCAAGCTGCTGACCATTCGCGCGCAGGTATCGGCTCTGGCGCCCCTCGTGTTATCGACGGATTACGATGCGAGCATGCAGGCAAACCTCCATGTGCAAGGGTGGGTACGTCGGGCCGACAGGCTCTTCGCCCGGACGCTCGACCTTCGCAAACAGTACAGCCCCGAAAATCGCCGTTCCAGCAGTCTTAAATTGTGAACCGCCGCACAGCCAACCCACTCGTGCGGGGCGGCGCAGCTACCCGGCCGCGCTTGACCCGGCAGCACTTCGCGCTCTATCGCGGCTGGCTGGAAGGGGCCGCGATCGAGGGCCTGCACGCCGCGTACGGTGAGGCCGACACCGATGTCCGGCTCACCCGCCGGATGATCGCGACGATGCGCGACACGCTGGCCGTGGTCGCGCGCCGCGCGCGCGACGTCGAGGCCGCCCACCTGCTGCGCCTGCGTCCAGGCAGCCTGCACGACAAACTGGCGCCCGCGGAAATGCACGGGCGCGCCGATCCCCCGAAGCTCGAGGACTACCGCGCCCAGGTGGACCCGGACGGGTTCTATGGGGAAGCGGAACTCCTGGATATGTACCGGGCGGATTTCCCGCCGCAGGCGTCCCCCCGCATCGACCGGAAGATCGCCCGCAACGCCCGGCTGCGCCAGCGCCAGGCCGCCGCGCTCGCGCGCATGGAGCAGGCGCTGGCCGAAGATCCGGCCCCTGAACATCCCGTCGACGGCTGGTTCGAGCCGGCCGTTGCGGCCCGCCTCACCGCCGCTGGCATCCCCACGCTGGCCGACCTGCTGGCCCTGATCGACCGCCGCCGGCAGCGCTGGTACACGGCCATCCCGCGCCTCGGGCCGAAGGGTGCCGCGCGCATCGTGGACTGGCTGGATCTGCACGCCGCGCCGCTGCGGCATGAATTCTCGCCTTTGGCGCTCCACCCCCGGCGCTCGCTGACGGCGGACCATCCGGCGCTCACTCGCCCGACCGTGGTGGCCGACATCGCGCCGATCGAGGCCTTTGCCGTACCGGCGGAGCTGGACGGCAGCGCGGGCAGCAACCGGGCGCCGGTCCCGGCAGGGACAGCGGCAGCGGGGCAGGAATTCCGGTCGGACATCGAGGCGATCCGCGCGTGGATACGCGTGCGCGGCGTGAACAGCGAACACACCGTGCGCGCCTACCGGCGCGAGGCCGAACGGCTGCTGCTGTGGGCCGTCGTGGCACGGGGCAAGGCGTTTTCGTCGCTCACCAGCAGCGACGTCGACGCCTACCTGAACGGCTTTCTGGCCGATCCCCAGCCAGCCGGGCGCTGGGTCGGGCGTGCCAAGGCCGAGCGGTTCGACCCGGCGTGGCGCCCGTTCACCGGACAACTGCCCGCGTCCAGCCGCGAAACCGCCCGGAAAATCCTCTCCGCGCTGTGCGCGTGGCTGGTGAAGGTGCGCTACCTGCTGGCCAACCCGTTCGACGCGCTGCCCCGGCTGCAGGTGGCGCGCCCCGACGTGGACACGCACGGCCGCACGCTCACCCACGCGCAGTGGCGCTATGTCCTGCAGACGGTCAGCATCCTGAACCCCACCCACGCCCAGCAACGCGACGCCTTTGCCCTGCTCTTCGCCTATGCCACGGGCCTGCGCCGCGCCGAGCTGGCCAGCGCCGCGCCGAGCTGGCCAGCGCCACGCTGGACGCGCTCGACCGCAAGGGCCTGGACGGGACGCTCGACGATGCGTGGACGCTCAGGGTCAAAGGAAAAGGCGGGAAGGTGCGGGTCGTGCCCATGCCGGCGCGGCTGATGGACGCGCTGCGCGCCCTGCTGCAGCGCACGCCCGGCGGCCCGCTGACACTGGATTCCGCGCCGCGCGACATGCCGCTGCTCGCCAGCACCACCACCGGCCGCGCAATGACCGCGGACGGCATCGGCCTGATGTACAAGCGGATCTTTGCCCAGGCGGCCGCACGGCTGGAAACCCGGTATCCGGGCGCCGCGGCCGACCTGCAGCGCGCCAGCACCCACTGGCTGCGCCATACCCACGCGAACCATGCGCTCGATGCCGGCAGCGACCTGCGCGACGTGAAGGACCAGCTGGGCCATGCGAGTCTGGGCACCACCACGCTCTACACCAAGGGTGACGCAGCGCGCCGGTACGAGTCGGTCGAACGGTTTTTTGACGCGGCGCTGGACGCATCCGCGGCCGGCAGACCGCCCTGATCCAGCCGTGGCCGCCACTGTGGTCCAGGCGCATCGCCTGCCGCCTGTTGAATCTGGCGGCATTGAACGGGATTGTTACCGACATGGGGTTTTCCGGCCACCCGGGCGCCGCCGCGTCGCGGCACCGGGTTTGCCGCGCAGCGCCGTACCCAAGGGGTCAACCTGACGGGGAAAATCGCACGGAGGACAGCGGAAGCTCCAACCCGTGCGGCTCTTTTGCCGGCTTGCCGCATCTGCAGTCGTGCTGTACAAAGATATATCTCTATAAAGCACTGACTACCGGCCGTGGACTTCTTCGCCCCGGATGACCATACGCACGCCGTCGCCGCGATGCTGGCGCACACCGACGCGGCGGACCGGGCGCTGCTGGGCACGCTGTCCGGCATCAAACGCCGCGCGCGGGCGCGCGCCCTCATCGCTTTCATGCAGCGCCTCGACCCGGCCCCGCCCGACGCCACGATCACCACCACGCGCCACCTGCTGCGCGCGCTGTTCGGTGGCCGCGCCGTCTCGAACAACGACCTGCAGCGCCACTTCGCCACGCCCGGCCGCAAGGCCGACGACCGGGCGGATGTGGCCGCACTGCAGGCCTGGCTGGAAGCGCACCGCGAACCGCTGATGGAGCGCGCGGCGCATCTGCTGCACGAACTCGATCTGGCGTGGCGCCGCTTTACGCAGGCCGCCGCCGACGAGGCGGGCCGGCAGCGTCGGCTGGAACGGCAGTAAGCGCGTGTGCTGTATGAAGATATATCTCTATACGGCACGGCGAAATCCCGCCCGACCGGATCTGCAGTGATGCTGGCCTACGCCGAGCGCGGCGCCGCAGCGTAGAACGTGTCGACAATCGCCAGCAATTCGCGCAGGCGCGCGGCCACGCGCGGCGTCACGAACAGGTCCACGTCCTCGGTGCGTGCGTAGTGCGCGTTGTCCGGCCCGACCCCGCCGCCCCAGCCTATCTCGAGCAACTGCAGTTCGCGCGTGGCGCCCTGCCCCGGCCGCTCCATCAGCTCGCCGAGTGCCCGCACGTTGTAGATGAAGCCGTGCTCGCACCAGTCCCCGGTGTCGGTGCACCAGGCGGCAGCGAGCAGTCGCTCGAGGTGCGCCGCGGCGTCGGCACTACGTGGCGCCTCGAAGAACACAATCCGCTCCTGGTAGCCGCGGTCACGCTCACCCATGGCATCGGGCAGCGCCACCACGGCACGATGCAGGCGGCCGTTGCCGAGCACGGCGATCGTCACGGGGGCGGCAATGGGCTTCATCAGGGTTCTCCGTGGAAATGTCCGGCGCATTCACGAGGGCGATTCTGCCCTGCCCCGGGCAGCACCTGCCGTGATCCAGCTCAAAGGTGACGACCGACGTCCATCCGCTGGTGCAGGACCCGGATCACGTCCAGTGTGATGTCCGTCTCGCGCCAGAACACGATGTGCGATCCCGCCGGGTACTGGAAGGTCCCGTCGCGCACCGGGCAGGCGCGGCCGGCCTTCTCGCCCCGCGCCAGCGCCTCCATGGTGGCGACCAGGTCGCGGTGATAGCAGTCGGCCTGCCCGGGCGACCAGTGCGCGGCCGTGTAGCGCCAGATGTCCTCGAGGTCGGACTGGGCCAGCGGCGTCAGCCGCAACTGCCGCGCCCTAACGGCCATCCAGGCCGCCGTGCGTCGCACGCATGCGCGCGAGGAACGCCTCGCTGTCGAACGGTACTGGTGCGCCCGACGCCTCGCCGGCCTTCAGTGCTTCCTGCAGCGCCCGCACCTGCGTTTCATGCGACTCGAGCAGACGCAGCCCGGCGCGCACGACGTCGCTCGCGGAGCCGTACCGGCCTGACTGGACCTGTGTGTCGACGAAGTCGGCGAAATGCTCGCCGAGGGAAACCGACGTGTTGCGGGACATGGGCACTCTCCTTTCGATCGTGCTCATCATATACCAAACTTTGGTATATGACAGCCGGAACGCGCCTTATGGTCGTCTGCCTGGCTGCCGCACTGCAGACCCATCCACATTCTCACGGCGCTGCGATACCCACGCCACACGCCCTCCCCGTCTTCGATGAGTCGTGCAGACGGTCGTAGCCCGAGACAGCCACAGTCTGCACTATGGCAGCGAGCGACGGGCGTTTGGCTTCATCACTCATCCGGGCCTTCGGGGCGCCCGGCGTCAGGAGTTCGCCGGCCGTCGCTAGGCGCACCCTGCCCTTGCGGATTTCGCGGGCGAACCAGTGCATCCCAGAGGCCGGCATCGTGCGTTCGATGCCTTCGTCGGCGCGGACGGCAACCAGTGACCGTGCGTCATCGCTGACGACGAACCGGGCTGTCAAGGACACATCGACGTAGGTTTTCCCGGCAGCCTCGACGAGGATGCGGTCCAACTCAACCACTTCCGCCTCCTGCACCTGGCGTGCTTCGGTTTCCGTCGTCCGGAGTTGGGCTTGCCGTCGGAAGTCGACCGGTCGAGCGAGCAGGCGCGTGAGGTAGGCACGAGGCCAGGTGGCCTGCTTCAGGTGCTGCCACGTGGCTTCAACGACGTCAGACAGCCGCTTGCCGTGCTCTCGCGCCCGGCGCATCAGGAAAAAGATCAGCTTGTCAGAAAAGCCCAGCGACCGCAGGCGCTGAAGGTCCGCGGGCGGTTGACCGGCTGGATGTCTTTCTTGAAAAGCAGTTGGGGAAAGATCTTCATGTATACGGTCTGCCAGAGTGGCACACGGGGATGCTAATTCGGTTTTCTGTGAGTTGGCTGAGGTCGGGTCGACCTCAGCATTGGTCGCAGAAGCCGCGGACGCCCGAGGTTGGCCGGACTGGACGGGAAGATTGTCGAGGTAGCCCAGCAGCCGAATGGCGGTGTCGGTGAGATACAGGTAGGCGCGGTCGAACTGGTTTTCGATGTCGCGCCCCTGCTCGCCGCGCATGATCAGCCCGGCCTGCTCCAGGTCGTGCAGGCTGCGGTAGAGCGTGCGAGTGGATTGCCGGGCGCGCTCAACGAGCCGGGCTCGGCCAATGAAGATCCGGCCGTTGGGATTTTTGCGATCGACGGTGCGGGCGAGGGCGGCCAGCAGGTCGCACGCGCGACGGGGCAATCCGGGAATGCGGGCGGCACGGTACGCGGCGCGAAAGATTACCCAATGGAGATTGACGCGATCACACGTGTATTCGTGTGCTGCGGATTCATCAACTTCTGCGAGACGAGTTTCATCCTCGCAGGCAACCGAATGTTGCGCGATAGACATAGCAAGCGTCCATTTCTCTGAAAATGGATGGCCAATGCTTGACTGCCGATCGCTTTCCGCTACACTCGGAGATGTCTGAGCTCTTCCGGTTCCAGCCGGCTGAGTGAGTAGCGGGGCACGATTTCAGTCGAGCCCAATTTTGCAAAGGCCCTCGGTTCCAGCCGAGGGCCTTTGTCTTTCAGGTACCCAGATTGTTAGCGCATTCCGTCATCCTGAGTTTGTAAGTCATTGATCTATAGGGAGTCGCTAAAAGCGACTCTTACTGCCACGCTTCTCTTAACTGCTAAGTACTTGATTTTATTGGAGTCGCTATTAGCGACCTTCTTCGGCGTTTCCCTTTTCAAGCTCACGCCGGATAAGCGCTTCAATCCTGTCCGCCCACATCTGTGCTGTTGCTTCTGCGTCGTCGGCCCTGCCGGAAAATCTCAGGCCGATCACTCCGCTCCGGACTGAGATGTCACAAAGCTTCTTGCGGCCGATTGTGATCGTGCGGGTCAGAGGCGCCGCCGCTACTTTTTCCCTCTTCGGTTTGGCGAGCTCAAGAGCGCGCTTCTGGGTCAATGACTCGTCGGTGACGAGCGCTCGAATTGCCTCCACCACCGCCTCGGCGTTCCCATCAGTCGCGAGCGCAGCAAAATCTTCGGCAGCATTGCCCCCAACCCGGTCCGGCCGTCGCGCTATTGCGTCGCGAGCTTCTTGCGGCAACTTTTCGAACGAGAGGATGCGGGAGACGTGCTGCTTAGTCAGTCCAGAGGCTTCGATAATTTCAGAGCGGGTAAACCCGGATTCTTCCTGTAGCCGTACGAACTGCCGAAACTTCTCGAAGTCGGGCAAAGATGGAGCAAGCAGATTTGAGAAGGTCGCCCCCATCTCTGCGGATTTGGCGTCACCAGTGAACGGCACGCCGAGGATCGTCGTCCGCCCGAGTTCATCCCTGTAGATCGCTACCCGGTTGTTACCAGAAACAATCTCGTTTTTGCCATCCCCGAGGGGACGGAAAACGATCGGGTGGACCAAAGGATTGCGCTGAAGGTTTTCGCGCAATTCGCTATATTCCACCGGCGAAAGAACTCGCCTGCGTCCTGGTACCTCGACGAGGGTGGAAATCTCGATCTCAGTTGTGCTTACGCGTGGGTTCGATTGCTGAAGGCTCTCGATTTGTCTACGAGCGTCTTCGAGTTCGACTTTGACTGCCTCCGCAGTTCGTTCGGCAGCTAGAGCACGGTCCTCGGCCTCCACGATGCGGCTAGTCGCGCTCATTAGGCGGCCAGGTGAGGTCAGAGCAGGCCCGCCCTGGCTTTGTGCCGGTGCGGTATTCTCTTTAAGTTCGATCCCGGCCGTTCGCTGTGCAAGACGTTTCCCGATACTCATTGCGTCGGCTCCTTCGCCCAAGCTGCGATCAGCTGGTCATCAAGGTATTCGGCCAACTGGTCGAGCGGCTCGCGTAGCCTTGCATAGGTCGAGTTTCGAACTTCGGACTTAGGCAGATCGTAAATTGTGGACAACATCGCCGAGGCGTCCTGTTGAATCTTCGACTCCGGGATGATGTACGGAAGCACATGGTCGCTGTACGCCATACGCAGCCAACCCTGTACTGCTCGTGAGGTATCAGTGGTGCGTGCCTTCGTCATGATCACCTTCACGAAGTCATAGCGTTTCTTTTCCTTGAGTCCAGGCAGGTTGCTGCCGACGTCGGAGAAGAGACTCCAAAACTGGGTGGAACTGGCAAAATCAAGCCCTTCAGGCGGGCATGGCATCAGGATGGCATCCGCCGCAATAAGCGCGTTGATCGTCAAGTAGCTGAGGGCTGGAGGGGTGTCGACGATGACAACGTCATAGTCTTCGATTAGCGGGCGTACGCCGTCGCCACTCGAATCCGTCGCGGCCGATTTGAACCCCTTGTTGATGATGTCCCAGAATTCAAAACGCGGGTCATGCAACACCTTCGAAGGGATCTCAAATTCAGCGTCAAAGAGTGCGGCGGACGCCGGGATGAGGTCCAGGTTACGCCAGTACGTGTTCCGCACAGCATAGTGAAGTGATTTCTGGTCACCATAGATAAGCGGCAGTAGTGTCTTATCTTCTGGAATCTCGGCTTCAGGCGCGTAGCCACATAACTGGGTAGCGGACCCTTGTGGGTCGCAGTCTAGGATGAGGACGCGACGACCGAGCAGGCTGAGAGCTTGTGCAACGGACACGGCTGTGGCTGTCTTAGCGACACCACCTTTGAAATTTGCGATCGCATACACGCGCCCGCGCGCCGCGGTTGGGCGTTTCGGACGCTTCGACGTTGCTTGAATCCACGTTATCGTCTCGTCTAGCGTGTAGACCTTTGCTTTTCCATTCCCGGGTAGGGTGCCGGGCGGGAGTTCACCTTTGCTTGCCAGATACCGCTGCTTTTGGCGGTCGATATTGCAGAGCGCCGCCAGGGCTGCTGTACTGAAAACCGGCGCCTTCTTGCGAGGATAGGGCTCGAGCAGTCGGTTTCGGATTTGCCCAAATGCATCCTTTGCCCGACCTGATACGCCAATCAACGCGTCGAACGACACGGATTGGTCGACCTCTGGCAGGTGGGTAATCAGTATGTCGTTGGCGGTCACGGTCGCATCCTCAGGTTACCCGAACTTCCGCAGGGTTTTGGGGTGGAAGTCGATTAACCGTGAGGATAATGGCTGACCGAGTAAACTTCAAGTAAACTCTGAAGTGTTGATCTCTCGGCCGCGTCCATGCGCGCATAGTGGATTGGCACATTTTCACGCAGCTCGCTTGACGGGTACGGCATCTTGATGCTTGCTGATGGTGCATCTACTGACGACACTTCTAACAGGACAGCTCACCGCACTGGACCGACACCACGCTGACACCTTCGCCCAAACGCCCTGATAACTTCAAGATGCCGGATTGCTCTTGCTTTTTACGCAAAAGTGTGAGTTGAGAGGCCGGCTTTACGGGTGCCCGCTTTTCGCACGAACGCGGCTCTGCTTCGTGACGGATAGTGCGGCCGAGCGGATAGAGTGCCGTATGGTCTATCTAACCGGGGCAGCCACGAACCTGCGCATAATTGCTGCAAGGCAGGGTTCGAATAGGAGGGGCACCCAATTCATGTATCGATTCGAAGACTACGACCTCGTCATTGATGCAAGGTGCGAGCGCGAATACGCGGAAGATCATATTCCGGGCGCGATCAACCTTCCCGTGGTGAACAACGAGGAGTACGCAGAAGTCGGCACCTTGCATCGAACCGACAAGATGCGTGCGTACCTGATTGGCGTGTCCTACTCGTTGAAGAATATTTCACGTCACCTGGACACCGTGATAGCCAACCACTCACGCCGCGGTCGCATCCTGGTCTATTGCTTTCGGGGTGGCAAACGTAGCCGTCTATGGTTCGATGCGCTAGACACCATCGGCTACAAGGTTGACCGATTACCTGGGGGATGGAAAGACTACCGCCGTTGGGTCAACGAGCAATTGGAGAGTCGCCCGCGAGAATTCTCCTACATCGTGCTTTCTGGGCCAACGGGTTGCGGCAAAACGCGTCTCCTTGACCAACTGGCCGTAGAAGGAGCACAGGTCCTGGACCTTGAGGCGCTTGCTGCGCACCGCGGTTCTGTCATCGGCGCAATCCCCGGAGTTGAGCAACCGACTCAGAAGTACTTCGACAGCTTGCTCCGTCAGAAACTCTCCACATTTTCGCCAACGCGCCCGGTATGGGTCGAAGCTGAAAGCAAGAAGATTGGCAATGTTCAACTGCCGCTGGCGCTGATCGAAACGATGCGTTCGACCGGTACGCTGTTGCAGGTCAGTGCCGCGATGGACGAGCGCGTACGGCTGTGGCGTGAAGACTACGCGCATTTTGAACGCGACCCTGAATCGTTGCTTGAGCGCCTTGCCCATCTGCGCAGCCTGGTGGGCGGGAAAGAAATTGAACTGTGGCGGGAGCTAGCGTCGACCGGAAGGATTCCTGAATTGTTCGAACGCCTAATGATCGCACACTACGATCCGAGCTATGAACGCTCAACAAAACGTGTCTATCAATCGATCCCTGACGCGCCCTCCATTACGCTCACGAATCTGCAGCCGGACACCCTGAACGGCGTTGCACGAAACCTCATCGAACGCTTCGACTGATATTCGATGACGATGGGTTATCTCGCTGGCCGTTGTGCTACGCCCCGCATTTATTGCCGGTTTTTCGACAGTCATCTGACTCTCAAATGAGGTAGTTACCTCGTTTATGCGAACTGATTTAGCCGATGTATCCGGATGTAACAGCATTGGCGTGCCTCGCGGCCGGCGCAGTAACGTCGTACGAAAATGTGTTTTGTCTTGACTGGACAGATTGTCGAATCAGGATTATCGGGACATGTGTACGACGATCGAGGACCGTATCATTCTGCTTCTGGATGAGCGGGCCCAGCTTGGAAAAGCGGATGGCGCACGGCGGTGCGGGACGCTACGGCGAGTCGTCGACTCGTTGACGGAATTCATTCAGGTTCCCGAACCGGGCCGGGGTTATTTTGAGCGGCTCACCGAATACACCGGCATTTCCACACAGCGGTGGCGTAAGGTATTCCATAGGCGTCAACGACCGACGCCGGACATGATTGAAGCGTTGGCGCGCCTCTTTCCCCAGTACGCATTCTGGATAGCAACGGGGATAACGGATTCCAGCAATGGTCACGTTGCTCCTGCGAACGCACAGACGTTTCCCGAGCGGCTTTACGTTGAGGCTGAAGCCGCTAGTCAGTACTTCCGCCGCTCGCTTGTCCTTCTCCGCCGCCTCTTTGAGGAAGCCGGCGTTGATGTAAAAGATGACCAGGCCCGTATGCGTGCGGCCAAACGAACGCGGCCCGTGGCGCACTGGCATGACAGCCCTTTAGTTGATGCTGCATATCGTGTTGCGCAGTCGGACGAGTACGCCCAATTGCGGGAGATCTGGTTTTCAAGGGAGGAGGCCCGGTCGGCTAACCTGCGCCGCATTTGGCCTGCGTGCCCCGAAGATCGACCTTGGAATCGCCGACGGTGCAGGGCGCAAGGCCCCGATTTCGGAAAGGATCCGCGAACAGCGCATCAGCATCTTTGGGACCTTTATTTTGCTCCCCAAACACGGCAATCGACGCGGTTCGCATTGAGTGTGCTGAATACATCGCCGGCGGCTCTCACGGACGAGAAGGTGAAGTGGCTGCGGTCATGGATGGAGCAAATGCAGGGCGAAGATTTGTTCATCTTCCTCGAGTATCTTGAGCATCACGGAATCGAGCGCGAGCACATATTTCCGTTGAAACCGGGAGGTGTGCGCTATGCGTGGTTGGGCATGGCGGAAGCTGAAATCGACCGGTTCATGGCGTACGTGAACGGGGTTCGTTCAACCGCTTCTACCACCTGCATTGGGAGAAGGATCTCGCAGCACTCGGGTGCCTAGTGGTAGCGCGCTGGTCCCCAAATTACTGTTGGACTGCAAACTATGAGTGAGTGTCTTAGCATCGTATGCCCGGCCTGCGGCACGGTATTCGGTGAGGATGGGTGGGAGGTCCTGACTGAGAAAGAAGTTCATCAGATTACCTGCCAGGCATGTCGCAAGTTCTTTTTCACGAGCTGGTTCGAGTGCGAAGCGTGCGCTGCGGACAATTTGATTTCGTCGCTATCGGCGCAAGACTGTCTTGATCGTAGATGCAGGAAGTGTGGGTACCACCCCGATGACATTGGTGAGGATTATGAAGAATCTCATCTTTGAGCGGGACGTTGGCGCACCGACAGAGCGGGTCGGAGTCCGGCTGTATCGTGTAGCAAAGGGGTTTGTTGCCGAACGCTTTCTTGTTCAGGGTGACCAGACCGTCGCGGTGCAGGTTCTTCCGATGTTGGTACGCGATGATTTTGAGGGTTTCGCGGCGGCCGATCCGCACTATGCCCTGATGCAGTACATCTACGGTGAAGTTCGGCAACTGGTGTGGGGTAGTGAGGTTGGCAAAGTACGTTAAGCAGGACGGCAGTTATGGATCTGAGCGTTGATGACCTGTTGAACGCCACAGACGAGCTTGAGTTAGCCGAGCTCGTGAAGCGCGCGATTCAAATACGTGGTGCGGAGTCGTTCGTCTTCGTCTCCCTGCATCCATCGGATTTTTCCGACAGTCGATCGACCTATCGGTTCCTGATTGGATGTCGGCCCGAGTGGTGCCAACTTTACAATGCAAATCGCTGGTATCTCACCGATCCATGCCTTGAGTATGCACGGTCGAACACGGCACCACTATTAGGCTCTGAACTGCCGGTTCGCACTGCAGGTCAACGACGCATGCTGGAGGTGGCTGCGGAATATGGTTTTCGCAGCGGCTATGTCGTTCCAGTCCACACTAGCGAGAAGGGGCGCATCGGCATCCTCTATCTCGGGTCGGACCTGCCGCCAGAAACGATGGAGGAGAAATTCCACGACGCGCGCCCTTTTTTTCGCGCCCTGGCACTGGAACTCCTCGAATGGTCGTCCAGGGCGGTGAGAGAAGAAGCGATGCAGGCCACTGGCCTGACACACGAAGAGCTCCGGCTCCTCGGCCTGGTACGGACCGGCTTCACCGCCGCAGATATTGCCGCCGAATTGCAGGTATCGTCGGTGACGGTCTATCGCCAATTCCAGCGCATCAATGAAAAGCTCAATGTTGCGCGCATCACCGCAGCGGTGAAATTCGCGGAAGAGCATGACCTCCTGGCGTGATACGCCCGGCTGGTACTGGTTGTCGTGGGCAATCCCGGTTTCAGCGATTGTTGCGTTTCAGTGTGATCACCCATGGGTGTACATCGCCGCCCTGATAGCTGCAATTCTTGTCTTCGATACGTTGCTTGGTGAGCATATCGGGATGGGTGTGGCGCAAACCGATGTTCCGTCGGTCAGTCACGTGGTTCCCATCGGGTTTATCTGCTTGTGGCTGATTGCGGTCCTCGATTCGGCAGCTCGAATCAAGTCCGTTACCGCATCGGAATTTGTCGGCCTCACGGTGGTCTGTGGCGTTCTGAGTGCGTTTGCAATGGCGCACATTCACGAGGTCATGCATGGAAAAGGGCGTCTGGGAAGACGGCCATCCGATATTGCGATGACACTCGCTGGCTACCCGCACTACCGGTTGGTACACGAACTGCATCACGCACACGTCGGTGACCCCCAGTTCGGGTCAACAGCCCATGTTGGCCTGTCGCTTTGGAGGCATGTGGGTCGCTCCTTTGCCAGATCATCCCTTGCGGCTCTCGCTGCCGATCGCCGGCGGTTGGCCCAGGGGAGAGGGCGCAGGCTTGTGTTTCCCGCCTCAACGTGCCTCGCAACGGTAGTCGTATTTGCGATTCTTTGTGGCGGACGCGGCTTGCTGTTCTATTTTGGCCAAAGTGCGATCTGCGTCTTCATCGTGGAAACGATCGGGTACATCCAGCACTACGGCCTCGTCGGTGGCGGGGCTCCTGTCGCGTGGAACGTCCGCTCCTGGCTCTCCAACCGGCTGTTCGTGAACAATGGTCTTCACGCCCATCATCATCTCGAACAAACCCTCTCCTACCAGCGCCTCAAGTGCGTTGGCGTAACGCTGCCAGCAGGATACCTGCACATGTTCTTCCTCGCACTTGTGCCACCGCTCTGGTTTTCGGTCATGAACCGTCATCCAGACATACCGTCGTATCGACGTAGCACCGACACGCACAAAAATCAAGAATAAACGAGCATCTTGAAGTTATCAGGGTATTTCGGTGAGAGTGTCAGTGCGGTGTCGATTCAGTGTTGCCTTCGATTAACAACGTGTTGAACAGCACGGAAGTGCGTGAGAGGAGGGGGAATGGGTGACATCGTTCGCTCACAGTGCCGACTTCCCAGGGAACTCAACGACTGGCTGGCCGACCGTGCGAGGCATGAGTCTCGCTCGAAAAACGCCCAGCTGATCGTAGAGCTTCGCGAACGCCGCGCTGCGGTCGAGGGGAGATGCCTCGACCTCGCCCTGAGTGAATCTCTGGATGCGCATAACTGAAAGGTATGGTGCGGCTCGGAACTTCGGCTGGAGCCTATTACTTCGGCGCCGCCGCGGCACCTAGTCGTCACCAGCAAGCAGTGTCTGGAGCCGCGTTGCGATGGTATCGACTTCGTCGGCCGTCAGGATGTTCCGCAAGGGGATGCTCCCTAAAACCTCGGCGAGCTGGCTCGCCGTCGGCGCCGCCGACTTCGCCTGCGCTATCACATCCTCGGGCATTGAGAGGGCGCGACTGAGCTGTGCCACCGCCTCGGCATTCAAAGACCGCCCATTCGCCCTCGCTGTGGCTTTGAGCTGAAGGTGCAGGGGACGCGGCAACCGGAACTGGGAACGAATGATGTCAGCCATAGGTGCAGTATTTGACACTACGGAGACACCACCGTATAGTGCCAACAAATGGCACTATAGTGCCAACACGGCCGCGGCGGTTCCCGGGGCGATTGCTTTGAGCCAGGCCAAGGCAGTCGCGAGGTTTGCTGACTGCTGGACAAAACCGTTTTGGAGCACGTCCGAATGCCATGACCGCACCTGCGGTAGTGGCACGGATCAACCGCAAAAGATATCGAGGTTGCCATGATGCCGGTCGATTTCAGTTTGCTCGCGCAACAGTGTGCTCCGACTGTCCATCCGACCACGCTGCAGGCACTCGTTCGCACTGAATCCGGCTTCAACCCTTATGCAATTGGCGTGGTCGGCGGCCATCTTGCGAGGCAGCCTCGCAATGAGGCGGAGGCTGTAGCGACCGCAAAGGCGCTTGACGCACAAGGCATCAATTTCAGTATGGGGCTCGGACAGATCAACAAGGCGAACCTGGCCCGCTATGGACTGACCTACAAGACCGTGTTCGATATGTGCGCCAACCTGCGCGCCGGCGCCGACATCCTGAGTCGCTGCTACGCCAGCGCAGCTGCGAGCATGGGGGCGGGGGACAGGGCTTTGGGTGCGGCCATCAGTTGCTACTACAGCGGGACTTTCACGCGAGGCTTCGTCGCTGAAGCTGACGGCACGAGCTATGTCCAGCGCGTCGCGGCCAACGCCCAGCCGGCTACCCAAGCCACTGTTGTGCCGGCGATCCCCGTCGTGATGGACAGGCCGTCGACCGCCGGGTCCGATCGCGCGCGGCCGGTGCGCACGCGGCGTGTGACCGCGTCCGATGCCGGCGCGGGCAACGACGCTGCGGCACGATCCCATCCGCCCTGGGACGCGTTTGGTGACTATCTGTGCGACGGTGACACGTGCAAGTGATGTAGCTGACCAGCCCGAGCGGCGGCTTATCAACGGCAACCTGATGGAGGCATCATGTTTCGCGGGACAAAGTTCAACTATGCTAAATCAGTACAACTGATGGATTACGCACTGCGCCCGAAAGTGCGGCGCATCGCAGGCCATGCTCTCGCTGCATCCATCTTTTGGAGCATCATCGGACCGCACCGGGCGTTGGCCGGCGGTCTGGATTCGGCGACGCAGGGCGCGACCACTTTCAAGATCTGGCTCTACAGTTTTCTTGGCATCGTGGGTGCCTGTGTCCTGATGTGGAAAGGGGCCGAATGCTGGGCGGATCGTGCTCACTGGAGCGAATTCGGTGTGCTCTGTGGAAAGGTCGCGGTGGTGGGCTCGGTCGTCGGCGTGCTCGCCCCCTATCTGTGGAACATGTTTTCCTGAGCGCGCCATGTCCGACGAGAAAACCCGCTATCCCGGTTTCAACGGCCTGGGCCGCACGGCCGGCATCTGGGGCGTGCCGTATATGGCCATGCTGGTGGTGGTCGTGTGTTCGATGTTCGTTGGTGTTATCGCAGGCGCCATTCTCGGCCCGGGCGGTTTGGCGTTTGCATTCCTGGGCGCGCCAGTGTTGCTGTACTTCAAGCAGGTGTGTGAAACGGACGATCAGGGCCTGCGCATCATGTGGCTGGAGATGCGCTGCCGCTTCTACTTCCGGATGCAGAAGCTTCGCGCGTTCATCAACTCGAAGGGTGCCGCTCTGCGTTTTGGCAACACATTGACGCTGGCGCCACTGCGCTATGGGCGGCAACGCCGCGTTTACCGGGAGTTCTTGACACCGCTGCAACGCGGCGCACACCGTCTGCGCGAACTTGATCAGGAGGCGCCGTGAATCAGAAATCCGAGGTTTCCAGCGATATTCTCGGCGGCCTGGGCGCAGTCGAGGACTGGCTGCCGACGTTCGGCCATCCGGTGACGAGATACGTTCAGCACCTCGGGGGCAACCGCTTCATGGCGACCCTCGTGCTGAGTGGCATGCCTTTCGAGGTTCACGAAAACCAGGCGCTCGAGCGCATCTTCGACCGCGATACGGAAACCTACAGCAAGCTCGGTCGCGACCTGGGCGGGCGCCTGGGCTACTGCACGACGTTTGCCCGCCGGCGTGTGAGTTTCGAGCGTGTCTATCGTTTCAGGGAGCGCTTCCAGCAGTGGTTCGCGAGGGAATACATCGCGCGGTTCAGCAATGCGCGCTTCTACGAGAACCGCTATTACCTGTCGCTGATTCTGAAATACGAGGACTTCGACGATGGTCTGAAGGAAATCGGGTCGCTTGCGAGCCAGGCACTGCTGCAGTTCGCCAGTTACGACGCGGAACTCCTCGACGTGTATGCCCGTACGCACATGAACGGCATGCAGATCCTGTACTCGAAGCAGTACGGCCTCGTCAGCGACCTCATCAACGGGGCGTGGATCGATGCCCCGGTTTCAGCGGAGCCGGGGACGGACGTCATCCCGTCGAGCTGGCTTCACTTCGGCTACAACACGTTGGCGATCCGCGGGCCGGACGTCACGCCGGGGCGACAGTTTGCAACCTGTCTGGACCTGCGTGGCTTCCCGGACAGGCCTGGCTGGGGGCAACTGAACGCATTGCTCACGCTGCCGATGGAATTCACCGTCACGCAAACGTTCAACTGTCTGACAGGGTATGACGCAAACCGCACGATCGATTCGGCCATCAACAGGCTGGAGTCGGCAGGCGACAAGGCCGCGCACCAGATCAAGGAGCTGCGCAATGCGCAGGGCTACGTCAACACCGGCGAGTTGAGCTTCGGCGAGTACCACGGCGCGGCCGTGGTGTACGGGGAAACGGCAAAGGAAGCGATTGCGAATGGAGACCTGTTCATCTCCCGCTCGCGCAACGAGTGCGGCGTGGAATGGATGACCGCCACCGGATCGGCGCCGTTCACGTACTTTTCCCAGGTTCCGGGCGCGAAGGTCAAGCCGCGGCCCAAGGTGCAGTCCTCACGCAATCTCGCCGCGATGAACGCCTTTCACACCTACTCGACTGGCAAGGCGGAGGGTAATCCGGTCGGCGACGGGTCCGCGATCATTCCGTTTCCCACGTTCGCCAGCAATGCCTACGATTTCAGCTTTCACGCGACGCGCATGGGTGACATCAATGTAGGCGAGAAGGTGGCCGGCCATACCGAGATAAAAGGCACGACGGGTGCAGGCAAAAGTACAGTTATTGCCGCTACGGTCAATATGCTGATGCGGTTCGATCCGATGCTGTTCGTGCTGGACAAGGGGCGTGCGTGGGAACCCGTGATCCGCATGATGCGCGGGGCGTATGTCCATGTAGTCAAAGGTGAACCCACGAACTGGGCGCCGTTTGAACTGGCCGATACGCTGGAAAACCGCGCATTTCTCTATATCCTCGTGGGGTTGTGCGGTCGCAAGAATGGCGTCGATCAGCAGGGCCGACCGCTCCAGCTTCCCCTCACGGCAGAAGAAGCCAAGCAGTGCCAGAACGCCGTCGATGCCGTGATGGGCATCGAGGATGTGCGCCTGCGCCGCTTCAGCCTCCTGCTGGAGAGCATCCCGGACGAGGGCGGCGACTGCCTGCGCGAGCGCCTGTCCCCCTGGTGCAAATCCGCGAACGGCAAGTTCGCATGGGTGTTCGACAACCCACCGAACCCGGCACGGAATCTGACCGAACAGCGCGTTATCGGGTTCGACGTTGAAGCATTTCTTGTTCCGGACTACGAACCGTCAGAACCCGTGTTTGCGTGGCTCTTCCATCTGAAGAAGCTCATGCGTCGTGAGGGCGGACTGATGGCGACCGTGGTAGAGGAATACTGGCTGCCGACCCGCTTTCCGACGATCCGTGGGCAGATTGAGGAAACGCTGGCCAGCGGCCGCAAGGAGGGTGAATTCATGATTCTCCTCACGCAGCAACCGGAACAGGCACAGAAGGTTGCCGATCTGTACCCGGCGCTACGCAGCCTCATTGCCACCAAGTGCTATCTCGCTGATGAGCAGGCAGAAGAGGCTCCCTATCTGCGCGACGGAATGACAAAGAAGGAATTCAGCAAGTTCAAGGCATTCACGAAGGACTCGCGTCTGATGCTGATCAAGCAGGGCAACCAGTCAGCGATCGCTCAATTCGATCTGCGCGGTATGGACGATGCGATTGCGATGTTCTCAGGCGATCGCGAGAACGTGCGGATTCTCGACGATGTGCGCTCCGACATTGGCGATGACCCGAACGCATGGGTGCCGGTCTATCTATACCGCGTTTACGAGCGCAAGCAGCGTTCGCGGCTGATTGCAAAACACGGCAAGGACGAGCAGCTGTGGGCCGATGAACTGCGCGCGCTGCTTGCCGAAAAGCGGGCGACGCTCGATGCGATCTATGGCCCTGCTGTGCACGAAACGGCCGAGCTGGCCGCCGTCTGAATTTCAACCCGAATGGAGATTTCCGTGAAACCTGAACTCGCCGTTTCGGCCGCTTTGCAGAGTGGGCTGCGCCGCGCGATCCCTGCCGTTGCCATCCTGTTCGGTGCGTCGGCGGCGCATGCCCAGGGTGTGCCGACCATCTCGCCGGCAGAACTCGCGCAGCAGATGGTGATGGTCCAGCAGTTGTTGCAGCAGGTCCAGAACCAGGAGGCTCAGTTCCAGGCCATCACTGGCAACAGCAGCATCGGCATGATGCTGAACAACCCGTCGCTGCGCAACTATTTGCCCGAAGAGTGGCAGGACATTTACTCGCAGGCGAAGTCCGGCAGCCTGTCCGGCATCAGCTCGACGATGCAAAGCATCGAGCAGCAGGAGGGCATGACCGGCGCGGCCACGGCGGGCCAGCAACGCTACTACGACACGCTTGCCGCGAACAAGGCCATGAACGAGCAGGCGTACTCGGCGATCATGGCGCGCTTCAGCAACATCCAGTCGCTCATGCAGCAGGCGAACCTGACGCAGGACCCAACGGAAAAAGCCGATCTGCAAAACCGGATGACGGCCGAAGAGGCGCTGGTGACTAACGACCAGACGCGTCTGCAGCTGACCGCGAAGCTGCAGGAGGACGAGCTCAAGCTTGCTCAGGAGCAGCGCGATCGCGAATTCGACAACGCTTTTGTGGGGAATACCAATGGTCAATAAGGCACTCCTCGGAACCGTCATCACCCTGCTGGCCGTTATCGCAGGCTATCTGGGCTACCTCGCGTGGGACCGTCATCAGCACAATCTCCAGGAGGAACAGCAGCAGCAGCGGGACCTGAAATTCGATGCCGCGATGCTTGGTACAACGCCCGAGAAACTGGCTGCACAACGTAAGGCGCAAGGTATCAATCCGGCCAGCGACGACGCCGAGGCGAGCGCCGCCGGACTGAAATAGCTTCAGCGGTTCGCCGTCGTTTGACTGAGGTAGGAGGTGTCCGTGGTCTCCGTCAACCTTTTCACATCCATGACGAACACGTTCGACCAGAACGTGCTGAGTACGATTTCCTCCGGCTCGACGAGGATGATTTCTCTTATCTCGCCGTTGATGGCTGTGTGTTTCAGTATTTACGTACTGTTGATCTGCTGGGGGTACTGGCAGGGCCGCCATGACGATCCGATTGACGATTTTTTCAAGCGCATGGCGCTCTGGGCTGTCATTCTCACGTGCGGCATGAACATCCAGTTCTACAGTGACTATGTCGTACCGTTTGTGAATGGTCTGGGCGAGCAGATCGCCGGCGCCTTGACCAACAGCGGCAATCCAGTATCAGGCCTCGACGATCTGCTCAATGCGTATATCAACGCAGCGATCAATATCTACCGGCAGGCTTCCGGCCTCAGAGTCATTGCTGCAATCTGGACAATCGCCCTGATGATCATCTTCGGGGGCCCGTTCATGTCCATCGCGGTTGCCTACATCATCCTCGCGAAGTTTGCGCTGGGTCTTCTGCTGGCGCTTGGTCCGCTGTTTATATCGGCCGGGCTTTTCCCGCCATCGCGGCAATTCTTCTGGAACTGGGTGGGCCAGTGCATGAACTACATCCTGCTTGTAGCGCTGTTTGCCGCAGCGTGCTCGCTCGAGGTCAATTTCGCGATGGGCATCGTGCTAGCTAACGGTCCCGTCTCGATTCCGCAACTCATTGAACTCGACATCATGGGTATCGCATTCTGGGTCATTTCGCTGAATTTGCCCGGTCTTGCATCGTCTCTCGCGGGCGGGGTTGGCATTTCGACGATGGTGGGCAAGTTTAGTACCGTCGGCAGGATCGCCAGCGCACTTGGAAAGGCGGGCGGTAGTGGCGGAAGGGGCGGAGTGGGTGGCTCATTGAGCGAAGCGAGGTAAGAAATGAACAATTTTCTTCTGAAGCTTGCACGCTGGTGGTTGATTGCCGCAGCGGTCGCAACGGTCGGCGCGGTGGTCTCAGCGCTGCTTGTCAACACCGCGGCGCATTGGCTTCACTGAGTGAGACGCGGAGGGAGGAAGCAAAGATGACTGAACCAGTTGGCCATAGTCGCATCCTGGCGAATCCTCGGGCCGTCGCTTTGGCGACAGCGATCTCGATCCTCGCGGCGTGCAGCTCGCCGCCGAAACCTCCCGAGCCTACCGGCCAGTGGGTGCCCGTCAATCCGGTCACGGCGCAAACCAGCCGTACACAACAGAAGTGAGGACGGGATGTCCGCAATGATCAGGCGGTGGTTTGCTGCAGCGATCCCCGGCCGCCGGCGCAAACCGGATGTCGCAGAGCCGGCTACCCAGGAACAGCAGACAGCGATATCGGCAGATGCGTCAGGCAACGATGCGGTGACCTGGTATCTGAACCAGGCGATGGCGTTCGAGCGCTCGAAGATGCAGGCGCTGGAAGAAAAGGCCCGTATCGCCGATCGCCGCTCGGTGCTCTCGGGCGCTGTCGCCCTCGCGGCTGTTTTTGGCATGGGAGCTTTAGGACTCCTGAAAAGGCCGAATCCGCCCGCTGTGCTGCGGGTGGACAACACGACCGGCAAGGTGGACGTATTACCCACAACCGCGCATGGCCGTGTGACGTTCAATGAGAAGACCGACCGTCACGACCTCCACACCTATGTCCTTCTGCGGGAGGGTTACGACTGGGAAACCATCGAGGACACCCACAAGGCCGTGATGATCATGAGCGATGACCGGGAAGGGCAGATCTACGACACGTTTATCCGCGGGCCAGCGGGTCCGCTCAAGATGCTGAAAGACCAGGCGCGCATCATAGCGAAGGTCGGCTCGATCACGTTTGTGGGTGCCACGGCGCAGGTCTTCTTCGCGCGGCAACTGTTGCCGTTGAGTCCGGCCGCCCAGCGTCCCGATCCGACCTACTGGATTGCGACGGTGGCGTTTACGCGTGTGGATATTCCTGAGAAGCAGGACGAGCAGGATATCGACCCGGACGGCTTTCGCTGCACGAGCTACCAGGTCTCGCGCGACTGGACGCGCGCGCCCACCGATATCGCGCCCGGTTCCGCAACGTCGCCATCGACCGGAGGTGCGGCATGAGCCTGGGCCGGTTCACCATCCGGACAGCGCTCGCGTGCGCTGTCGTTACGGTCAGCGCCCCGGCAATCGCGCTTCAAACGCCGCACAGCTGCGGCGGCGATCCGCATGTGCAGTGCGCGACGTACGATGCGAACCAGTCCTATCGTGTGGCGACCGAGGCCGGACGCGCCGTATTCATCCAGTTCGAGCCGGGAGAGAAGGTCATCGACCACGGTGCAGGCATCGGCGACACCAAGGCGTGGTCGCTGGGCATGACCGACAGCGGAGCGTTACTGAAGCCGAGAGCCCAGCAGCCCGAGACGAATTTTCTGATCGTGACGAACCGTCGCGTCTACGCCATATCTCTGGCCGATGCGACGGCCGCGCAGCCGGCCACGTGGGTGCTGCGCTTCGACTATCCAGACACGCGCGAGAAGGCGACGTCGGCACAACTGCGCCGGCAGCAGGCAGTCACGGCGGCACTCGCGGGCGAGGCGCGCAGTCCGATGCCGCGCGCATCGATGCCGGGCGGTAGCGCAGCGTTCCTCGCGACGCTGCAGGCCGTCGGCAACCCCGGCACTCAGGTGGCCCCAGACGCTGTGGCCAACGCGTCGAACATGCAGTACATGATGCGCGGCGATCACGCTCTTGCGCCGACCCTCCTATGGGACGACGGGCGCTTTACCTACTTCAAGTATTCGACGACACGCGATCTGCCCACGATCTTCACCAAGCTGCCGGACGGTGGCGAGGCGACCGTGAATTACCACATGGAGGGCGACACGATCGTCGTGCACGAGGTCTCCAGGGAATTCGTGATCCGCTATGGCCAGTCGGTGCTGGGTATTCGCAACGACGGTTACTCGCCCGATGGACGTTCAGATGCATCAGGTTCGTCGCTGCCGGGCACGGCCCGGCTCACGCGCGAGCGCGACGCGTCCTCCACCACCTCGAGTCCGGGCAACTGAACGCTGTACACAGACCGATGAAAGAGCAAAACGAAATCTCGAACGCGCCGTCCTCCGACACCGGGCCGCAACCGTCGCTCGAGCTCCCGGGACGCCGCAAAACCCGCACGGGCAGATGGAAGCTTGTCCTCGCGTTCATCATCATCATCGGGTTCGGCGCGGCCGCCCTCACGGTAGGACTCCAGCGCCTGGCTGACAGTCATCAGGAAGCCAAAAAAGCGCAGGAAAAGAAGGTGCAAAACTCGGGCGACCACGACGCCGGTACGGATATTGATGCCCAGAAAGACCGCATCAAGCGTGATGAAGCGGCGCAGGCGAAAGCCGCGTCAGAAGCGGCGGCCGCGGCTAAGGCGGCCTCGGAGGCAAGGGCGCGCCTGGCGCAGCCTTCGGATACGGCGCAGCCTGGCGGCGGCAGTGCCCAGACGGCCGGCAACCGGCAGCGTCCGCTTACACCGGCCGAGCGGCGCCTGCAGGGCAGCGTGCTTGCGCTGGGCGGTGACGACACAGGCGCCGGGGTGGGCGATGCGACAGACGGCGGTGCAACGCTGGATGCGTTCGGGCGCAGCCACGGTGCTTCCGCTGGTACCGACAGCAGCGCGGACGGCGGGATGTCCGGCGTGGCGAGGTCGATGGGCCTGTCGGCGCTGCGTGGCCAGTCAGGAGGGGGGGATACGGCCCGCGCGACGCGAGCTGCCGATGGCAAGGGCAATGCCCTTGAGCAGTCGCTGCAGCCTTCGAACCTGCAGTCGATGCAGGCGTCGTTCCGGCCCAACCGCCACTACCTGCTTAGCCGCAACACGATGATCCGATGCGGACAGGCCACGGCGATCCGTACGGACCGTCCCGGCCTGATCGGCTGTCCGATCGCGCAGGACGTCTGGTCAGACGACGGCACAACGCTGCTGGTGCGCAAGGGGGCGATGGCCAAGGGGGAGACGCGTGATGCGGTGATGCAGGGGCAGGGTGTGATCGGCGCGATCTGGGACGAGATCGACGACGGCGACGTGCGGATTCCACTGAATTCGCCGGCGACCGATCCGCTGGGCGCGGCTGGCATTCCCGCCTACGTCGACGAGCACTTCTGGCAGCGCTTCAAGGGCGCGCTGATGGTGAGCCTGATCGGTGATTTCGGGCAGGCGCTGGCCAACAAGGCGACCGGAGCAGGGCAGACGATCACCTTCTCGAACAGTTCGAATGCGACCCAGGAGGTCGCTGCGGAGACGCTGCGCTCCACGATCAACATTCCGCCGACGGCGTATTCGAACCAGGGCTCCGTGATCAACATATTTGTGGCGCGCGACGTGGACCTGAGCAGCGTGTACGAGAACGTCGGCCTGGACGGCAACGAGGTCGGTTCGACGGACCGGCAATGAAAGGAGGCGAGACGGTGACAACGAAGTTGCAGGTTCACTTTCCCGAGGATTTTCCGCTTCACGGCATCGATCGTGATGCCTTTGAGGCAAAACTGCGAGATGCGCTGCATTACATGTTCAATGGCAGCCGCGTGCGGCAGCTGGCCGATCAGGTTGATGCCCGCCGTGTGTTCACGCCCTCGGATGCGCTGCCGCTGCGCCGCATTGGCGACGAACACGCCTTCGAGGAATGTCTGTCGCTGGATCGCTGCCGGTTTGAGGACATGTCCTCCCCGCTGCGCCGCCAGGTCCTCAATGCGGTGGGCGAGCGTCTGGGTCTCACGCTGACAGTCCCTGGCCTGACGCTGGACGGGGAGGAGGATGCTCCGGACGCGAGCCCGTCACCGCCTGCAGCAGCTGTCCCTGCCGCGCCCGTAACCAGGCCAGCCGCAGCGCGAGCACGGGGCATCTTTGCCGACGTGTTTCTGCTGATTGTGGGAGCCTGCGCGGCCATCGCGGGAGCGGCGGTATGGAGATTGGCGCATCCGTCGCTGGTGCCGGTGGTGGCCACCGTCTTCTCCACCTCATCACCCGCACAGACGCTGCGCGAACTCGCGAGCAGCGTACCGGATGACCGGCAGTCGTACCGCGTGTCGGTACAGGTCGAGCCGCTGGTGCCGCCGGGCGCGGCGCACTGAAGCGGCTATCGGGAGATACAGGGAGGCTTGCTGATGAATGCCGCAGTGATGATTGACGTCATCGAGAAAGGGACCATTGCGCGGAATTTCCTCAAGCAGATGGGCATCTCAAATTTCTTCGATGCCGGGCTGACCGAGGTCGTGATCAATCGTCCCGGCGAGATCTGGACGGAAGGTCCGCAAGGCTGGAACCGGCACGACGCGCCCGCATGCACGCTGGATGCGTGCTTCAAGCTCGGCAACACCCTGACGGTGGCCAAGGGGGGCAAGCTGTCCACGCGGGACCCGATCCACCCTGTTGTGCTTCCCGACGGCGAGCGCGGTCACGTGCTAATGGCCCCGGCCTGCGAGCGCGACACCCTCTCCATCACGATCCGTATTCCCTCAAAGGTCCGGTTCTCCGTTGACGAATACGAGGACAGAGGCTGGTTCAGCGACTATCGCGATGTTTCGCCACGACGTGACACTTCCCATCACGACCTGCTGCAGCCGTTCGAGCTGGCAATGCTGGAGGCACAAGGTGAGCGCGACGTCCGGCGCATGCTTGAGCTTGCTGTTGCAAACCGGCTGAACGTCCTGATCGCTGGTGGTACCGGGTCGGGCAAGACAACGCTGCACAAGGGGCTGGTCGATCTTGTGCCAACCGATGAGCGCATCGGCACGATCGAGGACATCCCGGAACTGTCGTTACCGCGGCATCCCAACCACGTTCACATGTTCTTCAGCGACGAGCTTCCGGCAAAGGAGCTGGTGCGCTCGACCTTGCGCATGAAGTTCGATCGCGTGTTCATGGCCGAATTGCGCGGCGATGAGGCATGGGACTACATCACGCTGATGAACACCGATACGCCCGGGGGCATCACGACATTGCATTGCAATGGCGCGCGCACTGCGCACTCGCGCATCGCCACACTCGTCAAGCAGGGTGTGGTGGGCCAGACGCTCGACTGGCAGTTCATCGTCGGGCAGGTGCGCTCGACGGTCGATCTGGTGCTGTACATGCGCAAAAAGCGGCTTGCCGAGATCTGGTACGACCCGATCGGCAAGTGGCAATGGCTCGACGGTGCGGCATGAACGCCGTCGATCTCGACATTCAGGCCGCCGCTGAGGATTCTGCGGCATGCAAATGGAGGCCGCAGGGTGAATTCGCGCTTGTGCATCCGACCGGGTGGTCGATCGCGCGATATGCCGTGCATGACGAGTGGCGCTATCTGCTGTGGCAGCCGGTCGACCTGTGTGCAGGCGCAAACAGCAGCATGTTTCACGGCCCTTTCACGGATGTGCGTGAAGCGATGCGGCTTCACCGGCGGCTGGCATTGCACGAAACGGAGTGAGCGGCAGGCGGGCGCGAGGCGATGCCGCGCGCAGGCTGAGCAAGGAGAAAAGGCGATGACGACTCACGTAAAATTTCCCATCGGCGACAAGTGGATCTGTGTTGAGGATGGACGCTTGTGCGTGTCGGAGCGTCCGGACCACGTGACCTTTGCTGTGCACGAAGCAGAAGCCAACGGCCTGCCGGGAGCGCGCATTGCCGCGCGCTTCGGCGTGCGGCGGCAGAAGGTCATCGAGCTCGCGCTTCGGCTGCTCGAACTGGCCGACCGCATGACTGCCGAAACCAGTTGCGCATACAGCCAGGCCGTAACGGTTGAGAGTCAGCCTCCGCAATTATGCGACGACGGGGAAGAGAATCGCGATCGCGTCAAACGCCTGAGCGGCGACGCGCCGCTTAAGTTCGGACGCAACGCGAGGGCGAAACCGGAGTACCGGCGTGCACGCATGGCAGTCCTGCATGCAGGGCAACACCTGCTCGAGCACGGTGACGAAACGGCTGCGAGCCTTTATTTGCGCATTCCCGCCGCCGACCTGCACGGCGGTCTGCGGGTGCAGCTGGTCGTTGCACAGTCCGGGATGGCTCCCCTGCCGGACGGCGGTATCGCAAAGCACTGAGGAGCGCCATGCCGAAATATCTCAGGATCCTGATTCCGTGCGTCGTGCTGCTGGTGATCGTGACCGGCGCCGTGGCACTCGGCCAGTACGCCGGCGGAAGGCTCTTCGCCCTTATGGAGAAGCTGCCGCCGGACTCGGTGAGTCTGTTCACGCTCTATGCCTACTGGCATGCCTGGGGCGACGTGCCGTCGGTTGTGCGCGCCCTGAGAGTTTGCACACTGCTCTCGGTGGTGATTGGTTGCCTGCCGGTCGCAGTCGTGGGAATGGCGCTCGCAAAATCGCGTGGTCGCATTGCGCAATTCGGCGATGCGCGCTTTGCCACACGCCGCGACATCGAGAAAGCCGGCCTGCTGGAGAAGTGACCATGTCGCATATGTACCCTCCGTTTATCGTCGGCAAGTACAAGGGCGAATACCTCAAGTATCGCGGCCAGGACTTCCTGATGCTCGCGGCCGGCACCCGCGCGGAAAAAGGCGTCTCGATGGTGATCCCGAATCTTCTCACCTATCCGCATTCGGTTGTGGTGGAGGACATCAAGGGCGAGAACTGGCTGTATACCTCGGGTTACCGGTGTAGATGCGGTCAGGAGACCTGGCTGTGGGCTCCGTTCGCCGAGGATGGCCGTACGCACGGCTACAACCCGTTTGCGTACATTGAGCGGCGCCCTGCCTGGATGCGTGTGGGCGACGTGATGGGCATCGGTGAACACCTGTACCCGTCGAACGTCGATGCGCGGCTGAAATACTGGAACGACAACGCGCGCAATCTCTTCATCGGCATCGTGCTGTACCTGCTCGAAACGCCGTCGCTGCCGTGCACGTTCGGCGAGGTACTGCGGCAGGCCTCCGGCAAGGGCAGGACGATACGCGAGCACATCTCGTCGATCGTCAGTACGCGTACCAACCCGACTGATGCGCTACCCGCCCTCAGCTTCGAGTGCCTGGACTGCCTGAACCGCTTCCTGTCGCAATCGAAGGAAGCGTTCGCCAACATCGTTTCAACGATGACCGCACCGCTGAACGTGTTCAGCAACCCCATTGTCGATGCAGCGACATCACGGTGCGATTTCGATCCGTCTGAGGTGCGCAAAAAGCCGATGTCGATCTATGTCGCGATCAAGCCGAACGAGCTCAAGGCCGGCGCGCTACTCATCAACCTGTTCTTCGCGCAGCTGATCGACCTGAACACGCGCGAGCAGCCCGCCGAGAATCCGGACCTGAAGTACCAGTGCGCGTTGATCATGGACGAGTTCGCGGCGCCCGGCAAGATCGACATCATCGACACGGCCAATGCGTTCATGGCTGGCTTCAATTTGCGCCTGATGCTGATTTTTCACAGCATGTCGCAGCTCGAGGATCCGAAGCTGTACGGCAAGCACGGCGCACAGACGCTCGCGGTGAACTGCAAGATGCGCAACATCTTTGCACCGCGCACCAGGGAGGACTCCGAAGAGTATTCCAAGATGCTCGGAACTTTCACGTTTCTGGCGCGTTCGAGGGGACGCAGCCGTGGCCGCAGCGCGTCGACCAGCACGAACGAGAGCGAGCACGCCCGTCCGCTGATGCTGCCGCAGGAACTGCGGGCGCTTCCGAAGAACAAGCAGATCATCACGATAGAAGGGTGCAACCCGATCCTGTGCGACAAGGCGTACTTCTACGAAGACGCCGAACTCGTGGATCGCCTTGTGCAGCAAAGCCCCTATCTGCAGGGCGTCATGGCAGACCTTGAAAAAACCAATCGCCGCCGCGCGATGTTTGGGTTCTCGCCGAAATTTCCGGATGAACAGCAGATGAAGCATGCGGCGTTTGTCGCCCGCGAACTGTGCGCGCCGGTGTCGCAGATCGATGTTGGGCAGTGGTGGCAGAAGCAGAACGCTGCACGCCGAACCCAGGCTGCCACGATTGCCGCCGCGGCCAGCCCCGTGCGCGACGTGCGCAGCCACGAGATCGGCGCGCTGAAGGCCGCCCATTTTGCCAACCGCAAGAGCATCCGCGCCTCGCTCTTCAGGCTGATGCCATACCTGCGTGATGTGCTTCCCGATGCGGTCGCGGCAGACCAGTCGGACGCGCCCTCCACCCCTGTAACTGAAGGAGCCCCGCTATGAACGAGATCGAAGTCCCGCAGGATCAGCTTGACGTCTACGAGCGCGACGCGGCCAACGAGAATGACGCGTCGGACATTCGCGCGCGCCAGACACCTCCGGCGAATGAGGTGGACGCACGCCTCGCGCCGGAGACGCCTGAACAGCCTCTTGATGAGGCGACACGGGAGCGGCTGAAGAAGATCCGCGAAGCCGACCGCGTGCGGGCCCGGGCACACCTTGAAGAGGGTAGCACGCCGACTGATGACACCGTTAAACCAGCCGCCGGTATGGGCAAGCCGCTCGATCCGAAGAGAGGCGAGAACAGTATCCGTCCGAAGCCGATTACGGAGAAGACCGGCTACGAGGTGCCGAAGTCGGTACGTGATCGCTATGTGACGTACGAAGGCAAGTATCTCGACCGCAAGAGCGAGACCGTGCATTTCGAGGACAAGGGCCGCGCGCTTGCCACGGCGAGCGAAGACCGTGAGGTGATCCAGCATATGGTGGCCGTCGCGCAGGCGAAACACTGGGGCGAGCTGCAGATCAAGGGCAGCGAAGAGTTCCGGCGCCAGGCGTGGATTGTGGCCGAGCTGGCCGGCGTGCCCTCACGCGGGTTCAAGCCGGACGCCCAGGATCGTGCGCGACTCACCGCCGCGCGCGAAGCGATGCGTATAGCCGCAGGCGAGCGGTCAAACACCAACGAGCCGGGCCGTACGAACACGGTGGAGTCCTTGGGGGACGGAAAGATGCCGGAGCAGCCGGTACCGGGCGGTAAGTCAGATCCTGGACGGACGGCTCGCGGCCCATCTACGGCGTTGCCACCCACGGACAAGGGGCCTTCCGCTCCGCAGCGGGGGCCGTCTGCCGCCGGCCTGCCGGCAGCAGCCCCGCTGCCGGCCGCGTCGTCCGCATCGCCAGCGGCGGCGACGCCGGGCGTCACGGCGGGCGTGCTTGTCGCGCACGGCGCCGCGCAGTTCAATCACAACGAAAAGCAGAACGACAGCTACTACGCGACCGTGCGCACGCCGTCTGGCGAGCAAACCGTCTGGGGCCTCGACCTCGAGCGGGCGATTGCGGAGAGCGGCGTACAGATTGGCCAGCGCATCGAGCTCGAAAAAGGCGGCAGCCGGGAGGTCACTGCCCGGCAGCGGCAGTTTGACGAAAACGGGAAGGAACTGGCGCCGAAGTCTGTGACGAGCCGCCGTAACGAGTGGCACGTGTTGTCGCCCGATGTGGCTGGACTGCCCACGCGCGAGCAGCGACAGCAGATGGCCAGTGTGCGCCGCGAGATCGATGAACGGCGTCGCATCAATGAGGCACGCGACGCTTTCCTGAGCGGCAACTGGAAGTACACAAAGGAGCAGCAGGTTACGCTTGAGATGGCCCGCGAGCGCATCAAGGAACAGGCCGCCCGCGAGGTCCTGGAAGACGAGATCAAGGGGCTGCCCGAGCAGCAGAAGGAGCGGCTGCGGGGGGAGTTCGAAAGCGCCGTGGCCGAGGCACGCGCAACTAACCGTCCGCTCGACGTCCCGATGCCGCAGGTGAGCGAGGCGACCATTGAGGCCGTGCGCGAACAGATCGCGCGCGAGCGCGCCGACCAGGGCGTGGAGCCGTCGCAACCGCGTACTGAAGCGGGTAGCGATCGCGCCCCGGAACAGGCCACTCAGGAGGCAAATCATGGCGCGCCGTCATTCGAACTCGAACCGTGATTCTGGCGATGGCTGCACGCAAACTGCAGCCCAGCACAGCACTATCCATTCGGAGAGCCGATCCATGAAAATCGCCGTCATTAACTTCTCGGGCAACGTCGGAAAAACCACCATTGCCCGTCACCTGCTCGCGCCGCGGCTTGAGGGTGCGGACGTCATTCCCATCGAGTCAATCAACGCGGACGGCGCAGAAACCGAGGCGCTACGCGGAAGAGACTTCGATGTGCTTCAGCAGCAGATGATGTCGCTGAGAAGTGTCGTTGTGGATATCGGGGCATCGAACGTCGAAGATTTCGTGTTGTTGATGCAGCGATACGAGGGATCTCACGAAGATTTCGACAGATTCATTGTGCCCACTGTGCCCGTCCTGAAGCAGCAGGTCGACACGATCGCGACGCTCAATCAGCTCGCCGAACTCGGTATCGACCCGGTCAAGATTCGGTTGGTGTTCAACTTCGTGGATAACAAGTCGGATGTGACAAGGGTATTCGCCCGTCTGTTCGATCAGCACCGCACGGCCGGAACGTTCGTGATCGACCCGGCTGGGGTGGTGTACGAAAACCCGATCTACGAAAAGATCAAATCCATTGGCAAGACCATCAGCGAAGTCAACGCCGATCCAACCGACTACGTGGCGTGGAACGCCCGGGCCATGGAGGACGACACGCCGGAACACGAGCGTGCGCACATTCGCCAAATGGTCGCCATCAAGCGGCTCGCCTCCCGGGTCACGCGGGAACACGACGCAGCCTTCAGGCTCCTGGTGCAGTGATGGGCGCAGCCGACGATTCCATTCGCGAAGAACTGATCGGCGCCGTGCTGGGTGAACTGTCGCTCATGCGACGCGATGTGGGCGAACTGTCAAAGCTTCTTAAGGACAGCGGCAAACAGTTCAAGGACGACGGTGAGTTGACGCTCCTGAGGATGACCGCGCGCCACGAGCAATTTCTGGCGCAGTTTGCAGAATCGTCGGCCGATGTGCTCGACAAAGCGGCCATCTTCGAGGAGGCGCGCGACCAGCTCCTGGGCGAGCTGTCGCTGCGCCAATATGACGAAGCGCACGGCCGCAGCCGCGAACTGCTCCGGGAAGTCCTGCAGCAGGAGCGACGCCGCGGCGCCTTCATCAGCCGCAAGGAACTGGCGATCTGGGTGGTGGGTGCGGTGCTGGTCACCGCGGCTCTGTCTGTCGCCCTCCCGGTCCTTGTCGCCGGCACGCACCTGCTCCCAAAGTAAGGAGGAAAAGAGTTATGAAACGACGAATGATGGTGGCCATGATGGGCACCGCGGCCCTCATTGGATCACTCGCTACGCCGGCGGTTCGCGCGGATGACAACGTAGATGCGTGCGGGGTCGTGCTCTGTCTTGCGGGGGCAATCGCCGGCGGCAGCGGCGGCAAGACATGCAGCGAGTACGAAGCGACGTACTTTTCCATCGTGAAATTCCACCACGGGCACTTTGACCTGAGTGGTACGTCCAGTGCACGCGGCGATTTTTTGAATCAGTGTCAGTCGTTGGGGGGCGACCTGAAGGGCTCGGTTAATTCGAAGTACGGAGCAGTCCAGAACGGCCCCTGAATTCTGTCGTGCCGCTCGTCGGCTCACGCAGCGTCGGCATATTCAAGCATCATTGGCACGGAGGAGAACCAGCCATGCGCCTGATTGACCGGGACCATCCTGACAGGGTCCAGCGATCGCTTACCCACGAAGAATGTGCTGCAGTTCGTCGGTTTTGTGGTGAGGGGCAGGAAGTCAGGCCCGACGACTTGGGCCTCGTGACGGCCTTGCTCGAGGAGATGCACGATGGGCGACGGGTAAGACGTTGGCTCGAATGCGATTGCTGGCAGGGATCGAAGAAGCAGCCGCGTCTCACGGCCCGCGTGCGCGACGACGGTCCGCGCCACTTCGTGCGCATGAATCAGTACGGCGAACATCACTGCTCGCTTGCTTCGTTCCGGCAGAGCCCGGAACTGGATGCTCAACCGGACGAAGACGCTGCGCGCCCCGGGCGGCACAATCCGCTCAAGCCGGTCGAAGACGCGTTGGACTATCTCGACGATATTCATGAGGGTGTCGCGCGCCCTGGCGATCCGGGTGGGGTTGTCCGCGGGAGTTGCGAAGAGGGTCGGCAGCTGTCACGCCTGGGACGCATTCTACATACGCTCCTCAACGATGCGGCGTTCGCCTCGGTCGACTTCGACGTGTTGAAGGAGAAAACCTACTCCTGGCAGCGCTTCGAGGACTATGCGGCGATGGAGGCATTGAGCCCGGAGCTTGACCTGGGGCAGGTCCTCTACTTCAAGCCGTGGATCAAGCCGAACGAGAAAATGGCTGAGATCGACGCGTTGCCATGGCCGAAGAAAAAGATGCGCAGCGCGCTGCTGCTGTTCGTCGCCGACGAAATCCGCGATGGTGCCGCGATCAAGTTCACGGCCTTCGGGGAACGGCTCGTGAGACCGGAAAAGGGCATTCGCGCCGGCGGTCGCGACCACGACCTGCGACAGCCTCCCTACTGGGTGCTCGCCGTCGTCGACAGGGATCGTGACGGGAACGCACGTTTTCGCGAGGCATTCGCGCAGCACGCCTTTTCGTTGGCGCAACCCGTTCCGCTCGATAGCCGCTACGAACGCCTTACCCTGGAAATACTGTTTAGCGTTATGGAATGGATCAAGAAGCGCGGCGTAGATGTCACCCTTGCCAAGCCGCTCTTCGATCGAGAAGTGCGGCAGCTTGACGGGCCCAGCCTGTGGTGCCGTCCGGATTTCGAACTGACCTTCCGTACGGTCGAGGCCAGCGCTGCTTCACGGCGGCTGCACCGTATTGTCATTGAGACAATGGGCGCAGACGAGTCCGAATATCTTGAGCGTAAATCGCGCACTCATGAAATCATGAGGCACCGGGGCATCCTGATCGAACACCACGTGGCCCACGACAATAGACAGCCTGAACGCGACAACGCCTTCTTTCGCCGTGTCGCCGCAAAGATCCTGACGCTCGCTGGTGTTCAACAGACGCAACGCGGGTGAAGCCCTTCAGTTGCACACCCGATCGATGTTTAGTACGACTGTGTCACAAAATCAGTTGCGCGCTCTATTGTTGTACAGGAAGAGTGCCATCGCTGCATGAGCCTTTGTCCAAGCAGGATGCGCAACGTAGTAATGGAATCAGGAACGTGGCGTTGAGCGCGCTGGACTGCCCCGGGGGATGTAATCCGAGGGAAGGGCAGGCAGCGCGCGTTCAAGGAAGTTTTTTTTACCACATCCATCTGATTGCATTCTGAGTCGCTGAGCCATCAGAAACCCATACGCGGCGATACTCAGTGTGGCGTGATGGTGAAAGCCACGCCAGCCTCGCCCTTCATAATGGCCGAGCCCGAACTCTTGCTTAAGGTCCTGATAGTCGCGCTCGATGCGCCAGCGCATTTTGGTCACGAACACGAGCTGCTCGATGGTCGCCTCCTCGGGTGCAGTAGTGAGAAAATATTTGAGCGGCTCCGTATCGCCATCAGGCCATTCAATAAGCAGCCATTCTTCGTCGCGAACGGTACTTCGCCAATAGTCGTGATGTGCGGGACGAACCCGTACGGCGGCAAAGCGTGAGGAAAGTGCAGCATTGCTGCCTTCCCGCCAGGTTACGGTTTGCCAGGCGTTCGTGGGTAATTGCATGGCCAGCTCCTTCACCGCAAGCGGTTTATGCCCGGGCGCACGGCGCAACAATTTCGGTGGCTGACCGCATCCGCTCCAGGGCTTGGGCGGAAGCGGCGCCGTACCGGGTGCCCACACGGAGGTGGCCGGCCGGATCCCTACCGCGTACAACAAACCCAGTGCAGTTAGGCTTTCCCGAAAAGCGGTTTCGTCGCCGTACCCGGCATCGGCCAGCACGATGCCCGGTGCGATGCCGGATGCTATAGCCTCGCGAAGTTGGGCCAGCGCAATCTGTGGCTTGGTCTCGAAGGTGAGATCATCAGGAATGCCCGCCCGATGCGCTCGTTCCCGGTCGTCAATCCATTCCTTGGGGACATACAGCTGCCAGGCAATCGGCAGGCTGCCGCGTTGCGTCGCGATCGACAGGCTCACGGCGATCTGGCAGTTATCCTGTTTGCCCAATTGCCCACAGTATTGCCGCGCCACGCCGACCGAATGCTTGCCTTTCTTCGGGAAGCCCGTGTCGTCAATAATCCAGTAATAGCCAGCCTCTTCGGCAGCGTGCAGGCTCAACGCGGGCATCACCCATTCGCGTACCCGCTGCAGAACCGCCCGGTCAGACCATTCTGCCTTGGCCACAAAATGGTGGAATGACTGGTGTTTCGCACTCGCGTGAAGTGGGTCAATGTGCGCAGCCATTGGCTCGACGCTCTTGCGTGTCAACGGCATTACCAGGCCCGAACAGTAACCCTTGAGGCCGGCATGGCGATCGGCGTGCCCCAACGCCAGCGCCAGATGATTCAGATACGCGTCAAATTCGTCGACATCTTCTCTCATCGCGATCGCCTGAAGTCTGTATTATTCAATAGTACCAGGTATCGCTTCGCTGCAAGTTGGATTTTGTGACACAGTAGTACTAGGTGACCATAAGAATATCGGGCATCTCCATCCACTGTTGGACGGCTTGGGCATGTCGGCCAACGCAAGCTGCGGTGAAATTTTCGCCAGTTTCTCTCCAGACTCGAGTTTAGACATTCATCACCCCGATGAAGGGTCCTGAAAAATGGTTCGCAATTCGAAAAAACTTGACATGGAAAGGCAATCGTGAGGCCGCCGCGCTGCTTGCGCGAGGTTTTAGCGCAAGCAGCGCGGCGGCCAATGGGAATCGTTTTCGGTTCTCTTGCGATTGCCCATGTCCTTGTCGAAACGCACTGAGTTTTACCTGAGTGAATGGATCCACGTTCTGCTTACCGCCGTGCCGCTTCGCTCGCAAACCAGCTTCCTCGAGCTGCTGAGCGGGTGCATGGTTTCGCCCGAATGTATTCGTTCGACAGCGCATGGCAGCATCTGGCGTTCGAGGAGTTGCGGCGCACCATCGAAGATCGGCTTGCACAGTGCGAGCGACTTGAGGCCGCGCTGCGCGAGGCGGTCGCCAACTGGCGCTTCTATCCCGCCGTGCTCGCGCTACAGACCATGCGCGGCGTGCAGTTCACCACCGCGGTCGGGATGCTCGCCGAGCTTGGCGATCTGTCGCGCTTTGCCCACCCGCGCCAATTGATGGCCTGGCTGGGCGTGACACCCAGCGAACACTCGTCGGGCGAGAAGCGCAGCCAAGGCAGTATCACCAAGAACGGCAACAGCTATGCAAGAAAGCTGCTCGTCGAAGCGGCTTGGAGCTACCAGCATCCGGCCCGCGTAAGTCCCAACATCCAGCGCCGCCACGAAGGCATCCCCAAGCCCATCGTGGACCGGGCCTGGGACGCGCAGGTGCGTTTGTGCCGGCGCTATCGGAAGCTCGTCGCGCGCGGCAAGCAGAAGAACATTGCGGTGGTCGCGGTCGCCCGCGAACTGAGCGGATTCATCTGGGACATCAGCCGGCTCGCCATGTCCCTCGCCGTACGCCCATGAGGCACGCCCATCGTAGTGCAGCAAGACTGAGGATGTAGGGCCCTCGTTTCATGACTTTGGAGGCAGTTTCCTGAAGGCGGCGTAGCCCGGCACACGAGTAACCCGCGCGCCCGCTAAGCAACAGATTGCATTCAGACTTGCGGCATTAGATAGCGGAAGGCTCACTGGGCGGACTTCTGTAATGCGATACCCAACCCGCGAATATCAGCATGATCCACCGTCGAGATTTACTGCTACGCCGCCCTCAGGAAATTCCGTCAGCATGCACATCAACAAAGCCAAAACCGATCCCTATTGACAAGCGGAGTCATATCAGCGGTCGGGGTGAATTGTAGAGTTGGACTCGTACACGTTCATGCAGAGTACGCCAGACACTGGCTTGCCAGTGTCGTCATCGATCCCGGTGTAGTGCACTCCGGTTTTTTGATTCCAGTCGCATACCCCGGGTGCGGGGCCGCCAAGTTTGACGTTATGCATGGGGAACCCGGCCATCGCAGATTCTGCGCCGTCTTTGGATATACATGCGGATAAAAGGGCAGTTAATGCGAATACAAAGGTCACTCTCAGCATCGGCGTCTCCGTCATGCATTGACAGACCTTTGGAGATATTCCGGCCTGTCAAGTTAAAGAACGGTCGATTATAAGGGTGTATCGAACGGCTCTGGTGCAAATAGGGTCGGCGAAATCGGTTAGAGTTGTCGGAGCAAAATGAACTGATGATCCGCGATGAGCAAGCTGAAGAGTCTGGAGGAGTTGTTCGGTGGACGCCATTTTGATCGGGAGATCATCATTCTGTGCGTTCGCTGGTATCTGCGCTACAAGCTCAGCCTGCGCGATCTGGTCGAGATGATGGCCGAACGGGGTTTGTCGCTGGCTCACACGACGATCCTGCGCTGGGTGAGGCGTTATACGCCCGAGTTCGTCAAACGCTGGAACCGCTTTGCTACGCCTGCGGGTCGCTCGTGGCGAGTTGACGAGACCTACCTGAAGATTCGCGGCAGATGGGTCTACCTGTACCGGGCGGTGGATCGGGCTGGCCAGACGGTGGACTTCCTGCTCAGGGCGAAGCGCGACGTGGCCGCGGCCAAAACCCTTTTTTAGCAAGGCCATCAGGCATCAGGGCCAGTCGCCGGAGACCATCACGCTCGACGGCTATGCGGCCTCGCACCGTGCGGTGCGCGAGATGAAGGCCGATGGTCTGCTGCCTGAAGACACGAAGGTCCGGTCCTCAAAATATCTGAATAACTTGATCGAACAGGACCATCGTCACATCAAATCGAGAACGAACGTGATGCTTGGATTCAAGCGGTTCAGGAGCGCCGCCACCACAATTTCGGGCATCGAATTGACGCATCGCATTCGCAAGGGCCAGTTCGATCTCACGGAACTCGGTCTCAAGGAGGTCACTGCACCCGCCGTATGGAATGCGGTCCTGTCTACTCGATAAGGTATCCTTTCTATAAAAAAATTCTCAACCTGCTTTCCTATTTGCACC
>Ga0164242_10000076_pt1 | contig 115344 bp, 97 predicted proteins | sample OricomgcompostMG_FD_108783 | JGI IMG/M metagenome (GOLD analysis project Ga0164242, IMG submission 108783) | Miracle-Growth compost microbial communities from Emeryville, California, USA - Original compost - Miracle growth compost (MG) ...
CCGTCGATGATCGTCGTGTTTTCCTTGCCCACTTCGATGCGCTTCGCTTGACCGAGTTCGTTCAGCGTTGCCTTTTCGAGCGTGAGGCCGGTTTCTTCCGCGATGACTTGACCGCCGGTCAGGATCGCGATGTCTTCCAGCATGGCCTTGCGACGGTCGCCGAAGCCCGGAGCCTTGACAGCGACGGTCTTCAGGATGCCGCGGATGTTGTTGACGACCAGCGTTGCCAGAGCTTCGCCTTCGACGTCTTCAGCGATGATCAGCAGCGGACGGCCAGCCTTCGCGACTTGTTCCAGAACCGGCAGCAGATCGCGGATGTTCGAGATCTTCTTGTCGAACAGCAGGACGAACGGGCTTTCCAGCACGGCGACTTGCTTGTCCGGGTTGTTGATGAAGTACGGCGAGAGGTAGCCGCGGTCGAATTGCATGCCTTCGACCACTTCCAGCTCGTCTTGCAGCGACTTGCCGTCTTCGACGGTGATGACGCCTTCCTTGCCGACCTTGTCCATCGCTTCAGCGATGCGGTCGCCGATCGACGTGTCGCTGTTTGCCGAGATCGAGCCGACTTGCGCGATTTCCTTGTTGGTCGTGCAGGGCTTGCTGACCTTGCGCAGTTCGTCGATGGCGGCTGCGACGGCCTTGTCGATGCCGCGCTTGAGATCCATCGGGTTCATGCCCGAAGCGACGTACTTCATGCCTTCGCGCACGATCGACTGGGCCAGGACCGTAGCGGTCGTGGTGCCGTCACCGGCGTTGTCGCTGGTCTTGGAAGCGACTTCCTTGACCATTTGCGCGCCCATGTTCTGGAGCTTGTCCTTGAGCTCGATTTCCTTGGCGACCGAGACACCGTCCTTGGTGACCGTCGGGCCGCCGAACGAGCGCTCGAGCACCACGTTGCGGCCCTTCGGACCCAGCGTGACCTTCACTGCGTTGGCGAGAATGTTCACGCCTTCAACCATCTTGGAACGGGCGGAATCGCCGAACACGACGTCTTTAGCTGCCATCTTCTAACTCCTTGAATTCTTGATGAATGTGCGGTGGCGTGAACTTACTTGTTCACCACGGCCATGATGTCTTCTTCGCGCATCACGAGCAGTTCGTTGCCATCGACCTTGACGGTCTGGCCAGCGTACTTGCCGAACAGGACGCGGTCGCCGACCTTGACGTCGAGCGCGATCTGGGCGCCCTTGTCGTCGCGCTTGCCCGGGCCGACGGCCAGGACTTCGCCTTGATCCGGCTTTTCTGCCGCTGCGTCCGGGATCACGATGCCCGAAGCGGTCTTGGTTTCTTGATCCAGGCGCTTGACGATCACGCGATCATGCAAAGGACGAAGGTTCATGGATAGATCCTCTCTCTTGATTGGGACTTGAAGAGACTCAAGAAAACCTGGTTGGCGACAATCGCCAGCCAGCGATGTTTAAGCACCAGAGTTGTTAGCACTCTCATGCGGTGAGTGCTAATTATATGGACGAGGAATGACAAATTCAAGAACGGGCCAGATGGGTTTTTTTCGGGGGCGGGAGAAGCCAGAAATGGGCGTTCGCGGCTCGCGGCACGGCTGTGGGAGGCACGGGTTTGCGTTGCGCAAACCCTTTATGAATCAAGACACTACACGGAATTTCGGGGGCATGCCTCGCACTCGCCAGAAGGCCAATTCGGGTGGCGCACACCCCTGTTCCGCCCTGTCGCGCGACGATTTGCGCACCCCAGGGAATTCCCCACTCCGTCGCGATCGGCCGTTTTTAGCGCACCCTTCGCCTGGGCAGCCGAATCATCGCACCCCATTAACCCGGATACTCGAGCGACGGAAAAGTCGGCGCTGGGCAGGCGGTCCGCCTCAGGATCCGCCGTTCGTCTTGACGTCCTGCACGAGCCACTTGCCGATGTAGCGCGATCCGTCGGCCGAGAGGTGATCGCGGTCGGCATAGAGAAACTCGCCGCCTTGCCGTGCGTAGCAATTGTTCGCGTCGCACAGCAGCGGCACCGGGTTGAACACCTTCACGGCGGGAAACTTGTCCAGCACCGCGAGGATGCGCGTTTGCGTCCCCGTCAGCCGATGCTCGACCTTCGCGCGCGGCACGGCGCACGGCGAGCGCACGGAGATTTGCAAGGGCCGGCGCACGCAGGTATTCGGATCGAAATCCAGTTCGGGGGTGTCGAGCACGAAAACCACGTTCTTGCCGGCGGCCGTGAGCCTGATCAGCGTGCGTTCGAGGCCGGCCAGATAGACGTCCAGATTGTTGCCGCTGCCGTTCCCGGGCCGCCCCGCGCGTTCGCCCGCCGCGGCCACGAGCCGGATATAGCCGCCCGTGCCGTAGTCGAAGCCGCCGGTGATCGACGAAATGGCGTAGCTCGACAGAATCACCGAATGGATGTCGGGTGACTTGATCACGTAATCGAGCACGCCGTCGAACAGCGCCGCGCAGTGCTTGACGTAGCCGCCAAGATGAATGTCGACGCCATAGAACGGCGGGCAGTTGCCGCTGCCGACCGCGAAGAGCCCGGTGCCGCCCGCGGAGAGCGCCGACTCGAGGCCGGCGTAATAGTGGTTGGCGTGGCTGTCGCCGAGCAGCGCGACTTCGGGGCGCCCGTTGGACGCGGGCATCATGCAGAAGTCGGAGCCCGGGAAGGCCTTCTTGCACTCGCCCGTGAAGGTCCAGCCCTCCTGCTGCACGCCGAAGCTCGCGTCCGGGAAGCGGTCGGGCAAGCCGTTATCGCGCGAGATCGCGTAGCTCGACAAGCCGATGCTCATCATCACCGCGAACAGGCCGCTCGCCACGCGCACCGGGTAGCGCCGCGCCGGGCGGCTGAAGCGCGCGGGCGCCTCGATGAAGTTGAACGTCATCGCGGAGAGCACGAACGCTACGGCGATGGCGGCGAGGAGCATCGAGGTCGTCGGCGCGCCGCTGCTCAGGAGGCGCACGAAGACCAGCAGCGGCCAATGCCAGAGATAGAGCGGATAGCTGATCAGCCCGAGGTACACGAACGGCTTGAGCGACAGCATGCGGCGGTTGAGCCACGCCTGCGGGCCGGCCGCGATGATGAGGGTGGCGCCGCCCGTCGGCAGCGCCGCGCGCCAGCCCGGGAACACCGTCCTGGGGTCGAACAGCACGAGGCTCGCGACGATGAGCGCGAGCCCCGCGAACGAAAGGAGATCGCGCAGCGGCGGGCTCAACCCGAGCTTCGCGCCCCCCGCGTCCTCCGGCGCGCCGCTCGCGGTGCGCTTGCGCCCCGCATGGAACTCCGCCCACGCGAGCGTGGAGCCGAACAGCAGTTCCCAGAAGCGCGTGACCGGCAGATAGAACGCGGCCGTGGCGTGCGTTCTGCTCAGATAGATGCTGCTGGCGAGCGACAGCAGAATAGCCGCGACGATGGCGAGCGTCGCCACGCGCCGGCTCGCGAAGCGCCAGAGCAAAAAGAGCGCGACCGGCCAGATGATGTAGTACTGCTCTTCGACGCCGAGCGACCACAGATGCAGGAGCGCGCTCGCCGAGGCGCCTTGCGAGAAGTAGTCCTGCGTCATGTAGAAGTAGATGTTCGCGATGAACGCCACGCTCGCGAGCGCGTCGCGCGCGAGCCGCTCGAGCTCGCCGGAGGCCATCAGCACGAGGCCCGCCGCGAGGCTCGCAATCAGCACGATGATGAGCGCGGGATAGATGCGCTTGATCCGCCGCGCGTAGAAGTCGACGAGGCTGAAGCGCCCCTGGTCGAGCGTCTCGATGATGTGCTGCGAAATCAGGTAGCCCGAGATCGCGAAGAAGATATCCACGCCGACGAAGCCGCCCGGCAGCACGCTCGAGAAAGCGTGAAAAACCACCACGGCTGCAACCGCGACGGCGCGCAATCCGTCGACATCCGGTCGATAGCTCTGTGCGGGTTTGCGTGATGAGGCGCTCATTGTGGTGTCACTCTGAATATCCGCGTGGCTGCGGGTTGCGCTGACGCGCCGGCCCGCATGATGGCGTCGCGCGATGGAACGCGATGGGGCGCGCTGCGTGGCGTTGCCCGGCAAATGGTATCGGCACGGCGCAGGCGCACTGTTGGCTACCTCACGCAAGCGCGCGCAACGCGGATGTCCGTGCGTGCGCTATGTGCGCTACGGCACATGTCCGACGCGACCCACGCACGACGCAGGCGCCTCGAACAGCGCGCGACCGTGGTGCAACGCACAGTCGGAAGGCGTATCGCGCGCACAGAATGCTCCAGACGTGTCGTGACTCTCACAAGCGGCGGGGCCGTTCGCCCCGCCCATCGCTCGTGCGCTCCATGGGCGCGCCCGCGCCGCCCGGAGCCCCTGCTATGCCCCTGCTGTCGAGTGCGCTCGAGCGCGAGCGCAATAATTTCGATCTGGTCCGCCTGATCGCCGCGATGGCCGTGGTCTACGGCCATTCGTTCGTGCTCCAGCAACCCGATGGGCACACCGACCTTGCCACGGCGTTCCTCGGCTTCGACTATTCCGGCAGTCTGGGCGTGTTCGCGTTCTTCCTGCTGAGCGGCATGCTCGTGACCGCGAGCTTCGACCGCCAGCGCTCCGCCGCGCGCTTTCTCGCGCTGCGCATTTCGCGGATCTGGCCGGCCATCTTCGGCGGCGCGCTCTTCGTGATGTTCGTGCTGGGACCGCTCTTCACGACGCTGCCCTTGCATCAATACTTCGCGTCCAGCACGACGTGGGGCAATCTCGACAACTTCTCCATCATCGTGCTCGGCAAGCGCATTCAGGCGCCGGGCGTGTTCGAGCACAATCGCTTCACCTCGATCTGCGAGCCGCTCTGGACGCTGCCCATCGAGGTGCGCTATTACTTCGTGGTGCTGATCACGGGCATGATGGGCCTGCTCAAGACGCGACGCGGCATGATGCTGGCCGTCCTCATCGGCATGATTCCGTTTCTCGTGCATCCGCATCTGTCGCCGCATTTCTCGGTATCGCTGCGCGATCTCGCGAACAAGCCCGGCGGCTACGCGTTCTTCCCGGAACCGGTCTTCATGGCCGGCATGCTGCTTTACGCGTTTCGCGAGCGCGTGCCGGTCAACGGCTGGGCCGCCGCGGCGCTGGGCGCGACCTATCTCGTCCTGCGTGGCACGCCGCTCGCACAGCCCGTGTTCTACGTGGCGTTCGCCTATGGCGTGCTGTGGTTCGGCACCACGCCGCTGCTGCACCGCTTCGCGCCGCGCAACGACTATTCGTTCGGCATCTATATCTATGGGTTTCCGGTCCAGCAAAGCGTCGCGCATCTCTGGCCGAATCTGGATCACCTCACGGCGCTGCTGATCGCGGGGCCCGTCATCTTCGCCTGCGCGTTCGTGTCGTGGCATTGCATCGAGCGGCCCGCGATCCGCTGGACGCGCAAGCGTCTTGCGAAGTCGCGCGAGGCCGCGCGAGAAGGCACGCGCATGGCGGAAGTGGCGGCGCGATAGGCAAAGGTTGCCAGCGCGCTGTTCGCCAATCTTCGTCCGGATTTACGCAGCCGCCCTTGCTTGCACCGCCTGGATCGCCTGTCCTCATCTGGCCCGGCTGTGCCCGCCCCACCCCGGCGTCCGATTCGCCGCAACCCGGGCCGGTGCGAACACGCGTTGCGGCTGCCCGTCCTGGGCCTGCGCACCGCTCACGACTATCGTGGCATCGTCGACGACCATCGCGCGCCGGCGCACCGGCGCCGCCGCACGCCGCCTTGCCCGCACCTGCAAACCGCCCGCCGCAGCGGCAAGCACATAGAAGCACACGCCAAGATCGAAAATCGAAGCCGTCAGCGTCGCTACGATGAGCGCCGCGTACATGCCATGCCGCGAGGCGTAGCACACCGCACGATCGGCGAATGGATAATCGCGCGGGATCGGCGCGAGCGTGCTCTTTGCAAGAAACGTCGTGTAGCAGATCGCGCCGATCACGCCGAGGCAAGCCAGCACCACCATCACGAAACTCGACACGCGCACGCTGCCGAGCCCCACGCCGATGCCATAGGTATCGAGAAAATTCGTGAACGCCTGCGTATTGAAGCTCGAGCGCTCGACGCCCGACTGGCTGTCCGCCTTGCTCAGCACCGTCGCCTGGGCGAAGTCGCCGAGCGCGCGCGCCACGCCCGGCATGAACAGCACGATGTACAGCGCGGCCAGCACGCCCAGGCACAGCATGATCACCCACATGCGCGCCTTGCGCGCGTTGCTCGTACGCGAGATGCGCGCCGGGCGGCTCACGAGCAGCACCATCAGATAGCCGGCGAGGCCCACATACGCGCTGCCCGAAGTCGAGAGCAGCAACAACATGCCGGTTGCCACCGCGAGCATGCCCGCCACCCTCTGCCGATAGCCCACGAGCCAGAGATTGGTGCAGAACGCGAACAGTTGCAGCGTGAAATAGGCGAACGCCGACGTCTCGCTGAACGTGCCGCTGATGCGCAGCAGGCCACCGAGTTCCGAGCCGTTGAAGTAGGCAAAATCGGCGGTCTTCACGAAAGCGAGCGCATCCAGGCCCACGAGATGCGAGCCGATGTCCACCACGGCCGCGAGCACGTCGAGCGCCGTGAGCGTGAGCAGCGCCTTCGCGAGCACGTCATACGCGCCACGGCACTTGAGCATCACGTACATGCAGCAGAACACCACGAGATCGCCCAGGCAATAGACCGCCTGCGAGAGATTGCCCGAGACCGGCCCGAGTGGCTGCAGCAGCCCCGCCGAGTTCGGATCGGCATTGCGGTCGATCGTGAACACGAGCGTCGAGCCGGCGAGCGCGCGCGGCAGCACGATGGCGCCGAACACGCCCCACGCGCAGGTGCAGAGCAGCCAGAAGCCGGGCTTGCCGATGGACACCGACTCCCACAGCGTCTTGCCTCCACCGAGGTTGAATGCCCGGATCGCGAAGAACACGAGGAACAGATTGGCCGGCATGATGCCGATGCCGCCGGGCAGCACGAGCGCGACCGCGCAGGCGAGCAGGCTGAAGATCACCAGGCCGTAGATCGACCAGCGGTACGACGCGTTGAGCGCCACCAGCCCGAGAAGAAACACGATGATGCCGTATGCGGAAAGTCCCACTTCAGCCCCCAACCCCGGATGCCGGGCGCGCACCCGCGCGCGCCCGTTGCCTGTCGTTTTTTATCTGTCACATCGCGCCGCGCTCAAAGCTCGAGGATGCGCTGCGGATGAAGCATGCCCTTGAGGATGTCCACGAACGCGAGCACGTTGCCCTTGAGCCGTCCGCGATAATCGAACAGCGGATTGCCGCGCACGCTGTGATAGAGATTCGAGCACAGGTGCCGCGAAATGAAACTGCACGCGCGGCGCGGCGCCATGGTGTGCTTGCGCGCGAGATAGATCGGATTGGCGATCTGCGAATAGCCGAGCCGCACGCCCGAGGTCCGGCCGCTCTTCACGCCCAGATGCACGCCGAGGCACGCCGGCTCGTACACCGCCGTGCCATACGCGCGCGCGCGCGCCGTGAAATCGTAGTCCTCCTGCCAGCCGTAGAGCGGCAGCGCTTCGTCGAAGCGGCACTGGCGAAACACGCGGTCGACGAAGGCCATGTTGCAGCCATACGCGCAGCCGATTTCGCGGCGCTCTGCGCCCGTGGCCCAATGCTCCTGCGGCGCTCGCTGCCCCGAGAGCCACGCAAGCGCGTCGGCTTCCGTGAGTCCGCCGCCCTTCACGCCATCGGCGAGGATCTGGCCGGTCATGCCGATCACGTGGGCGTTCTGCTCGAACAACGTCTCGCATCCGCGCAGCCACGCGCGATGCGGCCGGAAATCGTCGTCGAAGAAGCTGACGAACCAGCGCGCCGTGCATGGCGCATGCGCCTCCTCGCTGCGCAGGTCCGCGAGCAGCGCCTCGATGCCGGCATTGCGCTGGGTCGTCAGGCCCGAGCCCTGCGCGACCATGAGCTTGACCGCCGCCGTGGCGCAGAGCGGATGCCCCTCGATACGCGGCAAATCGGCGGCGCTGGCGCCGACGATATAGACCGCGTGCGGCGGCGCCTCCTGCTCGTTCAGGAAGTCGAGCAGCGTGGCCGTTTCGGCCGGCCGCCCTTTGGTCGCCACGATCACGTACCTCTTCATGCGTTTCCCCGGTTTTTCGATTGGTTAGTGGGTCTTGAATCAATCTTGGGTGAGCCCTTGCCTGCCGCTCACGCGGAGCGCCAGCGCCGGGCCCGCGCGAGCACGGACAGATCGGCGACGCCCTGGCTCGCTCGCACCGTGCGCTCGACCGTACCCAGGAATTCGCGCCGGAACCGCTCCGCCGTGAAGCGCTGCGCGTTGTGCCGGCACACGTCCGGACGAAACGGCGCGTGCGCCTCGAAACGCGCGAGCGCATCGACGATGGCCGCCACGCTCTGCTCGTCGAAGAAGAGCCCGGTGGCGAGCTCGGGATCGTGCGAGTCGACCACGGTCTCGCGCGCGCCGCCGCGGCCGAATGCGATCACCGGGGTGCCGCACGCCTGCGCCTCCACCACCGAAATGCCGAAGTCTTCCTCGGCGGCGAACACGAACGCGCGCGCACGCTGCATATGGTCGACCAGCACGCTGTCCGGCTGGTAGCCGAGCAGCGTGACGTTGGGCGTGGCGAGCGCTTGCGCGCGCTCGAAGTCCGGCCCGTCGCCGATCACCACGAGACGCTTCTCGGGCATGGCCGCGAACGCCTCGACGATGAGCGGAATGCGCTTGTACGGCACCATGCGCGAGGCAATCAGATAGAAGTCCTCATGTTGCGCGCCGATCGCAAAGCGCTCGACATCGACGGGCGGATAGATCACGGCCGCGTCGCTGCCATAGACTTTGCGGATACGCCGCGCAACGAAGCCCGAATTGGCGACGAAGGCATCCACGCCGGGCGCCGTGCGCTGGTCCCAGATGCGCATGTAGTGCAGCAGGCTGCGCACGAGCCAGCTCTTGAGGCCGCGCTTGAGTCCCGCTTCGGCGAGATACTGGTGCTGCAGGTCCCACGCGTAGCGAATGGGCGAATGCACGTAGCTCACGTGCACCTGGTTGGGCCCGGTCAGCACACCCTTGGCGACGGCGTGGCTCGACGAGATCACGAGGTCGTAGCCGGACAAGTCGAACTGTTCGATGGCGAGCGGCATGAGCGGCAGATAGGCGCGAAACGACGACTTCGCGCGCGGCAGACGCTGGATGAACGACGTGCTCGCGTGCTTGCCGCCCAGCGCGCCGCGATGCTGCTCGGGAAAGAAGTCGACGATGCTGAAGAGGTCGGCGTGCGGGAACATCTGGATGATCTGCTCGAGCACCTTCTCCGAACCCGCATACGAAACGAGCCAGTCGTGAACGATCGCCACCCGGCCAAAGCGCCCCGCGTCGGACATCCCGCTTGCGGCGGGACTGGCGTGAATCACATGAGCCATGGCGAGATCTCCTCGATCAACTTGACGGCGGTGGCGCGCCACGTGAGCGCCGCCGTGCGCTCGCGGCCCCGTGCGCGCAGCATCTCGCGCAGCGCGGCGTCGGCGGTGACGCGCTCGAGCAGCGCGGCGAGTTGCGCGGGGTCGTCGGGCGAGGTGTAGAGCACCGCGTCGCCGCAAGCCTCCACCACCGAAGGCAAGCGCGAGGCGATCACCGGGCAGCCTAACGCGAGCGCCTCGACGGGCGGCAGGCCGAAGCCCTCGTAGCGCGACGGATAGACGAAGCAGGCCGCGCGCCGGTAAAGCGAGACGAGCGCTTCGTCGCTCACGTAGCCCAGGTGCTTCACGAAATCGGGCAGCGCGGCGCCCGAGGCGCCGTAGACCCGCGCGTCGCCGCCGCCCACGACCACGATGTCGAACTGCGCGTTGCGAATCAATTGCGCCGCGTCGGCCACGAGCTGGAAGTTCTTGTGGCGGTTCTGGCTGCCCACCGCGAGCACGAAGGGCCGGTCCGCTTCGCCGACACTTGCCGCGGCGTCGGTCGCGGAGCGGGCTGCGCCATTGGCCACCCCGGGCGGAGCGTCGTCGCTCGCGTCCCGCGCCCCTCGCATGCGCAACATGTGCTCGCCGCTCTCCTGGACCACGCCGATCTTGGCGAACGGAATACGGTACGCCTCGCACAGCTCGCGCCGCGAAAATTCGGAGACGGTGATCACGCGGCGCGCGATGCGCCCGATGCTCGGCGCCATCAGCCGATACCACGCGACGAACGAGCGGCTATAGCTGTCCGGCACGCGCGCGGGCGCCGCGTCGTGCAGCACGGTCACCTGGCTGCGGTACAGGAGCGGTCCCGAATTGCACAGATTCAGCAAGAGGCCGCCGCCGGCCGCTTGCGGCAGCGCGAATTGCTCCCAGCGCAGGCCGCCGCCCTTGCCGCTCGCGCGCAGCTTCACGTGCGCGAACGGGTTCGGCATGTCGGCGAGCGCGGCCGGCACGACGATCTGCGCGCGCAGGCCCGCCACGATCGGGTCGCCCGCCTCGATCAGCTCGTCGATGGCGCGCACGGTCTCGAAGGCGAAGCGGTCGACGCCGGTGGCGCGACGGCCCAGAAAGCGGCCGTTGATCACCAGGGGGCGGGCTTGCGAAGTCTTCATCGGCATGGTCCGGACAAATTCTTTTTATGGCGCTTCAGCCGCGTGCCGCAGCCGAACCGTGTGCGGCAATACGGGAAGCCGGGTTGGAGATATATCGCAGCGCAAAGTGATTGATCTGCCGGCTGGGCGCGAGGCACATCAGCGTGAGCCCGAGCGCGCCCGCTTTCTTGCTCACGCTCCAGTACGGATTGCGCACGAGCGAAGCGAAATAGCGACGCGAATCGAACATCAGCCAGCGCCAGCGCTCGACGGTCGGCGCATCGTAAAGGCGCACGCACAGGCGGTTCTTTTCGTAGGAAAAGTCGATGAAGTGCGCGGGCAAGTCCTCGCCCAGGCGCGTGCGGATCATGTGGCGCAGGGTCTCCCAGCGCCACGGGAACGAGCGCTCCACTTCGCTCACGTCCTCGCAGTTGCCGAGCGACAGTCCCGCCTGGCCGATCGAGTCGCCGCGCTTGTCTTCGGCCTTGCGGTGCACGCGGTAGCCGCCCAGCGCGCCGTCGAGCGCGCAAATCGCGCCGGTGAGCGCGATGCCGTAGATCGCGAAGAAGTCGGCCGCCTTGCGATGGTGCGTCGACATCGGAATGGGAAAGACCGAGCGCAGCGCACTCACGCGGTAAGCGTTGCCCGAGGCGGGCGGCGAAGGATAGAGCCAGCCGCGCCGCAAGAGCGGCGCGCAGTCGCGCGGCGGCGTGGAATGCGGCACGCGCACGCCGGTGCGCGCGCCGTCCTCGCCGATCACGTCGAGCCGGAACTGCACCTTGGCGTAATCGCCCGACTCGAACGCGCGCAGCACTTCGCCGAGGGCATCCGGGTACAGGATGTCGTCCGAGTCGAGAAACAGCACGTACTCCGTCTCCACCAGCGACAGGCCCAGGTTGTAGACGGAGGACTGTCCCTGGTTGTCCTTGAAAACGGGCGTCACGGCGTCGCCGAAGCTTTCGATGATCGCGCGCGAGTCGTCGGTGGAGCCGTCGTCGATCACCAGCACGCGCACGCGTTCGCCCGAGCCCGGGCGCGCATTCGCCCGCACGTTCGCGAGCGCCGACTCGATCGCCTCGCGCAGGAAACGTGCGTAGTTGTAGTTGCCGATGACAACGGTGATGTCCTTCATGGAATCAGCTCCCCGTGACGCCGCCTTGCGGCTCGCCGTAGCTCGAATAGCCGTAGGCGGCATATTCGCTGCCGTACTTGCCGGGCCGCGAGGTCATGTCGTTGAAGATCACGCCGCGGATCGGCACGCCGATCTGCTCGAAGCGGCGCACGGATTCGCGCAGCTCCGAAACGCTCGTCACGCCATAGCGCGCGATCAGGAAGACCGTGCCCGCGAGATTGCCCACGATGCCCGAGTCGGCTACCGGCAGGATCGGCGGCGCGTCGATCAGCACGACGTCATAGATGCCGTCCGCCCATTGCGCGAAGCGCTGGAAGCTGCGGCTCTTGAGCAGCTCGCTCGCGTTCGTCACGTAGCCGCCGTTGGCGACGAAATCGACGCCCGGCATGACCTGCCGATGCACGACCTGCTCGTAGGCGCCGTCCTGCTCCACGATGTCGGTGATGCCGGGGCTCGACGGCACGCCCACGTGGCGGTTGAGCGAGCCGCGCCGCAAGTCGGCGTCCACCAGCAGCACGCGCTTGCCCGACGAGCCGAGCAACGCCGCTAGGTTCACCGAGACGAACGACTTGCCCACCACGGGCGTGGGCCCGGCAAGCAGCACGATGTGATTGGCCGCTTCCTCCAGCGCGAACTCGAGCGCGCTGCGGAAACTGCGCAGGCTCTCCACCGCGGCGTCGAACGAGGCCGTGCGCGCGAGCACCGTGGTCGTGCCCGGCGCGCTCGACGGCAGACGCCGCGTGAGCACGTGCTGCACGCGGCTGCGCGGCACCGCGGCGTAGACCGTCAGGCCCGTGCCCACTTCGATGTCGTCGACGACCGCGATGCCGCTGTTGAGCTTGCGCTTGAGGAGCGCGAACGCCACGCTCGCGAACAGCCCGGTCAGCAGCGCCGCGACGACGATGAACGGGCGCTTGGGCCGAATCGGGCTCTCGGGCGTATCGGCGCTGTCGATCAGGCGTACGTTGGAGACCTTGCCGGCCTTGAGCAGACGCAGTTGCTCCTTGTTGTTCAGCAGGTTCGTGTAGATGTTGGTGTCCACCGTCACCTCGCGTTGCAGCCGCAGCACGCCCTGCTCGAGCGGCGGCAGCGCACGCGTCTGCGCGGCGAGCAGCGCCAGCGACTTCTGCGCTTCGTCGAGCTGGCCGTCGACGGCGATCACCGCCGGGTTGTCCGAGGTGAAGCGCGCGAGCAGTTGCGCGCGCTGCTGGCGCAGGTCGGCAATGCGCGACTGCGCCTGCGAGGAGCTTTGCAGCAGCGCCGTGGCCTCCGCGCTCAAGTCGACCGCGCCGTGCGCCGAGCGAAACGCGTTGAACTCGCTCTCGGCCTTTTCGAGCTGGGCCTTGAGCTCCGGCAATTGCTTGTCGAGAAAGGCGATCTGCTTTTCGGCTTCCTCCTGCGTGTGCTGCACGTTCTGCCGCACGTATTCGGTGCCGATGGCGTTCAGGATCGCCGCGATCTTGGCCGGATCGGCGCCTTCGAGCGCGACGCCGATGACATCGGACTCCTTGCCTTTTTCCGAAATCATCAGCCCGGCTTGCAGCCCCTGAATCGCGGCAAGTTCGGAACGGCGCACCAGTTGGAAGGTCACGCCCGGACGCGCGTCGATCGAGTTCACGAGCAAGTCGATCGCGCCGCCCGGCACCGTCGCATGCAGCGGCTCGCCGACCTTGCCCCGCAGTTGCACGCCATCGTGGCTGAGCGTGTAGGCGCCGTCCGGCTTGGTCGTGAGGATGAAGGGTGCGCCGTGCAGCCGCTCGGGCACGTTAAAGCGCGCCACGTCGATCGCCTCGTTGCCCCACGCGTAGCCGCCCCAGCCCGACCAGCCCGAGACGTGCAGATGGCTGGCGATCCATTGGCCGACCACCGGGAAAAAGCGCGGCGCGACGTCGAGATAGAGTTGCGTCGCATCCACGGCGCGCGAGACGATCATGCGCGAGCGCAGCACCTCGATTTCGGCCGAGGCCGCGGTCTTCACCGCGAACATCGACGAGAGATCGGAGAGCGCGCTCTTCGCGGAATTCTGGTTCTCTTCGACCTGAACGAGGATGTCGGTCTGGTAGACGGGCCGCGCGAGCAGCGCATACGCGCCGCCGACCAGCGTGAAGAGCGCCGTGACGATGGCGATCATCTTGCGGCTCTGGTAGAGCGTGTCGAGCACGCCGCCGATGTGGCCGCCCTCGGGCGGCGCAGGCAGCCCTTGTTCGATGGCGCCTTCGAGCAGGTAGTCACGTGGGTTCATCTGTTCTCTCCGTCGGCGCGCCCGCAGCCTCGTCCGGCGCGGGCGGCGCACTATGTCTTGCGCGGTTCAGTAGCCCACGGCGCGGCCCGCCGCGGCCGCCTGGGTGGCCGGCAGAATCATGTTGATGACGCGGCTCCACTTCACGAGCGCGGAGGCGTCGACGAAAACGACGTCGTTGGGCTTGAGCTCGAATGCGTCGGCCGTGGCCATCGCGGCGGCCGACGAGGCGTCGAGGTGGAAGACCTCCGGCTTGGCGGACTCGCGCCCGCGCACGACGTACACCTGGGAGGCATCGCCCGACGTCTGGCTGATGCCGCCCGCGTCGCCGAGCGCCTGATTCAGCGACATGCGGCCGTTGTTGAACATCACGCCGCCCGGGCGTCCCACTTCGCCCATCACGAAGACCTTGCTGTCCGCCTGCGCGTACACGCGCACGAGGTCGCCGTCGCGCAGGATGATGCGGTCGGGGTTCACGCCCTTGCGAATCATGTCGGGCATGTTCACGACCACGGTCTCGTCGCCGCGCGTGACCGCCACGCGCGAGCGGTCCGACTTGTCGGTGAAGCCGCCGGCGCGGTTGATCGCCTCGGGCAGCGTCATCGGCATGTCGTTGAGGACCTCCACGCCCGGCGTCTTCACTTCGCCGTCCAGATAGACGCGCTTGCTGCGATACGTCTGGATACGCACCGTCACCTGCGGCTGGCGCACGTATTTCGCGAGCTTATCGGCGAGCACGTCGCGCACCCCCATCTCCGTGAGCCCCTCTACCTTGAGCGGGCCAATGTAGGCGTACTGAATGTAGCCGTTGGTGTCGACGGTGTAGCCCTGCGCGACCGAGTTGGCGCCGGACGCGTCGGTGCCGCTGCCCGAGGCCACCGTGCCCGGCATATTGAGCTCGGGGTGATCCCACACCACGATGCTCAGGATGTCGCCCGGCCCGACTTCGTACGGCGTGGGCGTGGCGAACAGCGACTTGACGTCGGCGGGAACGCCCGTCGGCAGCGCGGCGCGTTCCTTGTCGACCAGCTCGCGCGTGATTTCGATCAGCGAGCCCGCGGGCGCACCATCCACGCCGGCCTTCGCGAGCGAGCTGGCCGCGAGGTTGGTGCCGCCCGGCATGGTGGAGCCGCTCGTCGCGAGCGTGCCGCCGCCCGAATCCGCGGGCGTGCCGCTATAGGTCATGCCCGGCGAAAACATGCAACCGGACAGCGCCGCGACTATTGCCGCCGCCGCCAGTCCCTTCGCCATCCTGTGCGCCCGCGTGGATCCGCACGCGGACGTCGACCAGGTCCCGCACCTCTTGCTGAGTAACATCGTCCTACCCCCAATCTTGCGTTTGGCCGTCCCGTGGCGTCGTGTGCGCCACGAATCCCGGCCTGCGAACTCCAGTCCCCGCACTTCGCTTTGCGCGCTCCCTGCGTGCGTCCTTCAACGGCTTGCTGCAACGGCTTGCTGCAACGGCTTGCTGCAACGTTTTACCGCCACCGCCAATCAGTCCCTCCCTGATTGCCTCGCTGCTTATTTGTGCTTGTCCTTGCGCTATGCGCGTGTCTGCGGCATTTGCTGGCCGCCATCCCGACAGTCCACCTGTCAGCCCACTTGTCAGTACGCGCCAGTCCCGCGAATCACCACGAAGAAAGTCTTGAACAGAATCTCGATGTCACGATGCAACGACCAGTTCTGCACGTAGTTCACGTCGAGCGAAACGCGCGTCGCGTAATCGGTCTCGCAGCGCCCGCTCACCTGCCAGAGCCCCGTGATGCCGGGCGTCGCCATCAGGTAGTACTTGCTGTTGGTGCCGTAGCGCTCCAGCTCCTGGTCGACGATCGGGCGCGGCCCCACGAGGCTCATCTCGCCGCGCACCACGTTCCAGAGTTGCGGCAGTTCGTCGAGGCTCGTGCGCCGCAGGAAGCGCCCGATGCGCGTGACGCGCACGTCGTGCTTGAGCTTGAACTCGCGCTCCCACTCGGCGCGCGCCTCGGGGTCGGTGTCGAGCAGTTCCTTGAGCACCTGCTCCGAATTCACCACCATCGAGCGAAACTTCAGACAACGAAACTTCCGGCCATTGCGCCCGACCCGCGTATGGCCGTACAGCGCGGGACCGCCGTCGCTCTTCACGATCAACGCGAGCGCGATCAGCGCGGGCAGTAGCAGCAGGATCAGCGCGAGGCCGACCACGATGTCGAAGACGCGCTTCACCGCGTGCTTCATCGCGTCCGTGCGCGACGGGGTCTCGAGCGGCGCGCTGGCCGCATTGCCGCGCCGCAGCCATGCGCCCGCGTGGCGCGCCACGCTGAATCCGCCGACAAAAAGCGTGTGCGAAGCAAGCAGCGAAATGCCCGTGGTGAAGGTCCAGTAGATGAACCACGGCATGGAAATCAGATGATCGCGATGCAGGCCATAGAGCAAGGCAAGCGCGCAAAGCTGCACCGCGAGCCACGCGAACGCCGTGCGGCTCGCCACGCTCATGACCGAGCGGCTGCCGCGCGACGGATAGGTGCCGCAGGCGGGAAACACCGACAAAGCCAGCGCCGCCACGAAAGCGACGAGCGTGGGATCGAGACGATGCGCCGGGCCGACATCGGGGAAATTCAGATTCAGGTGCAAAGCGCCAAAGGCTCCCAGCACGATAAGCGCGATATCGATCGCGCGATGAACTAGCGCAGACATATCCCTACCCCAAAACGTGGCGTGTACAGTGAAGGTGTTCGCCCCCAGGCTGTGCGTCGCTGTCGTGTCGCCTGCGACGGCCATCTGGCGTCGGCGCCGAAGGATGTGTGCTTCCCCGTTCACCGCCACGCGAGATGCCGCTCGCAGATCGTCCTGTCCACGCAGCACGCTCTTGTTCCGGATCCCGGCATCGCTCGAGCGCTGTCCGGGTCCACATCGACACGGTACGGGGAGCGCAACATCGATTCCGTGCGCAACCCCACCAACGGTTTGTGATCGTCGCTATCGGGCCGTGCGCGCGACGCGCGCGCGCGTGCGAACTTCGCGGTTGCGTACGCAACCGCACCGAACACGGCGTGCGCCACTGATCAGAGGAATACGTGCGGCGCCGGGGATTCGCGCGGCGCAGCTATGGAGCGGCTATGGAGCGTCGATGCCCTTATGGCTCTGCGCATCGAGCGGCGTATGAGTCCGATTGAAGAGAAAGCTCGTTTCGAAGCCGATCGTGCGGATCGGCAAGCGCCCTTCGGAAATCGGCAGGATGTTGGCGAATTCGTCGGGACGGCTGCCGAAGAACACGCGCTGCGTGACACCCGGGCCCGCGTCCGCGAGCGCCACGTCCGAGGTGAGGCGCGCACGGTTGGCGAACAGCCCGAGCGCGCAGAACGCGAGCACGAGCGCCGAGTATGCGAGCCGCGGCACCAGCCGCTGCGCCGCGCGCGACTCGCCCATGCCCAGCAGCGCGAGCATCACGGCGGGATAGAGCATGCGTTCGCCGGGATTGACCACGTCGGCCATCACCGCAGGCATGGCGGCGAACAGCGCGAACAGCGCGAGCGAAGCGAGCGTTTCGTCGGACACCCGCGCCCAGGACACGCGCCGCATCAGCGCTCGCCCCGCCGTGGCGCAAAACAGATAGAGCAGCCCCGCCGCCACGGCGATATTGACCGCGAAACCCGCGTAATAACCCACGGTCTCGAGCGGACTGGTGGCGCCATTCGCATAAACAAAGTGGTGGTACGGGCCGAGTTTCGCGAACGTATAGAGCTTGTAGCCGATCGCCTGCAGCAGCCCCTGATGGGAAGGAACGGGCACAGTGGGCGCGGGCTTGCACGCCACATACCAGACGAATAGCCCGACCGATGCGAGTGCGGGCAGATACGGCGCGAACCGGCGGCGCCTGAGCGCGTCGATCGCCATCATCAGAAGAATCGATGCCCAGATCACGGCATGCGTGAAGAACGCCCCCACCGTAAACAACAGCACCCACAGCGGTTTTGCGCGCGTCGCCCGATCCTGCAGGAGCCACGCCGTGAACAGCAGAATGCCGATCTGATAGTTGATATAGCCGTTCCAGAACGGCGTATTGAAATAGACGCACACCAGCAGGAGAAAAAAGTAGCTGACGTGCTGCGCCGGCGAAATCTTCTTCGCGAGCGAAGAGGCGAGCGCGGTGGCCGCGATCACATAGAGACTCGCGACGAGGCGCGCGGCCTCGAGCGGCGACATCGCGAGATTCAGCAGACCCAGGACCGCTTGCACCGCGCTATTGGGCACCGGAAAGGTCGCGAATACGAACTGGTCGGTCAGATGGCCGTGCAGCAGTTGCGCGGCGACGAAGCCCTGATAGACCCATTCGTTGTAATCCTGCAGCGGCACGTAAGGCGGGATGTCGATAGCAAGCAGCAGGACGACGAGCACGGGCAGTACCGCCCAAAGTCCCGTTCTGCGCACGGCGATTCCAGTATCCATATCGGTAGGGGCGGTGGCTGCTTCAGGAGAGGCCGGAACGGGCGGGTCGGAAACAGCCGCAGTCTAGAGAGGGCGTCTCGCGCGGTCTGTTGGATGGCGCACGCAGCGCGTAGCGCGTGCAAACGACCTCGCTCATTTGTGGCCTGGCCAACGGTAGGCGTTGCGGCGCTCTGCCAGGATGCGAGGCATACGACACGGTCTCGCCATCCATGAGCGCCTCAAAGCTGCAATCGTGGGGACGCTATCCCTATGCGCCCCAATCGAGTGAACCGCTTGCCTGGCGCGACACCATCTGCGCCCGGCTTGCCGACGCGCGCGCGCGTCTGGGCACGACGCTCGCCTTCGGCAACGGCCGCAGTTATGGCGACAGTTGTCTCGCGGCCACCGATCACGTGCTGCCGATGCGCTCGCTCGCGCGCTTCATGAGCGCGGACTGGACGAGCGGCGTCGTGCGCGTCGAGGCGGGCATGACGCTCGGCGAGTTGCTCGCGGTTTGCCTGCCGCGCGGCTGGATGCTGCCTGTCACACCCGGCACGCAGTTCGCGACGCTCGGCGGCGCCGTGGCCAACGACGTACACGGCAAGAACCACCACGTGCGCGGCACCTTCGGGCGTCATGTGCGCCGCTTCTCGCTGCTGCGCTCGGACCGCCCGGCGCTCGAATGCGCTGCCGACGAAGAAACGGCGCTGTTTCGCGCGACGATTGGCGGTCTTGGGCTCACCGGCGTGATCGAATGGGTGGAGATTCAGCTGATGCCTGTGCGCTCGAGCCATCTCGCCGTCTCGCGCATGCGCTATGCGAATCTGAGCGAATTCCTCGCGCTCTCGCGCGGCCGCGAGGCGACGCACGAGTACGGCGTGGCCTGGGTGGACTGCCTCGCGCGCGGCCAGGCGCTCGGGCGCGGCATCTACACCTGCGGCGACCATGCGGACGACGGCGACCTCACCTTGCCCGCGAAGCGCACGCGCGCCGTGCCGTTCGTGTTGCCGCTCTCGCCCGTGAACCGCACGACGGTGCAGGCATTCAACGCGCTCTATTACGGGCGCCAGCCGCGCGGCATCGAACTCGCACGCATGGACCCGGCGAGCTTTTTCTATCCGCTCGACAACATTCGCCACTGGAACCGCATCTACGGGCGGCACGGCTTCCAGCAACATCAATGCGTCATCCCCGATGCGAGCGCACCCGACGCGCTGCACGCGATCCTGCGCACGATCGCCGCGAGCGGCAGCGGCTCGTTCCTCGCGGTGCTCAAGCGCTGCGGCTCGCTCGCCTCGCCGGGCCTGCTTTCGTTTCCGATGGCGGGCGTCTCGCTCGCGCTCGATTTCCCGCAGGACGAGCGGCGCAACACCGCGCTCTTCGCGCGGCTCGACGCCATCGTGGCCGAAGCGGGGGGCCGCCAATACCCCGCCAAAGACGCGCACATGAGCGGCGAACATTTCCGCGCGGCCTATCCCGCGTGGCAGGAACTCGAGCGGCATCGCGATCCCGCGCTGATGTCGCGCTTCTGGAGGCGAACCACGCAATCATGAAAAACATTCTGATCATCGGCGGCTCGTCCGCCATCGCCGGCGCGTGCGCGCGGCGCTGGGCGGCGGACGGCGCGCGCCTCGTCCTCGCCGGACGCCACCCGCTGCGGCTCGAAGCCGTCGCGCAGGACCTGCGCGTGCGCGGCGCGCTGGAAGCGCATACGCACGTGCTCGACATCAACGACCATGCGCAGCATCCGGCCTTGCTCGACGCGAGCCGCGCGGCGCTCGGCACCATCGACATCGTGCTGATCGCGCACGGCACGCTCTCCGATCAGGCGCTGTGCGAGCGCGAGGTGGACGCCGCGCTGCTCGAATTCTCGACCAACGCGCTGTCGACCATCGCGCTGCTCACGCGGCTCGCCAGCGTGTTCGAAGCGCAGCGCAGCGGCACGCTCGCCGTGATCTCGTCGGTGGCCGGCGAGCGCGGGCGCCCCTCGAACTATGTCTACGGCGCGGCCAAGGCCGCCGTCACGACCTTCTGCGAGGGCTTGCGTGCACGGCTCTTCAAGGCGGGCGTGCGCGTGCTCACGATCAAGCCCGGCTTCGTCGATACGCCGATGACCGCGGGCCTCGCCCTGCCCGGCCCGCTCGTGGCCTCGCCCGAGCGCGTGGGCGCCGACATCGTGCGCGCCATCGCGCAGGGCAAGGACACGCTCTACACGCCGTGGTTTTGGAGCGCGATCATGCTCGTGATCCGCGCGCTGCCGCGCTTCGTCTTCAAGAGGGTATCGCTATGAACACGATGGTTGCCGGGCGCGTGTCGCTCGTGACGTGGTATGCGTTATTCGCACTCGTTTCGATGGCCGCGAACCTCGGCAGCCAGAAGCTGACGTGGCTCGTCTACGACGGGCCGTTCTCGATTCCGCTCGCCGTATGCATCGGCACGGGCGTGGGGCTCGTCGTCAAATACGTGCTCGACAAGGCGTGGATCTTCCGCTACGAGCATCGCAGCATCGCCCACGGCGTGGAGACGTTTTCGCGCTACGTCGCCATGGGGCTCGCCACCACCGCGATTTTCTGGGCCATGGAGTTCGGTGCCCAGGCGCTGTTCCATTCGGAGCACGCACGTCTTGCGGGCGGCGCGCTCGGGCTCGTGCTCGGCTACGTCACGAAATATCAGCTCGACAAGCGCTTCGTGTTCGCCTGACGCCCCGGCACCCGACGACGATGCGCGCGCATGCATCGGAACCGGCCTGAGCGCGCGGGCGGCGTGCGCTGGCGAACAGATGCGCCCGCGAGCCCGCCCTACGATCGTCCCCTGATGTTCAAGCATCGCGCACCGTTCGTGCATCCGCACCGGCTGCGCGCACCGCAATGCCGTCACGAGGCACGACATGTCAAATCCGACCATTCCGCTCTGCGTGGACCTGGACGGCACGCTCGCGCGGACCGACTTCCTGCTCGAAAGTTTCTTCGTCCTGCTCAAGCAGAGCCCGCTGTCGATATTCCTCTGCTTTTACTGGCTGCTGCGCGGCAAGGCCTATTTGAAGGATCAAATCGCGCTGCGCGTGACGATCGACGTGGGCGTGCTGCCCTATAACCGGCAACTCGTCGATTACCTGCGCGACGCGCGCTCGGCCGGCCGCCCGCTCTATCTGTGCACGGCGTCCAACCAGCGCTTCGCAAGCCAGGTGGCGGCGCACTTCGGCCTTTTCAGCGGCGTGCTCGCGAGCAACGCCTGCATGAACCTGCGCGGCAAGCACAAGGCCGACGCTCTTGTCGAGCAGTTCGGCGACCATGGCTTCGACTACTGCGGCGACGCGCGCGCCGACGTGCCCGTGTGGCGCCGCGCGCGCCAGGCGATCGTGGTCGGCGACCCGCAGATCGCCAAGGCCGCGCGCAAGGTCAACGCGCAGATCGTCTTCTTCGAGGAAAAGCGTCAGTTGCTGCCGCTCGTGCTCAAGGAAATGCGCGTGCATCAGTGGGTCAAGAACGTGCTGATCTTCATACCGCTCCTGAGCGCGCACCGCTTCAACGACCTGCAGGCGGTGCTTGCCGCTTGCATCGCGTTCGCGTCGTTCAGCCTGAGCGCTTCGTCGGTGTATCTCCTGAACGACATGCTCGATCTGGACGCCGACCGCCGTCACGCGCGCAAGCGCAGCCGGCCGTTCGCCTCGGGCAGGCTGCCGCTCTCGCTCGGCATCGTGCTGACGATCGCGCTGCTCGCAGCAGGCGGCGCGCTCGCCACGCTCCTGCCCTGGCAATTCGGCGCGGTGCTGATCGCCTATATGGCCGCCACCGTCGCCTATTCGTTCGTGCTCAAGCGGCTCACGCTCATCGACGTCTTCACGCTCGCCTGCCTCTACACCGTGCGCGTGATCGCGGGCGGCGAGTGCGCCAACATTGCGCTCTCGTACTGGCTGATTCTCTTTAGCGTACCGCTGTTCCTGAGCCTCGCGATGCTCAAGCGCTATGTCGAGCTCGAGGCGATGTTCCAGCAAGGCAAGACCGAAGCGGCGGGACGCGGCTACATCACGCAGGACATGTCGATCCTGCGCTCGTTCGGCACCGCGGCGGGCTATCTCTCGGTGCTCGTGCTCGCGCTCTATCTGAACTCGCCGGAGCTCAAGCTCCTCTACCGGCATCCGAAGATGCTGTGGGCCGTGTTCGCGCTCACGCTCTACTGGATAAGCCGCATCTGGATGCTGGCGTTTCGCGGACAGATGCACGACGACCCGATCGTCTTCACGTTCAAGGATCGCGCAAGCTGCGCCGTGATCGGGCTGTGCGGGCTGTTCATGGCGCTGGCGATCTGAGCAGCGCACTCACTGGCGATTTGAGCAGCGCGTGCCACAGGTCGCGGCACGCGCCTGCGGCATGGCTTGCGGCGTTCAGCGCGCCTGCGCAACGCCGGCATAACGTCCGCCGAAGAACACGAGCGGCGCGCGCTCGTCCAGCGAGAACGCCATCACTTCGCCCACGAACAGGGTGTGATCGCCGCAGGCATGGCGATCGGCCATGCGCAGCCCGAAGCGCGCCACGGCCCGCTCCAGCAGCACCACGCCGTCGAGCCCGTCCACTTCGGTGAAGCGCGGCGCGAGCCAGCTTTGCGGCTCGCCCGCGAAATGGCGGCTGTGCGGCTCCTGCTCGTCGGAGAGCACGCTCACGCCGAAGCGCTCGGCGTTCATGAGGCGCTCGTGCATGCGCGCGTGGTGCCCGACCGAAACAACGATGAGCGGCGGCCTGAGCGAGCCCGACATGAACGCGTTGGCTGTCATGGCATGGAGCGCGTCGCCGCTGCCCGTCGAAATCACCACCACGCCGGTCGCGAAACGGCCTAGCGCGGTGCGCAGGCGGCGCTCGTCGAAGCGTGGCGGCGCGCTCTCCATGCTCTGCGCGCAGGCCGGCGCGCCCGCTTGCGTCGCGGCGCTCGTGGGCGCCTGAGCCTTGCGTTCGGCATCGTGGGTCGCGCGCGCTGCGTGCGTGGCGGGTTCGCTCATCGCGAGTCCGTGTGCGTTCATGGCCGGTCTCCTTGTTTGACGCTTCCCCGCAAGTCCGGCGGCGCAGCCGATCGCGCCGCGCGCGAGCCGCCACGCCGCCGATGCCGCATCAAGCCGCCTTGCGCGCGATGAAGTGCAGCCACCATGCGTCGCTGCTCTGCTGCTCGGGCGCGATCAGATCGCCTTCGCAACTGCCGTACACCGCCTCCACCTCGAAGCCCAGCGCCTCGAGTTGCCGGCGCTGCTCGGGCAGCGTGGTGTAGACAATCACAATGCCGAAGTAATGCGCCGCCGCCGTGCGGATCGAGTAGCCCTCGAAGTCGCGGTGCAGACGCGCGTTGCGCCGGTAGTTCCATATCGCGAGCGGCAAGAGGCGCGCGGCGCGCAGCACGCGCCAGCCGAGGCGCAGCGGGTTCACCGAGAAGCGCGGCAGCAACTGCCACGGGCTCTCGTCGAAGCCGGGGCCGCCCCGGTTGTGGGTCGAGAACAGCACGAGCCCGCCGGGGCGCGTCACGCGATGCATCTCGCGCAGAATGCTCACACGGTCCTCGTAGTCCACGCAATCGATGCCGTTCCAGCTAAACGCCGTCAACGCGTAGTGATCGCTCGGCAGTGCGGCCATGTCGCGCGCATCCATGTGGCGCAGATCCACGCCGGGAAAGCGCTTGCGCGATTGCTCGAGCAGGCTTGCCGTGTAATCGATGCCCGTATAGTCGGACGACATGTGCATCATGAGCGGCACGGTGCGGCCCGCGCCAATGCCGATATCGAGCAGCGGCTGACCGCGGCATTCGCGTGCGATGCGGGAGAACGCGGCTTCCTCGCCCGCGTCCGTCCATGCCTTTTCGCGCGTGAATTCGCGAAACGCATCGCGCGTCGTCCACGCACGCTGATTGATCTGATCAAGCGGAAGCTGCATGTCCATTGCGCCTCTCCAGTGAGGTTCGAGACCCTGGCCCGCATATCGGCCGGGCAACGCGCCCGCGATCACGGATGAAACGACCGGTAAGTCGAATAACGCGGCGGCGTGCACGGCATATTGGAGCGGCGCGCCTCGTGCGCGCATCGCTCGCCGGGCGGACCTGCTGCGCGGCGCAACGAAGCACGCGCGCACCCGCCGTGGCGGGCATGGCGCTCATTAAAACAAAGCGCCTTGTGCGCATCTGTACGCGCGCACACACACTTTCCGGCGGGCTTGGGCGCAATCTGCCGTTCGTCGGCAACGCATTTCGCGCCACGTGGCAGTTGCGCCACAAGAGCGCGGCACAGCGCGCTTGAGTGCGCTGCCGCACCGACGCCGTCGCCCAGCTTTCCGTTAAATACGAGCCAATGCCGCGCAGCCTGCCGACACCGCACCGCGCGGGCATGGACCGTCAAAACCCGCGCCAGTATCGAAGCGCCATTCACCCGAGGGGGCACCTCCGCCATGAAAACCGCACTGCGACGCATTCTTTCCGAATCGGCCCGTCTGGACGTGCCAGCCGATACGCTGGCCGACGACGCCGATCTCTACGCCGCGGGTCTTTCTTCGCTCGCGACCGTCCATCTGATGCTCGCCATCGAGGACGAGTTCGGCATCGAGATTCCAGACCGCATGCTCACGCGGCGCCTGTTTTCGAGCATCGACTCGCTCGCCGCCGCGGTCGCCGAGCTGCAGCAGGCAAAGGCGGCAGCATGAACGCCCCCCACACCGTCGCCGCCGTGGAGCCCGACCGGCAGACACTCGCGCCGGAGATCGGCCGCGCAGGCGAACCGTCGGAGCGTGGCGCGGCCGGCACGTGGCGCGAAGCCGCGCAGCGCGCCGCGCAGATCGCCGCGCAATACGCGGACCACGTGGACCGCGAAGCGCGCTTTCCCATCGAAGCGTTCGATGCGCTCAAGTCCGAGCGCCTGCTCTCCGCGATGGTGCCCGCGCGCTTTGGCGGCGCGGGGCTCTCGCTCGCCGAGGTGGCGGCCATCTGCGAGACGCTCGCGCACGGCTGCGCCTCCACGGCGATGATCTACGCGATGCACCAGATCCAGGTGGCCTGCATCATGGAGCACGGCGCGCGCAATCCGTGGCATCAGCAGGTGCTCGCACAGCTCGTCGAACAGCAATGGCTGCTCGCGTCCGCCACCTCCGAGGAAAACATCGGCGGCAGCATGCGTACGAGCGCCTGCGCGGTCGAGGTGATCGACGGACGCTTCAACATCGAGAAGATGGCGCCCACCATCTCGTACGGCGCGCACGCCGACGGCATTCTCGTCACCGCGCGGCGCACCGCCGAATCGCCCGCCTCCGATCAGGTGCTGATCGTGACGCTGCTGGGCGACCTCGAACTCGAAAAGCGCGGCACGTGGGACTCGATGGGCATGCGTGGCACCTGCAGCGAGGGCTTTCGCCTCATCGCGGAAGGCCACGCCGAGCAGATCCTGCCCACGCCCTTCGCCGAGATCGCCGACCGCACCATGCTGCCCGTCTCGCACACGCTGTGGGCCGCGGTATGGACCGGCGTCGCCGCCGACGCCGTCAATCGCGCGCAGGCGTTCTTTCGCGCCCAGGCGCGCGCCAAACCCGGCTCGGTGCCGCCCGCGGGCATGCGTCTCGCCGAAGCGGTGGGCCTGTTGCAGATGATGCAGGCGCGCCTCTCGGTCGCGCTCGACGCCGCCCAGGCCGCGCACGACGCGCGCGCAGCGAACGACGACGCGGACGCCCCGCTTTCGGCGCAATTGCACTACGCCTCGGACATGAACACGCTGAAGACCAGCATCTCCTCGACGGCGATTCTCGTCGTGCAGGAAGTGCTGATGATCTGCGGCATGGCCGGCTACAAGAACGGCACCGAGTACAGCGTGGGCCGCCATCTGCGCGACCTGCACTCCGCGCCGCTCATGATCAACAACGACCGCATCGCCCAGAATACCGCGAGCCTGTTGCTCGCCCAGCGTCCGGCGAGCCCGGGGAGAGCCTGACATGAACACGATGACCGAAACCGCGGCGCTGCAGGCGAGCGCCGACGGCGCCCACGCCCAGCCCACCTTCCGCGACGAGCTGATCGCGAGCGGCATCCTCGTCGATACCGGCGAAAACGGCCTCTATGGCCGCAGCCAGGTGTTCGAGGACGTGGTCGAGCGCCTGAACGCGGCGATCACGCATCTGGGCGCCGATCAGGATCCCGAAGTATTGCGCTTTCCGCCCGCCTTGCGGCGCACCGACTTCGAGGACAGCGAGTACCTGAAGAACTTCCCGCAGCTCGCCGGCACGATCCACGCGTTCTGCGGCAACGAAGCGGGGCAGATGCGCCTGTTGCGGTGCCTCGACGACGCCATGAAGAAAAGCGACGACGACCGCGACCCCGAATGGATGGAGCAGCAAAAGCCCACGCGCCTCGTGCTGACGCCGGCGGCCTGCTACCCGATCTATCCGGTGATGGCGCGGCGCGGCCCGCTGCCCGCCAACGGCCGCACCATCGACGTGCTCTCGTACTGCTTTCGCCACGAGCCTTCGCTCGATCCCGCGCGCATGCAGATGTTCCGCCAGCGCGAGTATGTGCGCCTCGGCACCCCGGAGCAGGTCATGGCGTTCCGCCAGATGTGGATCGATCGCGGCTCGCTGCTGGTCTCGCTGCTCGACTTGCCGGTGGACGTCGATCTCGCCAACGACCCGTTCTTCGGACGCGGCGGCAAGATCGTCGCGGACAGCCAGCGCGCCCAGGAACTCAAGTTCGAGTTGCTGATTCCCGTGGCGAACGCGGACAGCAAGACGGCGTGCCTCTCGTTCAACTATCACATGGACCACTTCGGCGGCATCTGGAAGATCCAGTGCGACGATGGCGCAACCGCGCATACGGGCTGCGTCGGCTTCGGCATGGAGCGCATCACGCTCGCGCTCTTCAAGCACCACGGCCTCGACGCGAACGCCTGGCCCGACGAAGTGCGCGCCGTGCTGTGGGGCGACACGAAGGCCCGCGTCGAGCGCGCGCTCGCGGAGACCGGCGTATGAACGCGCCGACCGTGCCCGCTGCCGCACTCGCGCCCGCCACGCCCGACGCCTGCGCGGCGCCCGATTCCGCGCCGGCCGCGCTGCGCGAGCACGCCTCGCACGCGCTGCATCAGGGCGAGCGCGTGTGGGTGGAGACCAACTGCTACGTCGACTTGTGGATCGAGCTCCTGCACGGCATGGGGTTCGATCCGCGCGCGGCGCTCGCCTTCACGGTGACGCAGGACTTCGAAGGCGACCAGTTCACGTTCTTCAAGTTTCCACTCGAAGACATCGAGCGCCTGTACGGCACCCAGGTCACGGAGCTCGCGATCTACGATTCGCTCGAAGACCGCGTGCTCGCGCAAACGCAGCGCGGCCACACCGTGCTCGTCGAAGTGGACGGCTTCTATCTGCCGAACACGCGCGCGACCTCGTACCGGCGCGAGCATCCGAAGACCACCGTGGGCATCGACTTCATCGATCCGGCGGCGCGGCGCCTCGGCTACTTCCACAACACGGGCTATCACACGCTCGACGGCGAGGACTACGACGGCGTGTTCCGCAAGCTGCCGCAGTTCGCGGGTCAGGCGGACTTGCTGTTTCCGTATGTGGAATTCGCCAAGCGCGTGCGCGCGCCGCTCGAAGGCGCGGCGCTCGCGCAAGCCTCGGCCGAACTGCTGCGCGGGCATCTCGCGCGGCGCCCGCAGCGCAATCCCGTAACGGAATGGCGCGCGGCATTTCCGGCGCAGCTCGACATGCTGCTCGAACGCGGCGAACGCTTCTTTCATCCGTACTCGTTCAACCTGATGCGTCAGCTCGGCGCGAACTTCGAATTCCTCTCGAAGTATCTGCTGTGGCTGAACGCGCAAGGGGTGGCGATTCCGGAGACGATTGCGGCATCGGCGCAAACGGTGGCTTCGGAGGCCATGGTGATGCAGTTCCGGCTCGTGCGCGCGATGGCGCGCAATCGCCGCGACACCTGCGACGACTGCTTCGATATGCTCGAAGCGGGATACGAAAAGACGCTCGAGCCGCTCGCCGCACTGATGGCGTGATGGCGCCGGGCGGTAATAAGGCGCTGCGGCTGCCCGGGGGGAAACGCGTGCGTAATCTGCCGAACGATCTCGACGAGTTGGGCGCGAGCGGGCCGCAAGGCGCGCTCGCGCCGCTTTGCGCTGCCAGCGATGCCGATGAAAACCTCTGGCCCGTTCCGCTGGACGCGGCCTGGCGATGCGTCTCGACGCCGCCTGGCGCGTGCGCGTCGCCCGCCGCGCTCGACGCGCTCACGTGCGCCGGGGACTGGCTCGACGCGCAAGTGCCGGGCACCATCGCCTCGGCGCTGCGCGCGGCGGGCAAGCTCGACATCGAACGTCCGGGCGCGTTCGAAGCGCTCGATCACTGGTATCGGGTGACGCTCGCGGGCCACGGCGTGCGCCGCTTGCGCCTGCACGGGCTCGCCTCGATCGCCGAAGTCTGGCTCGACGAACGGCTGCTGCTTACCTCCGACTCGATGTTCGTCGCCCACGACGTCGAGTTCGAATTGCACGGCACGGCCACGCTCGCGCTCTGCTTTCGCTCGCTCGATGCGGCGCTCGCCGCGCGACGCACGCGCGCGCGCTGGCGGCCGCGCCTCGTCACGCCCGCCACGCTGCGCAACGTGCGTACGACGCTGCTCGGGCACATGCCGGGCTGGTGTCCCTCGATACCGCCGGTGGGGCCCTGGCGGCCCGTCGAATGGCTCGCCGATGCGCCCGACGCGATACACAGCGTCGATCTTTCGACGTCGATGCAAGGCGACGACGGCATCGTGAACGTCACCGTGCGGTTCGTGCACGCTCACGACGAGACATCCGCCGCGACGCTCCATTGCGCACAGGCTCAGACCGCGCTCGCGTGGCGCGACGCGCACACGCTGAGCGGCAGGTTGCGCGTGGCGCACGTCGAACGCTGGTGGCCGCACACGCATGGCGCGCCCACGCGCCATGCGCTCACGCTGCGCCTGGCGCGGCAGGCCACGCCGCGCGACATCGCACTGGGCGACGTGGGCTTTCGCACGATCGAAGTGGAGCGCGATCTGAACAGCGAGGGCGGCGCGGGCTTTGCCCTGCGCATCAACGGCGTGCCGGTGTTCTGCCGCGGCGCGTGCTGGACCAGCGCCGACCTCGCCACGCTCGCCGGCACGCCGGAGCAACTCGCGCACACCTTCGCACTCGTGCGCGAGGCGGGCATGAACATGATCCGCGTGGGCGGCACGATGGTCTACGAATCGGACGCGTTCTACCGGCTCGCCGACGCTTGCGGCATCCTCGTCTGGCAAGACTTCGCGTTCGCCAATTTCGATTACCCGACCGACGCGGCCTTCACCGCCGCCGTGGAGACCGAAGCCACGCAATTTCTCGCGCGCACGCGCCGCTACGCTGCGCTCGCCGTGCTCTGCGGCGGCAGCGAAGCCGACCAGCAAGGCGCGATGTTCGGTCTGCCGCCCGAGCTGCGCGAGCAAGCGCTCTTCACGCAGCGACTGCCCGCCATCGTCGCGCGCGAGCGGCCCGACGTGCCCTACGTGAGCAATTCGCCTTCGGGCGGCACCTGGCCGTTCTCGACGCGCACGGGCGTCACGCACTACTACGGCGTGAGCGCGTATCAGCGCCCGCTCGACGACGTGCGCCGCTCGCAGGTGCGCTTTGCTTCGGAGTGCCTCGCATTCGCCAATGTACCCGACGACGCCACGCTGCACGACGCGCTCGGCACGATCCACGCGCACGACCCGCGCTGGAAGGCTGCGGTGCCGCGCGACCCCGGCGCCGGCTGGGACTTCGACGACGTGCGCGACCACTACGTGCGCGCGCTGTTCGGCGTCGAGCCCGCGCAGCTGCGCTACGAGGATCCGCAACGCTATCTGGACCTCTCGCGCGCCGTGGTGGCCGAACTGATGATCGACGTGTTCTCCGAATGGCGCCGCGCCGGCTCGCCGTGCGGCGGCGGCCTCGTGTGGCAACTGCAGGATTTGCGCGCGGGCGCGGGCTGGGGAACGATCGACGCATGCGGCAGACCGAAGAGCGCGTGGCACGGGCTCGCGCAGGTGCTCCAGCCGGTGCAGGCCGTCATCACCGACGAAGGGCTCAACGGGCTCGACATCCATCTCGTCAACGACACCGCGAGTGCGTTTGCGCTGCAACTGGAACTGGTGTGCCTGCGCGACGGCTCAGTGACGGTCGCACAAGCCTCGCGCGCGGTCGAGCTCGCGCCGCGCAGCGTGCAGCGCGTGAGCGCCGCCGATCTGCTCGGGCGCTTCTTCGACTTCACGCATGCGTATCGTTTTGGGCCGCGCGCGCACGACGTGACCATGGCGACGCTGCGCGACCCGGCGAGCGGCGCAATCGTCTCCGAAGCGGTTCATCTGCCCGAGCGGCGCGTGCACGAGCGGCACGATCTTGGCATCGTCGCCACGCCGCAGCGCACGGAGCGCGGCTGGCAACTCGTGATCGAGGCGCGCCGCTTCGCGCGCGGCGTCCATATCGCCGACGCGCACTACCGCGCACGCCGCGACTGGTTCCCTCTGCCGCCGAACCGGCCTGTGACGATCGACCTCGTGCCGCTCGACGCCGGCGCATACGGCGTCGCGCCCGACGTGGTGCCCGATGGCGAAGTCCGCGCGATCAACGCGGCGGCATCCGTGTTCTATCGTTGAGCAGAGGAATGCTCTGCACGCGCTAACGCCGGCCGCACAAAAGACTGGAACGCCAAACGCTCTCGCACCGTACCTCGACGGCCCTTGCCGTCGAGGTACGGCCGCCTGGTTGCGAGCCGTCGCCCCGGCGCCCGCTGTCTATCCTGCGGGCGCCGCGCCCGAAATCGGACCGACGGCGGCGGCGCCCACGTCTGCCCGCTCCGCCGCCGCGCTCTTGCCGATCAACTCGGCGCACAGCCACCCGACGAGATCGCCCATCACGGCTTCGCGCGCCTCGCGCGTGAAGAGCGCGTGATCGAGACGCGGCAGCGTCATCGCGCGCACGTTCGGCACGGCGCGCAAGGCGGCAAGCGACGCGCCGAGCTGCAAGCGCGCCTCCTCCAGCCCTGAGTCGAACTCGCCGTACACGAGCCGCAATCGCGCCTTCTTCGCATCGATCTCGTGCAGCAGGGCGAGCGCCTCGTTGGCAACCACGGGCCGCCCGGTCTTGCGCTCGATCACTTGCGCGAGCGCGAACGTCGCACGGCGCATGCCCCGCTTCGCCAGCACGGCGGCGATACGCAGCGGATGGGTGCCGGTCTGGCCACGCAGCGCGCGCTTCCATTTATCGGCGTCGAAGAGCGCGCGCAGATAGGTGCGCGACGAGACCATGCGCTGCTCGCCCGGCGAGCGCGCGGCGCCATCCCACGTGAACTTCTGCAGATTCACGCCATAGGCCGCCACCACGTTCGGATGGAGCGCGCACACGTGCAGGCTCACGAACGCGCCGCCGCAAACCCCGAAGGCGACCACGCGCGTATGGCCGCGCGCGACGAGCCAGTCGGCGCCGCTGGCCGCGTCGTCGCGCAGCGCCGTCGAATAGAGCCAGTCGAGCGTCACCTCGGGCGCCGCAGGCTGCGCGTCGCCGAGACCGCCGACGTCCATGCGCAGCGAGGCCACGCCCTGCTCCGCGAGCCGCCGCGCGAGCAGCACGGCAATGCGGCCGTCGCCGATGTGATGCGCCGCGCCCGTGTTGATGAGCAGCACGGCCGGCGCGCCCGGCTGCGGCACGTCGGGCTCGCAGTGAATGGCGAAGCAGCGGCCGAAGCGCACGGGCCGCTCGGTCGCGCGATGGCGCGCGAGGCACCTATGAGGCTGCGGGTCGATCGGCGTCAGGTGCGAATACGGGGCGATGGAAGGACGCGTGGACTCGCCGGCGGTGTCGACGGCGGCGTTGCGGAAAGCCTCGGCGCGCTCGGCGTCCGCCGCGAGCCAGGCGCTCACGCGCGAGAACGCATCGACGGGCTCCTCGCTATAAAGCGCTTCCAGGAAAAAGCGGTCGGACTCCTCGAAACCGCCCTGCTCGACCTGCACGCCGTGCTGCGTGTAATGCGCGGCGAGCGAGGCCACGAGGTTCGTGCCGCTCGAATCGAGCAGCAGCACGCGCGGCGCGGGCGCGCGGGTGTCGCGCATCAGATCGACGGCGGAAAGCGCGGCGATGTCGTCGCCGTGCAGACCGAAACCGAAGGCCTCGACGTAGGGGTCGTCGTCGGCGATGGGTACCGCGCCCATGCCCGCCGACGTGCTCAGCCAGCCCTGCCGGTGCGCGCGCAACTCGCGGATATAGCGGCGGCCAGTGACCGGCGGCGCGAGCAGCACAATAGCGTCCACGCCGGCAGTCTCCACGCCGGGCGCGCCCGCGCCGGGAGCCTCCACGCCGAACGTCTGGGCGGCGCGCATCCGTTCGGCCGCCAGCGCGGCGAGCGTCGCCCCCAGCCGCAAGCCCACGAGCGCCACGCGCGTCACGCCCGTCGACGCACGCAACTGCCGCACCGCCGCGTTCACGCTCGCGAGCCAGGCCTCCACGCGGCCCGGGTCGTCTTCCATGCCGTCGGCATCGCCGGTGCCCGGGTAGTCGAACCGCAGCACGGGCATGCCGGCCGCCGCGACCCGCTCAGCCAGCTTGCGCCAGCCGCGATGCGTGCACAGCGCGTCATAGCCGAACGGATTGCACAGCACTACCCCCATGCGTCCTGCGGCCGGATGCAGCCAGCCGAAAGCGCCGTCGAAAACGACAGGGATCATGGAATGCCTCCTCCTTCGATGATCTGGCCGGGCGCTCGCGCCCGTGCGAGCGCTGCGCCGGTCTGCCGAGCCCATCGCGCGCACCGCCCGTGCGGTGTAAGGCAAATTTAATTTTTAGCGCGTCGCGGCTCCGTGCGCCGACGCACAAACGCACACGCATGTCTCGTCCAGAATGGGCGGGACGCGCGCTTATCGATCGAGGGGCGAAAGCGCACGCCCGCCTTGCACGACGACCACACCATGACCGCCAAGCCCAGTCACGAAGCGGCTCGCCAGCCGAGTCCAAAGCCGAGTCTCAAGCGCAGCGCCACGCTCAACTTCGCCGGCAGCATCCTGCCGATGTTCGTCGCGCTCGTGACGACGCCCATCTATCTCCAGCACATCGGCGCGGCGCGCTATGGCGTGCTTGCCATCGTCTGGATGGTGCAGGGCTATTTCGGCTTTCTCGATCTCGGGCTGTCTTCCGCCACGTCCAACCGCATCGCCCAGCTCTGCGATGCGCCGCACCGCGAACGCGAATCGGTCCTGTGGACCGCGCTGATCCTGAACGCCGGGCTAGGCGTGGCGGGCGGCGCCATCCTCTACGCGCTCATGCACGTGCTGCTCGCGTACTTCGACATGGGTCCGGCGCTGCGCGCCGAACTGCTGCCCGCGCTGCCCTGCGTGGCGTGCCTCGTGCCGCTTTCGAACCTCATCAGCGTGTTCAATGGCGCGCTCACGGGGCGCGAGCGCTTTGGCGCGCTCAATGCCGTGCAGCTTCCCGTCACGCTCATGTATCAGCTCGTGCCGCTGGGCGCGGCGCTGGTGTTCGGGCCGAGCCTGCGCTATCTCGTGTACGGCACGCTCGCGGCCGGCGTCGCCGCGCTGGCGCTGAACGCGCTCGCGGTCTGGCGCGTCTTTCCGCTGCGCCTCGCGGGCGGGCCGCGCCGCGAGCTGGTCGGCAAGCTGTTCTCGTACGGTGCGTGGATCAGCGTGACGAGCCTCGCGCAGCCGCTGCTGGAGACCGCCGACCGCCTCATGATCGGCAATGCGCTCGGGCCGCAGGCCGTCGCATACTACCAGGTGCCGTTCAATCTCGCCGCGCGCGTGCGGCTCTTCCCGGCCGTGATCTCGCGCACGCTATTTCCGCGCCTGTCCGCGCTCGAAGCCACCAGCGCCGCGGAACTCTCGGCCAGCGCCATCCGCGGTCTCGCCGTCGGCCTCACGCCGATGACGGTGTTCGGCATGTACCTCATGCACCCGTTTCTCTCGCTGTGGGTCGGCCAGGAATTCGCCTCGCGCGCGACGTCCGTGGGCGAGACGATTCTCGTCGGCATCTGGATCAATTCGCTCGCGGCGATTGCCGCCTGCCACCTGCAGGCGACCGGGCGCCCCGGCGTCGTCGCGCGTTATCAGGCCTACGAAATGCTGCCGTTCTTCGCGCTGCTCTGGTGGGCGCTGCATAGCTTCGGCGTGCTGGGCGCCGCGCTCGCGTGGAGCGCGCGCTGCCTCGTCGACGGCGTGCTGCTGTTCCATGCCGCGCGCCTCGATGCGCGCCCGGCGCGCATGCTGGTCGCGCCGGCGCTGATCGTCGCCGTCGCGTATGGCGGCACGCTCGTCTTCGCGCCGCTCAGCTGGCCGGGCATCGCGGCGTGGATCGCCATGACGGGCGTGGCGCTCGCCTGGACCGCACGCACCGAGCCGCAAGCGTGTGCACGCGTGCTCGGCCTCTTTGCGTCGATGCGCAGCTACACGCGGCGCTGGGCGCAAGGCCACTGAGCGCGAGATGGCGATGGCGCTGTCGACCTCGATCCGGCTTGCGGCGCGCCTTGCGCGATCCGGCGCCGCGCTGTCTTACGCGCTTGCATGTGCGCTGCTTGCGCTGTCGCTCGTGCCGCAGGCGCGCGCAGCGGATACGGCAAACGCCGCACCGAACGCCCCCGCTCCGCCCACCGCCCCAGCCACCCGCACCGCATGCGCCACGCGCACCCTGAGCGCCGACGCGTTTCTCGACAGCATCGCCGTCAACACCCACATCGACTACACGGACGGCGCCTACGCCGACGTGCGCAACGTCGCCAAAGATCTCGCATGGATCGGCGTGCGCCACGTGCGCGACGGCACGCCCGGCACTTCGGCGCCGCTGTCCAGTTACGTCTGGCTCGCGCAGCAGGGCGTGAAGTTCAACTTCGTGATACGCAGCAACGTCGCCGATTCGTTGCAGCAGCTCGATCGCTTTACCGCCGCCGCGCCGGGCAGCGTCGCCGCCGTGGAAGGCTTCAACGAGATCAACAACTTCCCCGTGCGCTATAACGGGCTCGCGGGCGTCGCGGCCGGCCTCGCCGCGCAACAGGCGATCCATGCGCGCGTGCACGGCAGCGCAGGTCTTGCGCACGTGCCGGTCTACGACCTCACGGGCTACGATCCTGCGCGCGTCGCCACGCGCGCGGGCGCCGCCGACTTCGCCAATCAGCACGTCTATCCGCAAAACGGCGAACAGCCCGCCTACAACGCCAACGGCGACATGTGGATGGCATGGGCCATCAACGGCCTGCGCAAATACGACCTGCCCTTCGTGGTGACCGAGTTCGGCTACTTCACGATCCCGCAGGCCGGGTGGATTCGCATTGGCGTGGACGAGGCGACGCAGGCCAAAGGCGTGCTCAACGGCCTGTTCGACGCCGCGAACCTCGGTGTCACGCGCACCTATATCTACGAACTGCTCGACGAAAAGCCCGATCCGCACAATGCGAACGGCGAGATGCACTTCGGACTCTTCAGGAACGACCAGTCGCCCAAGCCGTCGGCAAACGCGATACGCAATCTCACGACGATCCTGCGTGCGGATGCGCCTTCGGCAGGCGCAATCGATCCGCAAGGCCGGACGCCAACCGGCATGCCGCCAAATGCTTCGTTATCCTGCTCGTTGAGCGGGATGCCGGTGTCGGGCCGCAGCCTGCTGCTGACGCAGGGCAACGGCCGCTATCTGCTCGCGCTCTGGAATGAAGTGCCCTTCTGGGACCGGGCCACGGGCAAGCCGCTGAACGCGGCCAGCACGAAGGTTCAGGTGGACTTCGGCACGACGGCGAACCGCGTCGCGCTCTACGACCCCACCGTTTCGGCCGATCCACTCGCGCACCACGACAATGTCCGGCAACTCGCCGTGGACGTGCCCGATCACGTCGTCCTGCTCGAAGTCACGCGCGCAGGCGCGCCGGAAAACTGAACGTCCGATGCGCCGCTCGCGCATCGGACGCGCGTCACTGCCGTTTTAGCCACGCGCGCAGCGCAAAAAACGGCCGATAGACGCAGGGACACGCGGCGTACAGAAACATCCGCCATTTGAAGCCGGCCTTCACGTGCGGCGTGCGCAGCAACAGCGCGAGCTTCGCGCCAAAACCGCGCGCCGCGAACACGTCGCGCGCATAGCGCTCGCGCGCGAGCTTGGGGACGAGCAGCGCGCGCATCGGTTCGCCCACGCCCGCGATCTGCGCATCGCGCTGAAACTGCTCCGACTCGACGAGCCCGAAGGCCGTCGTGAGCTTCACGCGCGCGATGAACTGCTCGACGGTGCGAAAGCGCTTCTTGCCCGAGAGCCCGCCGCGCCGGTAGCGCACCAGCGGTTCGCGCAGGCTGTGCGCCCCGCCCGACATGACCGCGCGAAACGTCATGATCTGGTCTTCGGCCATGGCGCCCGGCAGCATCGGCCCGAAGCGCTCGAACAACCGCCGCGACCATGCGTGCGAAGCGCCCACCACCCACGGGCGCTCGCGCGCCCAGGCGTCGAAATTCCGGTACTGGCCGAGATCGGTCGGCGCGATCCGGCCGGCTTCACGGTCCGCCGGCGCGGCGACGGACGCCGGTGCGGGCGCGAGCTCCACGAGGTCGGAGGCGATGAGGTCCACGCGCTGCCCCAGCGCGTTCCAGCAATCGACGAGCCGCGCGCAGCGCTCGGGCACCGAGACGTCGTCGCCGGCGGCGATCACGAGCAACGCGCCCTGGCTCATGGCGGCGAGCTTCGAGAGATGCGCGCTGATGCCCGCGTTCTGTTCGTTGCGGTTGAGCGCGATGCGATGCGGGCCGCGATAGTCGCGCACGGCCGCCTCGATGGCCGCCCAGGTGCCGTCGGTCGAGCAATCGTCGGAGATCAGGATTTCGAGCGGCGAGTAGGTCTGCGCCAGCGCGCCCGCGACGGCGTCGGCAACCACGCCCGCCTGGTTGTAGGCAATGAGCAGCATCGACACGAGCGGGCGCGAAGCGTCGTTCGCGCCAGGCTGCCCGGTGCGTTCGGTGGATCCGGAATCCTGAGCGTAATCCTGAGGCATCGGGAATGTTGAGCCCGTCTGCGCGGGCGAATGGGTTTGGCGCGGGGGATTGGGCCTTCAATGGGCTCCTGACCCGGCGCGGGCGGCGCCATACTATCATGCGCGCGCACCGCCGCCGAAGCGCCGCAAACCCGCATGGCGCGTGGCCCGCGGCGCTTACAGCCCGGCGGCCTGCACCCCGGCGGCGGAGGCGATGGCAAACACGGGCTCGCCCTGCACGGCGCGCGCGATCCACCCTTCGGCGCTCGCGAGATCGAGGCCTTGCGCCGCGAACCACGCGTCGTCGTAATACGTCGAGCGATAGCGCTCGCCGCTGTCGCACAGCAGGCTCACGATCGCGCCCGACTCGCCGCGCGCCCTCATGCGCTCGGCGAGCCAGAGCACGCCGACGAAGTTGGTGCCCGTCGAGCCGCCCACGCGCTTGCCGAGGCGCCCGGCCAGGTAGCGCATGGCCGCGAACGAGAGCGCGTCGGGCACCTTCACCATGGCGTCGATGCAGGTGGGAATGAACGAGCGCTCCACGCGCGGGCGGCCGATGCCTTCCACGCGCGAGCCGTTCTCGAGCGTGAGCCCCGGCTCGGGCTGGCCCGCCAGCACGCTGCGGAAATAGTCGAAGAACACCGAGCTCTCCGGGTCGGCGCAGAGCACGCGCGTCAAGTGCCGCCGATAGCGCACGTAGCGCCCGAGCGTGGCGATCGTGCCGCCGGTGCCGCCGCTCGACACGAGCCAGGCAGGCACGGGATGCTCCTCGGCCGCCATTTGCCGGAAGATCGACTCGGCGATGTTGTTGTTGGCGCGCCAGTCGGTCGCGCGCTCGGCGTAGGTGAACTGGTCCATGAAGTGACCGCCCAGCGACTGCGCGATGCGGTGCGACTCCTCATAGATCTCCGAGGCCCTGCTCACGAGGTGGCAGCGCCCGCCGTAGAACTCGATCTCCTCGATCTTCATGCGCGAGGTGCTGGCCGGAATCACCGCGACGAACGGCAGCCCGAGCAGGCGCGCGAAGTAGGCTTCGGAGATCGCGGTCGAGCCGCTCGACGCTTCGACCACGGTGCTCTTCTCGTTGAGCCAGCCGTTGCACAGCGCATAGAGAAAGAGCGAGCGCGCGAGCCGGTGCTTGAGGCTGCCGGTGGGATGGCTCGATTCGTCTTTCAGATAGAAGCGCAGCTCGGGATAGCCCGGCAGGTCGAGCGGCACGAGATGCGTGTCGGCGGAGCGGTTGAAGTCCGCGTCGATCTTGCGGATCGCTTCGCGAACCCAGGCGGAATGGGGCATGGGCGCAATCCATCGGATGAGGGTCCGGTCATCATGGCACAAGGGCACGCGCGCAGCGCCAAAGCTGCGCGCCTCGGCGCAAGCTGCAACCAAGCTGCAACCAGACGGCGCAGGGCCGCGCGCCGAAAGCGCCACGCCGCCTTTGTATAATCGTGAATTCCCCTTTCTCGCCCTGCGTTCACCTTTCATGCTTAGTTTCGCACTCGGCTTTCTTGTCTCGCTGCTGGTCACGCTGCTGATCGTGCGCTACGCGCATCTGCATGAAAGGTTCTCCGTCGACTCCGACCTCGCGGGCGTGCAGAAATTCCACGCGCGCCCCGTGCCGCGCATCGGCGGGACCGGCATCCTCATCGGGCTCGTGATCGGGGCGGCGCAACTGCATTTCACGTATCCAGCCGTCTCGGGCGGCATTCTGGGCATCGTCGCGTGCGGGCTGCCCGCGTTCGCCTCGGGGCTCGTCGAGGACCTCACCAAGAAGGTCTCGCCGCTTGCGCGCCTCGTCTGCACCATGGCCGCCGCCGCGCTCGCGTACTTCGCGCTCGGCATCGCCGTCACGCGCATCAGCGTGCCGCCGCTCGATTTCCTGCTCTCCTACGCGGCCATTTCCTGCGTCATCACCGTACTGGCCGTGGCGGCGCTCGCCAACGCGATCAACATCATCGACGGCTTCAACGGCCTCGCCTCGATGGTCGCGCTCATGATGTTCGCCTCGCTCGCCTACGTGGCCTTCGAGGTACACGACGCGGTCGTGCTCTCGGCCTCGTTCATCATGATGGGCGCGGTGCTGGGCTTCTTCATCTGGAACTTCCCGGCGGGCCTGATCTTTCTCGGCGACGGCGGCGCGTACTTCATCGGCTTCATGCTGGGGGAGCTGGCAATCCTGCTCGTGATGCGCAACCGCGACGTCTCGGCCTGGTATCCGGTGCTGCTCTTCATGTATCCGATCTTCGAGACCTGCTTCTCGATCTACCGCAAGAAGTTCGTGCGCGGCATGTCGCCGGGCATTCCCGACGGCGTGCACCTGCACATGCTGGTCTACAAACGCCTGATGCGCTGGGCCGTCGGCGCACGCACCGCGCGCGAGCTCACGCGCCGCAACTCGCTCACTTCGCCGTACCTGTGGCTGCTGTGCCTCGTGGCCGTGATTCCGGCCACGCTGTTCTGGCGCCACACCTTGCACCTGTTCTGCTTCGTGGTGGTGTTCGCGCTCACTTACGTCTGGCTCTATGTGAGCATCGTGCGGTTCCGCTCGCCCAAGTGGCTCGTGGTGCGCAAGCACCATCGGCGCACCTGAGCGAAGGGGCGAAGGCTGGAAGAACCCGGGCAAATTGGCGCAAAGCGCCAGCCGGCGCGGCACCTGCGCATGTGGCCCCGGTTCACGCGTACAATTCGTGCAGGGTCGCCCCAGCGGGCGCCCGAACGTCCATCAGCAACAACAAGGAAAGCCGACATGAGCCGTTATCTTGGGATCGCCCTTGCCCTCTTCGCCGTCACGCTTGCCGCGTGCAATACCATCGCCGGCGCCGGCGAAGATATTTCGAAGGGCGGCAACGCCATCACGAATTCAGCGGAAAAAGCCAAGTAAGACCGCTGGAACCGCTGGGGCCGGTCACGCTACGTTCGGGCACGGCGTGACCGGCCCCGTTCGTTTGTTGGCTCACCCGGCTTCCTGACCTCGCGCGACGCCCCTCGGGCGCGCCACCCCGGCTTGCCGCACACGCGCTTCGCGCCGCACCGCCGCCGCCGCCATCTCGCGCATGCTGGAGTCGGCAAGATAGATCCTTCCGTCGGCAGACAGAATCCGGCATTCGCGGGAATCATCCTCCAGGCATAGGAAAAGACAGCACCCATGCCGCGGACGCCGGGCGGCCGCACATGGCGCACGCCCGGGCGCGTCCGGCGCACCGGTCGCGCATGTCGCGCCGCCGCAAATCGCGAACGCGCTACGCTTGACGTTCGCGCCGCGCCGCGCGAGTCCACTCACCGCTTCGGCTGTGCGTTGCGCCGAAGCACCGGCAGGGAGGCAAGCATGTCGAACATGATCTGGGTCGTCGTCGCCAACCGCGTGACCGCGCGCATCTTCGCGACGGAAAGTCCGCTAGGCGCCATCGAGGAAATCGAGACGCTGCTCCACCCGGAAAGCCGCGTGCCCGAACAGAGCCTCGTGAGCGACCGCTCGGGGCGCACCGAGCGCTCCGCGGCCGGCCGCCAGCAGAGCGATCCCGACACCGCCCACCACGAACGCGAAACCAGCCTGTTCGCGTCGCAGGTTGCGACCACGCTCGCCAAGGCGCGCAACGACGGCCGTTACGGCACGCTCGTGCTGGCCGCGCCGCCCGCGTTCCTCGGCGCGCTGCGCAAGGCGCTCGATGTCCAGACGCGCAGCCTCGTCACGCTCGAGCTCGACAAGGACCTCGCGCTGCTCGACGCGCGCACGCTGCGCACGCATTTTCCGGAGCGGCTGGTGCGGGCGCAGGTCTGAGGCGGCTTGGCACGCCCCGTACGCCTCCAGCACGCGCAGTCAACCCTCGGTCGGCCCGCAATCAGCCAGCGAAATGGGCGATGCAGGTACGCGCGAAGCCGAGGGCGCGCTCGCCCGCCAGCATGCCGGGCAGGCCGATGAGCGCGACGGTGGGCGGCGCGGGCGACTTCACGTCGAGCAAGCTGTAGATGAGGCCGGCGAGCGCGCCCACCGCGAACGAAACCAGATAAGCCTTCATGGTGGGATTCCCGTATTGGGGGGCGGTTTTTCGACTTTGAGCGTCATTGAGCGTCGTGAGTCCTGCGCGTCTCCGGCGAGACGCGTCAGGCCATGTCGATCACGACACGCCCCCGCGTGCCCGCCGCGACCGCCGCATACGCTTCGCGCGCGCGCTCGAGCGCATAGCGCTCGGCCACCACCGGCGCGGTGAAATGTCCGGCGTCGAAGGCCTCGGCGAGCGCGCGCATGATCGGCGCGACCTCGACGACGCCCAGCTTGGCGCTGTCGGCGCCCAGCAGTTGCGTCTCGTTGTGATAGAAGTCGATCAGGTCGAACTCCACGCGCCGCTTGCCCGTGGCGCTGATCTCGACCACCCGTCCGCGCCGCTTCGCGAGCGCCAGCGCCAGCTCGAAGGCGACGCCGCCCACGGCATCGTAGACCACCTCCGCGCCCGCGCCGCCGGTCAACTCGCGCACGCGGCTGGCCGTATCGCCGTCCATCGGCACGAAGGCGTCGATCAGGCGCGCCGCCGGCGAGTCCGCAGGCGGCGCCTCGCGCCCGACGCCGATCACGCGTGCGCCGCGCGCCTTCGCGATCTGCGTGACCGCCCCGCCCACGCCGCCCGACACGCCGATCACGGCGATCGTCTCGCCCGCCGCGAGCTGCGCGTAATCGACGGTCCCGAGCCAGCCCACCACGAAATTCACGCCGATCGACGCGGCTTGCTCGTGCGTGAGCGACGCGGGCTTGCGCACCAGCGCCGCCGCCGGAATCTCGATGAACTCGGCATGCGTGCCGTCGCGCGTAAAGCCGATATCGCCGCCCGTGCCCCAGACTTCGGCGCCGATCCATTCGCTCGGGCCGGCGGCCACCACGCCGCTGAAATCGCGCCCCGGCACGCGCGGCGGCACGGTGTGATCGAAGTGGCCGGAGACGTTCTTCACATCGCTCGGATTGACCGAGGCGCTTTTCACCTGCACGAGCGCGCTGCCCGTTGCGGGCGCGGGCGTGGGCAGATCGACGAGCTCGAGCGCGTCGGGCGTACCGAAGGTCTTGAACTGGATGGCTTTCATGGGGCGACTCCGCCTGGATCGTGGTTGGATCGTGGCCGTCGGCTTCGCGCGTGCGGAGCGAAGCGGCGACGGCATGAAGCGGAGTCTAGATTACCGGCATGCAGTCGAGTGGACAGATGCTTTCGAATTTCGGACAAAGCGCGCTCAAAGCGCGTCGAGCGGAATCCTGAGATAGCGCACGCCGTTGTCCTCGGGCTCGGGCATGCGTCCGGCGCGAATGTTCACCTGGATCGACGGCAGGATCAGATTGGGCATGGCGAGCGTGCGGTCGCGCGCGGTACGCATCTGCACGAAGGCGTCTTCGCTCACGCTGTCGTTCAAGTGGATGTTCGCGCGGCGCTGGGCGCTCACCGTGGTTTCGAAGCTCGGGCCGCGCGATTCGGGCGGATAGTCGTGGCACATGTAGAGGCGCGTCTCGCCCGGCATGTCCAGCAGCCGGCGCACCGAGCGGTAGAGCGTGTGCGCGTCGCCGCCCGGAAAGTCGCAGCGCGCCGAGCCCACGTCGGGCATGAAGAGCGTGTCGCCCACGAACACCGCGTCGCCGATCCGGTACGCGAGGTCGGCCGGCGTGTGGCCCGGCACGTGCATCGCCTGCGCCGCGAGCGGGCCGACTTCGAAGCGCTCGTCGTCCTTGAAGAGATGGTCGAACTCGCTGCCGTCGGCGGCGATCGTGTCGCCCATGTTGAAGACCGCGCGGAATACGCCTTGCACCTGGCGGATGTGCTCGCCGATGGCGATCTGGCCGCCCAGTCGCTGTTTCAGGTACGGCGCCGCCGAGAGGTGGTCGGCATGCGCGTGCGTCTCCAGCAGCCATTGCACCGCGAGCGCGTATTCGCGCACGAAGGCGATCACGCGGTCCGCCGACTCCGTGGACGTGCGCCCCGACTTCGGGTCGTAGTCGAGCACCGGATCGACGATGGCGCACGCCGAGCCGCGCCCCGAGTGCGCGACGTAGGTGACCGTGGACGTGACCGGGTCGAAGAACGGCTCGACGAGCGTGGCGGTGGTGTCCGGCGCGGCGGCGGGCGCGGCGCTCGTGACAATGGGGGCGAACTGGGACATCGGGACTCCATGCGGCCTGGATTGGGGCCTGAACCGGGTGAATGCGGATGGAATGCGGGGCGGCTACGCGTTGAACATCGGTTTCGCCCGGCCTACTATGATGATTTATTGAAAGACATATTATGAATCGATATAATGTTTGTCAACCAACTGTCAGACGACGCATGTCAATGTTTCTGTCCCCTGCGTTCATCGCTCCATCACGCGCCCGGCGCCACGGCACATGAATTCACCGCTCACTCCTGAAGCGCGCGACGCGCTGCGCGAATCCGCCGAGAAGTGCTGCGCGCTGCTCAAGGCGCTCGCGCACGAAGACCGCCTGCTGCTCTTGTGCCAGCTCACCGAAGGCGAGCGCAACGTGGGCGAGCTCGAAGCGCTCGTCGGCGTGCATCAGCCGTCGCTCTCGCAGCATCTCGGCGTGCTGCGCGAGGAAGGCCTCGTCGAGACGCGGCGCGAAGGCAAGTACATCTACTATCGGCTCGCGAGCCACGAAGTCATCCAGGTGATGCAGACGCTCTCCAGCCTCTACTGCGGCCGGCTCAAGGTGCGCTCCGGAAATTCGGCGTGAGCCTCGACCTCGCTCACTTCACGCCGCTCGCCTCCTGCGCGGGCGGCCTCATGATCGGCGCGGCCGCCGCGCTGTTCGTGCTCGGCAATGGGCGCGTCGCGGGCATCAGCGGCATCGTCGGCGGACTGCTGCAGAGCGTGCGCGGCGAGCGCGCCTGGCGCGTCGCTTTCGTCGCGGGCCTCGCCGCCGCGCCATGGCTCTGGCGGCTCGTCGCCGCGAGCGCCGCCGGGGCCGGCGGGGTGGTCGCCGACGTCGCCAAAGTGGGCGCTGGAGCGATGTCGCCCACCATCGATGCCGCGCCCGTGACGCTCGTCGTCGCCGGGCTCCTCGTCGGCGTGGGCACGCGCTACGCCTCGGGCTGCACGAGCGGCCATGGCGTATGCGGGATCGCGCGCGGCTCGCTGCGCTCGTTCGTGGCCACCGGCCTTTTCATGGCTGCGGGCTTCGTCACCGTGTTCGCGGTGCGTCACCTCGCAGGAGCGTGAGATGGATCAGCGCAACATCCAACCCAACGTCCAGCGCAACAGCGTCCCGCGCACGATCAGCGCCTTCGCCTGCGGCCTGCTTTTCGGCCTCGGCTTGATCGTCTCGGGGATGGCGAATCCGGCCAAGGTGCTGGGCTTTCTCGATCTGGCCGGGCACTGGGATCCCTCGCTCGCCTTCGTGATGGCGGGCGCGGTCGCCGTCGCGGCGAGCGGCTTTCGGCTCGCCCGCACGCGCACCGCCAGCGTGCTCGGCGCGCCCATGCAGTTACCCACGGCACGCCGCGTCGATCCGCGCCTGGTCGCGGGCGCCCTGCTCTTCGGCGCGGGCTGGGGACTCGCGGGCTTCTGCCCCGGTCCCGCGTTCGTCAGCGCCGCGAGCGGCCAGCCGCGCGCGTGGCTCTTCGTGGCCGCGATGCTCGCGGGCATGGCGCTCTTCGCCGCGCTCGAACGTCTTGCTGCGTTCCGCGCGCTGCGCCGTCATTCATCCAGCTAGTCAGGAGTTTCGATTCCATGCAAATCGTGCAACACGACGCGCGCTTCGCGAGCGCCGACCAGATCACGCCCGCCGACCTCGCCGAAATCGCCGCGGCCGGCTATCGCTCCGTCATCTGCAACCGGCCCGACGGCGAAGGCGGTCCGTCGCAGCCCGCATCGGCGCACATCCGCGAGGCCGCGAAGCAGCTCGGTCTGCAATTCGCGTATCTGCCCGTCACGCCGGGCAAGATCGGCCCCGACGACGTCGCCCGCTTCGCGCAATTGCTCGACGACATGCCCGCGCCCGTACTCGCGTATTGCCGCACCGGAAACCGCGCGACCAACCTGTGGCAGTTCGTGCAGGCAAGCGCGCAAGCGCAGCACGTTCCCGCGCCGGTCGAGACGGACGCCCCAGCGGCCGCGGCATGCGATTGGGACAAGAGCGGCGCAGAAAGCGCGGACCCGAACGCCGCATCGAATCGCGCGGGCAAGCGCTGGGACGTCGTCGTGATCGGCGGCGGCCTCGCGGGCATCAGCGTGAGCGCGAGTCTCTTGCGCCGCCAGCCGGGCTTGAGCATCGCGATCGTCGAACCGAACGACCATCACGACTATCAGCCCGCGTGGACGCTCGTGGGCGGCGGCGCCTACGAGGTGAAGAAGACGCGCCGCCCCATGGCAAGCGTGATCCCGCGCGGCGCGACGTGGATCCGCGCGGCCGCCGAGCGGGTCGAGCCGCACGCGGATCGCGTGCGCCTCTCGAACGGCGAAACCGTGACTTACCGCCAGCTGATTGTCGCGCCCGGGCTGCGGCTCGCCTGGGAGCGCATCGAGGGGCTCGAAGCGACGCTCGGCAAGAACGGCGTCACCTCGAACTATCGCTACGATCTCGCGCCCTACACGTGGGAATTGGTGCAACAGTTGCAAGGCGGCACGGCGCTCTTCACGCAGCCGGCCATGCCGATCAAGTGCGCGGGCGCGCCGCAAAAAGCCCTGTATCTCGCCTGCGACCACTGGCTCAAAACGAACGCGCTCTCCAGGGTGAATGTCGAGTTCGATCTCGCCGGCGCGGTGCTGTTCGGCGTGCCAACCTTCGTGCCGCCGCTCATGGAATACGTGAAGCGCTACGACGCGAAGCTCGCGTTTTCGTCGAATCTCGTCGCCATCGACGGCCCCGCGCGCCGCGCCACCTTCGAAACGAAGGATGCCGACGGCAACGTCACGCGCATCGAAAAACGCTTCGACATGATTCACGTGGTGCCGCCGCAGGTGCCGCCCGACTTCATCCGCGACAGCGAGCTCGCCGATGCGGCGGGCTGGTGCGAAGTCGATCACGCCACGCTCCAGCATCCGCGCTGGCCCAAGGTGTTCTCGCTCGGCGACGTGTGCTCGGCGCCCAACGCGAAGACGGGCGCGGCGGCGCGCAAGCAGGCCGTGATCGTCGCCGAGAACCTGCTCGCGGCGCGCGCGGGTCAGGCGCTGCGCTATCGCTACGACGGCTATGGCTCGTGCCCGCTCACGGTCGAAAAAGGCAAGGTCGTGCTGGCCGAATTCGGCTACGGCGGCAAGCTGCTGCCCACCTTCCCGCTCGATCCCACGCGGCCGCGCCGCCTCATGTGGTTCCTCAAGGCCAGCGTGCTGCCGCGCTTTTACTGGAGCGGCATGCTCAAGGGCCGCGAGTGGTTCACGGGGGCATCGGCAAGCGAAGCGCAGCGCTGAGCGCGCCGCCCGTTCCCGGCCATCGCAGGAAAGCCCCCATCATGGACGCCACCCCACTCGTAAGCGCCGCGCTCGGCTCGGTCGTCGGGCTCATTCTCGCGCTGACGGGCGCGGGCGGGGCCATCGTCGCCGTGCCGCTGCTCGTGTTCGGCCTGGGGCTCGGTATCGCGCAAGCCGCACCCATCGGGCTCTTCGCCGTGGCGCTCGCGGCAGGCATCGGCGCCCTGCTCGCGCTGCGCGAAGGCCGGGTGCGTTACAAGGCCGCCGCGCTGATGGCCGCAACCGGCGCCGTCATCTCGCCCGCCGGGCTGTGGGTCGCGCACCGCGTGCCCGATGCGCCGCTCACGCTGGTCTTCGCCCTCGTGCTGGCACGCGTGGCGTGGCGCATGCGCCGGCAACAGCCCGGCCCCGCGCACGATCTGCACGGCGGCGCCGAGCCCTGCCCGTCCGATCTGCCGTGCCGCTTGAATCTCGAGCGCGGCAAGCTCGACTGGACCGCCCCCTGCGCGCGGGCGCTCGCGCTCTCGGGCGCGGCGGCGGGCTTTCTCTCCGGCCTGCTCGGCGTGGGCGGCGGCTTCGTGATCGTGCCCGCGCTCAAGCGCGCGTCGGACATTCCGATGCAGGGCATCGTCGCTACCTCGCTCGCGGTGATCGCGCTCGTCTCGATCGCGGGCGTGGCCGCGTCGGCGGCCAGCGGGCACATGCTCTGGCTCGACGCGCTGCCGTTCGCGGCGGGCGCGCTCGCGGGCATGCTGGGCGGTCGCGGCTTCGCGCGCCATGTGAGCGGCGCGCGGCTCCAGCAGTCGTTTGCGGTGTTCGCGGGGTGCGTGGCGGTGAGCATGGCCGTGAAGGCCGTTCATGCGATGACGCTCGCGGGCGGCATCTGACGCGACGCCTGCCATCGCGCGGTCGGGAGCCGCGTGCTCAACCCTCGAAATCGAGCCCGCCGATCAGGATTTCCGGCTCGCCTTGCGTGCGGGTGGCGAAATCCACCGGACGCGCCGTCTCCCACGCGGCCATCTTGCGCACCGTCGCCTCCAGATAGTGCTCGAAGCGCGCCTCGCCGCCGGGCTCCATGAGCCGCTCGATCTCGTCGACGTCCCACGTGAGCGACACGTTCAGCGGATACGCGTACGGATGGCGCACTTCGCCCGGGACGCCCCACAAGCGCACGCGGGTGGGATGCCCGCGCCCTTCGTGGGGCACGACTTCCACGCGCACCTCGGCGCCGAACTGGCTCGCGAGCCGCGCGGCGATGCGCGGCGCGAATTCTTCTTCGAAACGATAAACGGCGGCGCTGCTCATGCGCGGGTGTCTCCTTTCTTTCTGTTTGTATCGACCGTCCTGGCCGAGCGGCCGGATAGCGGCGACGACGCCGATCGTGGCGGCTCGCCGGATGGAAGCGGGCGAACCCGCCATGCGACAACGCGGGCGGCCCGGGCATCGAAACCTGCCAGCCATGCTAGCGCGACGCAGGCGCGGGGGCCAGCCCCTGTCAGACGATCGGCATGCCGCGCACCACGTACGTTGTGCGCCGCCGGCGCTCAGGCCGCTTCGCGGGCCCGCTGCGCCGCGAGCAAGGTGGCGCGCAGCCCCTCGAACGAGTAGAGCGCGAGCGCGATCCAGATCGCACCATAGCCGATCGCGCGCACCGACCCGAACGCCTCGCCATAGACGAGCACGCCAGTGAGAAGCTGGAGCGTGGGCGTGACGTACTGGATGAGGCCGAGCATCGAAAGCGGGATGCGCCGCGCCGCGGCCGCGAAGAGCAGCAGCGGCACGGCCGTGATCGGCCCGGCGGCGGCCAGCAGCAGTTGCAGCCCGAGCGGCGCATGCGTGAAATGGCTCGCGCCGGCCATGCCGATGATCGTCAGGTAGACGACGGCAACGGGAAAGAGCAGCACGGTCTCGAGCGCGAGGCCTTCGAGCGCGCCCAGCTGGGCGGTCTTGCGCAAGAGACCGTAGCCGCCGAAGGTCAGCGCGAGCGCGAAGCTGATCCATGGCGGCGCGCCGTTCTGCCAGGTGAGCCAGACCACGCCGAGCGCCGCGACGGCCACCGCGCACCATTGGATCGGGCGCAGCCGCTCGCGCAGGAAGGCATAGCCGAACAGCACGTTGATGAGCGGATTGATGAAATAGCCGAGGCTCGCCTCGACGATATGCCCCGCGTTCACGGCCCAGATATAGATGCCCCAGTTGGCCGAGAGCAGCACGGCGCTCGCGGCGAAGCGCGCGAGGAGACGCCGGTCGCCCAGCGCGGGCCGCAGCCACGCCCAATGGCGCCGCACGAGCAGCACGGCGAGGATGAACACGAGCGACCACGCCATGCGATGCGCGAGCATCTCGAGGGCGGGAATCTGATGCAGCGTCTTGAAGTAGACCGGGAAGAGCCCCCAGATCGTGAAGGCGAAAAAGGCGTAGGCGATGCCGGGGTTCATGAAGGAGCCGTGTATCGAATCGGTGGAGGCGAGCGTGCGCGGCGGCGTTATCCCGCAAATTTCGGAAGGAGATTTGAACCGACCCTGCGCCGATCCGCCGGTTTTGCGACAATAGCGGATTTTCGCCGCCAGCCTTTGCCGCTGTCCAGCCTGACGCTACGCTTACGAAATTCCTCTGGGCGCGCGTGAGCGCTGCCGCGTCATCCGCTAGGCCTGAAGCCCCGGCCCGATCTGCGCGGCCCGACCTGTTCAACAAGAAGCAGCGCGACTTACGACGCCCGCGATGGTCCTACCTCATATCGATCCGCTCTATTCGCTCTCCGGCCTGCTGGTCGGGTTTCTGGTCGGCCTGACTGGCGTGGGCGGCGGCTCGCTGATGACCCCGATCCTCGTGCTGCTGTTCCACGTGCATCCCGCCACGGCGGTGGGCACCGACCTGCTCTACGCGGCGGCGACCAAGTCGGCGGGCACGCTGGTGCACGGGCTCAAAGGCTCGGTGGACTGGCGCGTGACCCTGCGCCTCGCGGCGGGCAGCGTGCCTGCCGCCACGATCATGCTGATCCTGCTGCACCGCTACGGCATGGACACGCCGCGCGCCGGACATCTGATCCAGGCCGTGCTGGGCGCGGCGCTGCTCGTCACCGCCGTCGCGCTGATCTTCCGGCCGCAGCTCGCCGCGTTCGCCGCGCGCCATCGCCATGGGCCCAGCGAGGCGCGCACGCTGCTCTTCACGATCCTCACGGGCGCCGTGCTCGGCGCGCTGGTGTCGCTCACCTCGGTGGGCGCGGGCGCAATCGGCGTGACGGTTCTGCTGCTGCTCTATCCGTCGCTGCCGACGGTGCGTATCGTCGGCTCCGACGTCGCGCACGCGGTGCCGCTCACGCTGCTCGCGGGCGCGGGGCACTGGCTGCTCGGCTCGATCGACTGGTCGATGCTGCTTTCGCTGCTCTGCGGCTCGCTGCCCGGCATCGCGATCGGCAGCATGCTCTCCGCGCGCGCGCCCGAAAAGCTGCTGCGCGGCTTGCTCGCGGCCACGCTCACGCTCGTGGGCGTGCGCCTCGTGCTCGCCTGAAAGGCCACGCGGCGCAGACGGGCGCGCGTTTTCCCGCCGCGCAGCGCCTTGCGTGAGCGCGTTGCGTGCGCGCGCACAAAGGCGCCCGCACGGCGAGCCTCTCGCTCGCCGGGTCGTTCAGCCGGGCATCCGTGGCCCTCAGGCGTACGGCGCGCTGCTGAAGAAGCGGCCGTTCAGATCGGTTTCGAACTGGCGCAGCCACTGGCCGCGCGCGTCGATGCGATACGCCTGGGCCCAGGCGCCGCGCCGCACGATCACGAATTCCCCATGCTCGGGATCGTCGGGATCCGTTTCTCCATGCACGTCGAAGTGAATCGGAGCGAAGCCGTGCCGCGCGCACGCCAGCTCGAACGCCGCCCGGTCGACGAGAGGCAAGTCGGTGTAGGTATGGATAGTCATGGCATTTCCCCGCGATGAAGCCATGCGCGGCCCCAGCCTGGACCGCACAATGACAAGGTATACCCCCAATCGCGGGAATGTTGTGTGTCAGTCCACATTCGCAGCGTTCTGCGGCGCTTGCCGGCCATCGACGCCGCATCGTGCGCGCCCCAAAATAAAGCCCCGGCAATGTGCCGGGGCCCGTTCGCGCGGTTCGTGCCCGCTGCCCGCCCACAGCCCGCGCCTCGGCGGCGCCGAACCGCGGGCAGCATGACGTTTTACTGCTGCATGACCGTCAGCTTGTTCGTCACCGACTTCACGCCGGCCACGCCCTCGGCGACCTTGCCCGCCTTGTCGATTTGCCCCTGATTAGGCACCGTGCCCGTGAGCGTGACCGCACCGCTGCGCGAGCGCACGGTGATGTTCGAGACGTCGACGCCCTGCGTCTTCGCGAGCGCCTTGCGCACCGTGTAGCCGAGCTTGCGGTCGACCTTCTTGGCCGAAGCCGGGGCCGCTGTCGTCGTCGTGGCGGCCGCGCCGCTTGCCGCCGAGTTGTCCTGCGCATACACGCTGCAGGCGACCGTCACGCAGGCCACCGCAGTCAGCGTCTTCAGAAAAGCGACCGATTTCATGTTTTCTCCTTGTTGCTTTCGCGTTGTTGCTTCACTCGTTGCGAGGATGGACCGCCACCCGGCCGCCGGACGGACTGGCTCGCCGTCCGCCAGACCCGGTCTGACGGCTTCGTTACGACACCCACGGGCAGCGTGCGAGCGCGCTCACGCACACGGACACTGCCATGGCCTGGACACGCTGCGGCGAGAGGCAAGGATGGGATGGCACGCGAGCGCGCACGAAGCGCGCCGCGCCGGCAGTGGCAGCGCGCGGGGCCGGTTCCGGCTTGGCTGGTATTTGCCGGTATGCCCGCGCCTGCATCGATTGCCTGATTATGCCGGGTTATGCCTGATAGCTTGTTATGGACCGGACGGCCTTGCGGCGCGTACCGCATGACGCAAACGCCATGGCGATCCACAATTTAGCCTGGGTGCGGCGCGAGTGCAAAGGGTTTAGGGGCGCGGGTTGCGCCATGGCTGCAGACATGCCGTCGCGACAGCCAATCTCATGTAACATCGTCGGGCACACCAGCGTGGGCAGATGAGCACAGGCGTACCGGCGGAGAGCGACCGGCGCGGGCGCGATCCCGGACACGCCGCGCCGCGCAACGTTTCCCCGAACCTCCCGAGGCCCGCCATTCCCCGATGAAGTTCCGTACCGGCCGCAAACCCCCTCCCCGTCTCGTCGCGCGCTTCGTGGCGATTTCGTGGCGCGACCTGGCCGTCTCGTTCGGCCCCATCCTGCTGATAAGCGGCGCCGCGATCTGGCTGGCCGTGCGCCTCATCCAGCCCGCGCCGCCCAGCACGCTCACGATGAGCGCGGGGCCCAAGGGCAGCACGTTCTGGAACGCCGCGCAGAAGTACAAGACCATCCTCGCGCGCAACAACATCACCTTGAACGTGCTGGAATCGCAAGGCTCGGCGCAGAACCTCCAGCGCCTTTCCGACCCGGCCTCGCACGTGGACGTCGCGTTCGTCCAGGACGGACTCGCAACCAAGCCGCCCGAAGGCCTCGTTTCGCTCGGCAGCGTGGCCTACGTGCCCCTCGTGGTGTTCTATCACGGGCCGCCTGTGGGACTGCTCTCGGCGTTCGAAGGCGAACGCATCGCCATCGGCGCCGAGGGCAGCGGCACGCGCGAGCTCGCGCTCACGCTGCTCAAGGCCAACGGCATCGAGCCGGGCGGCAAGACCAGACTGCTGCCGCTCTCGGGCGAGGACGCCGCGCGCGCGCTCGTGGCGGGCAAGATCGACGTGGCCTTCCTCGCGGGCGACTCCGCGCAGCCGCCGGTCATGGGACGCCTGATGCGCATGCCGGGCGTGCGCTTCTTCAACTTCGCCCAGGCCGACGCCTACGCGCGGCGCTTCCCCTACCTCACGGCCATCACGATTCCGATGGGCGCGTTCGATTTCGGGCGCAACCTGCCCGCGTCGCCGCTGCACTTCATCGCGCCCACGGCGGAGCTGGTCGCGCGCGATTCGCTCCATCCGGCGCTCTCCGACCTGCTGATCGAGGCCGCGAAGCAGGTGCACGGCAGATCGACCCTGCTGCAGCATGCGGGCGAATTCCCGGCGCCGCGCGCGCAGGACTTCCCGATCAGCGACGACGCCGCGCGCTACTACAAATCGGGCAAGAGCTTCCTGTACCGCGTGCTGCCGTTCTGGCTCGCCAGTCTCGCCGACCGCCTCATCGTGGTGCTCGTGCCGATCATCGTGGTGCTGATTCCGGGCCTGCGGCTCGTGCCGAGTCTCTATGCATGGCGGGTAAAATCACGGATCTACCGCTGGTACGGCGCGCTGATCGCGCTCGAGCGCGCCGCGAACGCCGACAACTCGCCCGCCGAGCGGCGCTCGCTCACGCTCCAGCTCGACAAGATCGAGGAGTCGGTGAACGGCATGAAGATGCCGCTTGCCTACGCGGGCCAGTTCTATGTGCTGCGCGAGCATATCGGCTTCGTGCGCGAGCGGCTGCTCGCCGTGCGCGAGCGGCTTTCGGCCATGGAAGACGACGCCGATAACGACAGCGCCGACGACGAAGGCAGCGCGAGCGGCAACAAGGACGGAGACCGCCGCGAAGACACCGGCGCGGCAAGCCAAGGCAGCGCGAGCGCCGACACGCCGCGCGAGCCGCCGGCCGGCGGCGCCCGGACGTGAGACACGCCGGGCCCGCGGGCGAAAAAAAGCGGCACGCGGCAGCGAATACGATCAATACTCGAACAACGGACCGCCGCTGCGGTCCGCAAGCAGTCCATCCTGGAGGAACAGCATGATCAGCGGCATAGACGCCAACCGGCCGGCCTGGTTCTACGACTTCGTGTCGCCGTTCTCGTACTTGCTGCTGGAGCAATACGACAAATGGCCGGGCTTCGACTTCGTGCCGACGCCCGTGCTGTTGAGCGATCTGTATCGCCACTGGGGTACGCCGTTTAGCGCGGCGATCCCGAGCAAGCGCACGTTCACGTACCGGCACGCGCTCTTTCGCGCGGAGCAGCTCGGCATTCCGTTCAAGATTCCGCCCGCGCATCCGTTCGACTCGGTCAGGCCGATGCTGCTTGCCATCGCAGCCGGCGGCGAGTTTGCGTGCGTGCGCGAGATCTTTCGCTTCATCTGGCGCGAGGGACGCGACCCGTCGAGCGACGAAGGGTTCGAGCAGCTGTGCGAGCGCGTGGGCATCGCCCACGGCGAAGCGCTGATCGAGCAGGAAGCGGTGCGCGCGCAACTGCGCCGCAACACCAACGACGCCATCACGATGGGCGTGTTCGGCGTGCCCACGTTCTGGATGAACAAGCAGCTTTTCTGGGGCGAAGACGCACTGCCCATGGTGCTCTACTGCGCACGCACGCCGAACTGGCTCGACTCGCGCGAGGTGAAGCGCATCAGTTCGCTGCCTTCGGGGCTGCTGAATCAGGAAACGGCTTAGCGGCACTGCGCGCGAGCGCCCCCGGCAGCCGGCCCCGCGCCGCGCTCGCGCCGGCCGGCCCTGCTGATGCCGGCCATACCCGGCACGCTATGGCGGCCGCGCGCGCAGCAGAATATCGTTACGAATCAAGCCGTGCGCAAGCGACGCGCGGCACCGCTCCCCACGCTTGACGCATTGCCATGGACGACACTGCCCTTTCCCTCGATATCTGGCTCGTGCGCGTGCTGCGCACGCTGCTGATCGAGCGCAGCGTCACGCAGGCCGCGCTGCGGCTGAACCAGACGCAGCCGGCCATCAGCACGGCGCTGCGGCGGCTGCGCGAGATCCTCGGCGATCCCATTCTCGTGCGCGGCAAGGCCGGCATGGTGCCGACCGAATACGGAGAGTCGCTGCTGCAGCACGCGCAACGCGTGCTGCGCGACGTCGACTTCGTGGCCACGCCCCACGGCGACTTCGACCCGGCGCGTTCGAAGCGCACCTTCCGCGTGGCCGCGCCCGACTACCTCAACGACTTCTTCATGCCGACGCTGATCGCCTGCTTTCGCGAGGCGGCGCCCGCGGCGCGTCTGGAGATTCTCTCGCTCTCGCCCACGCTCGATCATCACGCCGCGCTGGAAGCGGGCGAGCTCGATATCGTGATCGGCAACTGGCCGAAGCCCGACCCCCGTTTCGCGCGCAGCGACCTGTTCAGCGACAAGATCGTCTGCATGATGCGCGCCGACCATCCGCTCGCGCGCGCGCCGCTCACGCGCGAGGCGTATCTCGCGGCGGCGCATCTCGCGCCCACGCCCTATACCGGCTCGAACATGAGCCCCGTCGACCTCGGTTTCGCGAAGGCCCGCGCACAAAGACGGATCGTCGCGACGCTGCCCTACTTCGGGCTCGCGCCCCAGGTGCTGCTGCAGTCGGACCTGATCTTCACGACCACGCGCCGCTTCGCCACGCATTACGCACGGCTCCTGCCGATCGCCGTGGCCGAGCCGCCGTTCTCGTTTCCGCGCATTCGCTGCTATCAGATGTGGCACCCGCAGCCCGACCGGCCGAGCGATATCGACTGGCTGCGCGAGTTGATCGACAAGGTGTCGGCGACGCTCACGGAGCCTGCGAGGAAGACAAGAACAAAACCGCGCAAGGCAAGCGTCGAACCCACCCGCAGCGCGGGAGACGACGGTATGGCGAAAGCGGACGCGCAGAAGACGACCTAGGCGCAGCCGCGACCTCGCGGACTCATACTGCCCAATGAGGCCCATCGGAGGGTGCGGGCGGCTCATCCGATACATCGAACGCTTCGCGAACCGCTCGCACAATGGCTGCGCCGAGGTTTGCTGCTTCGATGATCGGGAATTCCTTGCTCAGCTTGCCCGATACGTCCCAATGATTGTCGCGCACCGACCGGATGATCCTGTCGATGTCGGCATTCGGTCCATCGAGCACCTCCTTGACCAGACGCCTCGCCCGATCCCAATTGCGGATCAACACGGCCTCCTGGCGCATCTCCGTGCGGATCGTGCGATCGATCAAAGCGGCCAGATACTCCACATGCGCGGTGAGATCCGGATAACGCCAGGTGAATGCCGCGTCGCCATAGGCGCCAAATGTGAAGTTCGATTTCACACCGTCTTCGAACTCGCGATGGCCCCCGAAACCTGCATCGCCCTCGTAACGTCGCATCAGCGGTCGGGACAGGACTTCGAGCACTTGATCGTAAGCCGCAAGATGTTGGGCCTTGTTGGCGATGGCGGCCGAAATCGGCAAGACGAAAGGCTGCGGGACCGCATTGTCGCGCCGGAGAATATCGTTGATCAGGAATCGATGCACTCGGCCGTTGCCGTCTGCCAGTGGATGAATGTAGACGAAACCGAACGCCACTGCGGCCGCGCGCGCAATCGGGGACGCCCCCGCCGTGCGTGTCAGGAACGCAGAGAGTCCGTCGAGCATCCCGCCAACATCCTCCCAACGCGGGGCGACGTAGTGGATGACATCGCGAAAATGGTCTGTCGCCCCGACGAAAACGGGTGACTTCCGCAGGCCGAAATGCTGGAGCGTCGTCAGTTCGCCGATGATTTCCCGCTGCAGCCCGGTAAGCGTGCCGAGCGCCAGTGGATCAGCAAAAGCGCCGATGCGCGTCTCCATGACAGACGCGAAGCGCTTGATTCGGTCGGTCTTGTCCTGCTCGTGCTCGATCTGAAAACTCGCCCGGCTTTCCTTGAGTGTCAGCCAGACCGCGCTGCGCCGCAGGACGTCGGCACCGTACTCCGCCTGGAGCGCATCGAGTTGTGCCGCACAGTCGTAGGTTTCGGCCTCCCGCACGCTGTCGGTACGCCGCACGGTGACGCAAAATTCACGGCTGCCGGGCAGATTGTCGCGCACGCGCCAGCGCATGTTGTTAACGGCAGCGGTGGCTACGACGTAGTCTGCCGGGTCGAGCGCATCGACATAACCACCGTTGGTCACGGCGGGAACACCGTCGAGTTGCCGGCCCGTGAGCCACTCGTACAGAAAGCCGGCACGTCGGGCGTACTGCCCTGTGCGCTCGGCGAGAATCCAGTCGCGGATGTCCGCCTCGGGAATGACGTTGAACAGCCGGGCTAGCTGTTCCAGAAAAACGCCCTCGTGCTTGAGTGCGAAGGTCAGGTGGGCGGACAGGGTGTCCGCCGGCCTCATCGCTGCGGTATATGTTTCCCTGACAGTACCGTTATGGCGCGTAGTGCGCCGCGTTGCGCCGATTTCGCTCTCAATCGGTTGCGGCTGCACTGGGAATGCGCCATATCGCTCGGCAAGCCAACGGTAGCCAATCCACTCTGCCGCCATCGATAAGACCCCATTAATTTCGATAACTGACGAATAATTTCGTTAAGAATAGCGCGCCTTTCGATAAAAACGTAAAAAACGCTCCGCTTGCCTGCGAAAATCCAGGCAAAAAAGCACCCCAAGCGCGGGACTCGCGTCCAACGGTTGGGGTGTAGCTCACGGCAGACATTGGATTTTCCGCGCTCACCCCCGGGTGAGCGCGCGACATCAAACTCGGGCAAACAGCGCCGCACTCGCCGCATGAGTCGCCTGAACGAGCGGCACGCGCATCTGCATGAGCTGCGCGGCCACCGCCACCGCAATCGACGTAGGCGCCTTGTCGACGATGCCCGTCACGCCGATCGGGCAAGTCATCTCGCTCATGCGAGCGGCCTCCACGCCGCGCTCGATGAGGCGGCGCTCGAACTTCACGCGCTTGGTCTGCGAGCCGATCAGCCCGAACCAGGCGAAATCGCTCCGCTGCATGATGCGCAAGGAGAGCTCGAAATCGAGCGCGTGATTGTGCGTCATCACGATGAAGTACGCGCCCGGGGGCGCCTCGTCGACGAGCGCGGCGGGCGTGTCGGTCGCCTCGATCTGCACGTTCGGCGGCACTTCGTCGGGGAACAGCTCGTCGCGCTCGTCCACCCACTGCACGACGCACGGCAGCATGCCGAGCAGCGTCGCGAGCGCGTGGCCCACGTGCCCCGCGCCGAACAGCACGACGTGCATGGGCCCGTAGTGCGGCACCGGCGTGCCGCGCCGCCCGATCACGACGCGCCCCATGGCGTCGATCCGTTCGCAATGGTTCGCGACTTTGTTCGTACCGCTGATCATTTGACGAGACTCCTTCGTAGCTGCTCGCGCGAGCCTGTTCAAGCGCGCGCCATCGCCCGCACCGCACGCACGCCCTTGAGGATCTCCTCGGCGGTCGCGGGCGCATTCATCGGCGGATTGAAGCGGTAATCGCCCACGCTCGCCACGGCGTCGCGGATCGCGAAGAACACCGAGAACGGCAGGAGCAGCGGCGGCTCGCCCACGGCCTTCGAGCGATGGATGCTGTCCTCGGCGTTGCGGTTCTTGAAGAGCTTCACGCTGAATTCGGGCGGCGTGTCGTTCACGGTCGGAATCTTGTAGGTGGACGGCGCGTGCGTCATGAGCTTGCCGTCCGGCTTCCACCAAAGCTCTTCGGTCGTGAGCCAGCCCATGCCCTGGATGAAGCCGCCTTCCACCTGCCCCACGTCGAGCGCGGGATTGAGCGAGTCGCCCACGTCGTGCAGCGCGTCGGCGCGCAGCACGCGCATTTCGCCCGTGAGCGTGTCGATCACGACTTCGGAAACCGCCGCGCCATACGAGTAATAGTAGAACGGCCGACCGCGCAGCGTCTTCTGATCCCAGTACAGCTTGGGCGTCGCGTAGAAGCCGTCCGACCACAGTTGCACGCGCGCGAGATAGGCCTTCGAGATGAGCGTCTCGAACGGCACGATCTCGTCGCCGACGATCACGCAGTCGTTGGCGAAGCGCACGTCGGCGGTATTGACGCGGCCCCCGCCCCACGTGGTGGCCGCGAGCGCGGCAAGACGCTCGCGCAACTGGCGCGCCGCGTCCTGCGCGGCCTTGCCGTTCAGATCGGTGCCCGTCGAAGCGGCCGTGGCCGAGGTGTTGGCCACCTTGCTGGTATCGGTCGCGGTCACGCGCACGCGGCCGAACTCGATGCCGAGTTCGTGCGCCACCACCTGCGCCACCTTGGTGTTCAGGCCCTGGCCCATCTCCGTGCCGCCGTGATTCACGAGCACGGAACCGTCGGTATAGATGTGGACGAGCGCGCCCGCCTGGTTGAAGTGCGTGACGTTGAACGCGATGCCGAACTTCACCGGCGTGAGCGCGATGCCCTTCTTGAGCACCTCGTTGTTCGCGTTGAAGTCGCGGATCGCCGCGCGGCGTGCGCGATAGCCGCTCGTTTGCGCCAGTTCGTCGATGAGCTCGTGAATCACGTTGTCTTCGATCGTCTGGCCGTAGGGCGTCTCGTTGTTTTCCGTCTTGCCGTAGAGATTGCGGCGGCGCACGTCGAGCGAATCGACGCCGAGCGAGCGCGCGACGTCGTCCATGATGTACTCGATCGCGAACGCGCCCTGCGGGCCGCCGAAGCCGCGGAATGCGGTGTTCGACTGCGTGTTGGTCTTGCCGCAGTAGCCCGCGATGGAAATATCGGGCAGCCAATAGGCGTTGTCGAAGTGGCAGACGGCGCGCGTCATCACCGGGCCCGACAGGTCGGCGGAGAAGCCGCAGCGCGAGGTCATGTCGACCGAAATGCCTTCGATCGTGCCCTGGTCGTCGTAGCCCACTTCATACGTGTAGTGGAAATCGTGGCGCTTGCCCGTGACCATCATGTCGTCGTCGCGGTCCGGGCGCAGCTTCACGGGACACAGGAGCTTCCATGCCGCGAGCGCCGCGCAGCACGCGAACAGGCCCGACTGCGATTCCTTGCCGCCGAAGCCCCCGCCCATGCGGCGGCATTCCACCAGCACGTTGTGCGAATGCACGCCCAGCACGTGCGCCACCAGATGCTGCATTTCGCTCGGGTGCTGCGTCGAGCACCAGACGTGCATGCCGTCGTCGTCCTTCGGCACCGCGTAGGCAATCTGCCCTTCCAGATAGAACTGCTCCTGGCCGCCCAGCAACATTTCGCCCTGATGACGATGCGCCGCGCGCGCGGCGCGCGTGGACGCGTCGCCGCGCGCGAGCTTCATCGGCGGCAGTACGTATTGCTCGTTGGCGCGCGCCTGCTGCGCGGTGAGCACGGCGGGCCGCTCTTCGTATTGCACGTCGGCGCGACGCGCGGCCTGGCGTGCGATGTCGTGAGTGGTCGCCACCACGATGAACATCGGCTGACCCACGTACTGCACGACGCCATCGGCAAGCACCGGATCGTCGTGGATGATCGGGCCGCAGTCGTTCACGCCGGGAATATCCTCGGCGGTGAGCACGGCTACCACGCCCGGCGTCGCGCGCACCTTGGCGAGATCCATCGAGACGATGCGTGCGTGCGCCTTCTGCGAGAGACCGAGCGCCGCGTGCAGCGTGCCCGCCACGAGCGGGATGTCGTCGGTGTAGGTGGCGCGTCCGCTCACGTGCAGATGCGCCGATTCGTGAGCACGCGAGACGTGCACCTGCGCGAAAGGTTCGCGCGCCTTGGCTTCTTCCAGGAACGGTTCGGCTTGCTGGTTCATTGTTTCGTTCTCCGTATGTTGTCCGCTTTAGTCCGCTTCCTGATTCATCAAGCCGCGCTTTCCGCCGATTCGGCCGCGACGGCGCGCACGTTGAGCGCCTGCGGGGCGAGCGGATGATTCGGCCGCGTTTCCAGCCAGAAGCGATAAAGCGTGTTCTTCGCGGCTTCGAGGCGGTACTCGCTCGTCGCACGCATGTCGGAGAGCGGCGCGTAATCGTTGGCCATCGCGATCATGGCCGCCTGCGCAGTGGCTTCGTGCCATTGCGCATCGGCGAGCACGCCTTCGGTGTGGCTCGCGCGCTTGGGCGTCGCCGCCATGCCGCCGAAGGCAATGCGCGGTTCGCGGATCGTGTCGCCATCGGCGATGAAGGCGAACGCGGCGCACACCGCCGAAATATCGGAGTCGAAACGCTTCGACACCTTGTAGGTGCGGAATTTCAGATTCGCGCGCGCGCCCGTGCGGGTCGGCACTTTGAGCGCGAGCACGAACTCGTGCTCGGCCATGTCCTTCTTCTGGTACGCGAGGTAGAGGTCTTCGAGCGGCATCTCGCGCACGGTATCGCCACCGCGCAGCACCACGCGCGCGCCAAGCGCGATCAGGCCCGGCATGGAATCGCCGATCGGCGAGCCGTTCGCGACGTTGCCGCCGATCGTGCCCGCATTGCGGATCGGCAGCGAGGCGAAGCGCTGCCACATTTCTTCGAGCTCGGGATAGTGCTTCGCAAGCTCGGCGTAGCCGCGCTCGACCGTCACGCCCGCGCCGATCTCGATCCACGCGTCGCTCACGTCGATCTGGCGCATCGATTCGACCTGGCCCACGTAGACGATGTCGCCGAGTTCGCGCATCTGCTTGGTGACCCACAGGCCGATGTCGGTGCTGCCCGCGAGAATGCGCGTGTTGGGGCGCGCGGCCTTGATCGCGGCGAACGCGTCGACGGTGCGCGGCGCGTCGTACTGCTGGCCCTTGCGCTCGTAGTGGAAGGTTTCGTCGCGCTCGAGCGTGGCGAGCGTCTGGGCGAGCGCCTTCACGTCGATGGGCTGTTTCGGCGCATCGGCCTTGAACATCTGCTCGGCGGCATCGAGGATCGGACGATAGCCGGTGCAGCGGCACAGATTGCCGGTAAGCGCGTTGGCGATCTCGTCGCGCGAAGGCACGCTGCAGGCCGCCTTGCCCAGACAGCTCCGCCCGGCATGCCCAGCATGCTCATGGCCGTGCTTTTCGTAGAGCGCCCACATCGACATGACGAAACCGGGCGTGCAGAAGCCGCATTGCGAGCCGTGGCAATCGACCATGGCCTGCTGCACGGGGTGCAGCGAGCCGTCGGGCTGGCGCAGGTCTTCGACGGTGAAGAGCGCCTTGCCGTCGAGCGTCGGCAGAAACTGGATGCACGCGTTGACGGCCTTGAAGCTCACGCCGCCTTCGGCCGTGCGCTCGCCGACGACGACCGTGCACGCGCCGCAGTCGCCTTCTGCACAGCCCTCCTTGGTGCCGGTGCAGCGCGCGTCTTCGCGCAGGTACTGGAGAACGGTGCGGGTGACATCCGCGTCGCTGACTTCGCGAATCGCGTTGCGGTGATAAAAGCGGATCGGCTGCTGGCTCATGATTTCTGTCTCGTCGTGTTCTGCGGCTCGCAGGACTGCCCGGGGAGGGCTGCGTGTGCCGCGCTTCTATGGACGGTTCGAAAACTATCACTGCCAATATCGAGAACCCATAGCCACAAGTACATGGGGGATATATCGTTGCTGCGATAAATCGTCGGATTGCGCTTGTGCTGCACTTATGTTTGGGTGGCTGAATCGCGCGATTGATGCCCATATACGCGCAGATCCGCCATTCTTGGGCGACGGTGTATGCACCACCAGGAGGCAAACCCATCGAGCCCTGATTCCGCCACCCCCGCAGCGGCTCGAAATACAGCCAACTCCGCACAATTTCGCCCATTCCGCCCTTTACGCGCCACGCCATCAAAGGCGAGAAATTGCCCGCAAAACCGCCTGTTCCGCGCGTCGGAACACCTTTTCAACATCTGCAGAAGAACCGGTTCCATGGGACAATCACGCCTTTCCCGCCGTTATCCATCCGCATTTTCCCCATGTCCGCCGATTCAGCGCACGAGCGCAACGCCGCGTCGACGACCTTGCAGATCATCCCGGTCGTCTTTTTCACCTTCCTCTGCTACCTGACCATCGGCATTCCGCTCGCCGTTTTGCCGGGCTACGTGCACAACGACCTCGGCTTCAGCACGGTCGTAGCCGGCGGAGCGATCAGCGTGCAATACATCGCGACGCTCTGCTCGCGGGCGCTCGCGGGACGTTCGGCCGATACGCTCGGCCCCAAGAAGACCGTCACGATCGGCCTGATCGGCTGCGGCGCGAGCGGCGTGCTGTTGCTGCTCGCCACGCTGGTCGCGCACTGGCCCGGGCTCTCGCTCGCGCTGCTGGTAACGAGCCGCCTGATGCTCGGCTGCGGCGAAAGCCTGTGCGGCACGGGCGCGATCCTCTGGGGCATCGGCCGGGTAGGTACGGCGCACAATGCGCGCGTGATCTCGTGGAACGGCATCGCCACCTATGGCGCGCTCGCCATCGGCGCGCCGCTCGGCGTGGAAATGGCGCACTACGTCGGCTTCTGGACACTCGGCGTTTCGGTGATCGCGCTGGCCGCGCTCGGCTTCTGGCTCGCGCGCCCGATCGCGCCGGTGCCCGTCGTGCACGGCGAGCGCATGTCGTATCGCAGCGTATTCACGCGCGTGCTGCCGCATGGCCTCGGCCTCGCGCTCGGGTCGGCGGGCTTCGGCTCGATCGCCACCTTCATCACCCTCTTCTATGCCGCGCGCCACTGGCCCAACGCGGCCTTCACGCTCACGCTGTTCGGGCTGATGTTCATCGGCGCGCGCCTCTTGTTCGCAAACACGATCAAGAAGTTCGGCGGCTTTCGCGTGGCAATCGCCTCGTTCTCCTGCGAATGCGCGGGTCTTTTGCTGTTGTGGCTCGCGCCCACGCCGCAGGTCGCACTACTGGGCGCCGCGCTTACGGGCTTTGGCTTCGCACTGGTGTTCCCGGCGCTGGGCGTGGAAGCCGTCGGGCTCGTGCCGGCCGCGAGCCGCGGCGCGGCGCTGTCGGCCTATTCGGTGTTTCTTGACCTCTCGCTCGGCATCACCGGGCCGCTCGCGGGCTATGTCGCGAATCTGTTCGGCTATGGCTCGGTGTTTCTGTTCGCCGCCATCGCGGCTGCAGCGGCCGTGGCGCTTTCGGTCTCCCTGCATCGCAAGAGCGTGCGCAACGCATGATGCGTTGCGGGGAGCCACGTCATTGGCATACGCTGAGCATCGGACGAATATCGACCCGGAGCCGCCGATCCCGTGGTAAGAGTTGAACGGCAGGTAACCGAGTAGAACCGACATAGGTGCGGCTGCCGATGCACCATGAAGGCGGATACTGAACTGGTTCGCTTGCTGGCCCCGAAACTCCTCTAGCTCGGACGTACCACCGGTTCCCGCGTCTGTTAGCTGGGCATGCAGGACGCGGAGCCGATCGACGCCCAACGACCTGCTCCTCAAAGCGATCGTGCTACGATCGCGGGCTCTTCAGTTTTCCGCTGATCTCACTCACCCATGCTGCTCGTCGCCCCGTATTTCGTGTTGATGGCCCTTGCGACTGTCGTGTTCGCGTTGCCGTTCTGGCGCTTCATCGACGAACGGGACGCGGTGCAGGCGCAGCGCATTAGCACGCTCGACGGCATACGCGGCTATCTCGCGTTGAGCGTGATGGTGCATCACTCGGTCGTAGCAGGCTTGTGGCTCAGAACCGGCGTCTGGGCATTGCCCCCCGACTTCTTCTATAGCCGGCTAGGCAGCTCGGGGGTCGCGCTATTCTTCATGATTACCGGCTACCTGTTCTGGGGCAAGCTAATCAAGGCGCGCGGCCGGCCGGGTTTTATTGCGCTCTATATCAGTCGCGTGTTCCGCATCGCTCCGATGTACTGGATCGCTGTCACCGGGATGGTGCTCGTGGTGATGTGGCGCTCTGGCTTCGAGGCCCGCGAGCCGGTCGTCGCGCTGCTCGACAAGATCGGCCACTGGTATGGGCTGGGCCTGCTGGTCGGCCACGACTTCAACGCGTATCCGAACGTATGGATGATTCTCGCCGGTGTCCTGTGGACGTTGAAGTATGAATGGCGGTTCTATTTCGCGCTGTTGCCAGCGGCGCTATTTGCGCGGCCGAAGCTGCATCTCGCCGCTGCGGGCGTCGCAGTCGTCGGCGCATTCCTCTGGAGCACCGTATCCACAGCCGAAGCGCCGCCGCTCTGGCTGCTGTTCACGATTGGCATGCTCACCGCGTCAATCGGCGTTGTCGGTCCGCTCGTGCGCCTGTCGGATGCCGCGCGCTCGCTCGCCGTCATCGCGCTGCTTGTGCTCGTGTTCGTGCTACGGGCGCTTCCGTACAGCCGTGAACAGAGCCTAATTCTCGGGCTCGTGTTCTTCCTGCTCTGCAATCGCACTACGCTCTTCGGCCTGCTGACATCGACGCCAGCGGTACGCCTCGGGCATATCAGTTACGGCATCTATCTGTTGCAGGGCTTTGTCTTTTCGCTCGGCTTCGCAAACCATGCGATCGCGCGCGCGATCCTGCAGTCGACGGCCTCGTTCTGGCTCGCCGCCTGCGTCGGCATGTTCGCGCTCTGCGCAGTCGCCGCCGTGATCCATGTGACGATTGAGCGTCCCATGATCGATGCGGGCCATCGCATCGGCTTGCGTGTGAGGGGGCGCACGCTGGCGGCTAAAGCGGCGCACTGACGCTCGCAGGGCTAACGCTCTGCGCGAAGTGCTCTACGCGCCGCCCGATTTGCCAATCTGCATGCAGACCGTCGCCGGTCTTATGCCGAGGACTGCGACCACGTAGTTCTCCCATCCGCCGAACTCTTGCCGCGGAACATGCCGCGATAACGGCAGGGTCTGCCCTCAGACACTGCTTCGAAGTGTGCGGAAAATGCTCATGTGGCTGCCTCGACTAACAGCCGAACGACGCATTTCTGTCCGGGACGGTCGTTCGAACGTCCTGTTCGTGCATCCCGCAAATGACCGGAACTGGCCGATCTGTGCCTTCGGATCAACAATCGCGCTACGTGACGATTGCTGCGTCGCGCAAGAAAAGTCCAGCAATTGAATCCCAATACCCCAAGAAAAGAAGCCACGCCCGCTACTGCTGCCTCGGGCGCGGCTCATCCCACTTCCGGCTGCGGCCTGGGACCATCTCGAATGGCCAACGACAACACAATGGCCCCGTGAACGCCGCCCTCGCCTTCCCTACTTCTTCACCGCATTCGGATCGAGGTTCTTGCCCGTGGCCTCGTTATAGCGCTGCACGTATTCCTCGGTGAGCTTGCGCATCGCGCGGCCGATCTTGCGGTAGTCGGCTTCGTTCAGGTTGGCGAGCGACACGCGGCCCGAGGGATGCGGCGTGCCGAAGCCCTTGCCCGGCAGCAGCACGACGCGCGCCTCGCTCGCGAGACGGAACAGCAACTCGTTGGGCTGAACCTGCTTGAGCAGCCAGTCGACGAATTCGCGGCCGAAGCGCTTCTCGCCCAGATACTCCATGTCGAGAATCGTGTAGTAGTCCACCTGATTCGGATCGACGCCGTCGAAGGGAATGCCCATCTCCTCGTAAAGCGCGCGCTTGCGGCTGCGGATCAGGCGCTTCAACGCATTCTTGTAGGCGTCGGGCGTGTCCATGAGCGAGAACAGCGAGAACAGCACCATCTGCACCTGCTGCGGCGTCGAGAGGCCGGCCGTGTGATTGAGCGCGACGGTGCGGCTGTCGGCCACCAGGCGGTCGATGAACTTGAGCTTGTCCGGCTCCGTCGTGATCGACTCGTAGCGCTTGTGCAACGCCTTCTTCTGCTCCTTCGAGAGCTTCGCGATCGTCGCGTCCAGCACGTTCTCGCGATGCGTCGCGATTGCGCCCAGGCGCCAGCCCGTCGCGCCGAAGTACTTCGAGTAGGAATACACGAGAATCGTGTTCTTCGGCGCGAGCGCGAAGAGCGAGACGAAGTTGTCGGCGAAGGTGCCGTACACGTCGTCGGTGAGGATGATGAGGTCCGGGCGCTCCTTGACGATATCGGCGATGTATTCGAGGCTCGCGTCGTCGATCTTCACCGAAGGCGGATTGCTCGGGTTCACGAGGAAGAACGCCTTCACCTTCGGGTCGCGCAGCTTGTCGAGCTCCTTCTTCGAGTACTGCCAGTTGTTCGCCACGTCGGCGTTCAGATGCACGACGTCGAGCTGATAGTCGTTGAGCTCGGGAATCTCGATGTACGGCGTGAAGATCGGCATGCCGAGCGCGATGGTATCGCCAGCCTTGATCAGGAAGTTCTCGCGCATCGTGTTGAAGATGTACGTCATGGCCGCGGTGCCGCCTTCGACCGCGAACACGTCGAATTCGCCCACGAACGGATGCTTGCCGATCATCTCGCGACGCAGATACTGCCCGACGATGATTTCCGAGAGCTTGAGCATGCGGTCCGGCACGGGATAGTTGCAGGCGAGGATGCCTTCGCACATCTCGTAGAGGAAGTCGCCCGCCGACAGGCCCAGTTGATCGCGCACATACGACACCGCGCCTGCGAGGAAGTCGATCCCGGCCTGCCCCTTGTTCTCGCGCACGAACAAATCGAAGCGCTCGACGATGCCCGCGCGCTGCGGAAAGCCACCCACGCCCTCGGGCATATAGGCGAACGAGCGCTCCGACTCGCGCATGGCGAAGAGGCCCAGTTGCCAGAAACCGTGACGCGGAATCGTGGCGAGGAAATTGGGATTGCCGCGGCCGGCGTTGAGCATCGAGAAGTTGGCCGGGCGCTCGGTCGCGCCGCCGCCGGCTGCCTTGATCAGCTCGTCCTTGAGTTCGAACGGGCTCAGCGCGTCGAGGCCTGCCTTGCTCTTCGTTTCGTTGCCTTTACCTTTTGCCATGATGCTCTCCATTGGAAGACGTTGAGCGCGCCGCCATTGCCTGCGCTGATTACGCTACTTGCGCTTGACGCATTGCGCGCGGGCGGCACGCGATTCCGACAAATCGATACGTACGGGCCTGCGCGTCCACAATTTTTCGCGCGGCCTGACCTGGGCGGACCGCGCTGCGCGGCCCGCAGCCTTCACGTCATGCGAGACCGACCACCAGCGGCCCGAGCAGGGTGAGCAGCACGTTGGCGATCGCGTAGGTGATGGCGAACGGCACCGTGGGCACGGCGCTCTCGGCCTTGTCGAGAATGCCGCCGAAGGCCGGATTCGCACTGCGGGAGCCGGACAGCGCACCCGCGAGAATCGCCGCGTTGTTGTACTTGAGAACGTAGCGGCCAAACAGCATCGTGAGGATGAGCGGCACGATCGTCACGACCACGCCGAGCAGGAAGATGGTGATGCCGCTCTGCTTGACCGTCACCACGGCCTGCAGGCCCGAGTTCAGCCCCACCACCGCGACGAACGCCGCAAGGCCGAAGTCCTTGAGCAGTTGCGAGGCCGCCGGCGGCATCACGCCATACATCGGATGCTTGCCGCGCATCCAGCCGAACAGCAGGCCCGCGAGCAGGCAGCCGCCGCCCGAGCCGAGCGTGAGCGGAATGCCCGCCACGTTCACGACGATCAGGCCGACCAGCAGACCCAGCACGAGGCCCACGCCCATGTAGATGAAGTCGGTCTTGTTGCTGTAGGCAAGCTCGTAGCCGGCGGCCTGCACGGCGCGCTTGGTGTCGGTGGAGGTGCCGTAGACGGTCACCACGTCGCCGTGCTCGAGCTTCGTACCCGGCAGGACCGGCACCGGCTGCCCCGCGCGCTCGATCTTCTCGATGTACACGCCATGACGCAGATCGCGGTCGACGTTCTTGCGCACTTCGGCAATCGTCGTGTGGTTCATGCCCTTCTTCGAGAACACCACCTGGCGCGTCTGCATCACGAGGCTCATGCCGCCCGAGTCCGGCATTTCCGGCCCGATCAGCATGCCCACTTCGACCATCTGCTCGCGGCGGCCGACGACGAGCACGAGATCCTCGCGGCTCAACACGAAGTCGGGCGTGGGGTCGACGAGCTTGCCCGCGCGGCGGACTTTCTCGATCGCGATGAGATCCTTCTCGGCCTGCTCGATCTGCTTGACGGTCTTGCCGGCCGCCGCATCGACGCGGAACACGCGGCCGAACAACTCGGGCAGCGCGGCGAGCTGGCCCGGCCCCGCCGCGGCGTTGCCGCCGGCCATTTCGCGCTCGGCGTCCATGGAGGCGTCCTTGAGGCTGCGGCCCATGAACTTCGGCAGGATATTCACGCAGACGATGATCGCGCCGAGCGAGCCGAACACGTAGGTCACGGCATAGCCGATCGCGACATCGGCCTGCATGGCTTTCACCTGGTCGGGCGGCAGACCGAGGCGCGCGATCGCGTCGCCGGCCGTGCCGATGATCGCCGACTGCGTCATGCCCCCCGCGGCGAGACCGGCGGCAAGGCCCTTGTTGAGGTGAAAAAGCTTCGCGCAGATCAGCACGGTAAAGAGACCCGCGAGCGCCATGAAGACGGCCATCGCGATCTCGCGCAGCGTCTTGCGGTTGAGCGAATTGAAGAAGCCCGGCCCGGAGTCGTAGCCCACGGCGTAGATGAAGACCGCGAACATCACCGACTTCACGCCGTTGTCGATCGTCACGCCCACCTGACTGATCACGACCGCGGCGAGCAGCGACCCGCCCACACCGCCTAGCTGGAACTTGCCGAAGTTGATCTGGCCGACCCAATAGCCCACCGCCAGTGAGAGAAATAAGGCGATTTCCGGTGATTTGTGAAAGATGTCATGTAGCCATTCCATCGTGCCCTCGCATTGGTAGAAGTAACTGCTTGCTGCCGTTGAAGTTGGACGGCCTGTTGGACGGCCTGTTGAGCGGCCTGTTGGATTGCCGCGTAGGTTGCCTCCGGGTTGCCTGTCGCGCGCCATGTTCGCGAACGTGGCGCGCGCCGCCGACCGGCAAGGAACTCAACCGAATTTCGTCGCGAGGCCGACCACCACGGGCCCCATGAGCGGCAACAAGATATTCGACAGCGCATAGGTGATCGTGTAGCCGATCACCGGCGTCGAATTGCCCGTCACGCCGACGAGCGCACTGATCGCCGGCGTGCTGCACTGCTGGCCCGCAATCGCGCCGAGCAGCATCGGCGCTTCGAGCTTGAGGAACATGCGCCCGATCCACAGCGAAAGGAGGCCCGGAATCAGCACCATCAAGATGCCGGCGAGCGGCAGCGCGAGACCGTACTCGCGCACGAGCTTGATGGCGTCCGGTCCGGCCGAGAGGCCCACGGCCGCGATGAAGGTCGCGAGGCCGAAATCCTTGAGCACCTGCGCCGCGGCCGAGGGCAGCGAGCCGACCACGGGAAAATGCGAGCGCAGCCAGCCGAAGAAGAGTCCCGAGAGCAGGCACCCGCCACCCGTGCCGAGCACGAGCGCGACGCCGCCCACATTCACGCCGAGGCGCCCGATCATCATGCCCACGAGCACGCCGAGGCCGAGGTAGACGAAGTCGGTCTTCTGGGTTTGCTGGATCACGTAGCCGAGGCGCTGCGCGCCGCGCGCGACATCGGCGGGCGCGCCGACCAGCGTGAGCACGTCGCCGCGATGCACCACCGTGCCGGGCAACGCGGGCACCGTGGCGTCCAGACGCGTGATCGCGCCCACGTAGATGCCGCGCCCCGCTTCCGGCGCGGCGCGCTCGCGCATCTGCGCGAGCGTGAGGCCGTCGGCTTCGCGGCGCGTGAGCATCACGTCCACGCGCTGCGCGAGCAGCTTCACGAAACCCTCGCCCGAGACCTCGGCGCCGAGGCTGCCCGACGCCTCCACGACGGCCTCGCGCCGCCCGCCGATGAACACGATGTCGCCCGCCTGCAGCACGAACTGCGCGTCGGTGTCGATCGGGCGCTTCTCGCGCACGACCCGCTCGACCGTGACGTTGTTGCCGAAGCGCGCCTCGAATGCGCCGACCTGGGTGCCCGCGGCCGGCCCCACCTCGAACGCGCGGCCCTCGAGCGGCGGCAACGCGAGGCGCTGGCCTTCGTCGAGCACGCCGTCGCCGCCGAGCTTGCGAAAGAGGCGCGCGGCCTCCTCGCGCAAGTTCACGCGCATGAGGATGGGCGCGATCTGGCTCGTGAACAGCACGATGGTGATGAGGCCAAAAAGGTAGCTCACGCTATAGGCCGTCACCACGTGCGCCTGCAGCGCGCTCACCTGGGCGTCGGAGAGGCCGAGCTTCGCGATGGCCTCCGAGGCCGTGCCGATCACCGCCGACTCGGTGGCGGCGCCCGCCAGCAGGCCGGCGGCCGTGCCGGCATCGAGCTTCATCGCGACGACCACGATCATGATGAGCGTCATGACCGAGACGATCTCGATGATCGATAGCAGTCCATAGCGCCAGCCGCGCCCGACGTTCGCAAAGAACTGCGGGCCACCCGTGAAACCGAGCGCGAAGATGAACAGCGCAAAGGCGACGTTCTTGAGATCGGGCGAGATGCGCGCGCCCGTCTGACCGAGCACGAGCGCGACGATCAGCGTGCCGCACACGCCGCCGAGCGAAATCGGCCCAAAGCGAACCGAGCCAATCAAATAACCCAGCGCGAGACTCACGAACAGCGCAATCTCGGGCTGCGACTTCAGCAATTCGACGATCATGTCTGGTCTGCCGATTTACGTTTTAGTTTTCAGAAAAACACATAAAAAAACATGCGCGCAGCATGCATATCTTTATTTCAGAGCCTCATGAAATTTTGGCGCGATGCGCAAAAAAAGCCCACCCCCTTAATCAAGCATACGTGGAAAATATTTAGCGAAACCGCAACCGGGCCGTCGAAACATTGAAAACAAACGTTTCTAAACAGAAAAACCCAAAGACTGCCCAGACATTGATTGCTTGCGGCAACACCCAAGGCGGCAGGACCGGCATATGCCGCATACGCCCAATCAAATCATGCGATTAGCCCCGATTGCGCGTTTCATTGCCCAATACCCTTAGTTCCAGCCAAAAATTCAATGGCTTTACAAGAGTGAAACGCCGACGCTGTTTGAGATAGATATTGCAATTCCTGACGACTGTCAATATTATTTTCCTGACCATATCATGACACCAGGGCGCAGCAAGCGGGCTTCACCGGCAAACCATACAGTCGTAATGTCGAACAGAACGCCCTTTAACCTGATAAATGCAAGCGGCATACGAGGCGAAATTCGATGAATCAAATACACGCCATGCGCGTTTTCGTCACGGTTGCGGAATCGCAAAGCTTTCGCCGGGCGGCGCAACAGCTCGACGTCTCGAATGCACTGGTCACCCGCTCGGTCGCAATGCTCGAAGCGCATCTCCATACCCGGCTCATCAACCGCACCACGCGTAATCTTTCGCTCACCGAAGCGGGACTTCGCTATCTCGAGGGCTGCCGCAGCGTGCTCGAGGAGCTCGATCACCTCGAAAACGCGCTCGCGCATACCGAGCGCGAGCCGAGCGGCACGCTACGCGTGGCCGCCGCCAGCACGCTGTCGCTCATCACGCTCACGCCGCTCATCGACGGCTACCGGCGACGCTATCCGCGCGTGAACGTGCGCCTCACGCTCGCCGAGCGGCACGTCGCGCTCATCGAGGACGGCTTCGACGCGGCCATCGTCGCGGCCGCGCCCGCGCGCAACGGCAGCCACGACGGCAACGACGGCAACGACGATACGGAGATCATCGAGCGCGCGCTCGGCATCGCAACGTTCGTGCCATGCGCGTCGCCCGCCTGGATCGCCGAGCATGGCGCGCCGGGCACGCCCGCGCAGCTCGCGCGCCACGCCGCGGTGTCGCTGCCGCCCGAGGAGCGCAGCGTCAGCTGGCAGTTCGCGAAGCCCGGCGAGCGTGCGCAACAGGTCACGCTGCGCCCCGCCTATGCCGTGAACAACATGCTGATGGTCAGGCACGCCGCGCTCGCGGGCATGGGCGTGGCGATCGTGCCGGCGTCGCTCGTCGCCGACGACTTCGCCGCCGGCACGCTCATTCGCCTGTTGCCCGAATACGAGATCGACGCCCCCGAGGGCCACATGTCGATCGTCTATCCGAACCGTCAATATCTGCCCGCCAAAACGCTGCGCTTCGTCGATTACGCCATCGAGCATTTCCGGCATGCGGGCGATGACGTCGGCACCACGCCGTCCCTGGCGGATACGGCCCCCGCGCCCCATCCGGCAGCGCTGCGGTCGATGAGCGGCATGTCCGGCAGCAGCCCGGCGCTACGCGCGATGAACGGCAGTTGAAGGCCCGCTGAGCGCAAACCGGCCGCGCACCAGGCGCGCGGCCGCTCGACGGTGGTCGAACGCAGCGATTGCGGCCTCTGCGCCGCGCCTCAACCGCCTTCGCCCAAACCCACTGCGCCGCACAACTCGCGCAGCAGCGGCGCTTCGCGCTCATGCACTTCCACGGGCAACCACACCGCGCCCGCCCATGCGAGATAGCGCGCGCGATGCTGGCCATTGCGAAACGCCACCACGCCCACGTGCGCGAAACCGAGCCACCCGGCGAGCCCGGCCGCGCGTCGCCTGGCAATCGTCACGTAGGGCATCTGCGGCACCCGCTCGTTGTGCGGATCGAGAAACTCGCGGATGCCGCGCACCTTGCCCGCATGCCAGTCGTCGACGGGCTTGAGCACGTAATCGGTGTCGTCGCGATCCGCGCAGACCAGCAGCTTGCGCAAGTCGACGATCACCACTTCGTGACGCGTACCGTCGGTCGCGAAGACGCGCTTGAGGCGCACGTGGTCGTAGGGGTGAGGGGCCGGCAAGGGCACGACCCAGAAGGGTCCGGACGCGGGCTGCAACTGCGGTGACAAGGTCGAAGGCATCTCGGTTGGCGTGGACAGGGGCGTCTGCGGCATGCGAGGGGGGCGTCTCTCGTTATGGTCAAAAGCGGCCTAAGCTACGAGGGATTCGTGAATTTTTCGTGACCTATGCACCACGAATGCGCAAGCCGTCTGTGCGCCGGGAAACAGAGCGATGGACAACGCGAACCTCGCCCGCACCGCGAGCATCGAGACCTTTGGCAACCATGTGCGTATCGAAGCCCATGCTCATATCGCAACGATCGTGCTCGATCGGCCCGAGCGCCGTAACGCCATCGACCGCCCGGTGGCCGAGGCGCTCGCCGCCGCCTTCGCGCGCTTCGAAGCGAACCCGCAATGGCGAGTGGCGGTGCTGTTCGGCGCAGGCGGCACGTTTTGCGCAGGCGCCGACCTGGGCGCGCTCAACGACGACGCACGGCGCAACGAGATTCATGCCGACGGCAGCGGCCCCGGCCCGCTCGGCCCCACGCGCATGGCGCTCGCCAAGCCCGTCATCGCCGCCATGGCGGGATACGCGGTGGCCGGCGGCCTCGAACTCGCACTCCTTTGCGATCTGCGCGTCATGGAAGAAGACGCCGTGCTCGGCGTGTTCTGCCGGCGTGTGGGCGTGCCGCTCATCGATGGCGGCACGGTGCGCTTGCCGCGCTTGATCGGCCTGTCGCGCGCGCTCGACCTGATTCTCACCGGGCGCGCCGTGGCTGCGCAGGAAGCGCTCGCTTTCGGCCTCGCGAACCGCGTCGTCAAGCCGGGGACGGCGCGCGAAGAAGCCGAGACCCTCGCGGCGCAACTCGCGTCATGGCCGCAGGCGGCCTTGCTCGCGGACCGCCGCTCGGCGCTCGAAAACAGCATGCTGGCCGACCTCGCCGAAGCGTTGCGCCGCGAAGGCGCGGGCGGCTATCGCGCGGTCATGGACGAAGGACTCGAACATGCCGCTCGCTTCGCCGCGGGCGCGGGCCGCCACGGCGATCCGCTCGATGACCGATAGTCGGCCTCGCCCGCCCCGCGGCCGTGTTGCGCAAGAAGAACGCAAGAAAAGCGTGCCGCATGCGGCGCGACGCATTTCAGTACAATCCCGCCTTGACTTCGCCGCCTTGACTTCGGGTGCCTCGCGCTTTTTCCGCCGCCCGCAGCCCCTCACAACGCCCACCCCCGCGCCATGCCATTGCCCCTTCTTGCCCTTGCCGTCGCCGCGTTTGGTATCGGTACCACCGAGTTCGTCATCATGGGCCTCTTGCCCGACGTCGCGCGCGACTTGAGCGTGTCGATTCCGGCAGCGGGCATGCTCGTCTCGGCCTATGCGCTCGGCGTGACGATCGGCGCGCCCATCGTCGCCATCGCGATTGCCAACGTGCCGCGCAAGGCGGCGCTCATGCGCTTGATCGGCATCTTCATCGTCGGCAACCTGCTGTGCGCGCTCGCCCCCAACTACGCGATCCTGATGGCCGCGCGCATCGTCACCGCGTTCTGCCATGGCGCGTTCTTCGGCATCGGCTCGGTGGTCGCCGCGGGGCTCGTCGCGCCCAACCGGCGCGCCCAGGCGATCGCGCTCATGTTTACCGGCCTCACGCTCGCCAACGTGCTGGGCGTGCCGCTCGGCACGGCGCTGGGCCAGCTCGCGGGCTGGCGCACGACCTTCTGGGCCGTGACCGGTATCGGCGCGCTCGCGGCGGCGGCGCTGCAGATCTGCCTGCCGAGGCACATCGAGATGCGCAAGGCGAGCCTCGTGCACGAATTCGGCGTGCTCAGGAACCCGCAGGTGCTGATGGTGCTCGGCATGAGCGTGCTGGCCTCGGCGAGCCTCTTCTCGGTATTCACCTACATCACGCCGATCCTCGAAGACGTCACGGGCTTCTCGCCGCATAACGTCACCTTCGTGCTGCTCGTGTTCGGCCTCGGCCTCACGGTGGGCAGCACGCTCGGCGGCAGGCTCGCCGACTGGAAGCTCATGCGCTCGCTGCTCTCGCTGATTGCCGCGATCGGCGTGGTGCTCGCCGTGTTCGCGTTCGCCATGCACGATCCGTTCGCCGCGGTCGCCACCATTTTCGTGTGGGGCATGCTCGCCTTCGCCATCGTGCCGCCGCTGCAGATGCTCATCGTGAACCGCGCGAGCGATGCGCCGAACCTCGCCTCCACGCTCAACCAGGGCGCCTTCAATCTCGGCAACGCGGGCGGCGCCTGGCTCGGCGGCGCGGCGATCAGCGCCGGCGCGCCGCTCACCGCGCTGCCCTGGGCGGGCGTCCTCATGGCGTTCGCGGCGCTGGCGCTCACGTTCGTCTCGGCGCAACTCGATCGGCGCGCGCGCCGCCGCACGGCCATGGCAGGGCCTGCGTCCTGCGCCTGAGGCACTTGGTGCGCCCGATGCGCCCGATGCGCCCGATGCGCAGACGCGCGGCGTCGCACCCGCCCGTGCGGCGGGCAACGCGCCGACGCGCCTCCTCGCACCCGTAGTAGCATCCCGGCCGATGAAAACCGTCCTCACCCGCGATTTCCTCGCGCTGATCCTGAGCGTGGCCGTGGTCGGCCTCGGCTCCGGCGCGACCCTGCCGCTCACCGCCCTCGCCCTCGCCGACGCCGGTTACGGCACCGCCATCGTCGGCCTGCTCACCGCCGCGCAGGCGTTCGGCGGGCTCCTCGTCGTGCCGGCCACGGCCTGGATCTCGACGCGCTTCGGCGCGCGCCAGGTGATCGTGGGCGCGGTGCTCGCCGTGGCCATCGCCACCGCGCTCATGCAGTTCTGCGCGAACCTGTGGCTCTGGGCGCTCTTGCGCATGGTCTGCGGCGCGGCGCTGATGCTGCTCTTCACCATCGGCGAGGCATGGGTCAACGAACTCGCGGACGACGCCAACCGCGGCCGCGTGGTCGCCATCTACGCGACCACCTTCACGCTGTTCCAGATGTCGGGTCCGGTGCTGGTGAGCCAGATCGCGGGATTCACGGCGTGGCGCTTCGCGATCTGCGGCGCGATCTTCCTGATCGCGCTGCCGACGCTCGCGGCGATCCGCACGAACGCGCAGGCCGCCGACCTGCACGAACCTCACGGCGGCTGGCGTCAGGTGCTGCCGAAGATGCCGGCGCTCATCGTCGCCACGGGATTCTTCGCGCTCTTCGATACGCTCGCGCTTTCGCTCTTGCCGCTCTTCGCGATGGGCCATGGCATCGACAGCGAAACGGCGGTGCTGTTCGCCTCGGTCGTGCTGCTCGGCGACACGACCATGCAGTTCCCCATCGGCTGGCTCGCCGACCGGCTCGGCCGCGAACGCGTGCATGCGCTGATGGGCGTGCTCGTGGCAGCGCTCTTGCCGCTGCTGCCGTTGGCCGTCGCGACGCCGTGGCTGCGCTGGCCGTTGCTTTTCGTGCTGGGCGCGGCGGCCGGTTCGATCTACACACTCGCCATCGTGGCGTGCGGCGAGCGCTTCGGGGGCGTGGCGCTCGTTTCGGCGAGCGCGCTCGTGAGCGCTTCGTGGAGTGCGGCGAGCTTCGGCGGGCCGATCGTCACCGGCGCGCTGATGGAGCGCGCCGGACATGATGCGATGCTCTGGGTGCTATTCGCGTGCGCGCTGCTCTTTCTCGGCACGCTGCGCTGGGAACGCGCGCGGGGGATCGCGCGCGTGCGGGCATGAAGGATCCTTGACGGAAACCATATTGGAGCCAGCAAGTGTGCCGATGACGCCCCTTACCGCGCTCAGAAACAATAGCGGCCGATACGCCTTTCAAGCGCATCGGCCGTTTTTCTATCGACACAAACCCGGTTTCGGCATCCCTACTTCAACGCAGGCAAGATCTTGCCGACACACGTGCCGAAGCCCACGCGATAGCCCTCGCCCTGGCACCAGCCCGCGAGCGTGAGCTCGTCGCCGTCTTCGATAAAACCGCGCGTGCCGCCGCTCTTCAATTCGAGCGGATTCTTCGCATTCCACGTGAGTTCGAGCAGGCTGCCGAACGAATCGGGCGTCGGGCCCGAGATCGTGCCCGAACCCATCAGATCGCCCACGCGCGTGTTGCAGCCAGCCACCGTGTGATGCGCGAGCTGTTGCGCCATCGACCAGTACATGTAGCGGAAATTCGTACGCGCGATCGTGGTGGCCTCGCTCGCGCCTTCGGGGCGCAGCAGCACGTCGAGCGCGATATCGAACGCATGATTGCCCGCGTGACGCAGATATTCGAGCGGCTGCGGCTCCTGCGCCGGCTGCGCGACGCGAAACGGCTCGAGCGCATCGAGCGTGACGATCCACGGCGAGATCGTGGTGGCGAAAGTCTTCGCATTGAACGGCCCGAGCGGCACGTATTCCCACTGCTGGATATCGCGCGCGCTCCAGTCGTTGAGCAGCACCACGCCGAAGATATGCTCTTCGGCGCGCTCGCACGCGATGGGCTCGCCGAGCGCATTGCCGCGTCCGACGACGAAACCCATCTCCAGTTCGATGTCGAGCTTGCGGCACGCGCCGAACACGGGGCGCTCCTGATCGGGCAGCTTCAACTGGCCGTTGGGGCGGCGCACCGGCGTACCGCTCACGACCACCGACGACGCGCGTCCGTTATAGCCGATCGGCATCTCGGACCAGTTCGGCAACAGCGCATTCTTCGGATCGCGAAACATCGAACCCACGTTCGTCGCGTGCTCTTTCGACGAATAGAAGTCCGTGTAGCCGGGAATTTCCACGGGCAGACGCAGCTTCGCATCGGCGAGCTTGACGAACGCACGCTGGCGCAGCGCCGCGTCGTCGCGCAGCGTGGCCGTTGCGCGCTCGAGCAGCGAAGCAAGTTGCACGCGCACGCTGCGCCACGTATCGCGGCCGAGCGCGATGAAGTCGTTCAACGCGGGACGCGCGAAGACATTCTGCTCACTGGCCGACGCAGAAGGCACGCGCAGCAGCCCCGCATCGTGCAGCACCGCCAGATCGACGACCGAGTCGCCGATCGCCACGCCCACGCGCGCGTTCGCCTGGCTCGCCGTGCTGAACACGCCGAACGGCAGATTCTGGATCGGGAAATCGCAGGCTGCGTCGTTCGCGCTTTCGATCCAGCTCTTGCGCTGCGGATCGAGCGTCGCCTGCAGATCGGCGGGAATGGGGTTGCTCATTGTTGCTCCGGATTGAAGTGTTTCTTGAGGCCTTGCCAGCACTCGTAGTAATGCGCCTGCAGTTGCGCCGTTTCGAGCGCGAAGCGCGTCGGACGGATCAGCGTGCGGGTCTCGAACATGAACGCCATCGTGTCGCCCACCTTGTGCGGCTTCGACGTATCGGCGCTCGAGGCCTTCTCGAAGGTCTCGGCATCGGGGCCGTGCCCCGACATGCAGTTGTGCAGGCTCGCGCCGCCCGGCACGAAGCCTTCGGCCTTCGCGTCGTACACGCCGTGCACGAGGCCCATGAACTCGCTCGCCACGTTGCGGTGGTACCAGGGCGGACGGAAGGTGTTCTCGGCCGCGAGCCAGCGCGGCGGGAAGATCACGAAGTCGATCGAATCGACGCCCGGGGTATCGGTAGGCGCGTGCAGCACGAGGAAGATCGACGGGTCCGGGTGGTCGTAGCTGATCGAGCCGATGGTGTTGTAGCGGCGCAGATCGTACTTGTACGGCGCGTAGTTGCCGTGCCACGCCACCACGTCGAGCGGCGAATGGCCGATGTCGGCGCGCCAGAGTTCGCCGTTGAGCTTGGCGACGAGTTCGAACTGCCCTTCGCGGTCTTCGTAGGCCGCGTGCGGCGTGAGGAAGTCGCGCGGATTCGCCAGCCCGTTCGAGCCGATCACGCCCAGATCCGGCAGACGCAAGAGCGCGCCGAAGTTTTCGCAGATATAGCCACGCGCCTGGCCGTCGGGCAACTCGACCCTGAAGCGCACGCCGCGCGGGATCACGGCGATCTCGAACGGCTCGACCTCGAGCTTGCCCATTTCGGTGGCGATCGCAAGGCGGCCTTGCTGCGGCACGATCAGCAACTCGCCGTCGGTGTTGTAGAAGAAGCGGTCGACCATCGGACGGTTCGCTGCGTAGAGATGGATCGCGCAGCCGCTCATCGAGGCCGCCGAGCCGTTGCCCGCCATCGTCACCCAGCCGTCGATGAAATCGGTCGGCTCCACGGGCATCGGCAGCGGGTCCCAGCGCAGCTGGTTGGGCGGCGTGGGCGGCACGTCGCCAAAGTCGGCAACGAGGCGCGGCGCACGGCTTTTGCCGCCATCGACGCTCGCACGCGCGGCGAGCGGCGTGAACGGCTGGTGCACCGCGCCCGGACGGATGCGATAGAGCCACGTGCGGCGGTTATGCGAGCGCGGCGCCGTGAAGGCCGTACCCGAAAGCTGCTCGGCATAGAGGCCGTAGGCGCAGCGCTGCGGCGAATTCTGGCCTTCGGGCAAGGCGCCCGGCAGCGCTTCGGTGGCGAATTCGTTGCCGAAGCCGCTCATATAGCGCTCGGCCGCCGCGCTCGTTGCGCTTTTTCCTGCTTGCGCCTGGGTTGCGTCCCGCAAGGGTGCGTTCATCACTGTCTCTCCACGTTCTGCCGCGCGCCGGGCGCCCGCGCGGGCGGCCTCGGGCCGACACGAATGATCCGGTTCCACTCGCAACGCGCGTCGGCTTGCTCCGACGGAGTACGTCACGCGATTTACGAATAGTAAAACGAATTATGATTAGTGAAATTCCACGTAAACCCTAACATGCCACGGCTCGCGCCGGAAATCCGCTCCAGCATGGATATGGTTATCACCAATCCGTGCATGCCGGAACGCCCGAGGCTGCTACCATCAAGTCATGCGGCCCGTAGCCGCAACCATCGAACCGGCACGGGCCACGGGTCCGTGCATTTCTCATTACGCCTGTCGTCACCTCACTTTCGCGTCATGATCGCTCCGACCATTCCCGAGCTCGTCGCCCGCGCCGCCGACCACCCGTTTCTCGGCGAGCATCTGACGTTGGGCACCGGCACGCATCGCGCCGAAGCCGTCGCAAGCCGTAATGGCGTGGAACTCCTGAGCGCCTACGAACCGATTTACGACATCAGCGTGCACGGCGGCGCGCAATCGCTCACGGCGGATCTCGCGCTGGCCTCGCGCTTCGGCGACGAACTCGGCTTCCAGGCAGTAACGCTGCGCGAACAAGGCGGCAAGCCCGAGCCCTTCGACCCGTTCGACGACGAGCTCGACGACCCCGAGCTCGTCGCACTCGACCGCTGCGTACGCACGCTGCACACGATCAACTTTCTCGGTTCGCAGCAGCATGGGCTGCTCTTTCTGCGCGTTCACGAACGGCTGCTCAAGAGCGTGAGATACGACCATGGACGGCACTTCTCGAACGTGCTGGTGTCGTTCGGCCTGAACCCCGGGCGCGTGGTGATCGAATTGCCGGCGGCGGCGGTCGCGCATCGGACCTTCGTCGGCTATCTGACGAAGAGCTATCAGCGCTACGGATTCAAGGTGGCGGGCAATCTGCCCAACGCCGGGCAGATTCTTTCGGTGTCCGACATGGCGCGGCTCGATTTCGTGAAGATGGACGCCAGCGCGGCCCTGCGCGATTCGATGGTGAAGCCGCTCGTGAGCTACGCGGCGCGGCTGCGCATGCCGCTGATCTTCAATCGCGTGATAGACGCCGCGCAATTCGAGCAATTGCAGCAGTACGACGTGCGCTTCGTTCAGGGGCCCGTGTTCGCAACGCAGGGCAGCGCGGCGTAGCCTGGCGTGGGGCAAGCGAGGCGTTGGCTCGGGAAAACGCCGCGCGTCGCCGGGCGCGGCGCAATGCGGCCATGGGCCGGGCGCCCAGATGCGCGCAAGCCGCGCATGCTCCGGAATCGGCCAGGTGCGCGGCGGCCAGTGCGGCTAAAGACGGGATTACAGGCTGACGGGTTCCTGCTCGAGCTCCACGCCGAAGCGTTCGAGCACGTCACGGCGGATCGCCTGGGCCAGTTCGAGGATGTCGTGGCCGGTAGCGCCGCCACGGTTCACGAGCACGAGCGCCTGCCGCTCATGCACGCCCGCCGCGCGCAGCGCGCGCCCCTTCCAGCCGCACTGATCGATCAGCCAGCCCGCAGCGAGCTTCACGCGACCGTCGGCTTGCGGGTACGAAACGATGCGCGGCTCGCGCACGACCAGCGCGTCGAACTGCGGCGCCTCGATCACCGGATTCTTGAAAAAGCTGCCCGCGTTGCCGAGCACGAGAGGATCGGGCAGCTTCGCGCGACGCACCGCGACCACGGCGTCGAATACATCGCGCGCGGATTGCGCTTCGGGCAGCCCGCGCTGCGCGAGTTCGCGCGCGAGGTCGGCGTAATCGGCGTTGGGCCGCCAGGCCTTCGGCAGCCGAAAGGTCACCGAGGTAATCACGAAACGATCCCGCCCTTCGCGCTTGAAGAAGCTGTCGCGATAGCCAAAGCCGCAATCGGCGGCGTCGAACTCATACGGCATGCCGGACTCGAGCTCGATCGCGCGCACGCTCGCGCAGCGCTCGGCCATCTCCAGCCCGTAGGCGCCGATGTTCTGAATGGGCGCCGCGCCTACCGTGCCCGGGATCAACGCGAGGTTTTCGAGGCCCTGCATACCCGCTTCGAGCGTCCACGCCACGAAATCGTGCCAGTTCTCTCCGGCGCCGGCTTCGACATACCAGGCGCCGTTGTCCTCGCGCGTCACGCGCTTGCCCGCCAGCGCGACGAGCAGCACGAGCCCGTCGAAGTCGCGTGTCAGCACGATGTTGCTGCCGCCGCCCAGCACGAGCGTGCGCAGACCCGCGCCGCGCGGATCCCGCACGGCGGCAACCAGATCCGCTTCGCTCTCGATGCGGCATGCGAGGCGCGCACGCACGTCGAAACCGAAAGTGTTGTGCGCGCGCAGCGGATAGCCGGCAGCGAACCACACCGGGGACGGATCGGCGGACGCGGCGGAAACGGGCATCGAGGAAGGATGGGACACGAAAAGGGCGAAAACGGAAAAACGGGCGCTAAAAAGATGCAAGCCGGAAATTGCCAATCGCGGCGCGGTGCCGTGCAAAGCACGCGCCACCGAGTGCAAGAGACTACGCGAGCCCGCGCAAAGACATCTTATGGAAGCGCAGGCACGCCGGCTGCGGAGACCGCCGGCACATTGGCGCGCAGCCTTGGGCAAACACCACGGCGCCGGTAAAATGGCGTCGGTCCGTGATTATAGCGAGTACAGGGCGCCGCGCCGGAAAACACGGCTGCGGCCCACGACCACGCGATTCGTGCAAATCGCCCGCCACTCGCCCTTTTGGGAGAAAGCAATGCCATCGTTTGACGTCGTCTGCGAAGCCAACATGATCGAAGTGAAGAATGCCGTCGAGCAATCCAACAAGGAGATCTCCACGCGCTTCGACTTCAAGGGCTCGGATTCGCGCGTCGAGCAGAAGGAGCGCGAGTTGACCGCGTTCGCCGACGACGATTTCAAGCTTGGCCAGGTGAAGGACGTGCTGGTCTCGAAAATGGCCAAGCGCAACGTGGACGTGCGTTTTCTCGACTACGGCAAGATCGAGAAGATCGGCGGCGACAAGGTCAAGCAGGTCGTCACGGTGAAAAAGGGCATCTCAGGCGATCTCGCCAAGAAGATCGTCAAGCTCGTGAAGGACAGCAAAATCAAGGTGCAGGCGAGCATCCAGGGCGACGCCGTGCGTGTGACGGGCGCCAAGCGCGACGATCTGCAAAGCGTGATTGCCTTGCTGCGCAAGGACGTGACCGATACGCCGCTAGACTTCAACAACTTCCGCGACTAATCTCGCCGGGCGCGGGCGCCAATCTGCTGGCGCCCCGGTCACGCCTGCGGCGCGCTCGAGGCCGGCGGGTTCTTGCGCGGCCGACCGCCCTTGCGCCCGTTCGCACGGGCGGCAGCGGCCTTGGCAGGCGAGGTGACGGAGCCCATGCCCCGCGCGAGCTCGCGCATCCAGAGCTTCGATCCGTAGAGCCCCTGCAGCAGCCCCGGCGCCCAGACGAGCAAGTCGAGCCGGGGAAAGTAAACGGCCTGCCCGCCCCCCCAAATCTCAACTTCCGAAAGCTGCGCAGCGGTGGGCCACTTTTCGAGCAGGTGGAAGTCCTGAATGAGCGCGACGGGCACGCCGATATTCACGCCGTTCGCGAACATGATCTCGAGCTTGCCATGCGTGCGGCTGTACCGCGCGGCAACCGCGACCGGACTCTCCTGTCCCGCCCTCGTTGCGGCTTCGAACTGCTCCCGTGCGATGGTGGCCATGCTTCGCTTCTCCTCATTTCGATAAGCTGCCATTGCCTGCACAGACGGCCGACTTCGGGTTCGATCGCGTCATAAAGGCGCGAAACCTCGTGATCGGCAAGCATGAGACGCTTGCGCAACGACAACGGCCCACTTGGGCAATTGAGATTGAACACACACGAACCCTGCGGACTCAGCACATGAACATGCGCGGGGTCGTGATCGTTCGGGAAGATCGCCACGCGGGCGCCGAGTACGCGAAGAAGTGTGGGCATGGCTTCGAGAATAACCTAACGTTGGGTTTTTTAGGCATCGCATGGCCGGTGATCGCAGCGCTCTTTTGCACTGGATCAAAGGCGATGTCGATGCAGTCGGGAAACAGCATAAACGCACACGTCGCGCGCGAAACCTCGGCCGTTCCGCGTAGGCAAAACCCGCAGTCAACAACGCAAACGCCTCAATCGAGCCTGAACTGCCCCACCGTTTGCGCGAGGTTCGCGGCCTGAGCGCGCAGCGCAGCGGCCGCGGCCGTCGACTGCTCGACGAGCGCCGCATTCTGCTGGACCATCTCGTCGAGCTGGCTCACCGCGCGGTTCACTTCCTGGATGCCGCGCGTCTGCTCGCCCGCCGCATTCGTCACCTCGGAAATGATCGTGGTCACGTTCGAGACGTTCGACACGATCTCGTCCATCGTCTCGCCCGCGCGCCGCACCAGTTGCGAGCCGGAGCTCACGCTCGCCACCGTCGACTCGATCAGCGCCTTGATCTCGCGCGCCGCCTGGGCGCTGCGCTGCGCAAGGCTGCGCACCTCGCCCGCCACCACCGCGAAGCCACGCCCCTGCTCGCCCGCGCGCGCCGCCTCCACGGCCGCGTTGAGCGCGAGAATGTTGGTCTGAAACGCGATGCCGTCGATCACGCCGATGATGTCGGCGATCTTGACCGAGGCGTTCTCGATCGCGCCCATCGTGTCGACCACGTCCGAGATCACGGCGCCGCCGCGCGAGGCCACCGCCGAGGCCGACGACGCCGTCACGTCCGCCTGCTGCGCCGCGTTCGCGGACTGCGCCACCGTCGCCGTGATCTGCTCCATCGACGCCGCCGTTTCTTCGAGGCTCGCCGCCGCCGATTCGGTGCGGCCCGAGAGGTCGAGGTTGCCCGCGGCGATCTCGTCGCTCGCGGTACGCACCGATTCGCTCGCGTCGCGGATATGGCGCATCACGTCGCGCAGCTTGTCCATGAACGCGTTGAATGCGCGCGCGATCTGCGCGACTTCGTCGTGGCCCACGGCGGGCAGGCGCTGCGTGAGATCGCCTTCGCCCTTGCCGATCGCGTCCATGGCGTCGCGCACGCGCGAGAGGCGCCGGAATGACGCTGTCGCGACCGCCCCCACGATCAGCGCCGCGAGCACTCCGATCACCACCAGCGCACCGAGCGAGGCCGTAAGGAGAGAACGCATGCCGGCTGTGGCATCGGCGTGGTCGAGCGCCACCACCACGTGCCAGTCGGTGCCGGCGATCGGCTGCGCGCGCATCAGCTTGATTGCGCCGCCCACGTCGACATCGAGCGGCGCGTTGGCGGCGAACAGCGCCGCCAGCTTGTCGCCCGAGAGATCGGGCGCGATCTCGGTGACTGGCTTGAGCGTGAGCTTCGGGTCGTTGTGCGCGACGATCTGGCCCGCGCTATCGATCAGCATGCCGAAGCTCGCGGGCGTCGGATGGATCGAGCGCACGTTGGCGATCACGCTGTCCATGACGACGTCGCCGGAAATCACGCCTTTGAGCTCGCCCTCGCGCATCACGGGCTCGGCGAACGACACCACGAGCTTGCCCGTGGCGACGTCCACGTACGGCGGCGTCACCACGCCCTTGCCCGCCGCCACCGCCTGCCGGTACCAGGGGCGGCCGGTGGGGTCGTAGTCGGCGGGAATGCCGGTGTTGTCGGAGAACCTCGCGCTCTTGTCCGAGTAGCCCACATAGACGTTGGTGAAGCCGCCCGCCGCCGCGACCTGCTTGAGCATAGGTACCGGGTCGGGCTGCAGCACGGCGTCCTGCAGCGAATCGATCATGCGCGCATGGCTCGCGACCCATTCGCCGATGCCCTGGGCATGGCTGTCCTCGACGGCCGTGAGGGTGGCGTCGACGGAATCCTGGTTGTGCGAGTTGGCGACGAAATAGTCGAGCGCAGTATTGGCCGCCAGCGCGACGACGACGATAACGACGCATAGCGCGACGATGCGCGCACGAATGGTGGTGAACATAGAGGGAAAAGCGCCGTATGGAAGTGAGTGAGTCGAACTGCGGTACGCGTGTGCCAGGAGGGGATAACCCACGCGTTTACGGCGTCCGGCCCGCAAGACTTGAATTGCGCTTATGGGGCGCGAGCAGATTGGTGCGCCGTCGTACGGCGAGCGCCGAGGCAAGGCGCGGAAAGCGAAAGCTGCCGGGAATGCGCAGAACGATGAGCAGCGAGCAATACGAAAACGGCTCGCGCAATGGGCGAGCCGCAATCTGCCGAAGCGGGGAAAAGCGGGACGACGCGAAACGAAGACGCAATAACGAAGCGGCGCTTACTTGCTTGCCGCAGCCGCCTTCTTTTTGTCGCCGATACGGCTCTCGGTGCCGTTCACGAGCTTCGAGATATTCGCGCGATGACGCCAGAACAGCAGCGCGCTCATGGCGAGAATCGCGAGCGCCATCACGTGCGTGCCGAACAGGAAGACGTCGAAGAGCGGCGCGAACACGGCGGCCGCAAGCGCCGCCAGCGACGAATAGCGCGTGAAGAACGCGACGATCAGCCAGGTAAGCAACGTCGCGCCGCCCAGCACCGGATTCACGGCGAGCAGCACGCCTGCGGCGGTCGCCACGCCCTTGCCGCCCTGGAAGCGGAAGAACACCGGATACAGGTGACCCAGGAACACGGCGATGGCCGCCAGCGCGACAGCCGTCTCGCCCAGACCGAAACGCGGCCCGAAGCGCGCCGCGAGCCAGACCGCGAGCCAGCCCTTGAACGCATCGCCGATCAGCGTGAGGACGGCGGCCTTCTTGTTGCCGCTGCGCAGCACGTTGGTCGCGCCCGGGTTGCCGGAGCCGTAGGAGCGCGGATCGTCGAGGCCCATGACGGCGCTCACGATCACGGCGAACGAAATCGAGCCGATCAGATAGGCAGCGACGGCGACAAACAGGTTGTACATGCACGAAACCCGAAGGAAAAGAAACACGGCGCGCAGCATCGCGCGAAGGCGCTCATTCTACCGAAGCGCGGGCGGCCCTTGCCGCGATCCCAGGGTAATCCGGGAAATCGGGGCGCGTACCGGCCGCCGCCGGGAGGCCACCCCGTATCACTCCTCGTTAGCGCACTGCACCGGCTTCGCGCCCAGCAGCGAAGTGAGCGCGGCAGGCGCGAGACTCACGAGATAACCGCGCCGGCCGCCGTTGAGCCAGATCTGATCGAGTTCGAGGATGGTCGACTCGACGTAGACCGGCATCGCCTTTTTGGTGCCGAACGGCGACGTGCCGCCCACCAGATAACCCGAGTGACGGTTCGCGACTTCGGGCTTGCAGGGCTCCACGCGCTTGGCGCCGATCTGCCGCGCGAGGTTCTTGGTCGAGACCTTGCAGTCGCCGTGCATGAGGACGATCAGCGGCTTGGCGTGCTCGTCCTCCATCACGAGCGTCTTGACGATGCGATGCTCGTCCACGCCGAGCTGGCGCGCCGATTCACCGGTACCGCCGTGCTCGACGTATTCGTAGGGATGCTCGCCGAACGCGACGCCCGCGCGGCGCAGCATCTGCGTGGCGGGCGTTTCGGAGACATGTTTCGATTTGCTCATGGCGCGCATTTTACCTACCCGCGCGGATGATGCATCTCGTGCAGGAGCCGCAGGCGCTCGCGCGCGACGTGCGTATAGATCTGCGTCGTGGAGATATCGCTATGGCCGAGCAGCATCTGCACCACACGCAGGTCCGCGCCGTGATTGAGCAGATGCGTGGCGAACGCGTGGCGCAGCGTATGCGGCGAAAGCGGCGCATGCACGCCCGCATGGAGCGCGTGGCGCTTGATGATGTGCCAGAACTGCTGGCGCGTCATGCCTTCGGCGCGCGCGGTGACGAACAGCGCGTCGGCGGTGCGCGCGCCCAGCAGCGCAGGCCGCGCCTCGCGCAGATAGCGCTCGATCCATGCAGCGGCCTCTTCGCCGAACGGAATCAGGCGCTCCTTCGAACCCTTGCCGAGCACGCGCACGACGCCTTCGTTCAGGCCCACCTCCACGGTCTTGAGCGTGACGAGCTCGGTCACGCGCAGGCCGCTCGCGTACATCAGCTCGAGCATCGTGCGCTCGCGCAGGCCAAGCGGCGTGGCCACGTCGGGCGCGTGCAGGAGCGCTTCGACTTGCGCTTCGGTGAGCGTCGAGGGAAAGCGCGGCGCCTGCTTGGCCGAACGCACGCGCACCGTCGGGTCCGCGCTCACGCGCTGCTCGCGCAGCGCCCAGCCGTAGTAGCGCCGGAATACCGAAAGCCGGCGGTTCGCCGAAGTCGACTTGTCGTCCTTGCGATACGCGCTGTAGGCGAGCAGGTCGCCCTCGTGCACGGTGTCGAGCCCTTGCGAGCGAGCGCGCGCGAGCCACTCGGCAAACAGGCGCAGATCGCGCCGGTAGGCGTCGAGCGTGTTGCGCGAAAGACCGTGCTCGAGCCACATGGCGTCGCAGAACGTGTCGATGGCGAGCAGGCTCGTCGAGAGCGCTTGCGCAGCGGCCGGATCCAGCGCGGTTGCTTCATCGCCGCGCGGTGCGGCTGGCGTCATGTCGATATCGTCATCGAGTCCGTCTTCGCCGATGCCGCAATCCCTGTCGTTATCGTTCTGATCGTCCACGTGTTCCCTTTCGCTGCGCTCTTGCGCAAATGCCTGCGTGCCGGCGCGTGCGCGCGTGGCGCTCATCGGATGGCCACGCCTTCATGGGTGAGGAGCCAGCGCTTCACGTCGCGAAAGAAGCCGTCGCCGCCGTGATGCGCGAAGCCGCCGATGCCGCTCGCCGACACCACGCGGTGGCACGGAATCACGATGGGAAACGGATTCGAGCCGCACGCCTGCCCTACCGCACGCGCGCTGATGCTGCCGATGCGTTTCGCGAGCGTGCCGTAGGTGAGCACCTCGCCCGCCTCGATCGCGCAGATGCCGTCCCAGACGCGGCGCTGAAACGTCGTGCCAAGCGATGCGAGCGGCAAGTCGAAGTCCGCTTGCGCACTCGCGAAGTAACGCGCGATCTGCGCGACCGCACGCTCGGCGAGCGGACAATCGGGGTCGACGGCGCGTGTGGACCCGGGCAGATAGACGATCTCGCGCACGGCGCCATCGCCGGTGCGAATGCCGACCTTGCCGAACGGCGCGTCGATGACTGCGTTGAACATGGTTTCCTCCTGTCGTGCCCGCATCAGTCTAAGCCGCTTCCAGCGCCCATTGCACGTGCTCGCGCACGAGCGCCGATGCGTCGTGCTCACGCGCGCGCAGCGCAGCGACGATCGCCGCACGGCCTTCGCGCTCATCGCGCTCATGATGCGATTGGCCGCCTGCGTCCGCGCTCTCGCGCGTCGCGCGCAGCGCATTGCCCATCGCCACGGCGATATTGCGCGACCAGCGCTCGTAGCCGATGCGCCGGATCGCGCTGCCCTGCATGCGTTCGTCGAATTGCGCCGCGCTCCAGCCGAAGAGATCGACGAGACTCGCGCGATCGAGCCCGTGGCGCACGTCGAAGTCGCCGACAGGCGCGGCCTGCGCGAACTTGTTCCACGGACACACGAGCTGACAGTCGTCGCAACCATAGACACGATTGCCGATCAGCTCGCGCAATTCCAGGGGAATACTGCCCTTCAGTTCGATCGTCAGATACGAAATGCAGCGGCGCGCATCGACGCGATACGGCCCGGTGATCGCGCCCGTCGGGCACGCGCCGATGCAGCGCGTGCAACTGCCGCAATGCGCGCCGGGCTGCTCGGGTGCGTGCGAGGCGGGGTCTTGCGCGTCGGTGGGCAGCGGCACGTCCACGTAGATTTCGCCGAGAAAGAACAGCGACCCCGCATCGCGCTGCAAGAGCAAAGTGTGCTTGCCGCGCCAGCCGATGCCCGCCTTCTGCGCAAGCTCGATTTCGAGCACGGGCGCGGAATCGGTGAAGACGCGAAAACCAAACGCGCCGATCTCGGCTTCGATGCGCTCGGCAAGCTGCTGCAGCCGCGCGCGCATCACCTTGTGATAGTCGCGGCCGCGCGCGTAGATCGACACCACGGCCGCATACGGGTCGGTCAGACGCGCGTGCTCGCGCCTGCGCCAGTCGTCGTGCGCATCGGCGTGTGCCTCTGCGCGCGCGGCAGCCGCCGCTTCGGCATGCTCTGGACGCCGAACTTCGGCTTGCGAAGTACTTTCGGCCTGCTTTCCCGATGCATTCGAAAACGCCGCGCCCGCAAGGGTTGCGGCGGGCAAATACGCCATGCGTGCGGTGACGACGCGTCGCGTACCGGCCACAAGCTCTGCGGGTCGCGCGCGTTTCATCCCATGTTTGGCCATATAATCCATCTCGCCATGGCAGCCTGCTTCGAGCCACGCAGCAAGGCCCGCCTCGGCATGAGAAAGGTCGGTGTCGCTGATGCCGATCGCACCGAACCCCAGCTCGCGTCCCCATGCGCGGATGCGTGTCGCGAGCGCGGCCAGCGCCGCTTCGTCTAGCGGCGCAGCCTCATTCTGCGGCGCCGAAGTGCCGGCGCCCGACGTAGCGACGCCCGGCGCAGCTACCTGCGCGGGCGTATTCGCGGACGTCTTTGCCGGCACGCGCGCATCGACCAGATCGCGCACTTCGTGCTTATTGCGCGAATCGTAGTGCGCCGGGTTCGAAGGGGAATGCGAGGGATTCATTACGCTATTTTACGAGAATGCCCGGAACACCCGACACGCCCGGACACGATGAAGCGAAAGCGAGCGCTGCGGAGATCCTGCTCGAGCGCCGCTTCGAGCTCGAGGACGAAGCCGCCACCGATGCGTTCGGCGCGCGCTTTGCGCACGCGCTCGAAAGCCTGCGCACGCAAGAATCCGGCCAGGCCGCCGCCTCCAGCGTCGCGCGCTCGACCGGGATGCGCAGCGGCTCGCAAAACGGCCTGCACGTGCAACTGCTGGGCGACCTCGGCGCGGGCAAGACTTCGCTCGTGCGCGCCGCGTTGCGCGCGCTTGGCCATACCGGACGCGTACGCAGCCCGACCTATACGCTCGTCGAGCCCTACACGGTGGCGACGGCGAGTGGGGAACTCCAGCTTTACCACTTCGATCTGTATCGTTTCAGCGACCCGGCCGAATGGGCCGACGCCGGCTTTCGCGAATATTTCGCACAAGGAGCAGTGTGTCTCGTCGAATGGCCGCAACGCGCGGGCGGCCTGCTCGGCGTCCCCGATCTGGTGTTCGAGCTCGAACCCGATCGATACGGTGAAGGCCGCGTGCTCAACGCGTATGCATACAGCGCATCAGGAAAGGCATGTCTAGAAAGATGTTAATCAAACCGTTCCGCTCGATCGAATCCGCGGCCACCGCCACGCACAACTGGCGGCGCCGGCAGATCCTGAAGGCGGGCGCGTCCACGCTGGTGCTCGGCCTTAGCGTCACGGCGCCACGCCTTGCATGGGCGACCTCGGTGATCGGCGTGCGCGTGTGGCCCGCGCGGGACTACACGCGCGTCACGATCGAATCGGATCAACCGCTCTCGAACACGCAGCAACTGCTGCAGGGCCCCGACCGGCTCGTCGTCGACTTGAGCGGCCTCGACCTCGACGACGCGCTCAAGAACCTCGTCTCCAAGATCACGCCGAACGATCCGCAGATCCAGGCCGTGCGCGTGGGCCAGTATCAGCCGCACGTGGTACGCATGGTGTTCGACCTCAAGGGGTCGGTGAAACCGCAGGTCTTCACGCTGCAGCCGGTGGGCTCGTACAGGTACCGGCTCGTGTTCGACCTTTATCCCGCGGTCGCGCCCGATCCGCTCATGGAGCTGCTCGCGCAGACCGAGCGCAAGCAGCAGCAGCTCGACGCACGCGAGGCGATGCGCGATAACACGCCGCCCTCGCCGCCCTCCACGCTCGCGGGCCCCAACAACCCGCCGGCGCACGACAACAGCGACGCCTTCTTCGAGCGCTATGCGCAAAACGATGCGGGCGCTCCCCCGACGTCCGCGCCGCGCCCCGCGCCGCCCGTGCCGCCCGCAACGGTCCTGCCGCGTCCGCGGCCCGCGCCGAAGCCGCCCGTCATCGCGAAGAACGACGACGACAGCGACCAGCCCGACGACAACTACGGCTTCACCACGCCGAAATCCGGCAGGGGCGGCACCACGCGGCTCCTCACGGTGGCGATCGATCCGGGCCACGGCGGCGAAGACCCGGGCGCGATCGGCAGCGCGGGCACGTACGAGAAGCACATCGCGCTCGACATCGCGAAGAAACTGCGCGCCAAGATCGACGCCCAGCCCAACATGCGCTCGATGATGACGCGCGACGCCGACTTCTTCGTGCCGCTGAACGTGCGCGTGCAGAAGGCGCGCCGCGTGGGCGCCGACCTTTTCGTGTCGATCCACGCCGATGCGTTCACCACGCCGCTCGCGCGCGGCTCGTCGGTGTTCGCGCTGTCCGAGCACGGCGCGACGAGCGCTGCGGCGCGCTGGATGGCGAACAAGGAGAACTCGTCGGATCAGATCGGCGGCATCAACGTGAAGACGGCGGACGCCTCGGTGAATCGCGCGCTCTTCGACATGTCGACCACCGCGCAGATCCGCGACTCGCTGCGCTACGGCGGCTTCGTGCTCAACGAGGTCGGCGAGATCAACAAGCTGCACAAGGGCTCCGTCGAACAGGCGGGCTTCGCGGTGCTCAAGGCGCCCGACATTCCGTCGATCCTCGTGGAGACCGCCTTCATCAGCAACCCCGAGGAAGAGCAGAAGCTCAACGACGACGCCTATCGCGACAGGATGGCGAACGCCATCCTCAAGGGCATCAAGCGCTACTTCGCGGCCAATCCGCCGCTCGCGAAGAGCCGCATGACGTAAGGGCGCGGGCCTGCAGGGAAGCGGCGCGCGGCCACGTTGCGCCCCGCTTCCGGCATCGCGTCAGCTCGCCGTCGTTCTCGCAGTCGTTCAATACGCCGCGCAGCCCCAAGGGCGCGCGGCGTTTTCACATCCAGAGGCTTTGCGACTCGGGCGCCACCGTGCTTCAGGAGCGCGCGGCCCGCATCGACGCGAGCCGGGCCCTCGCCCAGCCGCCGAACACGTTCACGGCAAGCCCCGCCATCACCAGCGCCGCGCCGCCGATCTGCACGACGGAAAGGCGCTCGCCAAGCAAAACCGCAGCCGCCGCGAGCCCGACGATCGGCACGAGCAGCGAAAACGGCGCAACCTGGTTCGCTGGATACTTCGAAAGCAGCCGGCTCCAGAGGCTGTAGCCGAGCAGCGTGGCCACGAACGCGAGATAGACGATCGCGCCGATCGAATCGATGCCGATGCCGGCGAGCGCCGCCTCGATGCGCTGCGGGCCCTCGATGAAATACGAAAGCGCGAGGAACGGCAGCGGCGGAACCAGGCTCGCCCACACCACGAGCCCGACGAGATCCACCTTGCCCGCCTTCTTCGTGACGATGTTGCCGAGCGCCCACATGCAGGCCGCGCACAGCGTGAGCGCGAAGCCGGCCGCGGTCATGGCCTGCGCACCCGCACCCGCCGCGGAAGACGACTGCAAGCCGATCACCGCAAGCCCGGCCGCCGCGACCAGCAGACCGATCACGTTCTGCGCGTGAAAGCGCTCGCCAAGGAAGATCGCCGCGAACACGAGCGTGAAGAACGCCTGCGCCTGCAGCACGACCGAGGCGAGCCCGGCGGGCATGCCCACGTACATGGCGGTGAAGAGGAATACGAATTGCCCGAACGAGATCGTCGCGCCGTAAGCGAACAGCCAGCGCAGCGGCAACTTCGGACGCTTCACGAACAGCACGGCCGGAAACGCCGCCAGCAGAAAGCGCAGCGCGCCGAGCAAAAGCGGCGGCACGCCGTGCAGTCCCACCTTGATCACCACGAAATTCACGCCCCACGCGAGCACCACCACGAGCGCACACAGCAAGTCCTTCGGCGACATCTCCTGCTCCGGTCATTGTTCTGTCGAATCCGCGAGTTTACCGGCCCGCGCGCGCCCGCGCTTGCGGCGCCACCGCACCACGGCGATCGCGCCCCAGCGCTTGCGACCCTGGCGGCGCACCGGCGAAGCCGGCGTTAGAATGAGCGCCTGCTCGCGCGCAGCGCCCTCATGCGCGCCTTCGCGTGTCATCGCGTACCGTTCGACTCATCAAGGAAGCGTCCATGTCCTCATCGATCAAAGCGGTGCTCAAGCCGCACCAGCGCGACATCGGCAATCTCTACGTGCGCCGCGTGCTGCCCGCGATGGCCGCGCGCCTCGTCGGCCCGTTCATCTTCTTCGACCACATGGGGCCGGCCACGCTCGCGCCCGGCGCCGGCGTCGACGTGCGTCCACATCCGCACATCGGTCTTGCCACCGTCACCTATCTCTTCGACGGCGCGCTCATGCATCGCGACAGCATCGGCTCGGCGCAGGAGATCGTCCCCGGCGACGTCAACTGGATGACGGCCGGACGCGGCATCGTCCATTCCGAGCGCACGCCCGACGCAGCGCGCAAGACCGGCCTCACCATGCACGGCATCCAGACCTGGGTCGCGCTGCCGCTCGAGCACGAAGACACCGAGCCCTCGTTCTTCCATCACCCCGCCGCCACGCTGCCCAACCTCGAGCGCAACGGCGTGTCGATGCGCGTGATCGCGGGCACGGCGTTCGGCGCGACCGCGCCGGTGGCGACCTTCTCGGGCACGCTCTACGTGGCCGCCGGGTTCGCGCCCGGCAGCGCCATCGCACTCGATGCGGAGCACGAGGAGCGCGGCGTCTATCTCGTCGACGGCGACCTCGCGATCGATGGCACGCCGCTCGAGCAATACACCATGGCCGTGCTCACGCCGGGAGAAACCGTCACGCTCGCGAGCGCCAAGGGGGCGCGCGTGATGCTGCTCGGGGGCGAAAAGCTCGCGGGCGAGCGCTTCATCGAATGGAATTTCGTCGCCAGCTCGCGCGAGAAGATCGAGGCCGCCAAGGCCGCATGGACGCGCCAGGAAATGGGGCACGTCCCAGGCGAGACCGAATGGATTCCGCTGCCCGAGAAGAAGCCGCAGCATTGAAGCGCGCCGATCCGCCCTCATCTTCACGCCTGACGGATTTTTCTCAACGAGGACGTAATGGATACCACCCTGGCCACTTTTGAAAAGGACGTGATCGAGGCGTCGGCGCTCGCGCCGGTGCTGGTCGACTTCTGGGCGCCGTGGTGCGGCCCGTGCAAGACGCTCGGGCCGATGCTCGAAAAGCTCGAAGCCGAATATGCGGGCAAATGGAAGCTCGTGAAGGTCAACGTCGACGAGAACCAGGAGCTCGCCGCGCACTTCCAGGTGCGCAGCATTCCGCACGTGGTGGCGTTCGTGGATCAGCGGCCGGTGGATCAGTTCATCGGCGTGCTATCCGAGGGGCAGTTGCGCGAGTTTCTCGACCGCCTGATTCCCGATTCGGCGCAAGCCGCGCGTCAGTCCGCCCAGCAAGCCCTCGCCGAAGACCGCCGCGACGACGCCTATGAAGCGCTGCAAGCGGCGCTCGCCTTCGACCCCGGCTTCGACGACGCGCGCATGGACCTGATCGAGCTGCTGCTCGCCGACAACCGCGTCGACGACGCGCACAAGGAGGTCGAGCTGCTCTCGCCGAAGACCACGCAGGGCATCGACCCGCGCTTTAACGCGCTCAAGACGCGCCTTGACGCGCTCGACGCCGCCGCCGACCTGCCGCCCACCGACGCACTCGAAGCCCAGGTGGGCGCGCACCCGGAGGATCTCGAAGCGCGCTTCGATCTCGCGAGCGCGCTGATCGCGCGGCGCAAGTACGCGGATGCGCTCGAGCACCTGCTCGAGATCGTCAAGCGCGACCGCACGTTCCGCGACGACATCGGCCGCAAGACCATGCTTTCGGTGTTCGATCTCGCGGCGCATCAGCCGCAGCTGGTGGGCGAATGGCGGCGCAAGCTGAGCGCCACGCTTAACTGAGGATGCGACGGGCGGCGGTCTGCCCGGCGCTCAAATGAAAAACGCACGGTCATAGCCGTGCGTTTTTTTTCGCCTGCGTGATCTTGCCTGCGCGCCGCCGCAACCGGCTCGCGCGCGGCCCAAGGCCCCCTCAGCCCGCCACGCCCCGATGCGCGAGCGCCCGCAGCACATACGCCGCGGCGGCAAAGCCAAAGCTCGCCGTCACGCACACGCTCGACCCAAAGCCCGCGCAATTCAAACCCACGGGCCCGTGGTGGCCGGGCGAAGTGCTCACGTGCTCGGCTTCGTTGTCGATGTCGCAGACGGCGGCTTCGGGGTAAATCAGCGGCTCGTCCGAATACACGGCGCTCACCTTGAACCGCGCCTTGGGACCGCGCGGGAAGCCGTGGTGCTTGCGCAATTGCCCGCGCACCTTCGAGAGCAGCGGATCCTGAATCGTGAGCGCGAGATCGTCGATGCGAATGCGCGTGGGATCGAGCTGGCCGCCGGCCCCGCCCACGGTGATGAGCGGCATGCGATGCTCGACGCACCAGGCGATCAGCGCGGTCTTGGTACGCACGCTGTCGATCGCGTCCACGACATAATCGAAACCGCTGCCGAGCAGCGCATCGAAATTCGACGGCTCGACGAAATCCTCCACGAGCCGCACGTCGCAAGCCGGATCGATGAGCTTGATGCGCTCGGCCATTGCCTCGACCTTCGGCTTGCCGTAGTTGCCGTCGAGCGCGTGGATCTGGCGATTGGTATTGCTCTCCGCCACGTTGTCGAGGTCGATGAGGGTGAGCGTGCCGATCGCGCTGCGCGCGAGCGCCTCTGCGACCCACGACCCCACCCCGCCAATGCCGATCACGGCAACGTGCGCGCGCTCGAAAGCCTCGAGCGCAGGTGCGCCATAAAGCCGCGCAACGCCGCCAAAGCGGCGCGCCCGGTCGGCAACATCGGCCGCGGCGGGCGCGGTAAGATCGGCGAGGCCGGTGGAGCCGGCCGCAGCGGAAAGCGGTGTACTGGACATGACGGTAGCGGATCGAAAGCGGACCGATCGCGCACTGTCACGGTCCCTGGAAACGCTTATTTTGCCTGATTGCGACCAAACGGGCTGCTCCCGGCCAACTCGGGCGCGCGCCATGTGCCGCGCCGTGCCTCTGTTGGCTTGACGCTGCCTTCGCCGTTGTCTTCGATATACTTGTCCGCATTGAAGCGTTTGCATAAAAATGACCTCGCTCGCCGACCTCCGCAAGAACTACTCGCTCGATTCGCTCGACGCCTCCGACGTCGACCCCGACCCCATCCGCCAGTTCCAGACCTGGCTCAGCCAGGCGCTCGACGCCAGGCTGCCCGAACCCAACGCAATGACCGTCGCGACCGTCGACGAAGCGGGCCGTCCTGCTGCGCGCATCCTGCTGATCAAGGGCGTGGACGAGCGCGGTTTCGTGTTCTTCACCAACTACGACAGCCGCAAGGGCCGCGAACTCGCCGCCAATCCGCACGCGGCGCTGCTCTTTCACTGGATCGAGCTCGAACGCCAGGTGCGTATCGAAGGCCGGGTCGAAAAAACGAGCGACGCCGAAAGCGACGCCTATTACCATTCGCGCCCGCTCGGCTCGCGCATCGGCGCGTGGGCTTCGGAGCAGAGCGCCGTGATCGGCAGCCGCGCCGAGCTCGAAGCGCGCGAGCGCGAGATCAGCGCGCAGTACGGCGAACAGCCGCCGCGTCCGCCGCACTGGGGCGGCTACCGGCTCGTGCCGGGCGCGATCGAGTTCTGGCAAGGGCGGCCGTCGCGGCTGCACGACCGCATCCGCTATACGCGGGACGGCGCCGCATGGCGTATCGAGCGGCTCGCCCCCTGATTCCAGGGCTTACCGGGCCGCGCCTCGACGCTTTCGCAGCGCGCCCGCGCAACACTCTGTATTACCCGCTTCATCCCGCATCACGCGCGCGCCGCAGTTCGCTGCGGCGCCGTGCCAGTCAGCTTTGCCTCGTAGTACGCATTGACGCTTTGCAATTCGCTTTTGTCTTTGGCTTGAACCGTTTAACGGACCATAACCATCCTGCAAAGGACCGGAGTACACGCTTGGCACGCACTCCGGATCGACACGGAGAGAAAACGCATGTTCTGGGAGAAAAAACTCGCGCAGTGGGTCGACGAAGTGCGCAACAAGACCAACCTGCCCGCGCGGCTCGTGCTCTGGAGCGGCCAGCAATACGACTTCGGCCACTTCGCCGCGCCGCAGGTCACGCTGAAGGTCAATAGCGCGGCAGCGCTGCCGCTATTGCTCGAACCGAGCCTCGACAATCTTGGCGAGGCCTACGTGAAGGGCAAGATCGATATCGAAGGCAAGCTCGCCGACATCATCGACATCAGCTACTCGCTCGCGCGCAATACCCTCACGAACGCGAGCAAGCTCGCCCGGGTGCGCCGCTACTTCACCCACTCGAAGAACACCGACAAGCAAGCCATCCAGTACCACTACGACGTCTCGAACGCGTTCTACAAGCTGTGGCTCGACGAGAACATGGTGTATTCGTGCGCCTACTTCGAGAACGGCGACGAAGACATCGGCACCGCGCAGCTCAAGAAGATCGACCACATCCTCACCAAGATCCAGTTGCAGCCGGGCCAGACGCTGCTCGACATCGGCTGCGGCTGGGGCGCGCTCGTGCTGCGCGCGGCGCAGAAGTTCGGCGCGCGCTGCGTGGGCGTGACGCTCTCGCAGAACCAGTTCGACCTCGCCACCGAGCGCGTGAAGGCCGCGGGCCTCGCCGACCGCATCGAGATCCGCCTGCAGGACTATCGCGACATTCAGGGCCAGTTCGACCGCATCACGAGCGTGGGCATGTTCGAGCACGTCGGGCGCAAGAACCTGCCCGGCTATTTCACCAAGGTGCGCGAGCTGCTCGCCGACGACGGCGTCGCCATGAACCATGGCATCACCTCGAGCGATGCCGAGAGCGGCGAGACGGCGCTGGGCGGCGGCGAGTTTATCGACCGCTACGTGTTTCCCGACGGCGAGCTGCCGCACATCGGCCTCGCGCTCGAAGCGGCGCAGCGCGGCGGACTCGAGGCGGTTGACGTGGAGAGCCTGCGCCGTCACTATGCGCACACGCTCGGCATCTGGGCGGAGAACTTCGAGGCGCGCGCCGAGGAAGCGAAAAAGCTCGTCGGCGACGAGAAGTTCCGCATCTGGCGCGTCTACCTGGCAGGCTGCGCGTATGCGTTCGAGCACGACGACGTGTCGATCTACCAGATCGTCTGCCGCAAGGCCGGCCGCAGCGCGACAACGCTGCCGTGGTCGCGCCGCTATATGTACGAGAAGCCGCTCTGACGCCACCGTGAGGCGCGCGGCGGCGCGGGTGCGGCCCGCGCCGCCGGCGCTTGCCTGGCCGTGATACCTGCGCGCGCCGGCCCGGCATATCGGGTCGAGCGGCTTTGACCACCCGATCGCCATCACGACACATAGGCATGAACGAACGCGACGACGGCCTTTTCGGGGCACTAGAGAACGACGGCTCCGGCGCGGCGCCGCACGAGGATGGCGGCGAAAGCCGCGGCACGGCGCGCAATCCGGCGCACACGGCACCGCGAACAGGCCGCACGGTCGAACGCCGCAATGCGCGAAACACCCACGCAGACGCACAGCCTGATACCCAGACCGATCTGTTCGGCTTTGTGCCGCCCGAGTCGCTCGAGCCGCGTCGATCGTCGCCAGCGCGCGCCGCGCGCCGGAAAGCGACCGATGCGGCCGATGCAGCCGAAGCGGCATCGTCGCCGAACTCGCCCACCCCGCGCCGCCGCGCGAAAGGCGTGCTGCCCGCCGAATTCACGCAGGATGTGCTCGACCTCGCCGCCGAACTGCCGCCGGGCGTGCGTCTGGGCACTTCGTCGTGGTCGTTCCCGGGCTGGCGCGGCATCGTCTACGGCGACGACTACAGCAATTCCAGGCTCGCGCGCGACGGGCTCACCGCTTACGGCGCGCACCCGCTGCTGCGCTCGGTGAGCATCGACCGCTCGTTCTACGCGCCGCTCACCGTCACCGATTACCTGCGCTATGCGCAACAGGTGCCGGACCACTTCCGCTTCATCGTGAAAGCCCCCGCGCTCATCACCGACGCGAGCGTGCGCGGCGATCGCGGCGAGCCGGTCTCGGCCAATCCCTGCTTCCTGAATGCCGAACTCGCCGCGCGCGAATTCGTCGAGCCATGCCTCGCCGGGCTCGGCGCGAAAGCGGGCGCGCTCGTGTTCCAGTTCCCGCCGCTGCCCGACCCGTTGCTCGCCGATCCGGCTGCCTTCGTCGAGCGTCTCGCGGCGTTTCTGGCGGCGTTGCCGCCGCTGCCCGCGTTTAATCCGGCGCCCGCGCCGGACCCGACATCGGCGCAAGACGCGGAGGGCGACGAAACCGCTACCGCCGATGCAACCTCTGGCGATGCGCAGTCTCCCGCAGCATCGTTCGCCGACGGCCCGTGCTACGCCGTCGAGATCCGCGACGGCATCCTGCTCACGCCGCGCTTCGTGCGCGCACTGCGCGCGGCGGGCGTGCGTTACTGCGTGGGACTGCACGCGCGCATGCCGGACCCGCTGCGCCAGGCGGCAGCGCTCGCGCTGATGGACGGCGAAGCGCCCGCGGGCCCGCTGATCGTGCGCTGGAGCCTGCACAGCGGCTTCAAGTACGAGCAGGCGAAGGCGCGCTACGAACCGTTCGACAAGCTCGTCGACGAAGACCCGCACACGCGCGACGCCCTCGCCGAACTGGCCGCGCGCTACGCGATCGCCGGCCAGCCGGTGCTCATCACGACGAATAACAAGGCGGAAGGCTCCGCGCCGCTGACTTGCGCGAAGCTCGCGCGCGCCATCGCCGACGAGATGCTGCGCATGCGCAGCGACAGCGCCTCGGCTGCCGGATAAAGCCCGACAAAAAAACGGCGGGTGCCGTTCAGAAACCTGAAGCGCGCCCGCCGTCCGGATACGAATCGATAAAAGCCCCGCTCACTCCGCCTTGAGACGGTGCGCGAACTTCTGGCGGAACTTCGCCACCTTGGGCGCCACCACGAACGAGCAATAACCCTGATTCGGATGCTGCGCGAAGTAGTTCTGGTGATACGCCTCGGCGGGAAAGTAATTGCCGTCGAGCGGCAGCACCTGCGTGACGATCTCGCCATCGTAGACACCTTCGGCCTTCAGTTCGCGGATCGCCTGCAGCGCCGTCTCGCGCTGCGCCTCCGAATGCGTGAAGACGACCGAGCGATACTGCGTGCCGACGTCGTTGCCCTGGCGGTTCAACTGGGTGGGATCGTGAATCGCGAAAAAGATGTCCAGAATCTCGCGATAGCCGATCTTTGCGGGATCGAAATCCACCTTCACGACTTCCGCGTGGCCCGTGTCGCCATCGCAGACCTGCTCGTAAGACGGGTTCGCGGCGTGGCCGCCCGCGTAGCCGGATTCCACCGCCACCACCCCGTCCACACGCAGATAGACCGCCTCCAGGCACCAGAAACATCCGCCGCCGAGCGTGGCGGTTTCAATCGTCTGACTCATGCTGCACTCTCCTTTCGATGCCGCGCCGGCCCCGCTGTCCCAAGACGCCGGAGCCCGCGCAAATATTCGCTGATTTCCCGCTTCAACCTGCATGGCCTGGCCGATGGAGCCGCCGCCCGCCGCTTTTCGTTAAAATTGGGACAATTCGCCGAAATGACACATGACGTTCACACCGATTCCCGCCTGCGCCACCCGCCCCGTCCAGCTCGCACTGGACACGCGTCCCACCACCCGGGGCATGCGCCCATGACCCGCCGCGCCAGCCCGCCCAACTTCGACGCCGCCGCGTTCCGCCGCGCGCTCGGCCAGTTCGCCACCGGCGTGACGGTCATCACGACGCGCGCGCCCGACGGCCAGTTGATCGGCATTACCGCGAGCTCGTTCAACTCGGTCTCGCTCAGTCCGCCGCTCGTGCTGTGGAGTCTCGCCACGCGTTCGGCGTCGATGCCGGTGTTCCGCAGCAACAGCCATTATGTGGTGAATGTGCTCGCCGCGTCGCAACTCGACCTGTGCAAGCGCTTCGCCACCGTAAAGGGCGACCGCTTCGAAGGCGTCTCGCACGCGGCCGGCGACAGCGGCATGCCCGTGCTCGACGGCGCCATTGCGTGGTTCGAGTGCCATAACCGCAGCCGCTACGACGAAGGCGATCACGTGATCTTCGTCGGCGAGGTGGAGCGTTGCGGCGTTCGCGAGCCCGGCCAGGACAGTAGCGACAGCGCCGCGCCGCTCGTGTTCCACGGCGGCGCCTTCCATCAACTGCTGCCGCTCTAGGCCCGGGCGCATCTACGAAGCCTTCGGCTCGCCGCGATGCGCGATCAGGTCGACCGGCACTCCCGCCTCCACCTTGAGCGTCGTCAGCACGATGTTCGAGCGGATGTCCATCACGCCCGGCGCCTTATAGAGCTTGTTGAGCACGAAATCCGAGTAGTGCTTGAGGTTGTGCGCGAGCACGCGCAGCAGATAGTGCGTCTCGCCCGTCACCACGTACGCGCCCACCACTTCGGGCCATTCGCGCAGCGCCGCGACGAAGCGCTCGTGCCAGCTTTCCTGGTCGTTGCGCATCGAGACCTGCACGAAAGCCTCCATTTCGAAGCCGAGAATCTCCCGGTTCAGGCAGGCGCGATAGCGCTCCACCACCCCCTGTTCCTCGAGCAGGCGCAGCCGCCGCAAGCACGCGGAAGGCGAAAGCGAAATACGCTCGGCCAGATCCAGATTACTGATGCGCCCCTCGTTCTGAAGTACGGCAAGAATCCGGCAATCGGTTGCATCAAGCGAAATAGCGTTCATTTTTGGTCTCCGTTCCCCTGTTGACTCAAATTATGTGCCAAGAACTGTAGCGTGCGACGTTTTTTTCGCAAGCACATTTCACGGCGAGTTGCCTATCATTCGAAAAACATGGAGACAACCTCGTCAACGACATGAACGACCTCTGGGACATTTCCCCGCCCATTCGCCCCGAAACGCCCGTCTGGCCGGGCGACACGCCCGTGAGCGTCGAGCGCGTCTGGCGTATGGAAGCCGGCTCGCCGGTCAACGTGGCGCGCGTGACGCTTTCGCCCCACACCGGCGCGCACACCGACGCCCCGCTGCACTACGACGAAACGGGCGCGCCCATTGGCGCCGTGCCGCTGGACGGCTATATCGGCGCGTGCCGCGTGATTCATTGCGTGGGCGCGGCGCCGCTCGTGCTACCCGGGCACGTGGAGGCGGCGCTCGCGCACATCCCGCCGCGCGTGCTGTTGCGCACCTACGCCCACGCGCCGCTCGATCGCTGGGACAGCGCGTTTTGCGCCGTCGCGCCCGAAACGATCGACCTGCTGGCGGAGCACGGCGTGCGCCTGATCGGTATCGACACGCCCTCGCTCGACCCTCAGGAATCGAAGACGATGGACGCGCACCACCGCATCCGCGCGCATCGCATGGCGATTCTCGAAGGCATCGTGCTCGACGCCATCGCGCCCGGCGACTACGAACTGATCGCGCTGCCGCTGAAGTTCGCGACGCTCGATGCGAGCCCCGTGCGCGCCGTGCTGCGCACGCTGCCCGCGCGAGCGTGAACGGCGCCGACGCCCTGAACGCCGCCCACGCCTGATCCGAATCTTTCGCATCGATCGCCCTGAGCGAACACTGAGCGAACACTGACCGAACCTCTTCACCGCACCGAAAAATCGACATGAACGACCGTAACGACGCACTGGCGCTCGACCGCGCCGACCCGCTCGCGGGGCTGCGCGAGCAATTCGCGCTCGCGCCCGAGACCCTCTACCTCGACGGCAATTCGCTGGGCGTGCCGCCGCGAGCGAGCGCCGCGCGCGCCCAGGCCGTGATCGGCGGCGAATGGGGCGACGGCCTCATCCGCAGCTGGAACGCGGCGGGCTGGTTCGCCATGCCGCGACGCCTCGGCAACAAGCTCGCGCCGCTGATCGGCGCGGCCGAAGACGAAGTGGTCGTCACCGACACCATTTCGATCAACCTCTTCAAGGCGCTTTCCGCCGCGCTGCGCGTCGCGAACACGCGCGATCCGAAGCGCCGCGTGATCGTCTCCGAGCGCTCGAATTTCCCGAGCGATCTGTACATCGCGCAAGGCCTCATCGAGCAGCTCGACCGCGGCTATGAGCTGCGCCTCGTCGACGATCCGCGCGAGCTGCCCGCCGCAATCCGCGCAGACGTGGCCGTCGCGATGATCACGCACGTGAATTACCGCACCGGCGAGATGCACGACATGCGCGCGCTCACCGATCACATCCATGCGCAAGGCGCGCTCGCGCTGTGGGATCTCGCGCACTCGGCAGGCGCAGTGCCCGTGGATCTGAACGGCGTGAACGCCGATTACGCCGTCGGCTGCACCTACAAGTACCTGAATGGCGGCCCGGGCTCGCCGGGCTTCGTGTGGGTGCCCAAACGCCATCAGGACGCGTTCTCGCAGCCGCTTTCGGGCTGGTGGGGGCACAAGTCGCCGTTCGAGATGAACCCCGTGTATCGCCCGGATCACGGCATCGGCCGCTTCCTGTGCGGCACCCAGCCGATCGTTTCGATGGCGCTGGTGGAATGCGGCCTCGACGTTTTCCTGCAGACCGATATGCAGGCGGTCCGCCGCAAGTCGCTCGCGCTCACCGACCTCTTCATCGAACTCGTGGAAACGCGCTGCAAGGACTATCCGCTCACGCTCGTCACGCCGCGCGAGCATGCGCAACGCGGCTCGCACGTGAGCTTCGAGCATCCGCACGGCTATGAGGTGATGCAGGCGCTGATTGCGCGCGGCGTGATCGGCGATTATCGCGAGCCGCGCGTGCTGCGCTTTGGCTTCACGCCGCTGTACCTGCGCTTTGTCGATGTCTGGGACGCCGCGGAAACGCTGCGCGACGTACTCGCGACTGAAAGCTGGCGCAAGCCTGAATTCGCAGCACGCGGCGCGGTGACCTGAGGAACCCGAAATGACCGATCACATGCAGATTCCGGGCGTGCCCGATACCGATGCTGCCCCTGCGCATTCCAAAGACGCGAACGAAGGCGCACGCGGCGGCTGTCCGTTCGGGCATGGCGCTGCGGCAGCGCCACAAGCGGACGTGAACGCTCCGAGCGCCCCGGCGGCAACGCAAAAAGGCGAAGGCTGGCATGACGCCCAACTCGATTTCTCGAAGTCGATGAGCTACGGCGATTATCTTTCGCTCGACTCGGTGCTCAATGCGCAGCATCCGCTCTCGCCCGATCACAACGAGATGCTGTTCATCGTCCAGCATCAGACGAGCGAGCTGTGGATGAAGCTCGCGCTTTATGAATTGCGCGCCGCGCTCGCGTGCGTGCATCGCGACGAGCTGCCGCCCGCTTTCAAGCAGCTCGCGCGTGTTTCGCGCATTCTCGAGCAACTGGTGCAGGCGTGGAATGTTTTGTCGACGCTCACGCCATCCGAGTACACGGCGATGCGGCCGTATCTGGGCGCTTCGTCCGGATTCCAGTCGTATCAGTATCGGCAGATCGAATTTCTGCTGGGGAACAAGAACGTGCAGATGCTCAAGCCGCACGAGCATCGGCCCGAGGTGCATGCGCAGGTCAAGGCCACGCTTGAGGCGCCTTCGTTTTATGATGAAGTGATTCGGTTGCTCGCGCGGCGTGGGTTTGCCATCGCGCCTGAGCGGCTAACGCGCGACTGGACACAGCCGACAGCGCACGATGCTTCTGTCGAGGCAGCGTGGCTCGAGGTTTATCGCAATCCTTCGCAGTACTGGGATTTGTATGAGATGGCCGAAGAGCTTGTGGATCTCGAAGATGCGTTCAGGCAGTGGCGGTTCAGGCATGTCACTACGGTTGAGCGGATTATCGGGTTTAAACAGGGTACGGGTGGAACGAGCGGGGCGCCGTATCTGCGGAAAATGCTGGATGTCGTGCTGTTTCCGGAGCTTTGGCATGTGAGGACGGTGTTGTAATTCCACGCCCTCGCCGAAGCCAGAAATGACATTCGCGCCGGCCAGCGGGACGTTGAAAGCCCGCCGGACTGGCGCGATGGTTTTTGCGCTGCGGAGCCCGGCCCACGCCAAGGCTCGGCGCGCAAACGCGCTCAAGCGTACGTTAGACCACCACCGTCTGCGCCTCGCCTTCCTTGCTCTCGCGCACGACACCGATCTTCCAGACCTGCTCGCCCGCGGCAGCCAGCAACGAAGCCGCCGCATCGGCCTGATCGGCCGCCACGATCACGGCCATGCCGATGCCGCAATTGAACACGCGATGCATTTCCGCATCCGCCACGCCGCCGTGCTTTTGCAGCCACGAGAACAGCGGCGGCAGCGGCCATGCCGCGTGGTTCAGCTCGGCCGTGAGGCCGTCGCGCAGCACGCGCGGAATGTTCTCCACCAGACCGCCGCCGGTGATGTGCGCCATGCCCTTCACGGCGATGGTTTCCATCAGCTTGAGCAGCGGCTTCACATAGATGCGCGTGGGCGCCATGAGCGCGTCGGCGAGCGAGCGGCCGTCGAAATCGGCGTTCAGGTCCGGGTTCGCGCGCTCGATGATCTTGCGCACGAGCGAGAAGCCGTTCGAGTGGATGCCGCTCGAAGCGAGGCCCAGCACCACGTCGCCTGGAACGATCGTGCTGCCGTCGATGATCTTGCTCTTCTCCACCGCGCCCACCGCGAAGCCGGCCAGGTCGTATTCGCCGTCGGGGTACATGCCCGGCATTTCCGCCGTCTCGCCGCCGATCAGCGCGCAGCCCGAGAGTTCGCAGCCCTGCGCGATGCCCTTCACGACCGTCGCCGCCGTGTCGACGTCCAGCTTGCCGCACGCGAAGTAATCGAGGAAGAAGAGGGGCTCGGCGCCCTGCACGAGGATGTCGTTCACGCTCATCGCGACGAGATCCTGGCCGACCGTATCGTGTTTGTTCAGATGAAACGCGAGACGCAGCTTGGTGCCCACGCCGTCGGTGCCCGAGACGAGCACGGGCTCCTTGTACTTCTTCGGCACTTCGAAGAGCGCACCGAATCCGCCGATGCCGCCCATCACGCCGTCGCGCAGGGTCTTCTTCGCAAAGGGCTTGATGCGGTCGACGAGCGCGTCGCCCGCATCGATGTCCACGCCCGCGTCGCGGTAGGAGAGCCCTTGCTCCTGCGCTGGGTCCTGGTTAGCGGGGCCGGATTTCGGTTGATTCATGGGGAAGAGGCAGAAGGTCGGTAAAATGCGATTTTAACCGATTGAAGGCGCCCCGCCGCCGCCCTTCGCGTGAGTCTGCGTGAGTATTTCGGTACTAGCGGTGCGGGCCCGTCGATCGGAGACCACGTTTTGTCGCCGAACACAACGATTTACACGCGATATCAGCGCGAGGCCTTCGTGTGGGCCGCGCGCGACAGGAACTGACAGAGACCCTTCGGCCAGACACACCGTGCAGCGACAGCTAACGCTCGATCTCGGCACCCCGCCGCCATCGACCTTCGACAACTTCCATACCGGCGCCAACGCGGAGCTGGTCGCGCGGCTGCGCGGGCTCGACGCGTCGTTGGCCGCGGGTTCCGCCGTCGACCCGAAGGCCGACCGCACGTTCTATATCTGGGGGGAACCGGGCAACGGCCGCTCGCATCTGCTGCACGCGCTCGCGTTCGAGACGCCGCCGGGCCGCGTGCGCTATATCGGGCCGAAGAGCGGTCTCGCGGCCTTCACGTTCGACCCGCACGTGCCGATTTACGCCGTCGACGACTGCGACTCGCTCTCGGGCGCCCAGCAAATCGCCCTGTTCAATCTCTTCAACGAGGTGCGCTCGCACCCGGACACGGCGCTCGTCGCCACCGGCAACGCCCCGCCGATGGGTCTCGCGGTACGCGAGGACCTGCGCACGCGCCTTGGCTGGGGGCTCGTGTTCCACCTCGCGCCGCTCTCGGACGCGGGCAAGGCCGCCGTCCTCAAGCACGCGGCGCGCGAGCGCGGCATCAATCTCGCCGACGACGTGCCGGCCTATCTGCTCACGCACTTCCGCCGCGACATGCCGAGCCTCATGCGCCTGCTCGACGCGCTCGATCGCTTCTCGCTCGAGCAAAAGCGCGCGGTGACGCTGCCGCTGCTACGCACGATGCTCGCGAGCGGCGACGATGCGGCGGACGTCGGTACGTCGGGCGACGATGCCTCTGACGTCGATACGCCGGGCGTCGCTACGCCGGCTGAAAGTGCGTCGGGCACCGCTCCGCTCACGGCCGACGTTGAGAACGGCGAAGCCGCCCCCTGCAACGGCCAAACGCCCGCAGCCCATCCGGATGAGCCGAACGAGAACCTCCCGGCCCAGCAGCGCGTTGCTCCCGGGCCAGCGGACCTGGTCGATGCGCCTGCCGACAGCAGTGAACAAGGAGTCGAGCTGGAACTGTTCCCGCCCGAGGAAACGCCGCACGCCGCGCCCGTCAACGCGAGCGGCCCGGCCGCAGGCGCCGCCTACGAAGCCCCGAAGGCGCCCGCCCTGCAACCGCGCGCGCCGCTCGGAGCGCCGCCGTTCCAGCCGCCGACCGACAACGTCGAAGGCGAACTGGGGGCCAAATTTCGCGACGTCGTCCACCGCGAGCTGGGCGCCGAACTCCAGGGCGAAGTCGAGGCCGACGTGAGCAACGAAATGAGCGGCGAACTCGACGGCGACCTCGATCCGCCCGCAGGCTCCGCCGCTCCGGCTAATCCAGCCGATCCCGCAACGTCCGCCGATCCTGCCGATCCCGCAAGCTCCGCCGACGCCGCGGCGCCCACCGATCCGCCCCCATCCAGCCTCACGCACGACGAGAGCTCGTCCACCGAAGGCACGACGGCGAACGCCCCAACCCCGGCGCCATCGTCCGCATCGTCCGCCGAATCGCCCGACGCCCCGCAGCCCGATTCCGGGCCCAGGCCCCCGGAGCGCCCCGTCTCGCCGGCCACCGCCGGCAGGGGCAACGGCTTCACCCGCTTCAAGTAAAATGAGCGCCCATGGCTAATCTTGCACTTTTCGATCTCGATCACACGCTGATCCCCACCGACAGCGACCACGAATGGGGCCGCTTCATGGTGAAGCTCGGTATTGTCGACGCCGAGCGCTTCGCCGAGCAAAACGACCGCTTCTACGCCGACTACAAGGCCGGCAAGCTCGACATTCACGCGTATCTCGTCGCCATGCTCACGCCGCTCGCGAAATATTCGCGCGCGCAGTTGAAGGTTTGGCACGACCAGTACATGCACGAAGTCATCAAGCCGACCATCCTGCCGGCCGCCGTCGAGCTCGTGCAGCAGCACAAGGAAGCCGGCGACCTTTGCTGCGTGGTCACGGCCACCAACGAATTCATCACGGCGCCCATCGCCGAAGTGTTCGGCGTGGACAAGCTGATCGGCTGCGAGGTCGAAACCGTGGACGGCCATCCGGCCTCCGCCTTCACCGGCCGCCCGACGGGCACGCCGAGCTACCGCGAAGGCAAGATCCTGCGCGTCGAGTCGTGGCTCGCCTCGCTCGGCAAGAGCTGGTCGGACTTCGAGCGCAGCTACTTCTATAGCGACTCGCACAACGACATCCCGCTGCTCGAAAAAGTCACCGACCCGATCGCGACCAACCCCGACGACACCCTGCGCGCCCATGCGCAAAAAGCAGGCTGGCGCATCCTCGATTTGTTCCAGGCATCGTGATCAAGAAATTCATCCGCAAGCTGTTCGGCCAGGACGACGCCTCCGCAACGGAAGGCGCCCCTGGCAGCGACACAGCACTGGCCGCGGCTTCGCATGAAAGCGAAACCGCAGGCGAAACCACCAGCCGCCCGCGCCGCAAGACGGTCACCGTCAAGAAAGAGGCCAAACCGCGCGCGGGCAAAGGCGCCCCCGACCCGGCCACGCCCGTCGTCCTCTCCGCCGACATCCACGGCATCGATCCCTCGCTCATCTCCCGCAACGCCGTGCGCGTGACCGATGGCCTGCAGCAAGCGGGCTTTCGCGCATTCATCGTGGGCGGCGCGGTGCGCGATCTGCTGCTCGGCGTCGCGCCCAAGGACTTCGACGTGGCCACCGACGCCACGCCCGACCAGGTGCAGAAGCTGTTCCGCCGCGCCCGCATCATCGGCCGGCGCTTCCAGATCGTGCACGTGCAGTTCGGCCAGGAAATCATCGAAGTCTCGACCTTCCGCGCGCTCGTGGACGCCCCGGCGGCCCCGCCCGCCGACGCCGCGCCCCCGAAGCGCATGCGCCGCGACGAACTCGACCGCAAGACCCATCACGTGGACGCGAGCGGCCGGGTGCTGCGCGACAACGTCTGGGGCGAGCAGCACGAAGACGCCACGCGCCGCGACTTCACGATCAACGCGATGTACTACGATCCGTCCACGCAGACGGTGCTCGACTATCACAACGGCATGGCCGACATACGCGCGCGCCTGCTGCGCATGATCGGCGACCCGGCCACGCGCTATCGCGAGGATCCGGTACGCATGATGCGCGTGGTGCGGTTCGCGGCCAAGCTCGGCTTCGAGATCGAAGAGCACACGCGCGCGCCGATCAAGGAACTCGCCGACCTCATTAACAACGTGCCGGCGGCGCGTCTCTTCGACGAGATGCTCAAGCTGCTGCTCTCGGGCCACGCGCTCGAGTGTCTGAAGTGGTTGCGCAAGGAAGGCCTGCATCACGGCCTCCTGCCGCTGCTCGACGTGGTCCTCGAACAACCGCAGGGCGAGCGCTTCATCACGCTCGCGCTCTCGAACACCGACGCGCGCGTACGCGCGGGCAAGCCGGTCTCGCCGGGGTTCCTGTTCGCGACGCTGCTATGGCACGACGTGCAGCAGCGCCTCCAGCAATACACGGCCGAGGGCGAATTCCCCGTGCCGGCGCTGCATCGCGCGATGGACGACGTGATCGACGCGCAGACGGAAAAGCTCGCGATCCATCGCCGCTACTCGTCGGACATGCGCGAAATCTGGGGCCTGCAACTGCGCCTCGAAAAACGCGGCCGCAGCGCGATCAAGCTGCTGGAACACCCAAGATTCAGAGCGGGGTATGATTTCCTCCTGTTGCGCTGCGAATCGGGCGAGCTCGACGCCGAAGTGGGCCAATGGTGGACCGACTTCATCGGCGGCGACCCGGTCGCGCGCGAAACGCTGCTCGCCCAGGGCGGCAGCAAGGAGCGCGCGCCGCGCAAGCGCCGCCGCCGTGGCGGCGCGAAGAACCGCAAGACGGGCGAAGCCGCAGCGGGCGCCGAAAGCGCCGCCGCGGCATCCACCTACGGTGGGGACGACGACGGGCCGCACGAGGACTGAAGCCATGCAGTACGCAGTCCGGTGCGGGCATCTCGAATGCGTTTCCGCAACACAGGAAGTGAAGCCATGACGGTTGCCTGGCTGGGAATCGGCGCGAATCTGGGGGATGCGCGCCAGACCCTCAAAGACGCGGTGGTGTGTCTCGCGCAACAGCACACCATCACCGTGCTCGCCAAATCGAGTCTGTACCGCACCGCGCCCGTCGACGCGGGCGGCGACGACTATTTCAACTGCGTCGTGAAGCTCGACACGCGGCTTTCGGTGCGCGATCTGCTTGGCCTGTGCCATCGGATCGAGCACCACTTCGGCCGCGAGCGGCCCTTTCGCAACGCGCCGCGCACGCTCGACATCGACATCCTGCTTTACGGCGAGGCCATCATCGACGAGCCCGACCTGATCGTGCCGCATCCGCGCATGACGGGCCGCGCCTTCGTGCTCGCGCCGCTCGCCGAGGTCGATCCGGAGCTCGCCATTCCGGGCCAGGGCGTGGTGAGCGCCTTCCTGCCCACGGTAGCCGGGCAGCGTATCGAAAAATTGAAGCCGCTGTGCCAGTGCCTGACCGGCGCCGAAGCCAGCGACGCCGAAGCCTCGGATAGCACGCCGCGCACGCCACAGCGTTCTCCGGGCACTTGCCGATGAGCACGCCGCTGCCCTTTTCCACCACGGTCAGCGCGCGCGCCGCACGGCCCGCGCTCCAGTACCTCGCGATCGAAGGGCCGATCGGCGCGGGCAAGACCGCGCTCGCCACACGCCTGGCCGAGCGCTGGTCGATGCAGACGCTGCTCGGCTCGCGCGCGGACAACCCGTTTCTCGAACGCTTCTACCGCGATACGTCGCGCCATGCGCTGGCCGCGCAGCTTTCGGTGGCGCTGCAGCGCGAGCACCTTTCGCAGCAAGTGGCCGCGCAGCGCGCCGCCGGCACGCCGCTCGTGACGAACTTCCTTGCCGAGCGCAACGACTTGTTCGCGCGCCTGACGCTCTCCGAAGAGGAGCTGCCGCTCTTTCAGGCCCTGGCCGCGCGCCTGCGCGTGGAGGCGCCGCCGCCCGACCTCGTGGTCTACCTCCAGGCAAGCCCGGAGGCGCTCTACGCGCGCATCCAGAAGCGCGCGGTGGCGGCGGAGCAGCACCTCTCCGACACCTTCCTGCGGGCGCTGTGCGACAGCTACAACGAATTTTTCTATCATTACGACCGTGCGCCGGTGCTGACCGTCGGCATCGAGAATCTGAATCCGCTCGACTCCGATGCGGACCTTGCGCTGATCGCCGAGCGTATCGAAACGATGCGCGGCCGCAAGGAATCCTTCGTCAAGGGCACGTCGCTCTAAGCGGCGTGCCGTCCGGTTTTTCTCTTCCCTTAATCGACTCTCGGATTCCCCATGACTTACCTGCAGGAAACGAGCCGCAGCGCGGTCACCGTGCCCAAGCTTCAGGCAATGCGCGACGCCGGCGAGAAGATCGCGATGCTCACGTGCTACGACGCGAGCTTCTCCGCGCTATGCGACCGCGCAGGCGTGGACACCGTACTGATCGGCGACTCGCTCGGCAACGTGCTCCAGGGCCACACGACGACGCTGCCCGTCACGCTCGAAGACATCGCCTATCACACGGCCTGCGTCGCGCGCGCGCAACCCAAGGCCCTGATCATCGCCGACTTGCCGTTCGGCACGTTCGGCACGCCCGAGGACGCCTTTGCGAATTCGGTGAAGCTCATGCGCGCGGGCGCGCAGATGGTGAAGATCGAGGGCGGCGAATGGCTCGCGCCCACGGTGAAGATGCTGGTCGAGCGCGCCGTGCCGGTGTGCGCGCACATCGGCCTCACGCCGCAATCGGTGCATGCGTTCGGCGGCTTCAAGGTGCAGGGCAAGACCGATGCGGCCGCCACCCAGCTCGTGCGCGACGGGCTGGCGCTGGAGGCGGCGGGCGCGCAGCTCGTGGTGATCGAGGCGGTGCCCGCGGCGCTCGGCGCGCAAGTCACGAAGCAACTGCGCATTCCGACGATCGGCATTGGCGCGGGCCTCGACTGCTCGGGCCAGGTGCTCGTGCTGCACGATATGCTCGGCATTTTCCCCGGCAAGCGTCCGCGCTTCGTGAAGGACTTCATGGCGGGACAGCCCGATATCGAATCGGCGGTGCGCGCGTATGTGAAGGCCGTGAAGGAAAGCACGTTCCCGGGGCCAGAGCACGCGTTCTGATGCGCGTTGGCCAGCGGACGGCGGTCAGTTGGCATAGCGCCGTGGTCCCAAATGCAAAAAGCGCGTTCCTTGCGGGACGCGCTTTTTTACGCTCGCTGTCTTCTATCTGTGCTCCGTGCGCAACCGTTCCCGTTTGAGTCGATCACGCCGATGCGCCAGGCGCACGCTCATCGAATCAAGCGCGCCGGCACGGCGCCGCGCAGCGCGTTCGTCAACAGCAATGCCTCGGCGTTCAGCACGTCCTCGCGCGTGAGCACGCGCTCTTGCGCTCCGAACGCCACGTCGTCGAGCAGCACGCCGCGCATCACGCCGGGCAGCAGCCCCGATGCCAGCGGCGGCGTCCACCATTGCCCATCGAGCTTCACGAACACGTTCGAGCGCCCGCCTTCGGTCAACTCGCCGCGTTCGTTGAAGAACAGCATGTCGAAGCCACCCTGCGCTTCGGCCTCGCGCCATGCGCGGTCGAATTCGGCGCGACGCGTCGACTTGCGCAGCAGCAGCGCATCGGCCGACGCGACCGGCGCAAAGCCGTAATCGGACGCGAGCAGCACGCCCACCGTATCGCGCGCGAGCGGCGCAAGCGGCGCGCTGGTCAAGGTTGCCGCCCCGCTCTTACCGAGCGCGAGACGCAAGCGATACGGTGCATTTTCGTCTTCGTCCGCGAATGCCGCGCATGTCTCGGCAAGGCGCGCGCGCAGCGCTTCGACATCGCACGGGAAGCCGAGCCACGCCGCGCTCGCCGCAAGCCGCGCGAGGTGGCGCTCGACATGACGCACGCCTTGTGCGCGCGTCGCGTACATCGTTTCGAAGAGTTCGATGCCGGGATCGGCCTGGGTGAGAAAACGCGCTTTCAATCGGCACTCCTCGTATTCGTCGGCGGCCACGCTGTCGAGCACAATGCCCGCGCCCACGCCCATCTCGCCGCGGCGCATGGCGCCGGGCGCTGCGGATCGCGCGGCCTCGAGCGTGAGCGTGCGGATCACGACCGAAAGGCAGAAGTCGCCGCAGGCCTCGCCATCGCGCGGCGCATCGAGCCAGCCGATGGTGCCCGTGTAGAGCCCGCGCGGACCATGCTCGAGCGCTTCGATCAACTCCATCGTGCGATGCTTGGGCGCACCCGTGATCGAGCCACACGGAAACAGTGCGCGCATCGCGTCGGCGAAGGTCGTGCCCGGGCGCATTTTCGCCTCGACCGTCGAGGTCATCTGCCAGACCGAGGCATACGGCTCCACGCTGAAGAGCGCCGGTACGCGCACCGATCCCGTCTGCGCGACGCGCGACACGTCGTTGCGCAGCAAGTCGACGATCATCACGTTTTCGGCGCGATTCTTGGGGTCGTTCGCAAGGAATTGCGCCGCGGCGGCGTCCTCGGCCGCATCGGCCGAACGCGCGGCGGTGCCCTTCATCGGCTTCGCGCGCAACGTTTCGCCGTGCTTCTCGACGAACAGCTCGGGCGAGCACGAGAGCACCCATCGATCGCCCGGCAATGCGATCAGCGCGCCGTAACGCACGCGCTGACGCTCGCGCAGGCGCCGGTACAGCGCCACCGGCGCGCCAAACGCCTCGAAGCTCAGCCGGTACGTGTAGTTGATCTGATACGAGTCGCCGATGCGCAGCGCGTCCTGCACCGCGCCGATGTCGCGCTCGAACCGTTCGCGCTCGACGCCCATCGTCACGCCGGCGATGCCCGCGGGCGCGGGCGCCTGAGTCTCGCTGCGGGCATCACGCGCGGCGAGCCACGCATCGGCCTCATCGCGCGAGAGGCGCTCGCAGCGTTCGAACAATAAAAAACGCAGCGCGGCGTGGCCGTGCTGCGTTTCGCTGGGTGTTGCCGGGTCGCGCTTCGCGAATTCGAGCGCGCGCCCGAACTCGTAGTCGCCGAGCACGAGCGCAAAGCGGCCCGCGCTCAGCTCATCGCTCACTTCGCGGCACGACGCGTCGAGATCCGCCGCGCGCTCGCACGCGATCTCGCGCACGAACCCCGTGTAAAGGCGGCTCGAACGGCTGGCCGCCGTCGAGTCGCCATCGTCGAGCAGCGCGAAAATCGCCTCACGCGCCGCGTCGCCCTGGTTCACTGCCATTGACGTTACCGCCTGCTACCGTACGAAGAGAACGAACACCGCACGAAGCGGTGAACAAAGCCGCACATCAATCGAAGAAGCTCTTCACCCGGTCGAACCAGCTCTTGCTCTGCGGGCTATGGCGCGAGCCGCCTTCCACGAGCGACTTCTCGAACTGCTGAAGCAGATCGCGCTGCTGCTCGGTGAGCTTGACCGGCGTTTCGACCTGCACGTGCACGTACAGATCGCCGGCGATGCTCGAGCGCAGGCCCTTGATACCCTTGCCGCGCAGGCGGAAGGTCTTGCCCGACTGCGTGCCTTCGGGCACCGTGAAGCTCGCCCGGCCCGCAAGCGTCGGCACTTCGATCTCGCCGCCGAGCGCCGCCGTGGTGAACGGAATGGGCATCTGGCAATGGAGGTCGTCGCCGTCGCGCTCGAACACCGAGTGCTGCTTGATGTGGATCTCGACATAGAGATCGCCCGACGGTCCGCCGTTGATGCCCGGCTCGCCGTTGCCGGCCGAACGAATACGCATGCCGTCGTCGATACCCGCCGGAATCTTCACCTCGAGCGTCTTGGTTTCCTTCACCTTGCCCGCGCCGTGGCAATGCG